>Ga0126333_1000255_pt1 | contig 10676 bp, 7 predicted proteins | sample InaspJWI54metaG_FD_94488 | JGI IMG/M metagenome (GOLD analysis project Ga0126333, IMG submission 94488) | Marine gutless worms symbiont microbial communities from Oahu, Hawaii - Inanidrilus sp. 2 OAHU.JWI-54 metaG | ecosystem: Host-associated > Annelida > Digestive system > Unclassified | place...
CATCTCTATATACTATGTACACAAGGTTGACGCGCAAGGCGGGACTCGACATTTGCCCCCTCCCCGCAGACGTACGCGACAGCTGCTTTTGGGGAGGGGTGGGTGCGCAATGGGGCAAATGTCGGCATCTGTCAGTCAGCAGCAGCAGCAGTGGCGGTGGGCGGTGTCTTTGTCTGTAGTGGCACAGCTCCGTAGTAGGCCAGGCCGCTGTGGCTCAGGCCTGAGAACGTGGCGATGGCCGAGAAGGCACAGCGATGCAGTTGGCTAGATCGCCACAGCACAGTTTTGGCCTGAGCAAGTAGTCCTATATAGCCACGGTCGTCTGTTGGAAGTCACATATCACAGGACTAGCTGATACCAGAGCGCCCAAAGGGCGCTCGAGTAGCTGGCTCGGGTATCAGCTAGTGGCCACTAATGACCTTAAACAGTCCCAAAATGTTGGAATATGCACATTCTGATTAAGCTAATTTGTGCTGTATTCACCAAAATTATTAGATATATAAAAGGTTGAAAACAGCTGTGATGCAAAAGTGCAATGCTACGACTGACTTACACGAGTTTTTATTAGCATTTCATAGCAATCATATATTGCACTGTAGCACTTCCAATTTAATTTAATGCCCTACCAATTATCACTGGTGAAATTTGGCCGCTACATTTGATTTCAAAAGTTTCACGATATTTTCTGAACTCTGACAAAGATCATGAAAAAGAGAAGCATCTGAACATAAAAACAGGTAATGTACTGTACTAAAACACCATATGCCATACTTTTACCTGATGCCATGTGGAAAAAACAACAACAAAGTAAAAACTCAAACCAATGGCTAAATAACTGGAAAAAAATCCAAAGTCTGTAAATGTGTTCCAACAAAAAAGTACCCTGCAACTACTACTACCACTGCTACTACACGTGTTTAATGGCCTCTTTTCCATGACAACCTGGGTAAGCTGGTACCAGAACGGTAAAACCAGTCTGGATTTAAATGAGGCAAGAGACAATGGGGTTTGGGATGCAGTGACATCAGCTGGACCACATGCGAACAATCTGCACCTAGATAACCACACCAACACCCCATCACTCAATTTTTACAGGCCACATGCTCTTCCTGATGCCCAACCAAAAGTGTCAAAGTGCTGAAGGCAAAATGGTGATGATAATGTTATTGCATGCATTTTGATTTTTGATTCCTACTAAACAAATTTAAACTAGACCGTGAGTAAAAAAAAACCAGACATCAAACTCTTGCCCATAACTTCACCAAATATGAACCGATTTTCAAACTTTTTTCACTGATGGACTCGGTAGTAAATTTGCAACAAATCATATTAAAATATTCCACCATGTCTTACATGTCGCTACACTACCTTGTGAAATATGAAAGTCAGAAAAATGGCGTCAATCTGAAACATGTATTGTAATTAATGATAAATTAGAAGGTAGTATAGCCAAGCATTTAAAGAGTGATGAGTTACTTTACTACACATTTATCATTCAATCTGCCGGTGAAAGAATTTTTAAAATTGGTGAACATTTGGCCAAGTTACAGACAAAATGGTTGACTGTATCATGTGCCCCATTCGCCTTGCACTTTTGTCATCAAAAATGCTGATCTCACCAGCTATAGGTTGAATAACTTGTGTAATACGGACAGAAACTGTTACCAGTTATGTTATGTTAGCCTAATAGGCAGATTATTGTGTTTATTATCAACAAATATCAAACTGCTGTAAAGCAGTTATGACTTAATGACCGACAGACTGATGCCATCAGTGTCTGACCGACTGCTGATCATGTACGGTATTTTGCTGCGACAGCTTTTCTTTGTTGCAGCAGTTATGTACAGTGGTCAGGGATTTTTTATATGGCTGCTGTAAACAACTTTTTGTTAGTGAATTAAATAATGCTTATTTCTCCAGACATTTTTTAAAACAGTGTTTGAGTGGCAACGCCTTGCATGACAGTTTGCTTCGCTTACTCCTTAAAAATTGCAATTTTCTGAACATAGACATTTCACAAAGTAGTGTAGCAACACGTTTAGGGTGTGGTGGGGTATTTAAACACGACTTTGTTACAACTTTCCTAGTGAGTCTAACAGTGAAAGAATTTTGAAAATCGGTTAACATTTGCCAAAGTTACGGGCAGGAGTATAGTGTCTTGTTTTTCTGACTCACAATGTAAATGATCAAAGAGACTATCACAATGTGTAATTATCCACTGACTGCCTACCATCCACAATGCATCATAGTCCTCAGGTACATGGGTGAGCCATGAGTCGACAGCATCACGAATACACATTGCATTGCATGAAGACTTGATACCAAGCAGTGCAGGAGCTATTGGCATATCACTGCCGGTGAAGTAATACTTCACTGCTTCAGTAACAGCGGTGTTTGCAGTATTCACAAACAGTCCGCTGCATGCATACACATTCATACATGCAATTTAACAAAATTGGCTAATCCTACACACTCCAGCTAGCAAGCAAATAACTGATGGATAATCAATATCACACAAAGTGGAGTGGCATTTTACAATAACACAGAAATGTATTTATTTCATAGAAGACGATGCAGGCTGCATGAAACCACTAAGCTGCAGAAGTATTATTCAGGTAAACTGACATGTGAAAGTGAATTAACACCGTCATCTTACAAAATAAATACCCTCTAAGTAATTTTAAATAACTCATACCTTATTATGAAATTATAAAGACCTTATAAGCTACAATACTGAGGTGATTTTCTAGTCTGCAGCACAACATCCATGACCCTGGTATTCTACAATTATGGTAACTTTGGCATCAAAAAAATCACATCAAAAATTTTTTAGATGAATACAATATTTAACAAGCAAAAATAGCAACTTAAACATTTCATGCCAACAGCGTCAAATATGCTGCGAAATAATATACCAAAAAATACAGAAGCAACAATAAATTACATTCTGCGGCCAGACTGCAGTGAGTAGGTTTCAATGAAATCTCGCCAAGAGCCAAGAAAATCATGAATTTCCGGCTGCCATTCTGTGTAGATATGCCTCACAGATTTGTATACACCCTGTAAAGCAGTTCATAATGATATTTAGCAAAAGAAAAATCCATTCACTCAGCAAGTCTAGATGAATCCAGGCAGTAGTTTCAGTTACAAAAGCAAACAGCACTATACCTCTCACAGTTCATTTGATACATGTTCAGAAATATGCTATCATGAAAGATGTTGATTTGATTCGTACTAAAGAAGCCTTCTGAGAATATGACAATACGAAGCAGACGAGTGCGAAAGTAGAAAGCACACATTTTCATCCACAAATAAGTGAGTGGAAGTAGAGATAAAATGTATGTCACACACAAACAACTGTGAAATGATGTATCACTAACAGGTCACACAAAATTAAATCTTCTCCTTATCCAAGTGAATGAGCAAGTATTGATAAAATCTCACTCGACTCAATCATTATGTAACAAGTAATTTTGCAGACAAGTCTTTCCAGGCACTCATTTGCACTGGTATTGACAACTAGACTCACAAAATAAAATATCAAAACAAGATACAAACACTAACTATAACACAAGGATCTGGCTGCAATTAAGACAAAACTGGTAACTTAAAACTAAACCAAGAGCCATATCATTCAGTTACATTCGCAACATACAGAACAGTTTCGATAATATTTTTCTGGTCCTCAGAAAATCATTATTTCAGATAATGTTTGCTGTTTTCTGGCAGTACAAGCAGTACGTTGTGACTTTTATTTTAGTTCTGCTGGCTAATCTTATGCAGTAGTCCGTTAAACATTACAATCTACTGAGCAGCTTCTAAATATTGACGTCATCAGCTGTAATTACCACATTTAACAATGACACGATAGTATTACTAACAAATCCAAGCATCCTATCAAGGGAAAAAGACTGCTTTAAGATAACACACTACTACTACTTCTAATTAGTGGCCTTTTCCAGCTGGTTCCCACACAGATACAACTCTTCCATCTGTTCTGGAACAGAACCTCTGTAGACTAGTGGAATTGGTTTTCTACAGGCCAGATGTCCTTCTTGACATTACTAGTATGTACCACGACACTAAAGGATACACACAACAGTGGCCTAGCCTCAACGTTTTTTCATCCACAAGTGGATTACTGATGGAAGTGCAAATGTTCCATTTATGTTTGCTCTCCAATGCCTTAAGGCTTTACAATATAAAAACACAGAAAGGGTATATAAAATGACTAACTGGCAGAGATTCGTCATCAACTGCAGGTTCGTCAAGTGCTGTATCATCACTCTCATACAGTACGTGTACATCATTGATGGACAATGCATCGACGCCTTTATCCAACCAGAACTGGAATATATTCTGTTACATAACATAACATTCTATATGCTGACATTAACAGCCATTATACACATCCAGCTGTATTAGCCAGCAACCCAAGTTCAGAACCAAACAATTTTGGTGGAGTAAAGTTATTTTATATTTTATGGTTACTCGTAGCTCAAACATGTACCATAAAAATTCGATTATAATACGCACAATTTTCACCATAATTACCCCTCTCACAGTCGGGGTGCGTATTATACACCTGAACTGATCAGCCTGCCAGTTTCCCAGAAGTGACAAAAAGAGACCAGAGTTCAACGTGAAGGTCAGCTGATAGCACTCGCTGATTTGTAGGCCTTTGTAGCTGTTGCCTGATGCTGACAGTGGGCAAACATCTAGTTTCTACTGCAGCACTGGCCCACTTAAGGTTCTAGGTACTGGCGTGACAGTCAGCCACTCTCCCCTTCCCTCCCACCGCCGGCCGTTCGCTGGGGAGAGGAACGATTGTATGCACAGCAGTGGAGCCGAGATGTGCAGACGAGAACGTTTCTATAAATGCACAGACGCGTTCGCGGACGCACATTGCTGCACATAGATGCATGCGTTTGCGGACGCATCATAAACGTGGACAATGTGGACGCATCTGCAAATGCACGCCGAGGCATCTGTGAACGCATCTACAAGCTTATATACTCAGCATCCACGGCGGACGCGAACGCTACCTTGCACTAAGTTGCGGACAGTTGTAAGTCGACTGCTGATGCCGACAATCGTAAGACTGGATACCGATCCCCTTAGACGCCTGCAGACCCAAACGGCATTTCTGGCGAAAGCAAAAATGTTTGCATCCGCACATCTCTCCCCTGCAGTGGCTGGCATCAATCACGACGGCAGCCACCACGGTCGCGCCAAGCTGTGTAATTAATGAATGACTTTATAAGTCGAGAACTCGCTTGTCATCGCTCCGTTGCACCGTAAAAGCATGGAACTTCAATTTTCCCTTCAAACTAGGCCTAAAGTCGGCCTGCATATTATGCAAGAGTGCGCATTATAATCAAATTTTTACGGTAGTCCTAAAAATGAAATGAGGTGTACCAGAATTTCCTTGCGAACATCTTCATGTCTCATATTCAGGTCTGGCATTGAACTGTGATAATAGTGATAATAATATTTTTGTCGGCTATCATCAAACGTCCATGCTGGCCCACCATATTTGCTGATCTGCAACAAACATGCCAGCCTTTGATACAGTGTTGTATTCAATATAAGCAACAAAAGCACATGTAAATGACACAATGTCCAACACCGAACTCTACAACACTTCACTGGCTAGCCTTATCAGTACTAAGTAACATCATCAGCCATATCCACTGGTGCCCCTATCCCTACCCTAATGGATACAGGTGACAGGCTCAATACACTATTTGTACAGACTGTGAATTACCAATTTAAAAAAATTCACAGTTAATCAGCCTATTTTTGCTTACACAGAAAATTAGCTCGAGTCTCCACATAACTCCAAGTACTGCGGGACGGAATGAGTGCTTTTACAGATGACATGCGTTTTCTGCCCACCTGACTTCGAAGAAGTGAATATATGATGGCAACCGTTGTGTTCCAATACTTATGCAGTGTAGAAAGATAAATGCACATATATTCATTACCCAGTTATTTGGAGGATAGCGAGAACCATTTTCAAATCTTCTGCCATTATCCCAAATGTAGAAGTTGCTGTATGGATTGCTTGCACTTTGTCTGCTCTGAATGAACCACTTGTGCCGCCGGCTTGTATGGTTTGGTATCAACTCTATCACCAGCTTTACGCCTGGACAACACATTATTATGAGCTCTTTCTATACACATATATTCCAAATTTTCTGTATACCAGTACCTATCATATTGAAACCTCGATATGGCTTCACACTTCCAGTGTGCTCAGCAAGTGTGAGTGCAATCATATAAATAAATTTGATTGACTTTTTTCTCTGTTTCTCTGCGACTGTTTTTACATAAAATACAAAAAGCTGTAAAGACTCACATAATCAATCAAAACACTGATATAAAATAAACAGACAATGCAATCACATATTCACAATATAAGGCAAGGAATGATACTGTTACCAAGTTGATGCAGTTCTGAAACCAGGAGTTCAAAGTTTTCAATGCTGCCATACTTGCTGCCAATGGCAGTAAAGTCGCGTATGTCACGGCCAAGATGTTCAAACGGAGAATCAAAAAATGCACTGAGAAGAACAGCATCCACTCCAAGGTATGTCAGATGATCCAACCGCTGACGAATGCCTGGCAGAACATATGCAAAGCAATCACTGTACTAAAAATGACACAGAAATAGTTCACTTACAAAAATAAACATAGTAGACAGAGATGTGTCAAGTATTAAGAGCCTTAAGGATGTCAACAAGACTTGCGAGTCTCCAGTCTTGATCTTTTTTCTTAATCCCGGGGACGGAATTTTTCAACTTCTGAGAATCGAGATGGACAGCCTGTCAATAGGCATAGCAGGATAAATGTCACCTGTCACTCCGGCACTTGTTATCAGTCGATAGCTTGTTGGCTTCACTGTGGCCATGGCCCGCACACCAGATGCACGGACGCCAAGAAACAAAGGACGTTGGCATATCTAAGGGGGTAGAGGGAGCAGTTGCTTCTGCCCCTGGAAGCTGAGAACCTAGTTTTGCCACTGCCTGCAAATGCGGCCACTTCAGTCTACCTATATAGTAAACAAAAAAGATCACTGTTTACAGCTGCACATTACAGAGCAGACATTAAATACGCCTTCTCCTGTTGCTGATTATTCCAGGCATAGTGGAAGTCTGACTGTCAATAAACACTTGCATGGCCCCCGACAGGAATAGCAACTGTCACTGCCGTCTTTGATCCCAACTGCCCTTTACAGGCTATGGCAGCAGTGCACGGTGTGTGACAGGCACTCAGGGAATGGCGTGGAGTAGGCATTCCCGGCAAAGTGAGATTACATTCGTCCATGATGTAGCAGCATCAGCAAGGGGAAGAGCAAGCACGACAGACGGCCTCGTGATGTTATATTGACATCTATCGTAATTAAGATATTGCGTTATTGACACTGTTCACATGGTATGCAGAGCAGGTTCTGTGACACGGCTGAGCATTCGTCTGTCTGTCCAATTATTTGACCGAAGTCACGATGTGCCATGTGGCGGGTTTGCTGGTGAGTTCTGTGCGGGTGTGTGCGACAATGAGTGGATGAAGGCGCGTTTGACATCAAAGGCGTTGGTGCCGGGTGATACAGGTGCTCACCAGCAATGGCGTCGCAGAATGGGCCACAGCACGGCACTCAGCAGCAAATGTGAGCAGTGTCATGTTTACAGCTGATGCAGGAGACTGAAGACAGGCTTGCTTTGACAGCATGATGGATGTGAGAGTATGTGGGGTATGCCACAGATGGTAACTGTAAAGTTCAAAGGAACTATATAGACCACCGATTGGCCAGGTGGGCAAGTGGGAGATGGGTGAGGCGACTACTTTCATGCATGCCATTACAGGCAGGTACTCGGTAGAAATCGAGTATCGATCGAGACACGGGATCGGCCAATCAAGACCTGGGAATGAGACTTCCAGGGAATTAATATCACTAAAAAGCCAATAACGAAAAAAACCAAATTAAATAAACTATCCAGTTATTGCTGCTGACTTTTTAACAGCAAAGTGGAAACTATAAGTCTGGGTAAAGAAAAGCAAAACAAACAGAAAATAATTATTATCTAAACGATGTTATAATCACACATCATATAATAACCCACTGCAAAACTCTCTGTAGAAAATAGAAGCATACTAAAAACCAACAACATAAAATTTACTAAATTCTGTAGACAGACACAGCCACAAGATCAAATAAAATAGCAACCATTTATATCTCCAATTCCATCGCCATCTGAGTCTTGAAAGGAGTGTACATAAATATGGTAGATGAGTGCTTTGCGCCACCAGAATTCTGGAGCAGGTTGCCTCTCATCAAATCCGTATTCTTCCTTCAGCTGGGCCAGCTGCTTCACATTGTACCAGTTGACGAGAAGGACAAATACAGTGATGAATGCCAGTAGCATGAGATATGTTGCACCCTGACTTACCAACGGCTTCGTATTTGCCTGCATTCGCAGCATCTGCAGCTCTTTTTCCCTTTCCTTCACATAATGATACAAATGTGATAATTATACACCAGCGATCTGCAATTGCCGACAATATAAAGATCCAGAAATACTATTGTTAATGTTTCCGAAAGCTATATATGCAAACAAGATGTGGAATCAAATGGAATTATGGATAAGGTTTAATTTTACACTTTACAGTCATCTTAAAGCACACGTTATAAAAAAAACTATACCCATGATGATTCGAGTTATTTGAAATAATGAAGTGTCGATAATCTTGAGTCGTTAATAGCTACGAAACATCACAAAACTTATTTTGGTTCGGTGACCAAGGAGGGACAGTTCAACCATTTATAAGAGATTATTGCTGCAAGCAGATGTTAAATATGGTAAAATACCTCTGAATCATCGGAATCAGTATCATATTCTTTTAGAATATCGGAAAAATCTGGATCACTTCCTTTCCGTTCATTGTCACCATTAATCAGAATCTGCGTTTCTTCCTCAAAGTTGCTTCTGTGACCATTGCGAGGAACTCTTTTGCGGGGTGCATAAGCAAATCTGTTGTCAATCAGATGGTACTCTTTCATGCGTTCAAAGTCAGAGTCCGACATCCTGTTAGAAGATTTACATCAATCAGGCTCAAGTTAGCAGAACAATCATTCAGTTCATGAACACCTAAAACAAACAATAAAGTAATACACTGTTTCGCAATCACTCTAATAACAGGATGTTGCAAGTGATCACAAAGGTTGTCATAACTCAACTCAACGAGCATCTACAAACGCAGGCGTCAAACATCTCAATGTCCGCATTTATCTAACACAACTGAATACAAAAACTACACTTCTATATTTCATGCACTGATCTATCTCCAATTCCAATACCATAACTCTTCAACTCTGCCGACATAAACTAACACTACTAGGATCATGATTCCGTATCTGCGGCTATAACATCTAAAGACCAATCTACACACACACACACACACGTTTAACGGCCCTTTGTCTAGGACTACCCAGGTGAGCTGGTACCAGAAAGGTAAAACCAATCTGGATTTTACTAAAGCAAGAGACAGTGAGTGGCAGTGGCATCAGCTGGGCCATATGCAAGTCTGCACCTCGCTCCAGACAGATGACCACGTCAGCACCCCACCACTCAGTTTTTTACAGGCCGGATGCCCTTCCTGCCGCCCAACCAACAGCGTCAAAGCACTGAAGGCAAAACGCAAAAGACCAATCTAGATCTCATGAATTCAATGACATGTTCTATCAAACTGAGTGCCGTCCATTAAACTGCATCCAGGATTACAATGATTTTAGCCATAATCACAAAATTACGACAGAACTATAAGAAATAAACTAAGCTGTGGTGTTGCTCGTACTGTGTACATAGACGACACAAAAACCGTCGCAAAGAAGCTCATTTGACGTCCTTTCACTACGTAAAAACTTTGTTTACTTTTCAGCAAGTGCCCCCGCAAAGACTATTAATACCCAACGCTTTTAAAATATTTATTAGGGAAGCACGCGTTTAAACGAAATGGAAGTTTAATGTAGGTTTGCACAAAATATTTAGTTAAACGAGCAGTGAATTAAACGAAACCAAGTGAATTAGAAATAATGGCGTGACGTTGTTTTGAATTTTTGCTGTAGTTGACTCACGCCACGCGAACACAATTTAAGACGCAATTCGTCATACATTCTTCTTCTCTCAGGCTTTCTCTCTTCCCTCTTCTCAGCAGCACACTGCCTGGCCCCAGCGCCTCGAAGTTACGACCTTATTGCGCTATAGAAATCTGTTTATTATTATTTGTATGACCGATACATGGCGCGTTAAACGCTACTTAATAAATAACAATTCCACGTATTCGAGGCCCCAGTCCGGCAAACTTCCAAGTTTCTAATAATTTTGCAAATAGGCCTGCCGAATCTTTCCGGATTTCCGGCCGTGCCGGTCTCTGCTCTGCGGAACGCGAGGGCCTGGCCGTTAGACCTATAAGCCGGCTTAGTCTTTAATTTCGGCCGGCTTAGGAAAAATTTCGGCTTATTTTCGGCTTAGCCGAAATTTTTTCGGCGGCGGCGGCTTAACAAATATTCGGCGGCTTAGCCGCGGCTTATTTTCGGCTTGTTGGATCCTGGACATCATTCTAATGTATTTCGCTGCAACAGACCTACTGACTGACTCATGCAGTGGCGGCATTTC
>Ga0126333_1000259_pt1 | contig 10598 bp, 4 predicted proteins | sample InaspJWI54metaG_FD_94488 | JGI IMG/M metagenome (GOLD analysis project Ga0126333, IMG submission 94488) | Marine gutless worms symbiont microbial communities from Oahu, Hawaii - Inanidrilus sp. 2 OAHU.JWI-54 metaG | ecosystem: Host-associated > Annelida > Digestive system > Unclassified | place...
CCACTCACTGTCTCTTGCTCCAGTAAAATCCAGATTGGTTTTACCTTTCTGGTACCGGCTCACCCGGGTAGTCCTGGACAAAGGGCCGTTAAACGAGTGTAGGTACAATAGGTCCCGAAAAAATATCGCGTAAAGCGTGATAAACTTTGATCGCGTTTTCCCAAAACTGCAAATGGAGCACTTAACTGGTTCTTGCACGGAACCCTTCAATTACTGAAGTAGTGTGTTGGTCGGTTCACACATGGTCTGTGTTTCAACAGCCCTTACTAGCCAGTATTCACCAGGTAGTGTGAGTAACCCAGTAGCACAGCCCTGCAGTAACCCAGATATGCATCCTTCTGGCTGCGGAGTCTGAGAACATTGTGGAAGTGATCGGAAAGAGATCTTTGATGTCAGAAAACTTAAGAAATGGCTGAGTGGGGTATTTTTTGTGGCCTTTGGCTATGGCTGGATAGGAGAGTTGCAGAGAGTCGGGGGAGAACTACTACTACACGTTTAATGGCGTATTGTCCAGGACAACCTGGGCAAGCTGGCACCATAAAGGTAAAACCAGTCTGGATTTAAATGAGGCAAGAGATGATGGGGTTTTAGGATGACAATGGCATCAGCTGGACCATATGCAAACAGTCTGCACCTCGCTGCCCACAAATAGCCACACCAACACCTCGTTGCTCAATTTTCACATGCCGGATGCTCTTCCTGGCACCCAACCAACAGTGTCAAAGCACTGAAGGCACCACTGCATGACGCGGCTAAAACGTAGATTTCACACAGACACACCTCGCCCGTGTAGTGACTGAAGAACTCGACGGCGTCGCAGCACTGAAGGCATCCTCCTGAAGTCGGGAGAAATGTCGGCGAATTTCGCCGTGCCCGCAGAGCGCGTGATCAGCGTGTAGTGCTGAAGGTAGTGACGGTGTCGACGTCGTGCGTAGGTGGACGGTGCAATGCTGAAGAACCTGTGCGCCAGCCACGGCCGCGTGAAGCAGTTCTCGCCACACCTGGACCGGGGCGAAGCGACCGTCACGTATGCCCTGCCGCGCGACGCTCTGCGCGCCCAGCGAGCTCTTCACCTGTGCCTTCTCGGCGACTGCCACATGACCGCCGAACTCGGAACCAGCGACGTGGCGGCAGTGGCGGCGACGGAGTGGAGCGTGGGGACATACGATCACGGCTGGAGTGTGGGCGACGATGGCGGCGACAGCTCTCTGCTGCCGGCAGGCCTGCTCAACGACTCATGCTGAGCGTGTGTGAGACGGACGCCGAAAATGTGCGGAAATTCGTATGGGGTAAATACTATGAAGAGATAGATAGGTGGGGGAACGTACGGATGAAATACTTGCATGAATTCGCTGTGAGGTATGGGGTAAATACTGTGTAGGGGGTAATTGTTAGTCCGGAAATCCTGGAAAAGTGGGGAGTTAGATAGGTCAGAGGGAGTGAGTATAGATCGTTGGCGACTAGAAAAAACTTACGGAAATTCTCTGAGAATATTGGGTTAATAGTATACGGGACAACTGCAAGTCTGGAAAACGAAGGAAATTTGATGGCTGTCGATGAAATGTCAGGGGAAATGGAAGTATTGGGGGGAATTTCACTGAGTTGAAAGAGTTGTCACCTGGCGTAGAAACACCAGTTGACTCGTGGATTGGGAAAAGGCATGTGGAAATTTTCTGGGAAGTATGGGGTAAATGCTATCCAGCCTAATCGCAAGCCTGGAAATCCCGTGAAAGTTTTTGTGTCGAGATGTTGGGAAAATGTGTGGATCTTGTGAAATTTCAAACCTCGCTTCTTAGACCCTGCTGAAGTTCAAGTGACACCTGTCTAATCTTAAAGGCGATATGATTGTAGGTGCCGTTTGTTGAGAGCCAGTATTTAATGTGAATAGCTCACATATCTTGCTTCTGTGGCAGCTGGAAAAGTCGGGCAGTTCATGCTGTTTGTGAGTTGATCCCTGCGACTAATTTGCTGAAAGTAAATGAATTTGTCCAGCTGAAATTTGGCACAGAGTATGTTAGTCTCTTCTTATGTGGTTGTTGGCACTATGACTGAGATGGGGGAAATGGGAAGTTGGGCAACATCAGTCAGTTCTTAAATATATAATACTCAGCTATTAAAACTGGTGTTAAATGCCACGAGTGATGGAAGTTGCATCTGGTTTACTACGGCTAGGGTTGAAGAGTTGAAGAGCAAATGCTCACAACTTTTACTCACAGCTGAATTGAATTGCATGATTGTGATGTTTAGTTTCCAGATGAAAAACTTTTAGTAGTACTGTAGGTGGGTTTGGGGTGTAAGGATCATATCTTCTGGTGGCCAGAGAGTCACCTGCTGGTTTCATGTCAGGTAGAATCATGTAAGATATGTGTGATGATTACTTAAGTCATTTTGAAAACTTGAAACAAAAACCTAAACTGACGATGCGGTTTTTTGTTATGTTTCGGACAGTCAGTTTGCCAGACGCATGTTTTCTAGGACACGTTGATTTTCGATCGATTGTGTGCAAGCGAGTGAGTTTCGGGTGCGAACGAGTTGATTTGTTTTCTTTCTGTTAGACTGACTGAGTTGCCGTGTGTTTGTATAACGATATCAGGGTTGCGTTAGGGCCGCAATGTGATTGATTTGAGATTGTAACGATTGTTGTTCTGCAATTATAGTCAAAGTTTCGGGCGAAGCTTGCAACACCCGACACGCTATGCGGGTCCGTTTAGTGCCCAGTATAATTCACAAACACACTTCATTATGTAGCTGTGATTAATTTCATATCGTCGTCTTCAATATTGGGCATCGAAACAATGCATGGCCTGCAACGCAGTGGTATTGCAATAATTATAATCCACGTGTGTGCGTGTGTACGTACACATATATTCGTATATGTGTTGGTGACTACACGAATATATATTATGCATCTTACTACAGTACACTGTACAATTTTCTCTGGCTTGGCAGAATGGCAAGCAAACTTTCATAGGATAGTTGACGTTTGTGCGTTTTTTTCTTTTTCATGCAAATCAGCATCTCCAGTATTAACACAATGTCGGTAATCGATAGTCTGTGGTGATGTGCATTTGGTTGATTTTCGTCATTCAGCTGATTATGTTTGTCACACAAGTTTGTGTGATGCTGTAAAGCAGAGATGGGAAAATCTGAAACTGATCGAAATGGAACAAAGTGGGGATTAAGAACGGGGCTATTTTGAACTCAGTACTGAAGTTTGTGGACTGGATAAAATTCCATTCCTGCATTTTCTCTTAATTTGCAGTGTAGACCCAATGGCGGGAAATTGCTAAATGTTACACTTTGCAAATTTTGCTGTCTGTTTCGTCTTCAAAATGAACTCTAAGTGGATGAACTGTCCATATGGCTGCATGATTATAGTAATTTAGAACTGGCTTGAAAGAAACAGAATCAAACTCATGATCTTTGTCGAAAACTGTATTCAGAAATTGGACTGGAACATGGCTATTAATGACTGTTTGGTTCAAGTGAGGTTGTAGATCTAACGTGCTGATTCAGAGATGTTTTTCCCATACATTTAGTTAGCTTAATAACTTGAACACATACGTTAATAAGTAGAAAGATATTACAACACGATATAAACGTAAACCAACTGAAAACCAAGTTTGGTCGCCTTGCTTGACAGACTCATGCACCTTCTTAAATTTCTGGTCCCCAGAGCACAGCCGTAGTTCCCAAGGAACCAGAGCTGAATAAAATCCACGTTTCCCATCTCTGCTGCAGAAGACTGCCTGAATAAGACTTCATCTGTGAAAAGCATTATGAGTGTGTGAGCTGCGTTGTGGTAGCCATAATAGTGTGCAATTATCAGGTGTGGTGCTTCATTGCCGATGTACCAGTTTGTCTGTCAAGTGTCTGTACACTCAGCCTCCTTGTTGTTACATTTGAGCAATCGATTGGTTGGTTCGTCAGTCCAGACCAGTGCTTTTTCTCACAGCATGCAATAATGCAGCATACTGGCAGCTTTCTCGTGCAACAGGCTGTAGTTTTGTTGGGTTTGGTTTTTTTCAGTACTGAGCCAAGAGATTGGCTGGGAAGAACATCTCCGAAATGATGTTTTTTTGTGTCGAGTGGGGCATCAAACCTTGCTCCATCCGTCCGTGAGTATTGGGTCAGTAACTGAAGCATTTCAATGCACAAGACTGACCGATTTCTCTTTTACTAGTCTGGATTTCATCGTTTGGGTTGTGCTAAATTTTTGCCGAGGGCTGCTCCTTCTTGTTTTTCAAAAAGCACTGGTCCAGGCGATAACTTTTCAAATGCAGTGTTGGTTTATTTCGATACTGTCTAGATTTAAGTAGGTGGTCAGGGTCATTGGGCAGAGTTCAAGGTCATGTGAAAATACAGCACGGAGGACAAAACATTCTCGTTGAGACAATATTGCCTCGTAAATACTTACATATGGTCACCTGAAAGTAGACTTGAATTCCAAACAGTAAATAAGTGACAGAATGATTGGCGTTACATCATATGAGCACTTTTCACTTGCCAGTGAATAAGCTAAATTATGCAGTTTTTGATAATGTACAGTATCTGTTTTTGTATAAGTTAGAATTTATGTTAAATTGTGTTTGACAAAAATTGTCTCATTTAACTTGCTTTGTGTCATGTTTGTGGCATATCTCCATCTATCTTCCAGTAGATAACATCTGAGTAATGATGATATTTCAAGGGTAGTAGGGAAGCTTATCATAACTGTTCTGTGCTGTGTTCCACAGTTGTGCACAATGATATGCATATATACATTGCAGCTAACAATGCGACCGGGTACCGATTTATTACTCGTCACCTGTGTGCCAGACTTGCACTGTCAAGTCTGGGCTTGTCGTTTAATATTTTGGGTTTAATATTTTTGTACAGATGATGTCAGCAGCCTTAAGCAATAGAAAAGTTAGGAAAATGCACCTAAAGTTTGCTCACCAAACGATCTGTGATTTATTCAGACACGACAAAATGCATATTCTTGCAGAACAACGAAAACCAGCAGTATTTTAAGTTGCAACACAGTAACGACAACATTGGAAGTGCCAGATATTATTTTAGCAGGTGCTTTCATCTACCACTTACTTACTAATTCACTTATTTACTTACTTGCATTACCCGGAATTCGGGTACCCAAATGATTAACAAAACGGATACCTGGTTCCAAAAATTCCATCACTAATAGGAGCAGTTCATGCGCCGAAAGGTGACTGTTGGTTTAGGTTTTGTATGTTTTCTGCTGATTTTAACTCATGTCAGTTTGCTTATTTAGGATTAGGTTTTCGTGTGTGTTTGTCTTGGTCGTTGTGAGTTTGGTTATTGCTACCAGTACAAATGTGTGCCTGGTGTATTATGTACCTGTGTCGAAAACCACCTTGCTATGGTGCAGTTGGCCAAACTGCATAGTTAATGTCAGCATAAAGCATCATCGGCAGAGTTTGAATTATCAGAATTCATGCCATTTGCTGATGTAAAAGTTTCTTAGTGATTTGACGTGTTCATTGTTTTTTGTGTGTTGTTAGGTTCAATTTATTAGCGGTAAGTTGATCCCCTTCCTGTTGAAACAACAATGTCAGAGCACTGAAAGATTAGGTTCATGTAGGCAGTTTCTGGTGCTTTCCTGTTGTCTGCTCCACATGCCAGTAACATGTGTTGAGGCTCTTCTGCTTGAAAATCCAACAAATCTGAAACATATTTTGCACTGTTTTAGACTGTTTGCTTTTGCTTTTTCTCCACGTGTGAAGCTGGTTGAAGTCATCCATTTATCGGCTAGGATTTTACAGTCACATTAGGTTTTTGCACACACATCCATAGCATGTTTGTAATTGATGCATATTAGTGGGCTTGGCTGACCATGACATTTGACGAGGCACGCTTGTCATTTTGTTAAATCTCTTCAGTTTTCTTTCCACGTCCGTTCTTGTTGCATAATACTGTAGCTCGGTGATGGAAAGTATCAGTGATGTTCTTCCAAAGATTGCTGACTAACTGACGCTAGGGTGTTCGGAGTCGTTTGTTGTTGCATGGATAGGTAGCATTCCATGTGAAGTATTCAGCTATTTAATTTCATCGATGTTCCGAGTCATCTGTAATCAAATGGACTGTTCATCGTGAGACATCGTGGTTGTATTGGAGAGACAGTGTTTAAGCTGAATTGCGTAATGTATGCACATTAATATGTCGGTCTGTTTACTGGTGATATGCGTAGCCCGTGATATTCTGCGGCTCACGCAGTGACGTACCACATCATGAGGAAATTTTTTCACGTAATTTGTTACAAACCTATTTCCACTTAGGACCGGTTGCATCAGGCTCAGTTAACTTTACCAGCGGTTAACTCAGTGTCATCATAATGACATCATGAGATCGTGCGACTTATCAATCAGTACACATACGTTTAACGGCCCTTTGTCCGCGACTACCCAGGTGAGCTGGTACCAGTAAGAGTGATAAACTGTGGGTTCGTTAACCCACAGTTTAACTGAGCATTCTGCAGCCGGACCTTGGAGATGCTGTTGGTGGCAGTATATCACTCAATTATTCTTTAGCATACTTTGGACTGACTCTTGATAATCCTATCAACGAAAGAAAAAGTCTCAGCTGAATTTTTAACATCAGTTAATTATATCCAGACTAATACCCACACACCAGTTTAGTGGCCTTTCTCCGTATGTCTGGGCTGTCTTTTTCTGCCTTAAATTTCTTTTTACAGTTGTGCATCCTCAATATTTTTGTACCAAAACTCATATCCCATTCAGGGGTGTAGTGGTGCTGGAACGCGGTGGAACGCCTTTCCGGCAAATATCGTTGGCCACAGGTGGAACGCTAACACTGAAGCGTTCCGGCAAATCACGTCATACTCGTTAGGTTGACCCTCAGTCAGTTTATTTTCTGGCCCAAATTGCCCCCCAAACGCGGGATTTGGCATCAAAAATCTCAAAAAAAATTCTGGAGGTGACACCCCCCGGACTCCTGTCAGTGGGAACTCGCCGTGCGCGGAGGCGCAAGCTCCCCTGTTGCTGGGACCTAGGTCTCGGAAACCGTTCCCCCAAATCAAAATTTACCACTACACCCCTGATGCCTCCATCTATTTCACTTCTGCTTCCATCGTTGTGTAGCGTTTGGTCCAGTCACTATCATCTCAGCGTATCCTTTCCTTATCAGCGGGCTCCCTGATTCATGTCCGACATATCTCTCCATGCACCAGAAAATAATAGACCGTGCAACTGAAAATACCGTCTTTTTGTGGAAAATTGTGGTCCACAGCGATGTGGCAATACCACTAATGTTTGTCCGTGGAACCAGTGATGTGGTACGCAGGTTGCAAACATAGTCAAAACCCAGCAGTCATGATTTCATGTGATCCCAAGTTTTTCCCGATTTTTTTGTCAACTATTTGCCAGCCAGTTTTTCTGAATTTTTGTTTTTTAACTGCCAGAGCTTGCCTTTTTGTGGACACTACTGTTTTATCCAGCTGCTCTCTCACTTGGCTGATGTTCATATTCGATTGCAAAAGCAGTGTTTCCTGAACATTGAAATGATATGTTCAGCAACATAACTGATATGCTTTTATTACCATCAAAGTTGTGTCTTATATACATATGTCCATCTGTCATCTGTAATTAATTGTTCATTTTTTGATATTTTGCTGTGTGTACTTTTTCGTTTGTTGTTGATTTTTTGTTGATTATCAGATATGCTGTCATGTTGCTTTACAGTACTTCAGTTTAGGGTTAAGATCCATGTTGTGTGCAAACCGTGTCAATGATCGACTCCGCTGTTAACCAGATCCTTCCGAAAATCGTGTCTGTCGTTGCTCGCGGTGTTAGAAGAATTTTTATGAAAGGCCGCATCGCAGGGGGATGCCCCCAAAATTGCCGCTTTTCCTGGGGGGTCTGGGACCCCACCTGACACGTGGTTCCTTTGGCCCATCCGAGTTTATACCCCAAACAGCATCTCAGTTGGTTCAGTCGTTTTAGCACAGCTTCTGGTTATGTCCATCACACACAGACCGCAGGACTGTACTGTACGGGAATGTCGCCTCTGCCGGGTGGCAGGTAACACTGTGATCCCATATGGCACATGAGTTCCCATAGCGGCGCGGCTTAATTGCGAACTGCTATACTCTTGTTTTCGCCACATCTGTGCACTCCATCCATGCGATGTGGCTTAAAAATTGCACTGCGTGAGTTCCGCGTGTAATTACAAAATTAATTGTAATTCGCCGATTGAATCTCGGAAATGCATTGACCGTATGATTTGTGTGAAAGCAGAGGATATAAAGCCAGTGTGCACTGCACAGAGTATTATTAACTCAGTAAATTTTGTTTCTTTACATTACTTTCTAGTCCAGCTAGCTTGCTTCGTTGTTAACCTCGATTAGATTACTTGAATGTGATATTTTAGCAAAAAAGTTACTTCTAATGGCAGGTGCCCGCAAAAAGCAGTTGTGTTGTTTTGAAAGAAAGACTGACACTTGTTATCTTGTAGGATCTGGTTAACTAATAGTTGTCACGTGTCCACAGTGGGACAGCTGGAGTCGACCTGCGTTGATAACTTTTTTGTTCAGGTTGTGATACCATACGGATCTGTTGTCAGTTTTTACGAGAGGTTGCGTGATATTTTCATGTCTGAACTGAGCAGCTGCACAGCTCTTTGGTGCGTGCGTGTATCTTGTGGAAATCAATGCAATGCCTCGCGGCCTTGCTATAGCTCTGTGCCATAGAGTTGTGTCACTTGTTTCTGTTACCTGTGCAGCTTGTATTGTAATAATGATGAAGTGGTGCTGCGTACACTGCGATGCTAGTTTGAACAGATGCAGACATACACTTTCTGGCATACAGCTTTTATTCAGCGTGACCACTTTTTTTCCGAAAATATGGAAATGTTGGGGAATTTGACAGCTGTGACAGGGAAGTGACTAAACGTCGGGAAAAGACTTGTCCATTGCTTACTTTAAGTTCAGGGCCATGTTAGGCTGTTTCGGCTTTATAGTGCCACTTTAAAAGATTTTTTTGTTTCTTATGTCATTTTTGAACATTTTGCAGTTACGTCTGTAGTGTACTGGCTGCACTGACAGAAGTATGTGCTTGAAATGAGTAACACAATGTGGATAGGAGTGCCATGCAGAGTCAGGGAAAATGTGAGGGAATTTCACTACACTATGCCTGAAGAGTGGTCACCCTGATTTTTTACTTACTTAAAATGTTCTCTGTGGTTTAGAGATTCTGACTTCTAGTTAATCTTAATACAGGTCCAAAATTGGTATAATTTTTCTTTTCACTACAGGTACACAGTCGCAGAAAAAATTACCGTTGTTGAATTTTTTCCAAACATTACCCGCAGCATTTCGTAAAACATTAGGATTTTCATACAACGGCGATTTGCATCTGTTTGGCAAACTAGCTTGTGGTGTATGCCGTACTTTTAGCATAGACACCAATGTAGGCTAATTGAGTGACATTTGCCACTGCATACTGGGTACTGTGTCTTTCCCTGCTGGTATCTACTTTCCCCCATTACAGTTCTCAGCATAATCCGACAGACATGGAATTTTCAAAACAGCATAATGGTGAACTGAGATTTTTGTGTACCCTCCAGGCAACCTGCGTGTTGAATGTCCAAAATTACACCCATTTTGGCAGGCCGTCAACATGAAACAGACCAGTTTTGCAAATAAGAAAATGGAAAAGTTGCTTAGAGAAGTCGTGATTTTTTGCTCAAGAGAGTAAAAACTGTTTTGAATGTATTTTAACTACTGTGAATTGCAGTTTTATGCCCAAATTTTAAGAATTAATTCCATGGGAGAATCCATGGACCAGAAAGCGTTGGGCCTAAAACTACCAGTTAGATTGTTGGCACTATCCGCATAGCATGTGGAGCAGGGTCTGTGTAATGGTATGGAGGTTTGCTGCTGTGGGCGTGGCAGGCAGATGTCGATCGATTGCTGCATGGCGGGCAAATGTAGGCAGTGACACGTTGTCAGCATACGTAGGAAGCTGAACAGAGACTTGTGGATACTGCTTCTTCCTCCCAAAGAATTGATTCCGTATTAGTAAAAAAGTGAACAACGTACTGATGATTGAGTTCTCAGTATTTTCAGCTTAAAAAGAGATGTTCTGGATTTTCGTGCCGTGCAGATTTTCCTCAAGAAATTACATCATTGTGTCTATTGTGAAAAGGCCAGATGTTCGTGTGGCACTCCTGTATCCCATTCTCCGGCGTATTACTTGGTCCATGAACAGTGTAATACTAAGTCTTGTCATGCTATTGCCACTGCCGAGTCTGCGTCACGGTGAGGGTCACATTAGTCTGATGATCGTGGTTCGTACTGAAAACTGCCAAGACGAGCAACATTGCGCGAATTGTTAGAAGTGTTCACCTGTCATGTTCGACATATGCTTAAAGTTATTTTCGTAGATTAGATTTATCCACCATTCTGTGCTGGAATTCAGCCCACTGTGAATTTGCCGACTGTCGGATTGGATGCGAACAAGGGAGACCGCTAACACATACACTTCTTGGTTGCTGCTAAAGTTTATAGGGCACTCAGTTTTCATCATTCTACCTCACGACAATTTGAAGGTCACCTTAAGCAC
>Ga0126333_1000261_pt1 | contig 10582 bp, 9 predicted proteins | sample InaspJWI54metaG_FD_94488 | JGI IMG/M metagenome (GOLD analysis project Ga0126333, IMG submission 94488) | Marine gutless worms symbiont microbial communities from Oahu, Hawaii - Inanidrilus sp. 2 OAHU.JWI-54 metaG | ecosystem: Host-associated > Annelida > Digestive system > Unclassified | place...
GGTGAATCTGTTGCTTGCGGAAGTGAGTGTTATGTCTCCCCTGCCGTTATCCGCGATGAGCGTGCTTTGAGAGCTCCTGATTGGAGCTGCGGCGTCTTGGCCGATGCCGCCTCCCGATTCAATGGAGACAAGCACGCTATTTATGCCACCTACAGTCTCACTTGCGGCGCCGATTGTGCTAATAGAGCCGATCGTGACGGCTACACTGCTCTTTACAGTGATATCCCCAGAGGCATCCGAGGCTAGTTTTCTAATGGAATTGGGAGTGGCGCTACCTTGATTGTAGCTTAGCGTGTAATTAGCGCTTCCAGCACTTCCGCCCCGCAATAAGAGTCCGTCGACATCGATGAAATTCGAGTTATCTAGCGTAACATCCGATTCCGAGCTGATGATGAGACTGCCCTGAGGCGCAATCACGGTGGGACACAGCCAAGCATCTGCGCCTGTTGTGGTAATCATTAGGTTCGATGTGCTAATTGAGCCGGAAAACTGGGGTTTTGCAGCGCCATAGCTAAGTTGGAGATTGAATGTGGGACCGGAGATGGCGCCGCCAAAACTGACGCTGCCGCCGCTGAACTCAAAGGCGGAATCTCCCCTAAGAGTAATAGCGCCTTGGAATTCCGTGTCGCCACTCGAGCTAATAGTTCCATTAAGAGTAATAGCGCCTCGGAATTCCGTGTCGCCACTCGAGCTAATAGTTCCATTTAATTCAATATCTCCTGCAATCAAGATATCATTTCCTTGGATATCGAGAGTTCCATTTAGGTCCAGATTGTTTATCTCAAAGGCGCTAGATGTGTGAGAAACAGTAACCGAGGCGCCTCCCTCTATCGTGGCGTTATCCCCGGTTCTCGGAAAATCAGTTCCGCCGGTCCAATTGCCAGGCTTTCTCCAGTCATCATCGACATTCCCAGTCCATTCGTAGTTCTCGCCGCTCTGAGCCCGAAGTTGCGCTGGGGCCAGGGCCAGCACGAGGACAGGGATAATAACCAGGTTCTTGTGCATCGCAGCTCTCTATTTCAATTCCAGTATATCACATTTTTACCAAGTTCAATGCTACTCGGCTTAGCTAGATTCACGCTGGCGTCGCAAAGAACCTAGTTCCAGTAGCGCGTTGCCAGTGCGTCGGAACCGATAACGGCAACTCGCATCCTGGAATCGAAGTAGGTTTCGAGCTTGAGCTGCACGCAGGCTGATTGATCTTGCAACTTTGATATTGAAAACGCTGTACAGTGCTTTATACACTAGCAGTGAAAGTAGGGAGCTCACAATGGCTGGGGCTCAGTTAACCAATCAAATGAGACAAAATGAGGTTCCGGATGACTTCTGGGCTCGTCCTTATAGTTGAAGATGAAGAAGACTTGACAAGCACTCTCGAATACAATCTACAGCGCGAAGGATTACAAACCCGGCGCGCTCTCACGGGCCAGGATGCGCTCTCATTGGCTGTTCAAAATCCAATTCCCGATCTTATTATCCTTGATTTGATGCTCCCCGATATCTCCGGTATGGAGGTTTGCCGGAAACTGCGGCAGGAAGAATCCACTCGCAATGTGTCGATTCTAATGCTAACGGCAAGGGCGGAAGAGATAGACAGAGTTGTGGGTTTCGAACTTGGCGCCGATGATTACGTGGTTAAGCCGTTTAGTGTGCGAGAACTCATACTGCGGGTGAAGGCGATACTTCGCCGGTCGCATCCGGAGAATAAAACCTCCGGACAGCATGTCTTTGGCTGTCTCCGCTTGGATGTGCCGGCCCACCGTCTATGGGTTGACAATCAGGAGGTACGTATCACCGCCCTCGAGTTCAATTTGCTCAAAACCCTGGTGCTTCGAAGAGGACGGGTGCAAACTAGGAATGCTCTGCTCACGGATGCCTGGAGCTTCCAGGCGAGCATTGGCGCCCGTACCGTGGACACCCACATAAAACGGCTGCGCAAGAAACTGGGCCGGGCAGGCAATTATATTGAAACCATACGGGGAGTAGGTTATCGCTTTGTTACTGAACCCGATGGAAATGAGTAATTGAAGCTGGGTTTTCGTAGTACCGTTCTTCTCATTGCCCTTATCCTGGCGCTTGCCGTATTTAGCGCCGTACTTCTGAAATCCGAACTCCGTCTACAGCTTGAGTCGGGAGTCGAATCGGAACTGCTGCGCAATGCCAAGGCAGCGCGAGAGCTGATACTGGCTTCTTCCGGGGAAAATTCTTTACCGGAAACCCTGGCGGATAGGCTCGGGGAGATAATCTCGGCCCGCGTAACTGTGATAGCCGCCGACGGCAGAGTCCTTGGTGATTCGGAGCTATCAGCCAAGCAAATCAGTGAGGCGGATAATCGCGGATATCTTCCAGAAGTATTGGAGGCGCTTTCCGAGGGCCAAGGCCGCTCCAAACGTTATAGCGCAACCTTGAGAACCGAGATTCTTTACGTGGCGGTTCCATTTCGGCATGAAAGCTACCAGGGGGTCGTTCGTATAGCCAAGCCGCTTCATGAGGTAAGCCTCGCCCTAAAAAGGCTTCAACTGCCGCTCTTTCTTGCCGCCGTCCTGGGAGTAGGAACCGCCATTCTAATTAGCATCTACATGTCCCATTTCATGTCGGGCCGGCTTCGGAACCTGGTAGAGAACGCCAGGATGCTCGCCGAAGGACGAGCAGTAGAACAAGGCCGCGGCATGATTGCAATTCCCTCGAAGGGAGAACTAGGTAGACTGGCCGGATCCATCAATCGAATGGCCCTGGAACTTGAACGGCTCATGTCCACTCTGGCCTGGGAGCGCGATCGCTTCGAGGCAGTTCTTGAGGGCATGTCGGAGGGAGTACTGGCTCTTGATAAGAATCGCCATGTAACCCATATAAATTCCGCCGCCTTATCCCTCCTAGGCCTATCCGAAGCGCCCACGGGGCGTATGCTCCTGGAAGTTGTCAGGTCGCCCGACTTGAGTGCGCTAATCTCTAAGTCCGAAATCGCGGAGGCCGGCACAGTCGAATTCGAACTTCCGGGGAAGAAATTCCGCCGCCTTAAGGCAACCGTTACCCCACAGCGTGCTACAGGGGGAACAGTGGTGGTGTTTCATGATATCACTGAACTACGCCGCTTGGAGACTGTGCGCAAAGACTTCATTGCGAACGTTTCTCACGAGCTTCGAACACCAGTAAGCGTTATCCAGGCCAACGCCGAAACTCTGCTGGCGAGTGAGTTGGAAATTAAGCCCCGCGCCTTGGAATTCCTTGAAGCCCTGCAGCGAAACGCCGAACGGCTTTCGAGCATAATTGCCGATCTATTGGATATCTCACAAATCGAGTCGGGGCAGTACATCATCGAACCCAGAGCGATACAAATAGAAGAGGCTGTTCGCAAAACTCTGGAGAACGTGCAAGCGAGGGCCGAGGCAAAGCATCTTGCAGTGGAAGCAGACTTGAAGTCTGATATCTTTGTATTGGCCGATGCAAAGGCGCTTGATCAGATTCTGTTCAACCTGGTCGATAATGCTGTGAAGTACACGCCCGAGGGCGGCCATATTGTGGTTCGGGCCTACTTAGCGGATAGCAAGGCGCACATAGAAATTTGTGACGATGGATATGGAATCGAATCGGAGCACCGCGATAGAGTATTCGAACGCTTCTATCGGGCAGACGCCGGTAGATCGCGGGAGATGGGAGGCACCGGCCTTGGACTTTCCATAGTGAAGAATTTGACGGAAGCCATGAATGGGCAGGCGGGTTTGAGCCACGGCCGCCCTCGCGGTTCGGTTTTCTGGGTGACTCTGCCGGCGGGCAGGAAGTAAGCGCCCTTTAGGAACACAGAGGATGAATCGACAGGGAGGAAGCGGGTCTCTGTGTGGAGCGACTTTGAATCAACGCTATCCCCTGTATCGGTTGGAGCCTGCAGCTCCCAATACTAGCTGCGCGGTTTTGCCAAGAAATCACCTAGCTGCCATGAAACTGTCACAAAATCATAGTAGGCTTGCCTGATAAGTATGAGGAGGCTTGAGAATGATAAAAACAATAATCAAAACTCTTTTGATAGCGCTACTTCCCGCTTTCGTTTTGGTAAGCTGCAGGGAGAAAGAAACGGAGCTTATCGCCATTGACGGTTCCAGTACGGTTTTCCCTATTACCGAAGCGGTGGCGGAGGAATTTCAAGGACAATACAAGGCCCAGGTAACCATCGGGATTTCGGGAAGCGGCGGCGGTTTCAAGAAGTTTTGCAAGAGCGAAACCGTAATCACCAATGCTTCTCGGCCTATAAAACCTTCGGAAGTGGAACTTTGCAAAGAAAACGGCGTTGAGTACATCGAGTTGCCTGTTGCTTATGATGGCATTGCAGTAGTGGCCCATAAGCAGGCTGATTGGATAGATTACATGACTGTTGAGGAGTTGAGAAGACTCTGGTCCCCCGAGGCACAGGAGGAAATAACTCGTTGGAATCAGATCAGGCCGGATTGGCCTGATGAGGAAATACATCTCTTCGGGGCGGGAGTGGACTCCGGAACCTATGATTATTTCACACAGGCCATTGTAGGGGAAGAGCACTCTAGCCGGGGCGACTTCACATCTAGCGAGGATGATAATGTACTAGTGCAGGGAATAGCCAGCGATACTCAGGCGCTGGGCTTTTTCGGACTCGCCTACTATGTGGAAAACATGGACAAACTCAAGATAATACCTATAGACGATGGCAATGAGGACAACGGCTCTGAGCCCATCGCGCCCTCCCTTGAAACCGTGGCCGATGGCACATACCAGCCTCTTTCCCGGCCGCTTTTCATTTATGTCAACACGGAGGCAGCCGAGCGCAAAGCCGTGCAGGACTTCATTTCCTTCTATCTTGCCGAGGGCGGACCCCTAGTTATGGAGGTTGGCTATATTCCACTTCCTGATCGAGACTATGAGCTTGTTAAGCAGCGTTTCGATAAGCGCATTGTGGGATCCATCTTTGGAGGCAGGGGGTCTCAAGTGGGCGTAACTATCGAGGAACTCTTGAGCGGGCAGTAGGAGCTATGAGCCGTTCAAAGAAGGGACAGAAGGCGGATTTTCGCATAAACGCAACGCCGTTTCGTGAGCGCTTGGTGGAATTTGGACTGCTTTGCAGCGGAATTCTCTCCATATTTACAACCGCTGCCATACTGGCTGTCTTGGCCTTTGAGACAGTGGGATTCTTTCAAGACGTGTCTCTCGCTGAGTTTCTTGGCGACACCCAGTGGACGCCTTTGTTCAGCGAGAAGCACTTTGGGATTTGGCCGCTTATTGCCGGCACGTTTTTAACTTCGCTTATCGCCATCGCGGTGGCGCTGCCGCTGGGCCTGCTTGTCGCCATCTACCTTAGCGAGTTTGCACGGGAGGGCCTGAGAAAGGCAGTTAAACCAGCGCTCGAAATTCTGGCCGGTGTTCCTACCATAGTCTATGGTTATTTCGCATTGATTTTCGTTACACCGCTGCTGCAGAGCTTCATACCAGGACTTGCCGGCTTCAATGCCCTGAGCCCGGGGATAGTGATGGGGATAATGATTATTCCCATGATTTCTTCGCTAAGCGAGGATGCCCTACATGCGGTGCCTGCCAGCCTGAAAGAAGGAGCATACGCTCTTGGAGCAGGGAGGCTGGCTACGGTTTTTCGGGTAAGCATTCCATCGGCTTTCTCCGGCATAGTGGCCTCTGTAATCCTGGCAACATCGCGTGCTATAGGCGAAACCATGATAGTGGCTATAGCGGCCGGACAGCAGCCTAGGTGGACATTGGACCCGCGCGTACCCATCGAAACCATGACCGCGTACATAGTTCAAATCAGCCTCGGAGACACACCCACGGGAACCATAGAATACAGGACAATCTTTGTAGTGGGCGCCTCTCTTTTTCTTATTACCTTTGTGATGAACATATTGAGCCAGCGAATGGCGCGTCGCTTCCGGGGGAAGATATGAGTAAGTTCACCCTGCGCCGCAAGCTTGCCGAGAAGGCCTTCATCGCTCTGTGCATTGTCGCGGTTGTGCTGCCCCTAGCGGTACTCTTGGTTCTGGTAATCGATGTTGCAATTGATTCCGCAGGCCGCCTGAATTGGGACTTCCTAAGCAGCTATCCATCGCGCAAGGCAGAAAAAGCAGGTATCCTACCGGGCCTCGTTGGAAGCATCTACTTGATCGTTCTGACCGCGGCAATGGCCCTTCCTGTTGGAGTTGGGGCAGCGGTTTATCTCGAAGAATATGGCGGGCGCGGCTGGCTCGCCAATCTTATAGAAATCAACATCGCCAATTTAGCGGGCATTCCCTCCATAATATACGGCTTGCTCGGCCTCGAGCTGTTTGTACGCACCCTCGGAATGGGAAGGAGTTTATTGGCAGGCGCTTGCACCATGGCCCTCCTTATCCTTCCCATTGTAATCATGGCCTCGCGCGAGGCCCTGCGGACTGTTCCGCTTTCTATCCGCGAGGGAGCCTATGCGCTGGGAGCGACACGCTGGCAAACCGTACGACAGGTGGTATTGCCCGTGGCGTTTCCGGGAATTCTGACGGGCGCCATCCTATCTGTCTCACGGGCGATTGGAGAGGCTGCTCCTCTTTTAGTCGTGGGCGCATTGGCTTACATTGCCTTCCTGCCCGATGGAATCAACTCTCCCTTTACTGTGTTGCCGATTCAAATATTCAACTGGGTTTCTCGCCCGCAGCAAGAATTCCTGAATAATGCGGCCGCGGGTATCGTGGTGTTGCTGCTTACAATGCTAGCGCTCAATGGACTGGCCATCTACCTGCGCAACCGCCTCCAAAAGAGGAGGGATTGGTAATGGCGTCGGCTAGCAGAATGAACTCGACGCCGGATGCAGCAGCGGGGAAGGCAGTGAAATCGCCTATAGTCTCAACTCTGCCGCCAAGGCATCCCTTACCGGAGGAAGGCTCTCTTAGCGCCAAGTTTTCCATCGAAAACCTATCGGCCTGGTTCGGTAATCAGCAGGCTATTCGCTCAATCAATATGAATATTTCCGAGAGGCAAGTAACTGCTATTATCGGCCCCTCGGGCTGCGGTAAATCCACCTTCATACGCTGTCTCAACAGGATGCACGAGCTGGTTCCCGGAACGAGAGTAGAAGGGCTTGTCAAACTCGATGGCGGCGATATATATGATAGAGGAGTGGACCCCGTGCTCCTTCGCAGGCGGGTTGGTATGGTGTTTCAGAAGCCGAATCCGTTTCCGACAATGTCCGTGCGGGAAAACGTGCTGGCTGGGCTCAAGCTGACGAAATCCGAGCGGATAAAGCAGGCTCCCGAGATTGTTGAACGCGCCCTAGAGCAGGCGGCTCTCTGGAAGGAGGTTAAAGATCGTCTTGACGAGCCAGGCGCCAGCCTTTCGGGTGGGCAGCAGCAGCGGCTTTGCATCGCCCGTGCCTTGGCCGTCGAGCCGGATGTGCTGCTGATGGACGAGCCTTGCTCAGCGCTCGATCCTATCGCCACCGCGCGGATAGAAGACTTGATTCACGGCTTGGTGGAACGCTATACCATAATCATAGTTACTCACAACATGCAGCAAGCGGCGCGGGTTTCCAACTACACCGTATTCTTTCTACTGGGCGAGCTTGTCGAGTTTGGGGAGACAAACCAGCTGTTTACCGCTCCAAAGGAAAGGCGTACAGAGGACTACATCACCGGAAAGTTCGGTTAACGGCGTTTTAATGATTGGGAAGGCATGGTATTGAAAACATGAGAAAGTCACACACGGATAGAAAGTATGAGACGGAGCTGAGCCAACTTCGCGAGATAATCCTGCTAATGGCCGGAAAGGTGGAGAAAATGATCGCGCAGTCGGTTAAGGCCCTCGTGGAACGCGATATAGACCTGGCCAAAAAAACAATCGAGATGGATCATCAGGTAAATTATGATGAAATTGTATCCGATGAGCTTTGCTTGATTATACTGGCAAAACGACAACCTATGGCCCTAGACCTTCGTTTCATTACCTTGGCTCTGAAGATGGTTACCGATCTGGAGCGCATCGGGGATTTGACGGTGAACATAGCAGAACGAGTCGCGGATTTGGGAACTGAGCTGCCGCCCATATCCTACGTCGATATCCGACGGATGGCTTCGATTGGCCAATCAATGATTCGGGATGCAATTGATGCGTTTGTAGCGGGCGACGCCGAAAAAGCACAGGCTGTTGTTGATCGGGACGACGAGGTGGATGAGCTTTATACGCGGGTTTTCCACGCATTGCTGGATATGATGAAGGATGAGGCCAACGTGGAGCACGGAATGCATATACAATCAGTGGCCAAGGTGCTCGAACGTATGGCCGATCACTGCACCAATCTTGCGGAGCAGGTAATCTTCATGGTGAAGGGTAAGGATATCAGGCATATCGGAAAACTCGGCGAGGTTTGAAAGTTCGGAATTCGGGCCGCGGACAAGGCTATGCGCGGTAAGCCCCGGTTAACTCTTCAGATTCCCGCGGCGCCTAGCTAGCATCCGGTGTGTTCCACACTACAGGCGCTTTCGTGATGCATGTAAACTGCCTGCCGGGGAGCATGGCCGCCCCTGTTGCCGCCTCTACGAATTCGGGGGCATGGATTGGTTTTCAGCCCCTGCATAGATACGAGAGCACATCGCCCATCAATCGATTGATAGCGGCGCAGTTCTCCGAACAATTCAGCAGAATTTCCTTCTCGCATTGCACATAGGGAGATGGAACCAGTTCATTCCTACAATTTGAAACCAGTTCCCGCGCCGATTCCGGCGTGGTTTCCAGGTGAAACTGAAGCCCGATAACGGATTTGCCAATCTGAAAGGCCTGGTTTCGACACCCGCTGCTTTCCGCGATTCTTATTGCTCCGGGCGGCAGGCTAAGGGTTTCGCCGTGCCAGTGGAAAACCTCGGTTGATTCCGGGAAAACGAAGGTGGTATTCGGCTTTGCGGCCACGGATCGAACAGGGAACCATCCAATCTCTTTTACGGGATTCGGGAAAATATCTCCACCCATGGCGCTTGCTATAAGCTGTGCGCCTAGACAAACACCCAGCACGGGCTTGCCGGATCCAATAACCCCGCGAAGAAATTCCTTTTCCAAGCTGAGCCAAGGAAATACTTCTTCATCATTGGCGCTCATGGGGCCGCCCATAAGCACCAGTAGATCGATTTCATCCGGAGAAGGCAGCTTTGCCGATTCGTGGAATTTGGTAGAGCTTATTTTATAACCGGCGTTTTGAAGCCAGGCCTTGATGCCGCCGAGTCCTTCAAACGGCACATGCTGTAAGTAGTGAGCGCGCATCCATTCTCCTTCGCGTTATTGGATTCCATCGTCTTCACTCAGCGAGTCCTCCACCTCGGCGAAAGTTTCTGAGATAGGCCGTAGATAGACTTCTCAGGCTGCCGGCATCTGGCGGCTTTCGGACACCCTTCTCCCTTACTGCCTCAATCTCGCTACTATACTCCGATTTTTCTCAGGATTCAATTGCCTACCTCGGTTGGAACCAATCGAGTAGTGCAGGGTGGCCGAGGGTCTCAAAAAGGAGACGGATGTCGAAACACCTGACTATTACCACGCGGCGCGATATAAACTTCGAAAATGAATTGGCTGTACTAAGTCAGAACTCAGGAAAATGGGAATTCTTATCCTACCGCGTTAGTTCACTGATCAGTTTTTCAAAATCCGGATATAGTTCTACAAGCCTATTTCGCCTGCCAGCCTCGTAGTCATTAAAACTGAAACCTGGCGCAACTGTTACTCCTAGAAGAGCAAAACTACCTCCGGAAATCAGTTTTGAACCCTGCCATGTTCCACCTTTCACAACATGCTGCAGCTTCATATTCCCAAATATATCATGGCCCAATCGCAGCACTCTGCCCCGGCCGTCTTTGCCTAGTTCGAGAAGCTCGATCGGATCTCCCAGATAGAAGTGGAAAATCTCGTCACTGGGTAGCCGGTGCAGCGCGGAGAAGGTATCGGGGGTGAGTAAGTAATAGATTGCCGTACTGGCAGGCCTGGTTCCATCGTAGGGGGGAGATACTATATCGGCGGGAAGCTCAACCGAGGATTTATAGGTTTCAACATAGAATCCCCCCTCTTCAGGCAGCGGTTGAAGCTTCAGTTCTTTGATTAATTCTTCCGGTTTCAATATCTGCCCATCTCTTTGCCGCTGAATGCCACTGTACTTCGAACTAAGAACACCAAGCACTTTGCGGGATCGCGTAGGTATGACTTCTGATGCTCGCCGCCGTGAAAGCAATCCGCCGGAAGCCGGATTTAAGCTGCGATACTCGAAAGTACCGTTCCTGGCGGCAGCCTGAACTCTTCCCCGCTAGCAGGGCCATATCCTGGCGGAACTGCAAAAAAGTAGCTCATAAATCTTTATTTTGCAATAGCCCCATCTAAAAATTTCGTCCTGGCTTGAGAAATTCTTTCATCTTGCAAAAGCGCACTAGCTAGAACTCTTATCAGCGCAGTGAGAATTGAGTGTGCACAATCAAAACTTCCTGGCAATTTCACCGAAACAGCGGCTAAACCGAATCCATCTTCTTCTCGCTTCAGTTCGATAGCTATTCCCGCGGGGATCGGGGGGTTCCAGATGCCGCCAAAAGATGCCACGCGAGTCCCAGGGCTA
>Ga0126333_1000262_pt1 | contig 10541 bp, 6 predicted proteins | sample InaspJWI54metaG_FD_94488 | JGI IMG/M metagenome (GOLD analysis project Ga0126333, IMG submission 94488) | Marine gutless worms symbiont microbial communities from Oahu, Hawaii - Inanidrilus sp. 2 OAHU.JWI-54 metaG | ecosystem: Host-associated > Annelida > Digestive system > Unclassified | place...
AGTTGAAGGGAGGCGTCCAGTAAACGGAATTGCATCGGAACTTCCAATGCAAACAATAGGGACCTTTTTGTGTTTTTTTTTGACGATGGAAATGAATGAGCGTGGTTATAAAATTAAATGTCCCCGTTGAAATGCATTACACTGTTATTCCAATGGGGACCTCTAAAGTAAATTCATCCCACACTAAACCAAGTGTGCAGTCAAACCGTAAGTCATTAATTGCACATAGTAGGCACCACCAGGATAACTACAAAGAGACTACTCAGGGACAATTAACGCAAATGTCGGCTGGTGAGTTTGATTGAAGTTGAGTATTTTCACTGGTGTTTTCTGTTTGTACTGGCAAAGACAAGGACTCTGCTCAAAAATTTACCGTGGACTCAGTGGAATGTGTAGGCCTAGGCCTTCATCTCATCTATCTACAAACAGCTTGCTGCTCACTTCAAAGCTGTTGTGTCATTGTTTTACGGGCAACATTTGTGAAATTCACATAAGCACCATAACGCAAACGGCATTGCTGACCGTTCGCGGTGTGATTGAATGGGCTATAACTTCCAATAGCAGCAAGAAGTTTTCACACTTGTGGGTTCCATCAAGTTTTGCCGGGTTTATCAGTGTTTCATGGGTCATCGGTGTTTCATCAGTCATCAATGGAATTTAGTCATAAGCAACACCACGGAGTACATGGTAGCAACCCCTCGTGATATGCATTATTATTGCACACTGCAAAAAGGCATTCGGATCGACAGGATAGGTGGGATAAAAGTGATTCAAATAGCCTACTAGGAAAGATCATAGTGGACCAAAAAGATACGAAGTTCAAAATTGATAAGAAAATTTTTTTTATGCTAAGCTATAGGCTTACGATGTGGAGGAGTGTTACTGTCATAATACTGTGTATGGCACTGTAACTGGAGCATGCACAATACAAATGTTAGCATAACATAAGTAATGCAGATGTGTTCATTGTTTAAATACCAGTTTCTCATGTGCCCAAATTATGGGAGAGTTCGTCTCCCAGTTGAGCTCTTGCTTGGAATCGGGAAACTAGGGCTGAAATAAGAGAGCTCCCATAAAATGCGAGAGGTCTGGCAACCCTAGATGTAGAATGTGCTATATGGAAATATGTAACATATGAATTTTGAAATGTAAACACCCCTTAACACCAGGCTAACTGACAGTGTTGCAGTGATATGGTTTTCAGGTTTACCTGGCTCTCCTGGACCATCTGAGAGCTATACTGAGTGTGCTCTGAAGTCTGAATGTTATCGATGTGTTGATGCCATTATGCTAAATGTTGCCTGTGGTTTTTTTTAGATGAACTGGCAAATGGGTGCATTGTGTTGTTATGATTTTTCAGTGTCATCATTTTTTTGCAGTATTGCCTAGCAGTAGCACTCACTGTAGAATAGCTGGTCTAGCTGGTCCTCATGGATGGAAACAGTACTTTGTGGGGTTTTTGCTACTTATTCATCATCTGTAGCAAGATCCATCGTGATTTGGCACTCGCACTCTTCTCGTGTTGTCATATTGTATATGGTAACTATTGGCTTTTTGTTGTTTTGTTGCTGGGCAAGGTACTCAGTTAATCCATCTAGTGTTAGAGCATTTACCTTCATGGCTTTGTGCTTATTTAGTTGGTCATTGTTATTCATTAAGATTAACATGGAACACAATTCTGAAGTTAGTCTGCAAAAATCAAGAAATCCAAAAGTCGTTGATAGATTTATCAGTTACACTGACCATTTCTAGCTATTGCAGTTTATCCGAGAACACTAGGAAATGAAGGTAATGATCTGGAATGTATATGATGAACGAAATTGCTTCCAACATTAGTTATTGATTTTTTGCAAAGTATGGTTTTCAATGCAGTGACATTAGTATCAAAGAAGCGAGTCAGTTTTATGTTGCACCAAACTGGGTAATTAATTGTTTTTTAAAGGCATATGCTTCCTGAGTAACATAAGTAATGCAGAGGTGTTCATTATTTAAATACCAGTTTCTTATGTGCAGTTGTTTGCCATGGCTGTTTAGTGCATTTATATATGTCGTGCCCCACCAGTGCTGCTCTATAGCATTTTTTAGATAGATGGTAGACTCAGCTGCCTGTGTCTCCTGATATGATAGGTCTTCTTGCCAGTTGTTGCTGGAAATGACAGCACTGGTATGCAGACTGATGTGTGCAAATTGTGCATGTTTGTGTACAGTCTTAACTCATTAATGAGTTTAGTTGAAGCAAGATAACTTCTGGAAAGAAGTGTGCTGTGGATGTGTTACAGTCTTTTTTATGTCCCCCATGCAGTTTTTTTCGGGCTGGGTGGGCCTGAGGCATTGCGTTTTTGGCGTGCCTATATGTGCGCCTGGTGGAGGCATTCTGTGACCGAAGTTGATTTCTAGTTGTTATGATTTGGATTGTTTAGTTTTAGTTTTTTTGTTAAAGTGTGTGACTACTGTAACTGAATAGCATTCGCCAGTATCAATCATGATATTAGGTGTGTTAAAAGTGCTTTGTAGGCTTTGTCAGTGAGTGCATTGCCCACTAGTAGTTAGATATGGTAGATATGATTGTAGGATTATCACTGGTTCATATGATGGACCCAGCTCCACGGCAGAATAGCTACACACTACTAGGCTATGTGGTTGTGTGGTATGGGTGTGGGAGGTCGTGACTCTAGTCAGTTTAGTGCCGTTTACTCATTCATTCTGTCACCTTGCAAGGTGTGCTTTATGAGTCACTTTGTCATCTGCATGTCGCCTACCTGTGCTTCGTCTGTAGAACAGTTAGTGACACACAGTTTAAATGATTGAGACCTGCTGTATCAGTTGTCCCACTTACCCACTAGTACTAAACTTGCTACACTCATCTGTGCCATTTTTCGGTACTGTTAGAGCCATGTGTTCCCAAGATACGACACTCCTCTACTGTTTCAAGTACCGTTTGAGTATTCACCTCGGTGTCATATCCATGCTGACTGAACCACAGCCATAGGTACACACACACACACACCCGTTTAACGGCCCTTTGTCGGGGTCTACCCGGGTGAGCCGGTACCAGAAAGGTAAAACCAATCTGGATTTTACTGGAGCAAGAGACAATGAGTGGCAGTGGCATCAGCCGGACGATATGCAAGTCTGCACCTCGCTCCAGACAGATAACCACGCCAGCACCTCAGTACTCAAGTTTTTTACAGACCGGATGCCCTTCCTGCCGCCCAACCAACAGTGTCAAAGCACTGAAGGCACAACAGCCATAGGTAACGTGCACAAAAAAATTCGTGAAGACCGAACATTGAACGTGCATTTCAGGAGATATGCTCTCGGACAGACAGGCAAACACGGACAGACAGGCTTATCTCAATCCGCTACCCCTATACCAGGGGGACGGAGTAATAAGTGGCAGTGCTAAACGTAAGGAGTGGCAAATGGATCGTTGTTGTCTGCCAAGGCAGCTTGGTGCGTTCACAGTACGCTATATGACTGTTACTTGATGACCAGTGGTGCATTTAAAGGGCTGTTATGATGGTGCTGATTGCACACACCCTCCACATGCTGGCCCTCAGCAGAGGTTTCCAGGTACCGCAAAGTGCACTTGTCGTATAGGCGCTTGCTAAATGGTGGAACACGCGTCGGACACACACACAATCGTTTTGCACTCACCGAATTATTATGATTGGCCCTCCTGCAAGCAGGCCGCATTGTGTCTTGTCGGTCTGTCCAAATCGGGCGGGCAGACGAACGGCAGGTGCAGAACGCTGGAATTGGGTTAACCTATTTCCAGTTACCAGAGTAATTTTCGTTGTGAAACACCAGAGTTCAAGATACTGTTGATCTACTATGTTGCACTGAGATACCACCCTTCAGTCTATGTCTTTGTAAAATGACCACTTTTCTGTAAACAGTGTCTTCCTCCTAGCAGTACAGCCCACTTAAGGTGGCATCTAAGAACTTTTAGTTGCATTCGTTAGTGTTTTGTTTTATTGATTTTATATTCGTCGTCTTTGAATCATAAATAGTACAGGCCTTTGTAAACTTCTTGTTTTCTTGTTGGCTGTGCTGTTCTATAATGTTCTTTTATACTGTTCTTTGTGTGTGTGTGTGTGTGTGTGTGTGTGTGTGTACTTTCAGTGGAATCTGAATATTTCGAAATTATATTCTTGGCCGACCTTTCAGCGACTACCTTCATTTTATGAGGCCGTGATACATCTGGTGAATGAAACTCGCCCTCAGCGGTTGATGCACGCCTCGCGGACGTAAAGCTGCATATCGTTTCGTGTTGCTGACCTTCTGGGTCGTACCTGTTAGTTGCCTGTGTGTGGACCACTCGGTGAAGGCTTTGTTTGTGCTGTGTGCGCGCACTTGCATTAATTTAGCTGCAGAATTCACCCGGTGCCTTTAACTCAGCCTCGCTTTGCCGGCCACCTGCAGTGTCCTTGCAGACAGCCTGCACACTGCCGCACAGTCACGCATGCGGCAAATGAACTAAGTAAAGTGACTGTAATGCACTGTTGCGCGCGCGCGGCACAGGAAAAGCCCCACTCTCTACCCGCCTACTTTGTAGTGCAGAAATCTCTACGCCTGGTTAGTAATTATGGTGGTTATTATTAGCACAGGTCGCAGTAGTCTAGTGGTAGGGCGCCCCTGCACTGCAGTGTGAGAGTGCCATGGTGAACTGAGTACTGTATCTGCTTTTGGGGCTGAGTAGTACTAATAATGGCGATGGTGGATGTTGCTGGTAGCAGCCTTCAGGTGGACTCACAGCCCAAGTTGTTTGCTTGGTCCGAGGGTTGGTAGCCACCTGGCGCTCGGTCTGCATTCACCAAATGAACTACGTGAACTCTGGCAGTGGCTTTAAGCCGAGATGACATCGGTATTGCTATTGCGTCTGTGGCAAATTAGTTGACGTGAATTAATACCGGATTCGGCTGTGATTCTGACCGGATGCCAGCTGACAGTGCTGATGTGTTCTGTGCACTGCTGGTGGCGTTGCGTTGCCGCTGCATTACATTACCCGCTGCAGCTTATCCCCAACGGTTCTCTTATAATGGAACATGTGGATGAAGAAAATCGCGAGGGGACTGGCTGACCACCACCGGTTAGACGGGAATAGGTGGCATTATGTTTTAAGGCTAACACATGTATAAGGAATAATCCAGTGAAGGGCAGTTCTTTATCAAAGACCAATGTGGAGCGTTCTCCTGTTGTCTCCTCAGCCCGTGTATGATAGGGGAGTTTTATGGAGATCGTTTACAATCAGTCGAGGCCCGGGAGTTGCAACAGCATGGTAATGGTCTTCATTACGAGCAAATGCCACCCAGAAGTCTCAAACGGCATCCGTTACCACATTGTGAGTCAGAAAAGGCACCGCTGTACTCTAGCTCATTACTTCGCTAAGTGCTAACCAGTTTTCATAATTCTTTTGCCTATTTAAAAAATAAATTTGCAGTAAGTCAAGGTCACACCACACGCTAAACGTGTCCCTACATTACCGTTTGAAATATTTGGCATGCATCGTTTGGCTATGGCTTACAGTGGCCAGTTATTGTTCATTTTTGTGCCACTGTGTACTCAGGCAGAGCTCAGTATAATGAGAAATGTTACGAAACTCTGCAGTACATGGTTCACACTTATAATGATGTGTTATTAGCACTGTTATGAAATCGAGCCTGAAGTCACCAGTGCCTACGTGTAAAATATTACAGACCTGACCATAGCACATGGTTTTTTTTAGAATAAAGTCGTTTGCTTCCAGTCCAGTCCAGGTCCTGTATTTGACGTCATCATTATTATCATTATATTAAAACCTTCCTTTTCTGCAAATTCTTCTCACCTTCCTTTTCTTCTACACTGACTACATGGATTCCCCAGACTTTAGTAATACTTCTGAGCATATCTGTTTTTTTACTTTTTAGTTTTTTTTTGTTTTCCACTTTTTAGTTATTGGTTCCATGCGGTAGATTAAGCTGACTCGTCGGCTTTTGAGTACACGTTAAAATAGCATCTCGTATCGTATCCTATCATTGTCAATATTACTGAGGAGAGAGAGAGAAGGGAGGTGGAAAATGGAGGATAGGCCCTAATTTATTTGCAAGTAGTCACACGAAACCAGCAGCTGTTAGAGCTGACAGAGCAAACGACAGACAGCGCTGCATGCGACCGTTGACAACGCATGATCTCCCATTATACAGGATCGACAGAACAGACACAGTTAATCTGAGAAGTGTCCTTGAGCGGGATAGCCGCTGTTACCGGCGGCTGCTGTCGTCCTCTTTAAAAAGATTATGAGGCGTGATTCGCTGAAGCGGATATAACTGGAGACTTCTGAGTAGTGGCGGCTGGTCGTTGGATGGCGCGACCGGGCCGTCGCAGGCGGCCATGCGGGCGGCGTGTCACCGGCAGATGCCACGTGCAATGCCCCCGCTGACGGTCGCCGTTCCTGGAACTATCTCACGGCCGACGTGACTGACATTGACGCCCCGCCGTTCATCCTCGGTTCTCTGTATTCTGGCTCGACTGACTTAGCCTGTGGAGCGTCCGTCACTCTGAATAGAAACTGGATTAACGATTTTCTAGGTGACGTCGACAGGTCGTGATCTGTTTATACGTGAATCTGCTTCTGAGGAAAACTGATGCTTGTTTAACTGCTACTCGTCGGTCTTCGGAAAATGACTGACTGGCGTGCATTTGTCTCATTCTTCTGATGTTTTTAACTGTGTAAAATGTCAGAGCATGCTTTTTATTGTGTGTATGTGCTGATGGTTTTTTTATGCCGCTGTCGTTTTACAGGTTGCAATTTAAACGCTGCCAGGCGCCACATTTTATGATGTTGTAGCTGACTGTCACTTAACTTGTTTATTTACATCATTTTGATAACCGCAAATGCCGGTCAAAATCCTAGGCCAAGCGTTAGGGTTAGCCATGATGTTAACGGGTCGGTCTGACCTCGATACTTCATCGAGGGCAGTTAGTCTAGTTGTTAATGAGTTCTCGTGCAGTCTCAGTATGGTCGCCGGCTGTTGTGTGCCAGTACTGAGTGAGTGCCGTGAGGTGGGTTGGTATATGTGATGGATGCGATTGTTGCAGCGGCTGCACAGCAGTGATGCGGCTCGGCGTCACGAGTACAGTCTGCACGAGTCACGCCGGCCAGACAACAGGTCGCGCAACCGATACCGCGACGTCGTGCCCTGTGAGTATATATATAATACAGCTCTGTCGGCCAGCGATAGCTTTTTGCCGCTACCTTAGTAACGGCTAGACGCGAGGATTGTTTACAGCTCATGAACCGACTGAGCACCAGCCGTCCTAGTTTCGTGCTGCCGACCAAGTCGTGACGCTGACGCGCGCTACTACCAGAAAACGCGTCGTGATTGCCAGATATCATTTCCGCATACCAGGCCATGCTAAGCCAAGTCGAGCTATCGGTCGGTCGACCCTCAGACCCTACATGGAAACTTCCACCAGGTCGACCGCCTACCAAATGGACCGACCAACTCCGCCGCGATAACAACAATGTTCCCATTGCGACTCTGTGGAGGCAAGCTGTTGGTCGCGGTCCTTCCAGAGCGACGCTACGGTCCGAGCCGACTACGCGTTAACGACGACGACTTGCTGCAGTTTCAGTTCGGTTCATGTGCAGAGACTTGTCCAGTCTCCAGGCACTGTCAAATCCCCTGACATTTCCGTGACAGTTTGTGGCGATCCTAAGTCGTAACCGTGTCGCTCAGAGACCGGAACAAATGGTCTGAGTAATTTGATATCAGGCATCGCCGCCACCAACGCGTCGTTTATTCGTATTCACCAGGAGGCGCCATTGTGCTTCCCCGTCTAATGCACGAGTTCGCTTAAAATGGCATCTCGATCCGTTCATCCGTTTTGCAAGGCTCACCGGTCTGCCCACCGCACACAGACCACGGAACGTGCGACATGTGTAGCAGTAGGCCGCATTTATGCGATGCGGTCTAAAAATCCCGTCACAAGTGAACTGCTCGGTGCTTGGGTGGCATTCACGACAGTGATGGACGAGGCTGAATTGTCGATAGATAGAAGGTCGGTGTGTCAGGTGCATTACTGCAGCGATGGCTCTGATGCTCGTGGGGATAACGGGTTAGTGATACCGCCAGTCAGATGTCTATCTCTGTCTGAAGACTGCTGGCGCCAAGCCTGCTGCTGCTGCTGCGTTTGCCCGGTAATCCGCAGCGTCGCCGGCGCCTGCTTTGTCAGAGATGGAAACGGAAACATCGTGTGTCGTTTTTGTGAAATACTGCTCGGATATTAGAGCTTCCTGGAATTGCAGCGCGCTGCAACAGCCTGTGACTCCATTTTTTCATCACTCAAGTTGCTTCTCAGAAAATCTCTTTGCTAGCAGCCCGGAAGGAGATTTTCAGAATGTTTCAGATCAGAATATCCTTGTAGTTTATTAGCCCGTTACATGTATAGTTATGTGATAACATTGTGTTCAGTATATAATAACTCACAGACGCTAACTGGAGATCGATTATTTCCTACTGCTACACATGTCCAGTGGTCATTGCAATAGTTTTCACTGTTTAGGCCACTTTAAATATGTCTATGATGATGATGATGATAGTGCTTTTAATCCTTCAAGTTGCTGAAAAAGCCGTGTGCCGTGTAGGAAGGTGTCGGCTTTCGAGCGCACATTAAAATAGTATCTCCTATCGTATCGTAGCTGTCGTTGTCTCAGCTACCAGTCAAGTGGTTCACATAAAAAGGTTGTCCTTCCTTCCCAAGCCACATGGGCCCCCGTGGCGTTGTTCAGACAGTGTTTAATATACGCCAATGCGGCGTACATAGAGTGAAATGACGTCACAGAATCTATGGTCTCTACACGATCGCCATTTTGCGGGTATAACTTGGCATAATGTGTGGAGTTAATGGGTGAAGATTTTCCATGTTATTCAAATAGAATTTGATCAGTTAGTTGAGGAAAATGTCCACATGATGATTAACCTGCCGACAAAGCGTATTTAAGTGACATCACAGTAACAAACATACCCACAAGATGGCGGCGGAAACCAGCTGGCATAGACATTACGAAATTACTTCACTGTCGCCCTGTATGCGTATATGAGACCAAGGCCGCGGAGAGTCTGTACCGGTGTGTGTGTGTGTGAATGCAGACGATCACAGTCGCGTGAAACTGGAACGCTCGTCGCTCGACTACATCAACGCCAGTCTAGTGGTGGCCGCCGACGCCGGACGATCCTACATACTCACTCAGGTCAGACATGCTCCATCGCGCACCTGCTTGCTCCGTCTCTCTCCACTCTACTACGTCTTACTGTCACTGCCTGTATAGTGTGCCGAGCAGGGTCTATGAAACGGTCGAGCGTCCGTCCAATCTGTCTCATCGATCGACAGCAGCAGCGACGGCCGGCGGGTTTACTGCTGAACGCCCCGCGGGAAGGAGGTATCGATTGATAGCAGGCGCCGGTGCTCAGCATCAGTGGTGTACGCCGTGCAGTAGGCATGCCGCCCTCAGCACGGCACTCAGCAGCAAATGCGGGCAGTGTCATGTTGACAGCCGAGGGACGAGGCTGAACAAAGATTTGTTTAACACGGACTTTATGAACTTGACTTTCAGAGTGTCGATGCACCGATGGAGTGCTCAGTGCGAGACTAGCTGTAGTCTGCTTGTAGTCTATTTCTAGCATACGTTTACATTTAGGAAACACGTGGATAATTTTGTTAACTGTGTCATTTTTGTTTGATCGAAAGTGATGCAACAACCTATATGAGTTTGAGTGTACATGTATATACTACATTCTTGTGTATCAGAAATAGTGATAGTCGTTGTGTACTTCTGGTATCATTTTCCAGACTTAAGTTTTGAACTATTTCCAGGTTACTTTGGTTGGTTTCTTTTAACTCGATGCATTGTCTTGATGGCACTGAGCCTTATCAGACTCAGAAACTGGAATTGGAGTCTTGCTGTGTTTTCATTGTATTTTCATATACGACTTTTATCCAGGATGTGCATTTTGAGACCGATCAGTAGTAACGTTTGCAGTCTCCATGACAGCAAAATAGACGCCAAAAATCGGAATTGTTTATCGTACGTTGCGGGATAATGTGTAAATAGAGCGTGTTGCCAGTTGGTGTTTCGTGGCCTGCGTGCATGACGCCTGGCGGGTGCAGAGCGTGCCTATATTCGGCGTCGTCCAAGTTGCCGCAACAGCTAGATAATGTAATGACGGTTCACCAGGTGTAAACTATTTCCTGCGCCCGCCGGCTATAGGCGGCCATCTGTTGTGCGGTTTGTCTGTGTGTCCGTCCGTCTGTAAGTCTGTCTGTTCATTTCCCGCAGCAAATTGATTTGGCCGCTGGCAACCGCGACACTACTGCTCATTCTGATCACCGGTCAAGGGCCACAATCATAGATGTGGAGTAGATTGCTGAATGTTATATTTGCTGTAGGTTAAATCACGTTTTTCCACATATTTATGTATATAAGTTTTTACGGTTTAGCGTTTGTTTTATTTTGCCAATGTCCTTTTTAGTTAAAAAAATCTTTGTCCATCTCTGCG
>Ga0126333_1000264_pt1 | contig 10520 bp, 11 predicted proteins | sample InaspJWI54metaG_FD_94488 | JGI IMG/M metagenome (GOLD analysis project Ga0126333, IMG submission 94488) | Marine gutless worms symbiont microbial communities from Oahu, Hawaii - Inanidrilus sp. 2 OAHU.JWI-54 metaG | ecosystem: Host-associated > Annelida > Digestive system > Unclassified | place...
TAAACGTTGTCATAGTGGCCTCCTTTTTTAAGGTTATGAGGCCTTTATAACCGTGCCTTGTGACAAATACGGTCACAGTTCGGCACTACTGGAGTTTTTTAGAGAACCGTATTCGATAATTCCGACAAATGGTCCGGGGGGATTTTGAATGAGAAGTGAAGCGTTCCCAGTATCTTTTTGCGAACGATCAGCGGAAAAGCCATTGTTGAGGTTAACCCGGCTTTAATCAACTGCAGTAGAGTGTCTCCCAAAATATAGCGGGTCCTAAAACCAACGAGCGGCCCGCAGTTGACTTTAGTGAAATACTGCAGTGATTGCCGCTTTTTATCATAAAGATTGATGCTTACGCGGTCGAAGGGGAAGTGTTTGCTTAGCTCTGCAGTAAGTGCATCAAAAAAGCCCTGGTTGGTCTTATTGGCAATTACGGCATTGGTAATTTCAAGTAATATTTGATGCCGGGTGGCAAGATTCCATCGCATTGTAATAGCCTTCTATACGGCAGGGTTGGTAAAAAATGATTCCGACCGGATGCCTCACAATTGACTGAACAAATTTTTGCCTATCATGTAAAGCCACACCCGTAAAGCCCAATATTGGGCGCATTGACCAATATTGGGCCCTAAAAGCTTCCGCCGGCGTTTTTATTTGAGCCTTTATTTTGTTTTAATTCGATATGTTATAATTCAATACCAGGTTGGCACCTTCCATGCAGTTATCAGCATAAAATTAGAGCGGGGGGTTTATATTGAAATACCATTTGAGGTATCACAAAGGCCTGAAGCCAATCCAGATACCCCAAAAGGCCAGTGTAAAGGTTCTGCAACCGGCGACTGTTACCGCCCCGGAATCGCTTTCCAACATGTTTGATAGGGCCTTAGAGAACGCCCAGTTTGTTGGGCAATTGAGAAAAAACAATCCTTCAAATATTGCCATAGCTATGCCTGATGACCTCCAATCGGTTTCGGCAAGGGCGCTTTTGCCAAATATCATCGAGCAGTTGTTCCAAGCACTGCCACACATAGAATCACCTTATGTGACAATCATCATCGCAAGTGGCCTTAAAACACCCCCGGACCGGGACACAATCGATAAGATTCTTTCATCAAATATTGTTCGCAGTTGTAATGTTGTCGTCCATGCTGCCGAAGACGCACGGATGAAGGATTTTGGTACAACTCTCCAGGGAACCCCGGTGAGAATCAACGCTGCATTTGGGGAGGCGGATTTTAAAATCGTCATCGGCCTGGTCCAACCGCACCAGTTTTTTGGTTTTACCGGCGGCGCAAAGGACGCCGTGATCGGATGTGCATCAGCTGAGAGCATCCAGCACAACCACCGTCTGATTAACAAAATACCTACCCATGCATGGAAACTTGGGGAAAACCCGATGCGGAAAGATCTCGATGAGGCCGGTCGGATGGTAGGCATCGATTTTGCGGTCAATGTTGTCCTGAATACCGATACAGAGGTAATACGCGTCCTGGCCGACAATCCGGAATCTGTCATTCAGCAAGGCGCTGCAACCTGTGCGGCAGTATACGGTATCGAGCTTGACAGAAAGTTTGACATCATTTTAGCGTCCTGTGCGTATTCCCCCAAGGATATCAGCATCTATCAGGCCTCAAAAAGCTTCCACCTTGTTTCCCAGGCGATAAAGCCAGGCGGCAAAATCTTACTTCTGACCGCCTTCCAGGAGGACTTAGGAGAAAATCTATATTTCGACTATATTTGCCCGTTTGCCGAACCGGAAAAGGTCAGTAAGGATTTTATGCGTTTTGGGTACACTATGGGGGCGCGCATTGCCGACGTATTTGGGGGGATGCTGGCGGCATACAAAGACGACGATTTGCGTGATCTGGACAATGGCTTCATGGGGCATTGCCATTTGAGAGCTACGGAGCCTTCAACCATTATGGAAGAGTGGGTGGATGAATTTGAGGGTACACCGCAAGTAGCCGTCATACCTCAAGCAACAACCACTTATTTTTATTAGCAAGTTATGCTCAATTCGGTGTTGTTCGAAAGTCTACAATTAAATCTACAACCATAGCATCGGGCGGTGGTCTACTGCCTACTTTTAAATTTCAATGAGGAGGGAAGTAAATGATTCAATTTTTAATTCACGAAAAGGACGACAGTGTAGGCGTCGCTACCGTCGAAATCAAAGCCGGCGAAACGGCCAGGGGGTTGTATATGGACTCCCAGGAACCGGTCGAAGTAAAAACGCTGGACGATATTCCTTTGGGTCACAAAATTGCCATGATCGACCACCAGGTTGGCGGCTCAGTAATCAAATACGGCGCTGATATCGGTAAGGTCGTAGCAGACGTCAGAGCAGGTGGCCACGTCCACACCCAGAATCTGAAGACAAGGAGGTGGTAACCATGAGCAATCCCAAAGTAATGGCCTACAGACGCGAGAACGGGCGGGTTGGTATCCGCAACCACGTAATCATATTGCCACTGGATGATTTGAGCAACTCGGCCTGTGAAAAAGTAGCCTTCAATACCAAGGGGTGCAAAGCATTGCCGCATGCTTACGGCCGCCTTCAGTTTGGAGAGGACCTGGAGTTGTTTTTTAGAACCCTCATCGGCACCGGAGCCAATCCCAACGTGGCGGCAGTCGTGGTTATCGGGATCGAGCCGGAGTGGACCAATATCATTGTGGACGGCATTGCCAAGACCGGAAAGCCGGTCACCGGATTTTCCATAGAACGTCATGGCGAAATCAAAACGGTCGAAATGGCCAGTTGGAAAGCCAAAGAGTACATGCACTGGGCCAGTGAGCTCCAGCGCGAAGAGTGCGACCTGAGTGAAATCTGGGTATCCACCAAATGCGGTGAATCCGATACGACTTCCGGGCTGGCATCCAATCCCACGGTGGGCAATGCTTTTGACAAACTGGTGGATATGGGTGCTACCTGCAGCTTCGGAGAAACCAGTGAAATAACCGGCGGCGAGATGATTGTCAAAGAAAGAGCGGCGACTCCAGAAGCAGCCGAACAGTTTATGGCTCTTTTTGATCGTTATGCCGCGATGATCGACCGCAACAAAACCGATGATCTTTCCGGCAGCCAGCCGACCAAGGGCAACATCGCCGGCGGGCTGACCACCATCGAAGAAAAAGCGATGGGCAACATTCAGAAAATCGGAAAAAAATGCAAATATGTCGGCGCCTTGGACAAGGCCGTCGAACCAACCGGGCCGGGTTTGTGGTACATGGACTCTTCGAGCGCAGCAGCCGAAGCGGTTACGCTATGGGCGGCGGCCGGCTTCGTGGCCCATTTCTTTCCCACCGGCCAGGGCAACATCATCGGCAATCCCATTGAACCGGTAATCAAGCTGACGGCCAATCCGCGCACGGCCGGCGATATGTCCGAGCACATCGACTACGACTGTTCTGCTATTTTGCGCGGTGAAATGACTCTGGATGAGTCCGGCGACATTCTGCTTGAGATGCTGGTCCGAACCTGCAACGGCCGATTGACGGCACAGGAAGTTCTTGGCCATGAGGAGTTTGTTCTGACCAAACTCTACGAAAGCGCATAGATCAAGGACTCGTGATGGAAACATTAACTATCCAAGCTTTTCTTTCGGTTCTCGGAACCGATTGTGGTGCCGGGACGGAATGGGCTTGGAAAAAGAGGCATCCTTTCTGCCCCGGCTTATCCAAAACGGGGCAAAGGACTGTGTTGCGATATTCTCAGGTGCCGGTCAATAAATGAGTCCAAAGCGGAGGAGAAACGCCATGGAAAAACAACAGGACACCAATACAAACGGCAAGGAGGGTAGAGGCGCGCTAAAAATCTGTTATGTTCTTTTCGCCATATACTTCATCAACGTGCTTGTTGGTAAAGTGAATATCTCATATGGCATGAATTTAATACACTTGGGAAGTGTTGCCGAGTTTCTCATGCTGTTCTCGGCTGCAGTTTTTTTAATCGTTGCGGCTTTAAAGGCTGAGGCCGCTGAAAAGTGATCTTCAACCAAGACAATAGGAGGCAATAGAATGGAACATGATGAAAAGAAAAGCTCAGGTCTGAAAAGTGTAGAACGGCGCCGCTTTATGGAAATGACGACCAAATTCGGGTTCACAGCTGCCACGGTAGCCCTTTTCAGTGGCGCACTTGGCTCCAAGGAGGCCAGCGCGGCCATGGGCAAGGAAGAGATGAGACGCAAGCGGACGGCCAAGTACAAGATGAATATCGCCACCGCCTACATAATCGGGGCATCGCGCAGCTATCCCATTATGCAGCTGGACATGAAAGAAAATATCCAGAACTGCACCAATGGCGAGGTGTATGTCAAACTGGCGCCGGGCGGCCAGTTGGGCGCCGGTTCGGCCCTGGCCCAAAAGGTCCAGGCCGGCACGATACAGGCGGCCCAGCACTCCATTTCCAATTTCGCTCCCTTTGCGCCCGTGGCGGATATGATCAATATCCCCTATTGGTGCGGCGAGAATCAAAAATTCGTCAACCTGGTCACTTCCGATGCCTGGCGGAATGAGGTGCATGCCAAGGTGGCCCAAAAGGGTTTCAAAGTTCTATGGTATGTGGTCATCGATCCGCGCGTGGTCGCCACCCGCAAAGGGGTTGCCGGGCCAATCAAAACGCCCGAGCAGATGAAAGGGATCAAGTTTCGCGTACCCGGATCCAAGATTCTGGCGCAGTTTTATCAGCTGCTGGGTGCCAACCCCACCCCCGTGGCCTGGGGCGAAACCTCTTCAGCCATCAAACAGGGGGTGGCCGATGCCCTGGATCCTTCGGTTGAAGCCCTGCATGTCTTCGGTTTCAAAGACGTTCTGGACTGGGTCACATTCAATGGAGCCGTGCCCGACAGCCAGGTTTACTCATGCAATCTCGAATGGTTCGAAAGTCTGCCAAAGAAAGTTCAAGAGGGCATCGACTTTGCCAGTGAAATCACCATGCAGCAGAATCTGGCCAAAGTGTCGGCTGCCCGCGCCTATGCCATGGCTGAACTGGCTGCGGCCGGTGTGAAATTTTATGTGCCGACCGCCAGTGAAAAGAGACAGTGGGTTGAAGCGGCCGGCGCCCAATTGCCCGCCTGGGATAAATTCAAAAAGGAACTGGCCGGGTCTTTGAACAAATTTGATATGTTTCAAGAAGCGGCTAATACCATGGGCCGATTCTACGTGCATGATGTCAAAGCATAGTATTTAACCAAGGGCGGCGCCGGTTGCGTTGACGGTGCCGCCTTGTTTGACAACTGAAAAATTGCGCGAAAAAAGAGGATGTATCGCATGACAATCCGAAATTTCCTTCATCAACTGGACGAAAACGCCGAACGGTGGCTGCTGCTGCCGCTATATGCCCTGATCGTCGTTACCATCTTTATGGAAGTATTCAGAAGATTTGCACTTAGCTACTCTTCCATCTGGGCAGAAGAAATGGCCCGCTACGCCTTTATTTATGTTTCCTGGATCGGTGCCTCGGCTGCCATCAAGGAGCGGGCTCACATCCGCATTGACTTGATTCTGCCGGTTGTTGGCAACCGCGCCCGGGCCGTAATCATGATTTTAGGTGATCTGTTTACCATTGTGCTGGCGGTTCTCGCCTTCTGGTGGTCTCTTGAATCGGTTCTGGTATCCTTGAAATTCGGATCGGTGACGCATGGCCTGCGCATCAGTCTGGCCTGGTTTTTGGCGGCGGTACCGCTCGGGTTTGCGATGATGATCGTGCGGCTGATTCAGTCCATCATTCGAGATGTCTCCGACCTCAAAGCCGGACGGCCCATTTTCCAAGGCAAAAAACTTTTCGATTAGGAGTCTGCATATGCTTCAGCAATACTTAATGCAACAGGAAGAAGTCATTCTCGGATGGGGATTTTTTATTCCTTTGATAGTGATGGTCGTCCTGATTTTACTGGCCGTCCGCATCTGGGTTGTCATCGGCATCGGTTCCTTTGCCATGCTGCTATTGACGGATGTTCTGCCCCCTACGCTGCTGGGCGAAGCCCTGTTCGACGGCATCGATTCTTTCGCGTTGATTGCGGTGCCGTTGTTTATTCTTACCGGAGATATTCTCGTAAGAACCGGTTTGTCCAGCAAACTGCTCGACGTGGCTGAAGCCACCATGGGGGCCCGCCGGTCCGGATTGGGGACTTCGACCGTGCTGGGATGCGGGTTTTTTGCCTGTATCAGTGGCTCAGATGCGGCCGACGCGGCGGCCATCGGCAGAATCACCATTGACCGCCTGGAGGCCAAAGGCTATCCCAAAGCTTATGCCTGCGCGCTGGTGGCGGCCGGAGCATGCACTGGAATTTTAATTCCGCCCTCGATTTCTTACATCATCATCGGACTGGTGTTGGGTGTCAGTGCATCGACCCTTTTTCTAGCCGCAGCAATACCCGGCGTGCTGATCTTGGTTTCCATCATGGCGGCCAATGCCGTGGTAAACACTATGCGCGGATACGAGGACAGCAAGGCCGGATTCGATTTTAACTACTGGGTCAAATCTGTTTACGAGGGGCGATTTGCACTGCTCATACCCGTGATCATTCTGGGCGGTATCTACTCGGGTATTTTTACACCCACAGAAAGTGCCGCGGTGGCGGCCCTTTCCGCCATCATTATCGGGTTTTTTCAGGGAACGCTGAAAGTCAAAGACATACCAAAAATTTTAGAGACCTCGGCCAAGGTGAGCGGGGTGATCGTACCCATTATCGCCATGAGCCTACCACTGGCCCAAACCCTGGCCAGCCTGCAAGTCCCCCAGGCGTTTGTGGGTTTCATGACGTCCATGACCAGCAATCCCTATCTGATTATTCTGATCATGATTGCCATTTTAATGATCGCCGGTTGTGTCATGGAAACGACACCGAATATCGTCATCCTGGCGCCGCTGCTGCTGCCGCTGGCTCAGGAAATAGGGATGCATGAAGTTCATTTTTGTATTTTCATGGTAACCGCCTTGGGTATCGGATTCATTACCCCGCCGTTGGGTTTGAACCTGTTCGTGGTCTCAGGGGTAACCCAGACACCGATTATATCCATTTCAAGATACGTCTTTCCCTTTGTGTTTAGCATGCTCATCATTGCGCTTTTGATAGGTTATATCCCCTGGATTTCACTTTGGTTGGTTAACTGAGTCATTACGAATAAAAACTGGCTTGACGTGAAATGCACCGCATAACACGAGAGACCTTTAAGGAAACCGGGATAGTTAAGTAAGTTCGCAAATATAAAAGTATACAGTTGTCGTGCGCCGTTGATTTCAAAATAAATCCGGCTGTGGTTGGGCTATTTTGTTGAGAACCTAAACGACATCTGCAAGTAAACCTGCCTTCCCCAGGAAGGATGCAAAACCACCCATAAACAACTTAAATTAGGAGAACCCCAATGAGTGTCGAATACCTGAAAAAGGCAACCAAAACCCCTGAAACCGATGAAACCCAAACCCGTGAAATCGTTGTGGGCATGCTGGAGGATATCAAGGAAAACGGCGAAGCGGCCGTAAAAAAGTATGCTGAAAAACTCGACAGCTGGACCGGCGATTTCATTATCACCCAGGCTGATATTGATAAGGCGGGGGACAGCCTGGACCAGCAGACGAAAGACGATATTCAGTTTGCCTATGAACAGGTATACAATTTTGCCGTAAAGCAGCGGGACAGCATGCTCGAATTTGAAACAGAATTGCATCCGGGTGTTATTGCCGGCCAGAAACTGATCCCGGTAAATGTGGCGGGATGCTATGTTCCCGGAGGACGCTTTGCCCATGCGGCATCGGCGCTGATGAGCATTGCCACGGCCAAGGCAGCCGGGGTTCCCTACGTTGTCGCCTGCTCGCCTTCCCACCACGGGGGCGGAATTCATCCTTCCATTCTCTATGCCATGTCGGTGGCCAAACCGGACATGATCTTGACCTTGGGAGGCGTACAGGCCATTGCCGCCATGGCTTATGGGCTCTTTACCGGGAAACCTGCGGACATCCTGGTGGGGCCCGGGAACAAATTCGTGGCCGAGGCCAAGCGTATTCTCTATGGGGAAGTGGGAATCGATGTATTTGCGGGGCCGTCGGAAATCCTTGTCATCGCTGACGAGACAGCTGACCCTGACATTGTCGCGTTCGATCTGGTGGGTCAGGCAGAGCACGGTTACGATTCACCCGCGGTATTGATTTCGACCTCAAAGACGCTTGCCGAAGAGGTAATCAAGAGAGTTCCCGAGGTCATCGCTGACTTGCCGGAACCTGAGGTGTCCGAGGCATCCTGGCGCGATTATGGGGAAGTAATCGTGACTTCAAATAGGGAGGAAGCCGTCAAAGTGAGCGATGAATACGCATCGGAGCACTTGGAAATTCAGGCTGCAGATCTCGACTGGTGGTTGGATACACTGACCAATTACGGCTCCCTCTTTCTGGGTGAGGAATGCACAGTGGCTTATGGCGATAAGACTTCCGGCCCCAATCATATCCTGCCCACCAAGAAAGCGGCGCGGTACTCCGGTGGGTTGAGTGCCGGCAAGTTTATTAAAACCGTCACCTACCAGCGTTTGACCAGAGAGGCAAACAAGCAAATTGGGTGTGTTTCTGCGCGGATTTCCCGTTTGGAAGGCATGGAGGCCCATGCGCGCACATCTGATGTGCGTCTGGCCAAGTACTTCCCGGATGAGAAATTTGATTTGGGAGAAACCAAATGAGCATAATCGATGAACTGTTTGATCTGAAGGGACGGGTCGCCTTGGTGACAGGCGGCAGTTCCGGTATTGGGCGGGCAATGGCCTCTTACCTCGCCCGGGCCGGCACGGCGGTTGTACACGCCGCGCTTCCCCATGAAGAAGAAGCGCTCAAAGCGGCGGTGGTCGACGTTGAATCCGTGGGTTCGCGTGCCGCCTATGTGACCTGCGATGTCAGTCAACTCGAAACCCTGCCTGCCGTGGCGAAGAACGCCGCCGCATGTTTCGGCTCGCCCGATATCCTTGTCAATGCCGCCGGTGTTAATCTTAGGGAGCCATGGGATAAGGTTTCCCCCGAGTCCTGGAGTAAAACCCTTGACATCAATTTGACGGCACCGTTCTTTCTGGCGCGGCTTATGGTGCCTGCCATGCAAGCGAACGGGTGGGGAAAAATCATCAGTATCGCTTCTCTGCAGTCGTTGCGGGCATTTCCCAACAGTATGCCCTACGGCGCTTCCAAGGGAGGGGTGATGCAACTCACGCGTGCCATGGCGGAAGCGTGGTCTCAGGACCAAAGTGGCATTACCTGCAACGCCATTGGAGCGGGTTTTTTCAAGACCGGGCTCACTTCTCCTCTCTACGATGACCAGAAGGTCATCGAGGCTCTGTCACGCCAGACCATCATTGGACGTAACGGGGAACTATCGGACTTGGCGGGTGTTACGCTGTTTCTGGCCTCACATGCGTCGGATTACATTACCGGTCAAACCATTTTCTTAGACGGGGGCTGGACTGCCAAATAGGATACGTTTCCACAGAAAAGGCCGCTTCGGAGAGCGGGCAACATGGAAAGTTGTCAATTATAGGTATCGATCAACTGATTACACCGATTGAGATTTTACCCAAGGTGCCCCTACAGATACCTGACCGTCGATAAACGGCTACGGCACGCTTATTGCCAAGTCGCGGGGCGCTCGTTTGATTCAAAAAAATGGTCGGCGGACATTGTATCCCGCTCACAAACCCCCAAATTGAGGTTGCAGGGTTCGCTGGCTGATAGGATGTTAAGCATGAAAGCATTGGTTTACACGGCAACAAATGAAGTCATTTACAGGGAGGAACCCGACCCGACCCCCGGGACCGAGGAAGTATTGGTGAAAGTGGCGGCGTCCGGCATTTGCGGGTCCGACATGCATGCTTATCACGGCCAGGACCCCCGTCGTGTCCCACCGCTGATTCTAGGTCATGAGGTTGCCGGCACCATCGTTTCCGGAGTGGAGGAGGGCAAACAGGTGGTAATCAACCCCTTGATCACCTGCGGGCGCTGTTCGCTTTGTGATACCGGCAGGTCGAACCTGTGCGCCAGCCGGGAACTGATTGGAATGCGGCTGGCCGGCGCCTATGCTGAACTAGTGACAATTCCTGCGACCAATTTAATATCCATGCCTGAAGACCTGAACTTTGTCCATGCGTCACTTACCGAGCCAACCGCGACAGCACTCCACGCTCTGAATCTGGCAGTGCAGGCTTCCCAGCGCCCTCTGGCGGAACTCCGCACTTTGGTTATCGGTGGCGGCGCGGTGGGACTTCTGACAGCATTGCTGCTGAAAGGGTACGGCTGCAGGCTATTGGTCGTGTCGGAACCTAACAGCATGCGTCGCCAATCGGTTGCCCGCCACGTTGGATGTCAAGTCTACGACCCCATCAACGACCCACCTATAGATACCGAGACCTATGACCTTGTGATCGATGCGGTGGGCGGCGGGGCTGTAAGCAGCACGCGAAATAGCTAACCAAACCTATTCATTTTGTGTGATTCTCCATTAATTTTATTTTTCTTTATAAAACCAATGGAGAATCACATGGAACATATATCAATCGGCGAA
>Ga0126333_1000267_pt1 | contig 10506 bp, 8 predicted proteins | sample InaspJWI54metaG_FD_94488 | JGI IMG/M metagenome (GOLD analysis project Ga0126333, IMG submission 94488) | Marine gutless worms symbiont microbial communities from Oahu, Hawaii - Inanidrilus sp. 2 OAHU.JWI-54 metaG | ecosystem: Host-associated > Annelida > Digestive system > Unclassified | place...
CATACCCTGACATGTTGATGGCTAATGTATGCATATCATAGCCTCACACTACCCGCTCCGCGGCTAGATTGAAGAAGAAAATGGTTCAGCAAAAATTTATCACTACATGTTAAGCACTACCCGCAATGTTATCGGTAATTGAGAACATCTGTACCAGGCACTCTCGCCGACCCAGAGTATGACCTTGGAAACTACCCAGATCGCCTTGTTATCCGTCGTCCAAGGGCTTACCGAGTTCCTCCCTATCTCCAGCTCCGGGCATCTGATTCTGGCCCCCCTCCTGTTCGGCTACGAGCTGCAGGGCCTGGCATTCGATGTGGCGGTTCACCTCGGCACCTTGGCTGCAGTCATACTCTACTTCCGTAGCGAGTTTACCGCCATGGCCACCGCCTTTGTGGATTCGCCGAAGGTGCGGCCAACCGCAACGCCGGATACCAAGCTCGCTTGGATGATGGTGGTGGCGAGTATCCCGGCCGTCTTCTTTGGGGTACCCTTGAAGTCCCTGTTGGAGCTATTGCGGGAGAACGATCAGCTGACCGCCTTGGTGGTCGCCGGTACCACCATCGGCTTCGGGCTGTTGCTCTGGATCGCGGATATCCGCGGCAGTCGCTCCCGGGACGAGTACGGCTTGGGCTGGAGGGGCGCGCTGCTGGTCGGCTTGTTTCAGGTCATTGCCATCATTCCAGGCACATCCCGCTCCGGCATCACCATTACAGCAGGGCTCATCCTGGGCCTGACCCGCAAGGCCGCCTCCCGCTTTTCATTCCTGCTCTCGGTCCCCACCATCCTCATGGCTGGCGGCGTGGAGACCCTCCAGCTCATCCAATCCCCCGCCGCCGTAGACTGGTTTGCCCTCTGGTCAGGCATCTTACTGTCCTTCATCGTCGCCTATCTCACCATCCACTTCTTTCTCAATTTCATCGAGAAGGTCAGCATGTTGCCCTTTGTTCTGTATCGCGTCTTACTGGGTGTCCTTATCCTGGTCTTGGTGCTTTGATGCAAGCCCCGACGACGATCCGGTGACCGGGAGTTCCGGAAGAACACGCTCACGGATCAGGTCCGCGAGCGCCGTCAGTCGCGGGTATTCTGGAGCGACTTCGAGCACATAGCCTAGGGTGCGGGGGATGTTCGTCAGATAGCCGGGCTTGTGGTCCCGAATCTTCAGGCGCGCAAAGATACCGCTTGCCTTCAGGTGGCGCTGGACCCCCATGAGGTCGAACCAAGTCATGAAGCGATCCTCGTCCTCCGGACGCAGGATCCCCGAGTGCACCGCCAGCGCCGCATAACTCCGTGCCCAGTCCTCCACTCGTTCCCGCGGCCAGGCAATGTAGCAATCCCGCAGCAGGGAGACCGGATCATAGGTTACGGGCCCGATTACTGCGTCCTGAAAATCCAGGATGCCCGGCGACGGTGGGGCCGTGACCATCAGATTCCGCGAATGGAAATCCCGGTGCACGCACACCTGGGGTTGCTCCAGTGCGTGCTCCACCAGAAAATCGAAGGCCGACTCCAGCACCCCGTTTTCCAAGTCCGAAAGTTCCCATCCCATATGGCGGATGAGCAACCAATCCTGGAACAGCGCCAGCTCCCGGCGCAGGAAGGGGCTATCGTATTGGGGCAGTCTCTCAGTGGACGCGCAGGCCTGGATGACCGCCAGGGCCGCCAGGGCATCTCCATAGAGCCGGTCCACGTTCTCCTGGTCCAGGGCGTCGAGGTAGCACCGCGTCCCTAGATCCCCCAACAGTAACAGACCTCGGCCGGGTTCCTGGGCGTAGAGCTGAGGGGTGTTCAACCCTAACGATCGCAGTCGCTCGGCGATGCGCACGAAGCACTCGATATCTTCCGCGACCGGGGGGGCGTCCATGACAATATAGCTGCGGGCATCCGGACGCACTCGCCAGTAGCGGCGGAAGCTGGCATCGCTCGAGGCCGGCTCCAACCGGCACTCCCGGCCCAGGATACGTTCGACCCACTCCAGCACCTGGGCGATCTGTTCTTGCATCTGTTCCCTGTTAAGATCGGTTGACATTAGGGGCTGTTGACATTTATCCGAGGGAGGGCGATTGCGAGGGGTTTTTCTCAGCTGAAAGGCGCGGCGAGGAGGAATAGCCGGCCTATCGTGACGAACCGCAACACCGTCAGCGCGGAAAAGGTACCCTTAATGGCATTGCCCCTAACCCAGTTTGCGCCGCAGCATGGTCCGGCGTCCGGGGGATGGTGCCTGACGCAGGGGCGGGCCTTCCGGATAGAGTAGGGGAGCCAGCTCTTCGAGTGCCTGCCGGTAGACACGGCGCTTGAAGTAAATGACCTCCCGGAGCGGCTGCCAATATCCCACCCACCGCCAAGTGTCGAACTCGGGGGTGTCGCACTGGTCGAGGTGAAAGGCATCTTCGCCGCAATCTACCCTAAGCATGAACCACACCTGCTTCTGGCCGATGCAGATGGGTGTGCAGTGGCGGCGGATAAAACGCTTGGGGAGGCGATAGCGAAGCCAGCGTTTGGTGCTCCCGAGCAGGGTCACATGGTAGGGCTGAAGGCCGACCTCTTCCCGCAGCTCCCGAAACATCGCCTGTTCGGGCGTCTCGTCCGATTTGATGCCGCCTTGGGGAAACTGCCAGGCATTCTCGCCCGTGCGTCGTCCCCAGAACAGATGGCGCTCGGTATTGGTCAGTATGATTCCGACATTGGGCCTGAAACCGTCCGGATCGATCAAGGGACTTCTCGTAAGATGGCTCTCTTTCGCATTTTGGTAGTGCTTAATATGTAGTGGTCGTGTGATGATCCCATCGAAGAAGAAAAAGGTTCACCAGAGAGTTCATCACTACACGTTAAGCACCACCCGCATTTTTTCATATCCGCTGCCGCATCGGCAACCCGGAGCTTTGTCCGGGTACGCTTGATATTTAACTCTAAAGGTTCACCAGAGAGTTCATCACTACACGTTAAGCACCACCCGCATTTTTTCATATCCGCTGCCGCATCGGCAACCCGGAGCTTTGTCCGGGTACGCTTGATATTTAACTCTAACCGACTGTTTTCATATGTTAAATGGCTACAATATCCGGTCCATCCCGACTGCAGGGAATATCCTCTCGTAGGGAGAGATCTTTCAGAACCAAGCTTCACCTTTCCATTGTCGTTTTGCAACCGATATAGGTTATTCAAATAAAGCAAAGTAAGATCTTTCGGTTACGCCGGAGACACGGGGAGACACAGTGAACGAGACCTATTCGAGCTGGATCCTGACCCACCGCTGGTGGGTGATCGCAGTGACCTTGCTTCTGGTCTCACTGGCCGGGAGCGGCGGCTGGTTTCTGGAGTTTTCGACCGACTACCGGGTGTTCTTCAGTGACGAGAATCCGCAGCTCACTGCCTTCGATGCCCTGCAGGATACCTACACCAAGAACGATAACTTGCTGATCATGCTGGCGCCCGAAGCGGGCAATGTCTTTACGCCGCAGGTCTTCGAGGCGATTGTCGATATCACCGAGCAGGCCTGGCAGATACCCTACTCCATGCGCGTCGATTCCCTGAGCAACTACCAGCATACCTATGCCGAAGGCGACGATCTGACGGTCATCGATCTGATCGAAGAACCTACGGCTAAGACCGCGGACCAGATAGACCGGGTGCGCGCAATCGCCTTGAACGAGCCCCTGCTGGTGCGGCGATTGGTCTCGCCCCAGGGCCATGTCACCGCGGTCAATGTCATCGTCGAGTTGCCGGGAAAGAACCCGGGCAAGGAAGTACCGGAGGCCGTTGCCAAGGCGCGCGAAATCGCCGCCTATGTGGAGCGAACCTACCCGGAGATCAAGGTCTATCTGAGCGGCGTGGTGATGATGAACAACGCCTTCGCCGAGGCCTCCCGGTATGACATGACGCATCTCCTGCCGCTGGCGCTGCTGATTATCGTCGTCGCCGTCCTGCTGCAATTGCGCGGCCTGGCCGGTACCCTGGCGACGGTGCTGGTGATCCTCTTCTCGGTGATTGCCGCCATGGGCATCGCCGGCTGGTCCGACGTGCCGCTGACCGGACCCTTGATGTCCGCGCCGACCATCATCCTGACCTTGGCGGTCGCTGACTGTGTCCATATCCTTACCAACTGGATGCAGGGCCTACGCCGGGGCCACGAGAAAAAACAGGCCATGGCGGAGAGTCTGCGCATCAATTTCGCCCCCCTCTTTCTAACCTCGGTGACCACTGCGATCGGCTTTCTGACGCTGAACTTCTCCAAGGCACCGCCGTTCGGGCACCTGGGCACCATCTCCGCACTCGGTGTCATGATCGCGTTCGTCCTCTCGGTCACCTTCCTGTCGGCGTTGGCGACCCTGTTGCCGTCTTTGGTGCGCGAACGGCGACGGTCGGAGAGCCACAGGATGTTGCGGCTTGCCGACTGGGTGATCCGACGGCGCCGCGGATTGTTGGTCGGAATGGGCGCGCTTATTGTGACCCTGGTCGCCCTGGTGCCGATGAACGAGACCAACGACGTCTTCGTGCACTATTTCGACGAGCGCATCCGTTTCCGCACCGATACCGATTTTATCGCCGCCAACCTGAGCGGCATCTATTTCATCGACTATTCGCTCGACACGGGAGAACCGGGCGGCGTTGCCTCACCCAGGCACCAGCGGCAGATCGAGGTGCTGGCCGATTGGCTGCGCACCCAGCCGGAGGTGGTACATGTCAATACCATCACGGATATCTTCAAGCGCCTGAATCGCAATCTGCACGGTGATGAGGATGCCTGGTACCGCTTGCCCGAACAGCGTGACCTCGCCGCCCAGTATCTGCTGCTGTACGAGATGTCGCTGCCTTATGGTCTGGACCTCAACAACCAGATCGATATCGACAAGCGGGCGACCCGCATGACAGTGACCCTACACACCCTTTCGACTAAGGAGGTGCTCGCCTTCGAGCAGCGCGTCTACGACTGGATGGAGCGGCATACGCAGGACATCCTCACTTACGGTGCCAGTCCGACGGTGATGTTCTCGCATATCGGGACCCGCAACATTCGCAGCATGCTGGGCGGCGCAGTCCTTGCCCTGGTCCTGATCTCGCTGCTGTTAATGGTCGCGCTGAGGTCTCGGCGCTACGGACTCGTGAGCCTAATTCCGAACCTGGTACCGGCGGGCATGGCATTCGGCATGTGGGCCCTGATCGACGGTGAGATTGGCCTGGGCGTCTCCGTGGTGGCAGCGATGACCCTCGGCATCGTGGTCGATGATACGGTCCATTTTCTGAGTAAGTATCTGCGCGCGCGCCGCGAGCAAGGGCTCGATGCCACCCAGGCGGTCCGCTATGCCTTCGAGACGGTCGGCGTCGCCCTGTGGGTGACCTCCATCGCCCTGATCGGTGGATTCTTGGTGCTGGCGACCTCCTCGTTCGAGCTCAATAGTGCCATGGGGCGCCTGGTCTCGATCGTGATCGCCTTCGCCCTGGTGTGCGATTTCTTATTTCTACCCCCGCTGCTGATGCGCTTGGACGAATGGCTGCAACGTGGGGAACACGGGCGTGGCAGTGCCCTCTCCCCGACGAAATTGTAGGATGCGGTGAGCCGCGTCAACGATTCTGAACATGGCGGGGTATCCCCGCCCGCAAGCGATGCAGGAGAAAACGATGAAAAGACAACTGGTTTTGATTCAGATCTTATTGGTTCTCAGCCCACCGCTCGTGGCCGAGACCGCTGCGGAGAAGGGGTTGCGTATCGCAAAGGCGGCTGATCGGCGCGACAGTGGCTGGAAGGACCAGACCGCCGACCTGGTTATGATCCTGCGCAACCGCAGTGGCAGCAAGAGTGTGCGCAAGATCCGTACCAAGACGCTGGAAGTGCGAGGCGACGGCGACAAAAGCCTATCCCTGTTCGACAAGCCAGCCGACGTCAGGGGGACCGCGATGCTGACCTTTTCCCATGGCCTGAGGCCGGACGATCAGTGGCTCTATCTGCCGGCCCTGAAGCGCGTCAAGCGCATCGCCTCGCGCAACAAATCCGGTTCCTTCATGGGCAGCGAGTTCGCCTACGAAGACCTCGGTTCGCAGGAGGTCGAGAAATACCGCTACAAATACCTGCGTAAGGAGACCTGCGGCGGCGGTTGGCGATGCCATGTACTGGAGCGTATCCCGGCCTATAAGTATTCGGGCTATTCACGCCAGGTCGTATGGCTCGATACCACGGAATACCGCCACGTAAAGCTGAAATTCTACGACCGCAAAGGTGCCCACCTCAAGACCCTGAAGTGGAAGGACTATCGCTCCTACGGCAACTACTGGCGCGCCGACGAGATGTCCATGCGCAACCACCTGACCGGGAAGGCGACCACGCTGAAATGGTCGAATATCCGCTTCGGCACCGGCCTGGGTAGTGGTGATTTCAACAAGAATGCCCTGGCGCGCCTGCGTTGATCCTCAACAGATTTCTCACGCCCTCGTAGTGCAGGCGTCTCGCCTGCCAGTGGGCACCGGCAAATGCGCCGACAAATGGGCAGGCGGAATGCCTGCGCTACCTGGTCAAGAGCCTGCCCCGAGCGCAGCGAGAGGGCCTGGGGAGAGGGGATCGAATCGGTTCCTACTTAAAATTTACCCACCACCCGGCGGCACACTCCGATGAAACTTGTAAAAAGGCTGCTACCGGCGTTCTTGATGGCGGTCGCGTCTGTGGCATACCCGGTGGAATGGTCCGGGAATCTGGCCGTCGAGCTGCGCACCATTCCCTCCGCCGCCCAATGGCCCGAACAAAAGAACAACGGTCTGTCGCTCAGTTTCCAGCCCGAGCTCCGCCGGCGCTGGAACGACGGCAAGCGGGGAGTTAGCTTCATCCCCTTCTTCCGGGTCGACAGCATGGACGAGGAACGCACACACGCCGATATCCGGGAGCTCAAATATCTGCGCGTGACCAAGGATTGGGAAGTCCACGTTGGCATCGACAAGGTGTTCTGGGGGGTGACCGAATCCCAGCACCTGGTCGACATCATCAATCAGACGGATCTGATCGAGAATATCGACGGCGAAGACAAGCTGGGCCAACCCATGGTACGCGTTGTCAGGGTTCTGGAAAACGGCTCGATCGACTTCTTTCTGCTACCTTGGTTTCGCGAACGCACCTTTCCAGGCGTCAAGGGGCGCTTGCGCACGCCGTTGGTAGTCGCCACCGACCGGGCGCGCTACGAGTCCGGGGTGGAGCAAAAGCACCTCGATTACGCCCTGCGCTGGAATCGGACCATCGGCGCCGTCGATGCGGCGCTCTCCTGGTTCGACGGCATCGCACGCGCCCCGGAGCTCCTGCTCGGCACCAAGCACGGTGCGGCTGTCCTGATTCCCTATTACTCCCAGCTGCGGCAGGCGGGTCTGGAATTTCAATACACCGGCGAGGCGTGGCTATGGAAACTCGAGGCCGTGTATCATGATACCAAAAAAGAAAGCTATCGTGCGGCGGTCGGCGGCTTCGAATACACCTTCGTCGGCATCCGTAACGCCCCGCTTGACCTGGGGGTATTGGCCGAATACCACTATGACTCGCGTCGGCTCGCTGCGAGCTCGCCGCTGCAGGACGACCTCTTTATCGGCACCCGACTGACCTTCAACGACACCCAGAGCAGTGAGCTACTCGCCGGCGGTATCTTCGATCTCGATCACTCCGGCAAATCGTTTCGAGTCGAGGCGAGTCGCCGCATCGGACAGAACTACAAGCTCTCCCTCGAGGGCCAGCTCTTTTCGGGTATCGTCCCCCGCGATCCACTTGCGGCGTTCAGAGCGGACGATTTCATCCGGATCGAGCTGACGCGCTACTTCTGACTCCATAAATGTCAACACTACCTAGGAAGCTACCCACTCCCGGATCAGACCGCGGCAAAGCGTGCGATGGCCCAAATCTTCGAGGGTTGACATGTCCTGTCGGTCGCAGCCGCCGAACCGTCATGGTAGCCTTGCTGCGAATATGCCGCTTCGGATGCTGCGTTACTACACGGATATTCGCCTTGCCGGACACTCCGGACCGATCCGACAATTCCTGATCTACATCGGAGCCGATCGCCTGACTATGCCGGCGGGCCTCGACGAGCCGGATCTGCTCGCCTATCGCTATGGCTTGGTCGACATGCACCGCGTCGACTGTGCCGGCTTGCTGGCGCAGGACAACCCCGATGCCCTTGTCCTCGCTGTGCTGTGCGACTTCGGCGACCGTAGGCCGCAAGAAGTCGTCACCTACATCGTGCGCCGCTTGCGAGAGCTGCTGGGTGCGAACGAACGGGGTTTCCGCCAACACATCACCATGCTGGAGATTCTCTCGAAGAACCGGGATCTCCAGGCACAGGTTAAAGAGGCTGAACACATGTTGACCGAAATCGATATCGAATCTTTGCCGTCTTTCACCATTGGTTTTGAACGTGGTGAGAAAAAAGGGGAGGAAAAAGGCTTAGAAGAAGGTAAAGCACAGGTTGTACATCGTCTATCGAGTCGACTTGGTGTCGCGGAGGTTTCCGAGCTGCTTGGTCTTTCAGTGGAGGATGTGAAACGCATCGCTACCACAATCCATCGAGACCCGTTTTTGCGATGAATGATTCGAACCGAACCGGCGCCGCCCTGTTCTGGGACACACTCGGTAAGCTCGGTGTCGATTACCTCTTCGGTCATACGGGGGGAGCCGTTATCCCCCTGCACGTGGAGCTGAATCGGCGCATGAGCCGCGGCGAGTCGGGACCCAGGTTCGTGCTGTTCCGGCAGGAAGGGGGGGCCGGCCACGCGGCCGAAGGCTATGCCCGGGCCAGTGGTCGGGTGGGGGTAGCACTGGCGACCTCGGGGCCGGGGGTGACCAATCTGACCACCCCCATCGCCGATGCCTACAAGGACTCCATCCCGACGGTCTTCATCACCGGCCAAGTCCCGAGCTTCGCGATCGGGACCGATGCTTTTCAGGAGGTCGATACCCTGGGGATAACCCGTCCCATTTCCAAGCACAATTATCTGGTCAAGGATGGCGCGGACCTGGAGTGGGTCCTGCACGAGGCCTTCGACCTGGCCACCAGCGGCCGGCCCGGCCCGGTGGTGGTGGATATCTGTAAGGATGTCCAACTGGCGAGGGTCGGGGCCGGGAATCCCCCGCGCCGGCGCCACCGGGAGCCGCTCCCCCTCGATGTCGCCAAGGCGGATGCCATTGTCGCCGCCGTGATACAGGCCGAGCGGCCGGTGGTCAAAGCGGGAGGAGGCATTGTCCATGCAGGTGCTGCGGAGCCGTTGCGCCGCTTTATCGAGGGTTTCGAGATCCCGGTGGTGACCACCTTCAATGCCCTGGGCGTGGTGCCATTTGAGCATGCTCACAACCTGGGGATGCCGGGTATGCACGGGAGTATCCCCGCCAATTATGCGTTGCGGGATGCGGACCTGATCCTGACCCTGGGGGGCCGCTTCGACGACCGGGTGGCAGTAAAAGGGTTCGCGGAGGGCAAGCATATCGCCCATGTGGATATCGATCCCTCGGAGATCGGTAAGTCAATCAAGGCGGATCTGGCCCTGGCGGCCGATCTCAAGGAGTTTCTGGACCATGCGCTGGCGTCCGGCCGGAGTCGGAGTGCCCGGCATTCGTCCTGGCTGGCGCAGGTGGGCACCTGGCGGGAGCAGATGCCCAAGTCATACGGCACCGGGGATTACATCAAGCCACAGGCGGTAATCGGGGCCATTTCGGAGCTGACTGAGGGCGCTGCGACCCTGGCTACGGGGGTGGGTCAGCACCAGATGTGGGCGACCCAGTATTATCGGTTTACCCGTCCGCGCCAGTGGATCAGCTCCGGGGGCCTGGGAACCATGGGCTTCGGGCTCCCGGCCGCCATCGGGGCCTGGTACGCGGACCCGGACCGACCCGTGGTGCTGATCGACGGCGACGGCAGCTTCCAGATGAATATCCAGGAGCTGGGAACCCTGATCGCCAACCGTATCCCGCTGAAGATATTCGTGCTCAACAATGGCTATCTGGGGATGGTGCGCCAGTGGGAGGATATGATGGATGGTGGCAACCACTACGAGACCTGCCTCTCGCGGACCTCCGACTGTGATCTCGATTGCGTCGAGCTCGACCAGACCTGCCGCACCCAGCTCCCGAATCTCACGGGGCTGAGATTCGTTTACCCCCGGCTCAAGACGCTTCGGCTCAGAAATCCGCAGACGATGCAGGAGGTCGTGGGCGAGGCCCTCGCGCACCAAGGGCCGGTCCTGGTGGATGTCTGGATCGATAAGGCGGAGAACGTTCTGCCCATGGTGCAGCCGGGGCAGGGATTAGGGGAGATGATCGAATCTTAGGGGGTGTTCTCAATTGACAAATTACTATATTAGCGTCCGGTTAAATTCGTAATCATTAGCGACTTGATGCGAAATAACCCTGAGCTTCACTCGAAGAACGACCTCGATCAGGCACCCGAATTGGATGCCAGAGCCAATCGGAAAGCTCCGGGCCGGAACAACCACTGTCGGCCCAGATTTTTGTGATGGTATGAAGGAATGAGAACAGATCCGTTATGA
>Ga0126333_1000268_pt1 | contig 10488 bp, 8 predicted proteins | sample InaspJWI54metaG_FD_94488 | JGI IMG/M metagenome (GOLD analysis project Ga0126333, IMG submission 94488) | Marine gutless worms symbiont microbial communities from Oahu, Hawaii - Inanidrilus sp. 2 OAHU.JWI-54 metaG | ecosystem: Host-associated > Annelida > Digestive system > Unclassified | place...
AGAGAGAAATGCGAACTGTATAGTGTAGAATAATAAATGTATAATAGATGTACGTGTTTGCATCATCATCGGCCACGTTACTGACAGTATACACAGCACAGTTCAGATTCCGGTCACCGTCACACAACAGTAATGCACACGCGCCGGATGAACGTGATTCCGGATCGGAACTATGATAGTTACCTATGGTTGTGGCTCGGTCCTCCTCTGGCGGCGTTGCGATACGTTATGCACTTCCGGTTTTCTTTATGACGTCATGTTCGCACACAATAGCCAGGAATAGGCGGCGCCAAAAAGGCAGATACTCAAAAAGTGACTCGCGGGGTGGCAGCTCATATATGGCATCGCACCGTATACTCAAACTGACCCAACATGGGGCAGCACCGGATGGAAGCGAAGTGTGATGTCTTCGATTGCCTCGATTACACGATTACACTGGCTTGGGGCGAACTTCCTTGCAGCATGATATGCGTTACATAATCTGAGGCGCCTTAGTGGCTGGCTAGTTCGTGTCTCGGCGGAAAGTAAGCTTTGAGGTCCTTAATGAAAGCACCAGTTTTACAACAGTACTAGAAAACAAACCGACGATCGAGGTTCATCTGACCACGTTACCGTTTTTTGCTAATTCTAACCCCAAACGTCACTATGACCTACGACCTTGACTTTCAGTCATTGGCGAGCTATGCTCACGACTCGTACACATGCAAACATCCAGGTCAAAGGTCAGCTGGGTTGAACGTTGGAGCGAAACAGAGAGACAGGCGGATGGACACGACCGACTGCAGTGTACCGGTACCTTGCTCGCTCACGCGGTCGATAACGAGGAACAGTCGTGAGTCGACGAGAGGAGCGTGCGCGACGGTCGGTGTGATTGCAAGTACTGAGCAGAGTACGTGCATAGACTAATGTTGTCGAGCTGTGGTTTATAACGTCGTGTGATTGACATGATTGCGTTGGTACTCTGGGAATAATAATAATAATAAGTGAAGGAGGAGGAGGAGTCAGGTTCATTCAGGCTTGATTTTTGTACTTTATTTGTATTGCATTGGGTATTTCTTTCATTCCCTGGGAATTGAGTACCCGTGTCAAATAATAATAATAATAATAATAATAATAATAATAATAATAAAAGCATTTTATAGCGCCATTAAGTCCCCGAAGCAGCGTGATGTACGGGAGTAGGCCTGGCCGAAGTGGAGCGCGTATGGGCGTGGTAACGCGGTCGGTCTGACGTCGATCCGACATGGGCGGCAGCTGTGCTGCAGATGACATGATTGCGTGTGTCGGTCGGCGCGACGCACAGGTGCTGATGTCGCTGGACCGCTACTTGGCCATCGTTCACCCGGTCATCTCGCGTTCACTGCGCACCCAGCGAAACACGGTCGTCGTCGTCGGCTTCATGTGGCCACGCTACCCCGCGAAATGCTCGAGTGATCCGGTGCTGGGCGTACAGCGAACTGCCACGTAAGCAGTAATGTCAAACGAGACGAAGCCTTCGAGACCAAGACGGAGATCGAGACCACATTTTCCAGACCGAGACCAAACCCTAGAGGTTAAGACGGGGAAGACAGAGATCACAAGTTTGGTCTTAAGACCGAAATTGTGGCTGCAAGATTGAAGTAAAGACCGCATTTTTGACCCAGACCGAGATCAAACGTTTGTTCTCGACACAGAGACTGAGAACAAGGCCAAACCCTTGAGACCGAGGCGAAAAGTTTGGTCTTGAGACCAATCTGGTCTCGAGAGTTAACAATAACAATACCCTGTCACACCTCAAATTCATCACACCTTGTGCAATGTTAGTGCTCATAATAAATGTGTCACGCTCAACACCCGAGTAGAGCGAACTGCCATGCAAGACTCGACTAATCGAAACTGTCGGTAGTAAAAAAAGATATTCGTCGTCAAATCGGCTTCATGTGGCTGGTGGTGGCCGTCGCCAACGGTCCGCTGTTGTCGCATCACGACGTCAAGCACTATTGTTTCGGCGGCCAGAGCCGGTCATTGTGCATCAACGTCAACATCTCGGACGACCTCAGCGGCCACGCCGGACGCGTCTTCTACGGCTGTTTCTTCGCGTTCGCGTTCTTCTTCCCGCTCTCGGTCATCTGCCTGCTGTACGGGCGCCTGCTGCGTCATCTCCGTAACCGGGCACGTCGAGCCAACGTGTCAGCAGCGATGGCACAACTTCAACGCCGGTACGCAGCCACAGTACCCTCTCCTATACAACTAGACAACTCTCTGTTTTGTACAGTAAGTAAGTAAACTTAGGTCAGTTTGTTGTAAAATAAGCAATTAAACATGTACTGAATCACAAATCACAAAAAAAGAAAATACAATGGTGTAAAGTGAGAGCTTAGAGATAGATGTAGTTGAAAAGACAACGTGGCACAAACGACTGGTTAATGTGGTTATGTTGTTTGTAAATGACCATTGAAAGCTCATAGTTGTTACCTCTTGGTCTGAGGGATATGTTAATATCTTTGGCGAGCAGTGGGAGAGTGAATGTTAATGCTCAGGATCCTGTATAGCCAAAACGTTACCATTAAATCTTTCTAGGAGTCGTTCCGCCTTAAAACCGGCGAGTAACTGGACTTAGTGGCCCACTTTCAGCGAGAAATGTGAGTGTTTCAACACAGTGTACGCACTTAATTATGCCTGACGAAGACACAGTTAAGATATGGAAACGAACACGAGACACGACGAGACATAAAACTGGAGACAGAGCCAAGACAACACATACAAGTGTCGAGACTCAGCCAAGACCGAGACATTAAAAACCATGTCTCGAGACAGTCTCGAGACAAGGCATGTGTTTTGACACCCCATGACTGATAGGAAGTTACATGCGGCTAGTCAAGTAACGGCTATTCTGCTGAGTGACCTTCAAGATCATTATTTGCGGCTTTTCAAGTGATACTTTTTTGTACAGCTGTGCAGTAGTTGACACAATTTTAACTGACATTGCGTCTGCGATAGCCGAACCTTTCGTTAGAAATGCGAACATTGGTAGTTGGTACAATACGAAGGGTCTCGAATTCGTGAAGTTGGTTTTAGAATTTCAACAACTTATGTCTTATCGTGATGTACAAACAAAAGGGAGTAATTAAGTCAATTCGACTTCAATCAACATATCGAGGGTCTGAAGATGGATAGATGGGCTGGAAGCCGTGGCTGCTGCTGCTGCTGCTGCCAAGACGACCACTGATAGGCAATAATTAGGTCTAACCTGTGTTGCCAACGGCAATATTGCATCTTAACACTTTGCAAGGACAACCCTCGAGCGTCTTGTATGTGCATGATTCTGTCTGCTAACGACGACAAGCGGGTGCATCTTACTGGCGTCTTGGCGCTTATCTGAGACCGAACTGATGCCCACTTCACATCGCCCGACCGGACGCGACGAAGCTAGACAGTTTTGTCGCGTCGGGTCGGGCGGTGAGTATTTGGCATTACTGCGTACTGGACTTGTTCGCTGATTGCTATAGTCGAGTGCTTTCAGTATTCAGTTATTGTTTCGCCAGTGTTCGCGGACCTCACTATCTAGCCCACTATGTCAACTGAGCTTTGCACCCACCCGGGGTCCCTAAATCGAATACAAGCTTGTTTGGGTAAAGGTAGGAATATCAAATAACACTGGCAGATAACATTGTGTGATCCCATATGGCATGCATGAGTTCCCAAAATGATGAGATTGTTTGCAAACTGCTATGCTATATTTACTTACTTACTAGTTGTCAAGCTATAGCCGACAGTGATAATTGTGCGGCTTATATCATGGGTTGTGTGTGTCAATTTTAGTCAAATATTAGCTAACTCTATTGATTTACAATTCGACACCATGTTTAGCAAATGCCACTTTACCTCGGCTTCGTAACGTGGTCGGCGGTTATGCATTTGAATTCTCAATTCAGGTATGATGTCAAATTTTATTGAAATTTTCTATATTAAACAGACGAAAAATATTTTACAAAGTTACTACCGACAAAGCAAGTGGTGAAGATTTTTTTTAAATTTAAAACGCTGACCGTCTTGTCCGATGTCGCGCTTTCGTTTCACGCAACAATAAGGTAATTAATTTAAAAAGCTGATAATTAATCATGGGTGTACAGGCGTTTAATCACATGCGGACAGTTTGTCACGCGAGAATTAATTGCACAGAAATTTAACAACGCGTCAATTAATCACACATACATGTAGACACCTGAGCATTCTTCACCGGTGTGTTAAATACAGAGCCAACCAACTTACGACTGCACGCACTTTTTCACAGGCTGCGCGGTAGCGCCAGCCCTGTGTTAACGGCGACTGGCTATGTCAATGGGAGAGGGCAATTTTAGACCCACGCACAATCCACACCCATTGACCGATCACCAAAAATTTGTCAGTAGTGATTACGTCAGCGACTCCTACGGCTCTGCCAAATTTGGTGCAAATCCGTCTACGGGGGGCTTCTGAGCAAATCGGTGAAACATAACAAAAATCTTTCATTTATTTCTTAATCTATACCTTTTTCCGGGAACTCACCTACAGGTCAGACCCGTCGACGAATTTTCACGCTTGATGGCTCAAACGACGCGGGATAGCGCAAGGATGTGCTTTTGGGTTTCGTTGATATTGCTGCCCATTTTGGGCTTGAAATCCACCGAAAACACCAATTTTGGGGCGTAAATAGGCGTTTTCAAGCCAAACGGGCAAAATATTGAAAGTTTCATATTATCGAAACTACTGCATCGATTTTAACCGAATTTGGCAAAACGATAGAGACCATTAAGTGGTCATCGTGGGTGGTCCCAATAGGCACCCAATAAACCCACGATGGCGTTCCGCCGCCATTTTTAAATAAAACCGTTAAATCGCCATATCTCTGCGACCGTTTTGACCCATTTTGATGAAATCTGGCTTGATGACACGCATTGGCCCTTTTCAGCGGATCGACCGTTAAAATTGTGAATTTTTGAAAATCCAAGATGGCGGCGGCCACAATCTTGAAAATCACACAAATCGCGATATCTCCGCAACGGTTTGACCGATCTTTACGAAATTCGGTACGACGATGCAAAACGTGTTTCTTCACTGCTCCGACCATTTAAAAAATTGAATTTTAAAAATTCGATATGGCGGACGGCCGCCGTTTTGAAACCCGTTGAATCGTCATATCTCTGCAACCTTCTGACCGATTTTGATGAAATCTGGCACGGTGATGCACGTCGGTCCCCAGCGCCAGACGTACAGTTCAAATTTTTAATTTTCGACAATCTTAGATGGCGGACAGCCGCAATCTTGAGAATCGAAAAACTGCTGAATATATTTCGTAATTACACAATAACACATTACACAATTTTGACGATAAAACAGCAAATATTTATACTAAAAACTGCAGCAGTTTATCCATCGTGTTAACGGCGACGGATCAAAAACCGCAAAAATTATTAAAAAGTGATATTACTCAGCATCACGTTGACATTCAGACGATGTGATGGGGGCAATATCACCTTTTTAATGATTTTTGCGGTTTTTGCTCCGTCGCCGTTAACACGATGGATAAACTGCAGTTTGTAGTATTAATCAATATTATTGTCCAACGCTGCGAATGTTCATGAAAGGAGTCGAAAACTACGTGCAGATACAAAAATACTTTATTACTCCAGGAAATTGTTGGTTCACCGCTCCGTAGTCCTGAACAGTGAAGCATGTAAAAAGCACAGTTGCCCGCTATTCCGTCGGTGAACTTTCGTTCTATAGTATGCTACTGCGCACCTTTTATACGCATTTGATGATGCCACAAATCACGGTTGTGTTGAATACACGTGTAGGCGGGGCCTATGCGTGTTGACCTGTGTTATTTAACATGCCCATGTGGAAATGATATTTGTCAATGTCGTGTGTTAATGATCTGTTTCTACTTTTACACGGCACTTAAACTTTTTGTGATTAACGGACACGAGTTTGAATGTCTGCGTAATTAAATGTCACCAAACCTTAAACAGGAGCATGATACTAGTAAGGGTTCCAAAGAGAAGACACCCAATGACTGAATGGGTGGAAAAGGGCTTCAGGCTGGCTGTGTGTTACGACGCAACAGAACACGGCGAAAGGTGTCATTTCAGCTCGCTCCGTGTCGCCATAGCACGTCGCTTGGCCCTCATTGACGTAGGTGCGACAAGCGCATTTGCATGGTCTGTCAAATAAATATAACACAAATAGATTTACTTACTGAATAGGAGCGACTGAAACTGCACGACCTGAAAATGTTGGACACAGTTGCCAAAAATAACGGGTACTGAAAGATGCCGGACAATGTCGTAACAAAATTTCGGGGCTTGGAAAATAGCGGAGTAGAAAATGACAGACAAGAGAATACCAGGGTCTGGTCAAAAGAAAAAAAATAAAACTAGTGTCGTCAGTGATGGACAGTTAAAAAATGTCGTGCACTGTCGTCAGAGGAAGACCGAGTCATGGCCAGAGCCCAAAGGTAGGCTAAAATGTATAGAAAATGTCGTGAAGTTTGGACAGCTTGTGATCACTTAGCAACAAGAAACATCAGGTGACAACTGCAAAGAACGACACTGTTCTGTGCATATCTTCCTTCCTCGTCGCAATTCTTATGCGAAAATGTAGCAACTAATGTAGCCAAACGTGTCCTACTGTCTTGTGAATTTTGGGAACGTTGGGTGTGAAAGTCTGCCGCCTGCTAATTGCCGCCCACAGCGAATGATCCTTGCTTGCTCGAAGCGCTACTGAGTACGTGGGGGGTTACAAAAGCGCAAAAGCGCAATTTTTACACACTATGAAAGCGCAAAAAAGCTACTACGTAAGCGCAACAGCGATCGTTGTAGAGACCCGCAACATTTCGTTTTACGAAACCGCAAACTGGACAAGAATTAATTGTATTACAATTGTACAATTGTATTAATTTTGATTTTATATTGTGTAATTCTGATTTTGATTGTAATTTTATATTGTACTACAACTTATTACTATGTTTTATTCTACTGGAGATGCATGTACGTTTTATATGTGCTATTGAATTCTACTTACTTACTTACTTACTTAAGAACTCGGCTATTTCTAAGTGGTTGGTGTTGTTTTTCGGACTGTCGTTGTTGCCTTCGGGTGAAGTCGGTACGGCATTTGCTAAGTGCTAACGAAATATTGTCTACCATTCCGGCTGACGAGTGGCGACCAGCTCGGCTGATACATTCGGCGCGTTGCATATCGCTTTGCGCCTTAGTGTTTTTGCTTAGTGTTTGCTACCAGTTTTTATTTTGTGTATGACTGAAAATACATGTTGAAATATGTTGAAAATACATCTGCGTTTCGTGGCAGTTTTTTGCGCTTTCATAGCATGGCCGAGTACGTTTGTGGCTCAAGGGTTGTGTCATTATGCTTGCCGTGCCCATAGCGGAAACCGTAAAGCAACGATCTGGCGTCTTTCCTGTCTGCCTGTCCGTCTTCTTTTCTATTAATCAGGAGTGTCCGGATGCGGCCAGCGTACGTTTCGGCGTTTCTGTCCGAGAGCCGATATACCCATGCCGACTATAGCCGCCAGTGTGGGCAAGACTCAGCTGTGTCCGTGTGTCTGTCTTTGTTTGTGTTCGTCCGTGCTGTAAAAAGAAAACGGCTTGAGCTGTCAATACAAAAGTCCGTAGAGATATACTCCACGACAGGTCCCAAGCATCCACTGACCCTAATGTCAAAAGGTGACAGGATGAGCTAGGGTAAGATTATGATCAGTGCGTAAGGAGCGTGGGTCTGCATGTCGATACAACTGCATGTTTTTAAGCTACCGACCACGTTAACAGGACATATAATAAAATATAAATCGGTCATATCCATCCGTCCCTTTCGTTTGTTTGCACTCTATCTCTTAAAACCAACTGACGTTTGACGTCGACTTTTTGAGTTTTTGCATATGTGGGACATGACCATAGCTCACCGGGGATTGAAGTTCATTATCATTAGTCGAGGTCAAAGGTTAGGGTTAGGATGGCAGTGTAGTCGGTCTGACGTCGAACCTCGATCGAGGGCAGTTTTTTTTCTAGTTTAATGCCCAATTCACACCGCCCGCCAGACACAACAAGACAGTGCTCTCTGTGTCGTGTCAGGTGGTGTGAATTGAGTCGGTCCGACCGTCTGACAGGTGCGTTCTGCGTCGCAGTGCGTCCGGCGGTCGCACCAGTAGTGCTTGCCCCTCCCCCCCCGACACACTCCGACGCTGTTGGGAGGCTTGGCCGACTCAATTCACACCGCCACACCAGAAACAACAAGATGGTCCTGTCTATGTCATGTCTGATGTGGCGGTGTGAACTGGACGATAGCTCTGAACGTGTTCATACTTCAAAGTTTCTGTCGGTGACAGTCATGAGTTGTCGGGAATCCAGTTCACACCGCCGAAGGGGACGCGTCACAGACAAGACAGTTTTGTCGTGTCTGGCGTGGCGGTGTGAATTAGCTTGTATGCTGTGTTCAGTCGCCAGCATGACACGGATGGGAGCACGTCACCATGTGCGTCAACTGTAACGGCAACTCGCCGTCAGTCGATGTTGTCCAAGCGACGAGTGACGCGCATGGTGATCGTCGTCGTCGCCGTGTTCGCTATCTGCTGGTTGCCGCTGCATCTCACCTTCCTCGTGCAGTACAACCTGCCTGTGTCTACCTGGATTGATGACTTGTTTACTTTCTGATTTATAGAGTGACGTCAGCATCGGCATAAGCCGCAAGGACCAGGACGAAGACCAGAATTTGTAGGTCAGTGATGTCGACACAACGTTCGAAAGAAAAGCGTCATATAACACGACATTTTCGAAAACTTTACCTCAAGGACCAGGAGAAGGACCAGAACCAGACTGCAGGCGACTAGAATAATGACTAGTATCACTGTCTATATCTCGTGTCTGCCTGGACGGTCACTGTCAGCCAGTGATCTTAGCAAAGACCTAAGTCACAAAGACAAGGACAAGAACTTGAGTGTCAAAGACCAGAACCAGGACTAGGGCCTGGCTGCCAAGAATAAGGAGAAAGACTTATGACGGACGAACAGTGGGGACCCAATATCTTATGGCCATATGAGACTAAGTAAACCAATAATTGGAAACAGGTAATCACTTATTTTCCATTATTTGCAGCTGGAAAACTGACAGTGATGTCGACGCAAGATTTGTGTGAAAACCATCACCCAACTAGACAGTTTTGACGACTATACTTCAAGGAAAAAGACTAGGACAAAATTGTGAAAGGCAAAGACAAGAACAGGACTTCACTTCGGACCTTAAAGAGTCCTTCATGACAAAGCCCGTGTCTACCTGGACTGCTGCTCAGTTCGCCTGTGTCTACCTGGATAGTGGCGGTTAGGATTCCGTGCACGTGTCTGGCCTACGTCAACAGCTGTCTCAACCCGTTCCTCTACGCCTTTCTGTCACACAACTTTCAGCGCAGTGTCGCGCGCCGCCTCTGCGCCGCCAGCCAGCTCGGTGCGTGATTTCTACAGACAAACAAATAATTTTACAGTTGACCAGTATGTTAGACCGCCTTACTGTAAAACCAAAATTCACGCGGCCCGCGTGTCATATGCAGCCGACGATGCGCAACGCCCGCCGCTGCACGACTGCTGCTGACGCGCGCTGTCCCTGGACGGACGGACAGACGGACACGGCACCGTTTTAATACACTTACCGCATACGCAGTCCGCGTTGTAACAAAACATTCAATACAGCAGAAGTGTAATATAATAACCGTATAAAAATGTTTGTATATACCGATAAACATCATGAACAAAGGGGAACTCCCAAAAAGTTTTTTGAACTTTTAACAGGAAACAAGCAGTGAGAGGAAACAGTAAGTAAATTAGATTAGACTAGTAAAGAGATCCATAGGTACTGTTATTATACACTGTGTTTCAAAAAGTATACCACCCAACGTCCCGCGATAATTTTAACATTAGTTGTCCGATTTCAGCAATTTTTGGTACACTTATTAGTGAGTCATATTTACTCCGCAATAGCTGTACCAAACGTTACTGGAATCGGACAAGTAGGCTATTTAAGCATTATCGTTAGAGGTTGGGTGGTATAGGGGCCTACGTTTTTGCAACCTAGTGTAGTTTACACCGCAACAGCAGCTGTGTATGTAAAGTTGATACATATTACCTCCAAGGCTCTATTAAGTAACCAATGTTTGTACCTGCGACGAGAAAAATCTTCATGCTACGTACATGTACATAATTACACAAGTCAGCAGGTAATGCATTCATTTTTTCTTTGCACTAAACTCGCACTTTTATCTCGCGGGCGCTTTTGATCACTGCTTACTGCATTAACTGCTTCTTTGTCGGCAAACTGGTCTTTGTGAACAGGAAGCATGGTGTTACTTACTTACTTGTTACTTGAGGATGATGGGCTATGTAGCTGTCAGCTTTAAATGCCCATATCTTGCCAGTGTCGATCCAGCCTGTTCTTGAACGTGTTGGTTGACGGTGCTTCCACGACG
>Ga0126333_1000269_pt1 | contig 10480 bp, 7 predicted proteins | sample InaspJWI54metaG_FD_94488 | JGI IMG/M metagenome (GOLD analysis project Ga0126333, IMG submission 94488) | Marine gutless worms symbiont microbial communities from Oahu, Hawaii - Inanidrilus sp. 2 OAHU.JWI-54 metaG | ecosystem: Host-associated > Annelida > Digestive system > Unclassified | place...
GCGCGAATCCGCGTCGTTTGAGCCATCAAGCGTGAAAATCCGTCGACGGGTCTGACCTGTAGGTGAGTTGATGAAAAAAGGTATAAATAAATAAAATTTCGTTATATTTCACCCATTTGCCCAGAAGCCCCCCGTGGACGGATTTGCACCAAATTTGGCACAGCCGTAGGGGTCGCCGACGTAGTCACTAGCAACAAATTTTTTGGTGATCGGTCAAGGTAAGTGGATTCTGTGGGGGGTCGAAAATTGCCCTCTCCCATTGACAAAGCCAGTCACCGTTAACACAGGGCTGCCGCTACCGCGCAGCCCGTGATTGCTTTCAAACAGTTTAAACAGCTGTGGTTGCAAGACATTTTTAAAAACTGCTATTTTGTGATTATAGGACAGACAAATGATACCTAATGCATATATTGGAAAATATCACATTACACTTGGTCTGGCAGTGACACTTCGTATTACTTCGCCCTCTGTAGGAGAGTGGAATATTGTGATGAGCTTGTCTGTCTGTCCACATGCATATGTCAGGAACCTCACGATGTCCAAACTTCACCAAATTCTATGTCCACGTTACCAATGGCCGTGGCTTGATCTTTCTCTGGCGGCGTTTCGGTAGGTTGTGTAGTTGTGGTTTTTGTGGACATCCTGTTTGCACATAATAGCCAATAACAGGTGATGCAGAACGGGTGTATAGTCAGACTGACTCACCAGGAGGCAGCACCAGTTCGGAGACGGAGTCTGATATCTACGATTCCCTAGTTGTCATAATGCCTGATGTCTGGAGGCTGCTGTAGACCAACATGATGCTGTTGACCTCCGCCCAGTCGGCTGGCCTCATGTTAGGTCTCTCTGAGGATGTGTAGCTGACAGGTTCCAGTGTGAGTTGCAGCGATACTATGCTGCTTTGTTTGTGTTCGTATTGGCTCACATCACTGTTATGAGTTACGAGTTTTATGATGCGTGTAACATTGCAGTCGTGTCACCTGCTTGTTAGTTCAAGTACTGAGTGATGCTTATGTAAATCCACTCGTTTAACGTTGCTCTTAATTTACAACAAGAAACGAAGATCGTTGTTTTCGTTCTGTTGCGTTGTAATTCCTGTCTGTCTGCGTAAGTGACCAGGTTCGGCTTGCGTCACTGAAGAGGAGAAAGATCATCGTGTTTGCATGCAATATAATTAATAATAATCCCACCATAGTCTTCCTTTTCTTCTTCAGGACTGGCTCCACGGATTCCCCGGACTGTTTACCGATACTTCTGAGCATATGCGTTTTTTACTTTTTTTGTTTTTTCCACTTTTTTAGTTTTTGGTTCATGCGGTAGATTAAGAGCTTTTGAGCGCATGTTAAAATAGCTTCTCGTATCGTATGTCGTAGGTTTCTAGCACTTTTACTACTCATGCTGCCCTGCAAAGGCAGTCGGCATGGTTAATATTTTCCGTTGTGTTTGTGTTTGTTTGTCCACGCTCTGAAAGGAAAATGGCTCGAGCAATCAACACCATGCCTAGTTCGGTATAGTCAGTGTAGGTATAGGCTGTTAGCATACATTGACTCTGAGGTCAAAAGGTCAGAGTTAGGTTATAGCGATGGCTGAGCAGCGTGGGTCTGCATTTCTACACCACTGCGCATTTTTTGTTGTTAAGCTGTGCAGGGCCACGAATTCACGTGGTTCTTTCGTCGATGTTGCACATGATGGAACAGATTACTGCCAACTGACGCACGGTGCGAGGTACTTTGTAGGCAGTAAAGTTTGCTACTGGCGAATCGCAGATGTTGACGCGATCTGTCGTTACAGGCTGGGACTTGTTGGGTAGGATGGAGGACTACTGTAGAGCCGGCGTGGATTTGATGCATCTCAACACTACTCGGCTTATATGGTGCATCATAGTATCAGTACCGTGGTAGTTTATGAAGTTGTGCTGCTAAAAGTTTTTAAAAGTGCGCCTTCCCATGGATGGATTGTGAATTATACATCTAATATATAAAATATTCCTTGGACAACAAACACGGGAAATTATTCGTCATTAAACAATCAAAAGGACGCAAGTTTATTCCTAAAATGCTCCAAAATACGTTTGGCGGCCGGGCTCCTCCCAGACCGGCTGGGGGACGCTACGTACGAGAAGTGTAGGGAAGGGCCGCCTCTTCGCGTTACGTGTGGGCGATGCCGTCTAGAAATTTTGTGGATGCACACACGTAGGCCTAAGCGTCAGAAAAGTGTAGGTAGTGGTGTTTAAGCGTGCGTGCGGTCGACGCTGTGCCGCAGTGTTGATTAGCTAGCTCGCGCAGTTGGTGTGGTTGGCGTGACAGCGAGTCGGCTGTGTCGCGAATATTTCAGTCGGACAGCTGGTCGTCGCGTCGACTTAGTGTCCGTGTTGCGCGACGTTAACGAGCCAGCTTTGGCGACACACAATTATACCGCAGCAGCTAATGGCATCGCACGACGTCACTCATGACACGTAGATAATGACGTCGACAACTCCTCCCGTCAGCTTTGTGAACTCGCTCGCTGTAAATTTATACTTTTTATTTTTCAAGCATACACCCTCTGCAGTGTATATATGCTTGCATGCACGCGAAGTTAATTGCAGACAAAACTGGCCAGGAGAGATAGAGAAGTGCAAAAAAATACAAATATACAAAAGCAAAAAAAAATGAAAAACATGCTCAAGTAAACACTATATTAGGCTAGCGCAAAACTTTCATTTAGTTCTAGACGCTAGTCTGGTCATATTTAGACTACAGTCAGTCGGATTAGACGGATAGATGCACGGTCGAAGCGCTCATGTCTCCGATATTGCAGCTGTCTGAACTCTGTGAGCTAGGCCTTAACTACTACGCTCCGTTCACATCGAATCTGACGACATGTTGCCGCCACGTGCCGGAGTCAGTGTTGCATACGACATGAAAATCAGTTTGTAGGCCTATTTGTCGAGTTGAGTCGGGACACATTCGGCGTCGAACTTGCTGTACAATCACAACGGCGCCGGGCGACGGTACACGACACCCACACCTGCAACCGGTGTGACGCTACCGGCATTAGTCTATTGCTGAACAGGTGGGTGTCGAGCTGGTGCTTGAATGAAGACGGCGTTAGTTCTGATGGTCGAAGAGCCGTGAGTAGTCGGTTCCAGGTTCTGGAGCCACACACATGTCGAGCAACACGTGGTCAGATCATTCCCAGCAATAATACTGCTCTATTGAGAGTCAAAAGTAGGCCTATCGATAAAATGTGCGGGCGTCCAAGCGTAGGCCTAGTTCTCGCATCAGCCAATGAAAATCATCCATGCGCTGCAACGTATCAAAACGTCATGCACCTATAAAAGGCTAAAAGCGCATTTTCCGACAAAATTTCATTTCCGTTTTCAGCTTATAGGAGACAGAAAGTGCAATAGCGACAGCAGTAATCGTACGTGTCGTCGCCGTCAGCCATTTCTTGCGTTGTACATTAACGTACGTTTACACTATACGGCGGTGCCGCGAGTGTCATGCGTTGCGTTGCGGCGCCGCGTGGATGTGTGAACGCAGCTTTACTGGCAGGTAGCGCGTCGCGCAGCCAAGCGCAGTCGCCACTCGCCAGCTTGCTGCAAAACAGCGACATCGCTACTTACACACTTGACTTGCTACCTCGCCGGTCTTCGCTGCCAACACACGGTAAGTCGCACTGTTGTTTTGTCATGCCTAAACGAATCGTTTAATCATTTACCGGTAATCCATGTGCACTTTAGCAGCAGTGAACAGTCGCGTTTTGTCGTCTTTTGTACTTTCTACACTTCTGTTCTCTTCCCTGGCAACAACTCACTTAACGTCGTGTCTCTTGTACGTAGAAAATGTTATAATAATATTCGTGCTTTTATCTTGTATTTAGGAACACGTTTCGCACATAGCTCAGCAGTATAGGTAATATACGTTTTAGTCTATTTATATACCTTAATGGGCACATTTCAACCAAGAAAAACATTTACAAGCCTCCCGTAACGCATGCGACGTGTACGGTACCTTTCCTTTCTTTGTAGTGTCGTATTAATTAAGGTCGTGCTCTGAATAGGACTTTCCCATATCACTTTTTTATCAAGCACTTGTTTATGGAACTTTTCTCCCAACATAACCCTATGTAGCCTACGAACGAAGGCGATGAATTTTATCAAAACTTGTACTATTCATAACAATGGCGTCGGAAGCAAATTGAAAGTGGGAGCCAATTTCTCAGCAAAAAAGCGCCGGAATTTTTTTACTTGTGCCCCCTACTTTACACGATGCCTTCAAGTCTCTGTCGAGATGGCTCACTTAATATGCAGAACTCTGTATTACTGCATAGGTAGTGGCGTAGTGCAGCTGCATTAGTTGAGTGAGGTGGGAAAATAAAACATTCCTTCTATAGCTTACTTCCTCAGCAATATGCAAAAGTGAGGGGCCAGCCCCTCTTTGAAGAAAGTGAGGGGCCCGAACCCCTTGCCCCTTGTTTCACAGTTCATAGTTAAATCCGCTTGTAACAACACTGACGCCTGTGATTCATAGCAAATGACTGGCAATTGAAATAATCTAGGCTTAGCTGGATATTTAAGATATTTAAATCTGACATGTCATATCATAGCTTCCCCAATTTATATTTTGTCGTCACTATGTGGGACACGGTGATTATTTTCGCTCGCATGAAATTTACTCATGCTGATCGTCAGCTAGTTGGGCTGAATAACAGAACTTGACGATTGCATTTCCTGACTGGTTCACAGTCAGCGATGGCGCGTTTCGACTGCAGGATCATATTACATCGGCGATGTCGACGGGTGACGCGTTGATGACGCTGTTGGTGACGTTGGCGATGACGTCATCGGTGACGTGGAGCGTGGGCCTGTACCACGCGCCCGATGACGCCAGTCGGCTGCTGGCTGCTGATGGTGGTGCTGTGGGTGATGCTGATGGAGTGATGGCGAGGCGGACGCCGGGCTGGGGCAAGCGGCGCGACCGCGACTGGCTCATGACGGACAAGCGGCGCGGCTGGGGCAAACGTGACGCTGCCGACGCCGACGCCGACGACTGTGCCTACTGGCGATCGCTTCTGCAGTTCGTCAAAGTCAGTATCGACAGGATTTTTACGGTGGCCCACAAGTACCAACCTTCGTCCAAAGACCAGGCACACCACACCACACCGACACCACAACCGCAGTGTGGTGACAGTATCACACCACGAAACAAAGTAGTGTGGTGTGGTTGTGGTGTGTGGACGAAGGTTGGCACTTGTCTATTTTTCCACTTCACCGACTCGTAAATTCCAATGATTTGGAGCTGCAGTCTGTCTTCGTTGGCGTGTTTCCTGTACATCAGGGGCCTATACACAGCATTAAAACAACTTGCAACATAATATTGACGCCGGCGTCAGCCGATCGGATGTCGTGGGTCGTTTGTGAGGTCGCTACAGTATGTCTGCCTGTCTGTCTGTCTGTCTGTTCGTGGTCTAAAAAGAAAACGGCTTCAGCTTTAACATCAAAATCGGTAGTGATAGTCCATGGTAGTAGGCCTATATACACTGACACTGGAGTCAAAAGGTCAAACGTTAGGTTTAATGTTATAGGGATTGGTGACCGGCATGGCTCTGCATGTCGACAGTTATTGGCTCCAGCAGTTAGCTTGCGTCAGTATATTGAGTTAGGCCCTACTTCAAAATCTCGACACCGTTAGTCGGCTGACAACAAGGGCATTCGGCGTGTGAAACATAATGCTCCAGTTATATCTCCAAAGATTTTTCTTGTGAGACCATGGCAGCCCTGCAGTCTGGAGCCAATGCGAAAGGACTACCTACTCGTTGAACAACAAATCAAAGTCTTAGAAGTCGTACTGCAGTAGAAATCGTAGAAAACAAAATTGCGTCACTTGGCAACAATCGAGTATCGACCGACGATGAAATTTAATCGTAACGGCGAAAATGGTAGGCATAACTGCTTATCAGCCGCTGTCATGCACGGTTAATTCACCAATGGACTGACAAAGGTCTCCAGGAAATGCGGCGGTAACGGCTGTAGCCCTTCTTGACGATTAACCCATGCATGATTCGATGCACTGGACACAACTCAAATAGTCTACAAGGTGCGTCAAAAACTGTGCCAACTATATTTTCGCAAATTCTGCACAAATTCTCGTCTTTCGTTCGTTACTCTGATCAACAAATGATCTATGCGATATTCTGTGGAAGAATTTCCAAACAATCCTTAACGTTAAGTAGGCCTATGTCAGTGGCTTAGCGATAGCATGCCCGGTAACCAAACGTTTCACCGACAGGACGTTTCCCCGACAAGACTTTTCCCGGACATATATAATGATATAAATAGTATCAAATCAGCAATATTTAAGGTTTTCAAATTTCAACAAATGCATTATGGTCGACACAGGTTCACGCAGATTCCGGTATCATACGAAGTTTGAGCATTCAACCAAATTCGTGCTGTCTCTTATCGTGTTAGAAGTGTTGAAGGCAGTTGTGTGAAGCATTTAACTATAGAATTTTATATGGTCGTTATGCTGATAACATTTATCGTGGTCACGTGACACATTTTAGAATTTTAGACCCCCTGAAATATCTCTGCAACGGCTACAGCTGGAGACTTCAAATTATGTAGGGGCCTACATGAGTTGGCCACGTGAAGTGTTAGCCTATTCATGACTAACTGTCTCCCAAGTAGGCGTGGTCATGATCACGTGACACATTTTTAGATTTTTACACCCCATGAAATATCTCTGGAACGGCTAAAGCTAGAGACTTCAAATTTCGTATACTAGTTGGCCGCGTGAAGTATTAGCTTTGTGATGCATGACTATCCCTTAATCGGGTGTGGCCAGGGTCACGTGACGTATTATAATTTTACACCCCCTGAAATATCTCTGCATCGGCTATAGCTAGAGACTTCAAATTTTGTACACGAGCTGGCCACCTGAAGTATTAGCCTTCTGATGACTAACTATCCCCCAGGTGGGCGTGGTCAGGGTCACGTGACCCATTTCTACATTTTGGGGCTTATGCCATATTTTTGGAGCGGATGAAGCTAGACATTTCAAATTTGGTTTGCAGATTGAACGTAAAGAGTACTGACATTACACATGCTAAATTTCTGCAGTATTGGGTGCATTCAGGGTCACGTGACCTCTTAACATTTTGGGAAATAAGTGTTAATATCTCAGAAACGGTGCAAGATTGACATATAGTTACAATGGAAGACTAATAGGAAATCACAAGTGTCCTATCGAATGGCACCAATATCGATGACCTTGAGTGACCTTGAATGTCACTTTAGCTGTTTTGAAACCTTTTTAACTCCTATTCATTAATGAATATGACACGTATTAACTATGCTGTGTGTAGGCCTATATACGTGGATGAGAAAGTATATGTATCTGTGGTCTTTAATCGTAACTGTTTTCCAAAAATGACAGACTTTTCAAGGTTAGACGCCCTACAGGCAGTCACGTACACCGTAAAAGTGGCAGTGTCAAAGAAATGGCACGCGATAGACACATTGTTACTACACATTACTAATATGGCCTATCTATTCGTGCCATTTCCAATGACCTTGGATGACCTTGAAGGTCATTCGCCTAATGCAGGACTTATCAAATGCAATTCGACGAACATTTGTGCGACATGTAGCACGGTTTTAAGTGACACGGCGCGTCGCGTGGTCCCTCGGCGATAGTTGAGCTTCTTGTACATCTACGTATAGGACTACTTGCATAGACCTACTGACTGCTTTAGTGGTGAGTCAGACTCGATATAGGGCCTAATGAGGCGCTATACACATGTCCTGTTGACTTTACTTTGGAGTTGGGTATATCTGACTATTGCTAACTTTTCCGTGTAAAATTGCGTACAAAGTCACTGTGATATAATGCATTTTGCATGCTGAATAAGCGTCATAGAGTCGCAAATGCCATACTAGGTCGCTAGCAAATTAGTTTTCGGCTATGTGCACTCATACTTAGAAGCAGTGGAGGGCGACGTGATAGCAATAGATCTCATTAAACGCGTGGCATTGTGAAGGAAATGTGCCCGGAACACACAAGCGCGACCGTCGTTCATTTAAACCCACGTCAGCGACATGCCAGTGTCATTTACATTTGTCATGACTTTTCAATGCCGCTGTTGTACATGCGTTTAGCCACTATTCCCCATAGGCCTAATTCATAATTGTCTGTATACTTGACAGAAGGGCGAAATAACCGATACCTTACAGTTTCTTGAAACAGGTTGTAAAAATGTAAATTGCACTGAAATTCTAGGTATATGTAGGCCATGCACACCGTGAAAAAGCGACAGTGGTGTTTGCAAATACTCTACTATTTTATTTTTGTCAGCGTTCTGTAATTATTGACGCTGGCAGCATAGTATGCGGAGCAGAGTATGTCCGTCCGTCTGTCTGTCCCGTCGATTGATAGCAGCAGAGGCGTGCGGCTGGTTTGCTGCGGGCGGGGCGCCGCGTACCAGGTAAACAGGGTGGGCCAAAAAACGGGGCCACAGTCTCTTCACCATAATTCTGTCAAATCTTAACCGATTTACAATTTTTTCACTGGGAAGATTCCTTAGTAAATTTGCAGTTAAAGTGGTATTAAACATACCACCGCACCTTGCATATATAGCTACACTACCTTGTGAAACATTAATGTCAGCAAAACAAGCCATTAACGACAAATTACAAGATAGTGTAGCTGTATATTTAAGGTGTGGTGGGGTTGTTAACAATCAAATTAAGAAAGGTTTATTGCTGAGTAGGTGAGTGAAATTTTTTTTAACGGTGAATATTTGGCAAAGTTAAAGGCGAGAACATGATTGTCTCGTGCACTCCGTGCGCATGGCCAACACATCGCTAAAAGACGAAGAAAGTGCACACGAGACAATCACGTTCTTGCTTGTAACTTTGCCAAATATTTACCGATTTTAAAAATTTCTGCCGTGTGCTAAATTGCTAATCGTAGCCGACAGAGAAGGCTGAGTTAATAATGCTATTTTCTGTGTGGTTTCAGGCACATTTGAATGAGATGAGCTCGTGCAACGTGCAGAGTGCTGCGGCGGCGCGCCACAGGGCAGTGTAGACATTGTGACTGTCACTCTGGTCGGCAGGTGCTTGTCTCTAACAACCAATCAGCTGCGTGTGCCCGCCGGCGCCGCTCTTGTCGGACTCGATTCAATCCACCAGCTACAACGTTTTGTCTTCTGTCAGCGAACTGCTAAATGAATAGAATATTTTATGCTGTGGTGGTGCACTGTTGCTTTATTTATACTTATTTAGCTTACGTAGCTACTACCATGGTCGACCGCCAGTCACACGAGCCGACATCGACGGCCGTCAGTGTCGGCTCTTGTTTCTGACTGCCAGAGTAACTCGACAGCCGACATGAAATACAGCGAATAAAATGCAATGCTTCGCAATGACGAACATAACCAGGTAATAATGAATAAATCTTCCCTCTTTCACCCAAGTCTACCGACGGCTGTCGGGTCACGGTGTCGGCCGACAGTGTCGGCTGCTGACGGCTCATGTCGGGTGGAGACCGACCGAAGATATGTTTTACGTTTTCGGCCGAAAATGAAATCAGCGCCGAAAATAAAAGTTCGTTTTCGACCCGAAACCGAAATAGGGAACGAAAGTGTGCCGATACAATTGGCACAATGCTGGTTCCCTGGGCTGGCCATTTCCAAGGCTAAAATATAAATATACTTTTCAAATAAAATATACGGAAGCAATTTTATCACACAGCACTCGGAAAATGTTATGGTTTGAAATTACGAAAATGCTAATATATTGTGTTGTTTAGGCCTATTGGAATTTTCGGCACACTTTCGTTCCGTAAGAAAACAAAAATTTCTGTCATCTTCGGCCGAAAACGAAACCGGAAGTAGCCAATTCAGGCACGGTGGTCAAGTTTTCTGTCAAATCTTCTGCGACATTGCTGACGTTCACTGTTTACTCTGAAAATCTTAAATCTAGTTGGGACACATTAAGAGTAGTATTTATAGGCTATTTATCGTATAAGCAAATAATGCAGTACATGTTCAAAATACGAAATGTGTAATAAAACTGAGTTAGGACTTCCGCCAATAACGACAGGATAGCTGACCATAAATCAGTTTGAAAAAAAAACTTTGAACTGGCCAATAATCGCTGATCTTACTCGATAGCCAGCTGACCCGGGGCGACTGAAAATGCGAGACATGAAAATACGGGACGGTCAAAAATGCAGGACCTGAAAATGTGAGACATGAATTTGCGGCACCAACTTGCAAGGGTGGAAAATGCGAGACACGAAAATGCGGCACCATGTTGCAGGGGTGGAAAATGCGAGACATGAAAATGCGGGACCAAATTGCACGGGTGGAAAATGCGGGAAAAGTTAGTATGGAAAGCCAAAGTGTGAAAAAGGGTCTCAAAGTAGTTGTATTTGTGTGCAGAGTTATTCCTTCAGTATAAGTTTACTTGATAAATGATGTGAAACGGAAC
>Ga0126333_1000270_pt1 | contig 10478 bp, 7 predicted proteins | sample InaspJWI54metaG_FD_94488 | JGI IMG/M metagenome (GOLD analysis project Ga0126333, IMG submission 94488) | Marine gutless worms symbiont microbial communities from Oahu, Hawaii - Inanidrilus sp. 2 OAHU.JWI-54 metaG | ecosystem: Host-associated > Annelida > Digestive system > Unclassified | place...
ATGTTATATGTTATTGTGCCTTCAGTGCTTTGACGCTGTTGGTTGGGCGGCAGGAAGGGCATCCGGCCTGTAAAAAAAACTGAGTGGTGGGGTGTTGGCGTGGTTGTCTGTCTGGAGCGAGGTGCAGACTTGCATATGGCCCAGCTGATGCCACTGCCACTCACTGTCTCTTGCTCCAGTAAAATCCAGTTTGGTTTTACCTTTCTGGTACCGGCTTACCCAGGTTGTCCTGGAAAAGAGGCCGTTAAATGGTTGTAGTAGTGTAGTTATGATATGTTATATCCAAATGATATATGCAGGATATCAGCAGAACCTTTGTTCCACTTTTACCTGTACTGGAAGAAGACCATTTAGCTTGCTAGCTGGCTCTGGGGCCGAGTCCCAGTTGTAGGTGAAATTTCAGTGATTTGTGATCGACTCTATTTCCATCAGCTCCCAAACATACCTGTTTGTGATACATTTCTAGCTGTGAAACTCGGTAGGAGTGTGACTTAGAATAATATATTAGTACTTGCTTCGAGACATTTGAAGCGTCAAACCTAGCCTGAAGTGACTTGGAGTAGTAGGCAAGTTAATTTTGTAAGTTTTTTCGCTGTGTTTAGGGTTCGTGGAAGTGCCGCCGGTTCTCCATCACAGTCACAATGTCGACAAGAAGCCAGCAGGGTCTGATTCACGATTGACTACTACTGATCAGTGATAACTATATAGCAGTGAACAGAGTATGCTGTTTTGGTTATTAACAGCATTGCTGAAGAACATATGTCTGCATAGTAGTGCAGAGAAGCCAGAGATACATGAATATCGTTATTCACGAATATTCAGTAACAAGCTTTCAGTGCTTTGACGCTGTTGGTTGGGCAGCGGGAAGGGCATCTGGCCTATAAAAACTGACTGGTGAGTTGCTGGCATGGTTATCTGTCCCGAGCGAAGTGCAAACTTGCATATGGCCCAGCTGATGCCACTGCCACTCACTGTTTCTTGCTTCAGTAAAATCCAGATTGGTTTTTCCTTTCTGGTACCAGCTCACCGTGGTAATCCTGGAAAAAAAGGGCCGTTAAACGTGTGTTACGTATTTAGTAACAAGCTACGTGATGCTTCTATCATAAATGAGACGTTTCTTTGTGCAGAATGAGACATCAAACTTTGACATGGGTATTCACTTATGCAAGTCGAATCAAGTACTTTTATTGGCAGACCAGATTGTAGCAATTGTAAAAAGCAAACTATGAAATAGAGAACGGGAGAACCAGGTCTTTACAGACTGGATGTCCTTCCTGTCACCCGATCAACTGTTTCAGAGGACTGAAAGGAACGTACTGTAAAGCACTTACTTTAAACAGTGATCCGGTCTTATCCTCTATGGGGGGCAATGTAATTCATGGAGGAAAATGCGTTATTTCACGGAGGATTTTCAAAACAAAAATGCCCAATTTTACGGACAGTTCATGAGTAAAATTCACGGAAAGTTTACAGCCATATACTCTGTTTTATTCCAAAGTGATACATAGCTGTTATTTGATAGAATGCTTTCTAGTCTTATTATGCTGCAAATTCATTAGTTTATCAATCATCATTATCAGTCATCAGTCGTCACTGATCAACACTAATAAGGCTGACTGTCAGTGCACTAAAATTCCGTAGGGTCTGTATTGAGATGCGAATGAAAGAGCAGCAAAGGAATGGAGCAGGAACAGTAGAAAAGCAACAGAAATGTAACAGTATCCATCAGAATTAATAAAAAATCACAAATTTCGCACATTTCTCGAAAATGTGCATTTTTCATGCAGCCAGTTCTACAGGATGTCACGATCGTGAAATCGTGAATTAGGTTACTCCTTAACCCTTTGTACCTTACCACTGGATTCCTGGTGGAAAGGGTGCTGCTGCCTTTATGCCATCTGTCCTACACAACCCATAGTCACCATTAATTACAGACCGGAAGCTTTGACAGTTGCCGATGTGTTGTGTTTGTTTTGAAGGCATCCTGTAGCAGTGCATCCAGCGTGTCTCTGACCGTTATTGCTGTCACCTTGAACATTGGTAAGTGTTGTCAACTGGCTTGCAATATTTGCAGTTGAAAGTCTGTAAACACTTTTTTGGGGCAGCAGGAAGGGCATCCGGCCTGTAAAACTTTGTGGTGGGGTGCTGGCGTGGTTGTCTGTCTGGAGCTAGGTGCAGACTTGCATATGGCCCAGCTGATGCCGCTGCAACTCAACTGTCTTTTGCTTCAGTAAAATCCAGATTGGTTTTACCTTTCTGGTACTGGCTTACCTGGGTAGTCCCGGACAAAGGGCCGTTAAATGGGTGCACGTATGTTTCATCTCCGTCTCTTTGACACTGTTGGTTGGGCGTCAGGAAGAGCGTCCGGCCTGTAAAAGTTGAGTGATGAGGTTTTGATGTGGCTGTCTGTCTGGAGCGAGGTGCACATTGTTTGCATCGTGGTCCAGCTGATGCCACCGCATCCCAAAACTTCATCATCTCTTGCCTCGTTTAAATCCGGACTGGTTTTTTCTTTTCTGGTGCTGGCTAACCCAGGTTGTCCTGGAAAAGATGCCATAGTGTAGTGAAATAGTAGTAGTACTTGTATTAACAACGGAGTGCATCACATTAAGTAACAGTTGCAGCAAGCTCAGTTAACTTTAACCGTCAGTTAACTCAGTTTCATCGTCATGACAACGGCAGGTCACGTTACACGTCAGCCAATAGGAGTGTTGCAACACGGTTAGTTAACCAATGGTTAAAGTTAACTGAGCATGATGCAGCCGGACCTAAACGTCATATGTTGTAAATCAAGGGCCCAATTTACCAAAAATCTAACGATTTGTCGTAAGATTATCTTAAATTCTTCGTAAGATTAACTTACGATAGTCAGTTACAACATGCTAAGGTTTCTTTTAGGAATATTGTAAGCTAATTTACGAACACTATCCCAGACAATCTTACAATTTTGCAAGTGATTCATATCTGTGAAAAGCCTTGCTTTTTGTAAGTTTTTGTTGTAAATTAGACGTTCGTCGTAAGTCGATCGTAACTTCGGCATTGTCGTAAGATAATCGTAAGATTATCGTAAGATATCTTGTAAATTGAGCCCTAGAACTGTCTGCTTGCGTGTCTGTCATAGGTCCGTCTGGGTATCTCGGCATTGGTCTTGCTGACCCGGTGGAATGTCGGTCTCGTAACATTGGAGGCATCTGTGTCGGCTCCGTCATCGATGGGTCAGTGTTCAGCTGCTGCTGCTGTCTGTCACATTAGTAGGCAGTTATAATCATCATGTAATCAGTGATAATCATCGTGAAACTGGTGGAGCTCGTGTTATGGATGCTTTTTGTATTTTGAAATGATACTGACATTTAGTATCGAATACATTTGTCTAGCACGGAACAAAAAGTCCGGAGGTGCACTCTATGACTGTGAAGTAAGCAGTGATGTGAAGTAATATGCAGACTAGAATACTGAAAACTGATATAAGTACTAAAGTAACTGTATGGGAATAGAATAAATTGAAAAGGAATTGTCAGCTTAAAATAATGGTGATTATTTTAATAATAATAATTTTTACGCGAAATTCTCTATAAAGACTGTTACTGAGTATATTGACTATTTTTATCTTTTGTTTGCATTGTTTACTCTAACTGCTGTTTCGATGTATTATATGTTAAGTTGCGTTTTGACAACTTTTATTAAAGAATTTTTTGATGGTGATTTAAAACAGTTTTTTGTTTTCTGTATGTTGGCGATAAAAGTGTAGACTTTTAATAGTTTTTTGGAACACTTTCAGCACAATTTATGATTTATTGCACCTTTGTAGTCACTGCATTCAGTGCTTTGACACTGTTGGTTGGGCGGCAGGAAGGGCATCCGGCCTGTAAAGAACTGAATTGGTTGGGCGGCAGGAAGGGCATCCGGCCTGTAAAGAACTGAATGGTGGTGCGCTGGCGTGGTTATCTGTCTGGAGCGAGGTGCAGACTTGCATATGGCCCAGCTGATGCCACTGCCACTCACCGGCTTTTGCTTCAGTAAAATCCAGATTGGTTTTATCTTTCTGGCATCGGCTCACCCTGGTAGTCCCGGACAAAGGGCCGTTAACCGTGTGTGTTACTGTCACTGCTCTTGGTGATATCGTGTGTGTGACTGTGTGTGTATGTTCAGATCGCCGGCGGCCGTGGACGGGCGTATCGGCGTCGGTGATGTGATAGTCGAAGTCAACGCTGTGAGTCTTGAGTCCATGTCTGACGAGATGGCCGTTAACACGCTCCGCGATGCCGTCAGAAATTCCACGTAATTATCGCTTCATTTTCTCTCACTGAGTGGTGGGGTGCTGGCATGGTTGTCTGTCTGGAGCAAGATGCAGACTTGCATATGGCCCAGCTGATGCCACTGCCACTCACTGTCTCTTGCTTCAGTATAATCCATATTGGTTTTACCTTTCTGGTATTGGCTCTCCTGGGTAGTCCTGGAAAAAGGGCCCTTAAACGCACGCGTGTGTGTGTTTTTCTCACCTCAGTTAACCTGTGGCCGTTTATGCTAACTTGTGGGCATGCCTGTGTTGGTGCATGACGTGAATGGCTTCTTAGGAAAAACCTGGCTACACACCTCTATGCTGCTCTAATCGTCACTGTTACCTGGTACAGTCAGACCCGTGGTTAAGTTCATAGCACTGAGACGACATTATGAGCATTCACTTAGGCAATGTATCCGCTTAACCATGTTTAGTACTTTATGTTGTGTTCAAGTTGGACCAGACAAATAATATCAATTTGAGCTGGTTATCCACATAAGCACTACCAGTTAGGGAGGTTTGACTGTACATACACACATACATAGAAAGATTTTATACAGTTTAAAGTGTTGAATGCCTGAATCTGCTAAGCGTGGCGATTGCTAGGTGGCAAAATGACAGTAGATGTTAACGACGAGCAAACAGGTGGGTTTCTAGATGGAAATTGAATTGGTTAAAACTCTGGAGATATCGGACGTGTAACGTCAGCTTGTTCTTGTGTGGACGGTAGTCAGGTGACGCTGTCAGTGGCCAAGCGGCCGTTCGGTGACGACTTTGTCCCAGACACCGGCGATGGTGGTGGCGTCGGCGGGGGTCCGACGTCGTCGTGTGGTGATGTGCCTTGGCAGCTGCAGCAGCTTCACCTATATACTGGCAGCGGTGACCCGACACACATCAGCGAAATGACCCAGTTTGACCCTCGACTCCAGCCCGTACCAACATGGACAACCACCGACATGAATACCAGGCCTCTGCCATCTCCGCCAGGTGGTAGACACCTTTCTGTGTACTGTTTTGATGGTTTTGAGACAGGAAGGGCTTGTGGCATGTACAAATCCCCACCACTTATCACCAAAGGTTCAGTTTCTATATAATAACAACTGTAACATCAGCAACAATAAAAACATTTGTATAGCATTTGTGTGAAAACGGTAGCATTGCAGTACATTAGCAGTGCCACTGCAACATTTGACAGATTTTCTAGATTGTCGTCTTTTGCCAGTCAAGACGATCTGATCAAGATCCCAGCCAATCTCAACTCAGCTTTATTTTTAGGCAAATAACAAACAGTAATAATAGAGCTAAAATCAGCGTCAACGCCGAGATTCTGCGCTAACAGACGCCCAGAAAATCGTTTAAATCTGATCGTGAGACACTGCAAGAATGCATGATTGAATGCTGCATGATTTTTACTCATTGCCTGTACTGTTTTCTGTATTTAATCAAAACAGCATTATTAGACTCCAGAGTTTGAAAGAACCAACTCCGTAGTCATTTTATTTTTGAGCAGTTATGGCTTACATTGTAGTATTTAGTTGGTTAGTATATTATAGTAGTCACTTTATGATTTTGAGTGTGATTGAATTAAAACATTGCTCCAAAGGCTTTTTTATTTTGCCGATAATTAATAACTTGCTGATTAGTTAAGGGAATGCTTTGCCTACTCTGTATACTTGATAAAACTGTGTACATTGGTGCACCGTACCCTGGCATGTTTCTTGGTTTTTTTGGTCGCTGATTGTTTGCAATCATTCTGCTCGTCTTTGCTGTGTAGTTAATCTTACAGTCAACTCAAATGCATTGACGGTCGTCCGAGCAATGGCTTCACCTAATTCAAGCCTGAAGATCTGCAGCCGCACGTGGCTCAAAATCACCATTCCTCGTGCTTTTATCGGTCAGCTCCACGTATGACTGGATTCAGATGTAACAGGAATGCTTCAACTACAGCATTCTTGCTAGATTTGAATCCATTCTGTGTTAAATACTTTGTTTTATGAGTTGTGGCAGACTTGTCAGAATCGTTTTATAATTTGTCCAATTTGTTTTTGTTTGTTTTTTTTCGCGAATCTATTGCTGTCAATGAAACTGATTATCTGGAGGTGGATAGATGTGTTTCTGAAATAGATACCTGCACAGGTATGAAAATCACATCCGTCGCCACTCATCCTCGTAGATTTCATTTCCATCTCCACCTGTCCCCATCCAGTTTCCATACCCTCCCACCAGTCCCCACAAAAATCAGTTCCATTCGTGCAATAGTGATTTCCATAGATCGTACCCACTGGAATCCTGCAAGTATTTCTTCCATTGCGACAGGACATCTGTGATATTGATTTCCTATTCTTGCAGAATTCCCACAATGCTAGCTTCCATCTCCGTGGGAAATTGCCATCATCCCTATCCCTGGGGTACAGGTCTCCACTCTGAAGTGGCCTTTTATGTGTAAAGATTTGTATCTTTAGTTTTGTTTGGCACATTATTTTTATCTTTTTGTGATGTAGTTACATTTTTATTCGTATGAACTTTCTGCCCGGTACTATTGAGTAAACAGCTGAGATGCTGTGACTCAATAATCTATTTATGTTTCGGCCTGTTTTGTTATTGTGTCAGGTCGTGACCTAGTAGCGTGGTTACTGGGTCATGTCGAAGGCCTGTCGTCTCGACGTGAGGCAAAGACGTATGCTGCGGGGCTGTTGAAAGCCGGCTACATTCGACATGTTGTCAGCAAGTCGTCTTTCAGTGAGAAATGCTACTACGTATTCAGCGACATCGTCACAGGTGACCTAGTTCCCTTTTCATTTTTTTGTCAGTGTGTTTATCTGCTTTGTTATTTTTTGACTTATACAACAAAGATGAGAGAATACACAGTTAGTGAGTTGGTTTTTAATTGCTGAATAGTGCTTTTAAAACATACCGTGCATTGCTTCGTGGACATTTCACTGACATGCCAAGTTTGCCAACGTGCCAGCTCGATGGTTAAGTCGCCGACAGTAAGTTAACTAAAATAGTGTAAAATGCGTATGCGGAAATTTAAAAAAAGTCTGCTATTGTTACTTTTTATCTGTCACGACATTATTTATTTTCTTTATAATTGTATATACTTAATTTGTATAACAACGGTCAACTTGCCGAATGAATCACTCAGACTTCCACAGCTAAAAATGTGGCCATTTGACTTGTTTTCGGTGACTCGACTTTACTGTTGGCAAGTTGACCTGTCGATGACTTGGCATGTCGACGACTTGATCTGCCTGCCCTGATTGCTCTCAAAATATAACATAAACATGCTCTTTTGCATATTTTTGCTTTTTAATTTTTCATCCATTTTTCCAGGGGGGGTCAACTGACCCCATTTTCCCGTGTGTGCGGACGCCCATTCAGTTGATGAGAGTTATGTCTGTGTGTATTCACAGCGGCGGCCGATTCAGAAGCCGGAGTAAACGACTATGACCGATGTCGTTACTCACACGTTGCCGACAACAATGCTCTGCCGACTTACAGCGACGTCCTGCTGCACAGAACACTCGGTCTTTTCCGTACTCTTTTTATGCCTCAGCCCATCCAGTTGGAGTGGCTCGGTAGCCGAGTGGTTAGCGTGCTGGACTCAGGTGCAGAAGGGCCTGGGTTCAAATCTCAGTCGCGACGTCGGGTTACAGTCTTAGGCAAACTGTTCACACCCATCGTGCCTCTGTTCACCAAGCAACGAAATTGGTAGCAGCCCATTTAAGGGTTGTGAGGGTGACTGCAGGCCTGGCAGAAAGTAGTGGCAGCCTACCGCCAGGTTTATGACTCACCTGCAGGCTGACTGCCAAGAACCGGGATCAGCTCTGGAAACCTATGCTCGGCAGTCGAGTACGGTCTACGTTTACTTTTTACCGTCCATTCGATGGTCCCAGACGCATTATGTTTTCTGGTTGTCTGTCTCTCTGTGTGTGCATGTGTCCGGGCAGAAGCATTGTATGATTCGCCGGCTTGCCGTCGACTTCTCGTTTTTTATGTCGCTTTCGCAGCAGTGTCTGTGCAAGATTTTGTTCGCTGTGTCTGTTATCATCTCAATGATGCAGTGTCGCCTTCAGCACTCTGACACTGTTGGTTGGACATTAGGAAGAGCATTCGGACGCTGAACATTAAGTGATTATGTGCTGGCATGGAGTGAAGTATAAATAATTCGCTCGCATCATAATAATAATAATAACAACAAACAGATTTGTGTAGCGCCATAAGGTCGTAACTGCAGCGGTGCTGTTCCAACTGATGCCATTGCCGGTCTGATCTACCCAGGTGTTGATTTTTCAAGTTTTCATGTGCAGAGTTGGCTGCCTATTTCATCCATTGGTGCATGAGCAGGAGCGTGTATGATTCGTCGTCTGTGTTAAATGCTGCATAATAATAATAATAATAAGTATGACTCTCAGAACTGTAGAGTTCACTAGTATTTTCCACATGGTTCTGCTAACACACACACACACCCGTTTAATTGCCCTTTGTCCGGGACTACCTCGGTAAGCCATCCGGATTTTACTGAAGCAAGAGACAGTGAGTGGCAGTGGCATCAGCTGGGCTGTATGCAAGTCTGCATCTCGCTCCAGACAGATAACCACGCCAGCACCCTAGCACTCGAAAGTTTTTTTACAGGCCGGATGCCCTTCCTGCCACCCAACCAACAGCATCAAAGCACTGAAGGCACTTGGTTCTGCTAACTTGGTGTAAGAAAATCTCAGACGTTTTTGCAGGATGAAATCGCTGGTGTTTGCCTTCAGTGCTTTGACGCTGTTGGTTGGGCGGCAGGAAGGGCATCCGGCCTGTAAAAAAACTGAGTGGTGGGGTGTTGGCGTGGTTATCTGTCTGGATCGAGGTGCAGACGTGCATATAGCCCAGCGGATGCCACTGTCACTCATTGTCTCTTGCTTCAGTAAAATCCAGATTGGTTTTTCCCTTCTGGCACCGGCTCACCTGGGTAGTCCCAGACAAAGGGCCGTTAAACGGGTGTGTGTGTGCGTGTGTGCGTGTGTGAAATCACTGGTGTGGTGGTCGGCACGTGTTGTGTATCTGTTCGTCTGTCGTGTCGGCCAGGCGGTGGCAGTGGCAGCAGTAGCGGGTCATTACAGTTCCCGCACGGTGCTAACACTGATCACACGCCGCTGCTTCTTGCAAGCCGCGACCACCAGCAGCCGCAACATCCCGGCTACGCTGATCCGTTCTCACAGTTGCAGCCTCTCTACACTAATCCATTCTCATCTGCGCAGTCACATCCTGCTGTCGCCGGCTTGCCATTCTCCAGGCTTCCTGCAAACACCGGCCCAGCTGAATGTTAGTCTTTTCTGTGACTCTTGACTGTTGTCAACAAATATCAAACTGCTGTAGACCAGTTTTGACTTACTGACTGACAGACTGACGCCGTCAGTGGCTGACCGACTGCTGATCGTGTACGGCATTTTGCTGCGATAGCTTTTCTTTGTAGGGCAGTTGTGTACAGTCGCATATGGGATTTTTTATGTGGCTGATGCAAACATCTTTTTGTTAGTGAAGTAAATCATGCTTATTTCTGCAAACATTTATTTTAAAACAGTGTTTGGGTGGCTGAGTATTGCATAACAGTTTGCTCCACTTACTCCTTAAGCATTGCGATTTTTGAATCTAGATATTCCACAGGGTAGTGTAGCGACACGTTTAGGGTGAGGTGGGGTATTTAAATATGACTTTGTTACAAATTTCCTACTGAGTCTAACAGTGAAAGAATTTTGAAAATCTGTTAACATTTGGCGAAGTTACAGACAGGAGTATAGTGTTTTGTTTTTTTTGACTCTCAATGTAGTGCAATGTAACGTAAAGTAGTTGACTTTTGAGTATTGTAAGTGCAGAGTCGCTTCAGGGGCACTGTACAGAACATATCACGGAAGTGCAGACTCTACATCAGTGTGAATAAAAATAATAAAAGTAAATTTAAAAAACAGTATCATAAAGCCACTGGCTTGTTCTTTAGTTGTACTTTTGCCAGTGCTAGCAATGGATAGGGTGGCTCGGTAGCCGAGTGGTTAGCGTGCTGGACTCAGGCGCAGTAGGGTCTGGGTTCAAATCGCAGCCGCGACGCTGTCAGGTAACAGTCTTAGGCAAACTGTTCACACCCACCGTGCCTCTGTTCACCAAGCAGCGAAATTGGTAGCAGCCCTCTTAAGGGTTGCGGGGGTAACTGCAGGCC
>Ga0126333_1000271_pt1 | contig 10476 bp, 6 predicted proteins | sample InaspJWI54metaG_FD_94488 | JGI IMG/M metagenome (GOLD analysis project Ga0126333, IMG submission 94488) | Marine gutless worms symbiont microbial communities from Oahu, Hawaii - Inanidrilus sp. 2 OAHU.JWI-54 metaG | ecosystem: Host-associated > Annelida > Digestive system > Unclassified | place...
ACTCTTTCACTCTAGGCTTAAATCCTTCCTTTTCTGCAAATCCTCCCTACCACACCCTTTCCTTTTTCTCATTTAGGTTTCACTATATGGATTTCCCAGACTGTGTACTGTTACTTCTGAGCATATCCGTCTTTTTACTTTTTTGTTTTTCTGTTTTTACACTTTTTTAGTTGTCGGTTCCGTGCGGTAGATTAAGCTGACGTACCGGTATGTCGGCTTCCGAGCGCACGTTAAAATAGCATCTCGTATCGCATCGTATCGTAAGCCATTTACTTATTTATTTCTTGTTTCGACCTTGGCATTTGACAATAACAACGCATTTAATGTTAAAGTAAACAAAGGAAGCATTTTATCTGTTGTAATTTTATAAAGTATATTTTGTGTATTGTTACGCGCTTAATAAGTTGTGTTAACTATTTGTTTGCATGAAATTAAAGTGAGAAATGTCTACTCCTGCTCGAAGACGTTTAATGCGAGACTTCAAAAGGTTAATATTGACATGGAGTACCATTAGACTGTCGTAGTAGTAGTAACTTTCTTTAATAAAACTTTGACAACCGCAAAGCCACAATTCGGCAATTAGACATCTAAAACATGAAATAGAGTATAGGCCTAAATGTTATACAATGTACTTAGTAATAGTGATTTAACTAATATCGGTAGAATAGGATAAAAGTATGTAAAATGAGCTAGTACAAACATAATGGGTCATAACAGTTACTGTAGCACATGGTTATTAGGGTAAAACAGTTAGGCTACCATACCATACCATATTCGCCATATTCGTTTAATAATGTAGCTGACGTACGCAACTTACAACAATACTGTTCAATACAACATTATCAGTCTGGCAGAACTAAAGTTCACGATAGTTGCATTGTTAAAGAAACTTCGTAACTACGACAGTAAGTACCACGGGACAGTTTTAGGAGCATTGTCAGAAGCGTTGTCACCGCCGCATCTGCCCAGCCCACTTACACACACGAGATGCGTCTTCTGTCTTCCACGCATGTGCCGTCCCATTGTTGTACTGTGTCAAGCCATATTGGGTACTATTTACCAGATTCCCCCGGGAGACATTTCACCCAGTGAGGGCTGTGTTATTTTATACCGGGACAACAGACGCCAGGACAATGCTGGAACGCCGGGACAGCAGACGCCGGGACAATGCCGGGACAATGGCATTGACATTAATGTTAAGACACTATCAGTGGCTGTGTTGACACCAAAGCTCCCTTGAACATTGACCAAGCATCAGTGAAATGAAATCATTTATTGTTGGAGTTAGCTTCACTCGATGAGTCATCAAAACACAAAAATGAACAGGCCAGTCAGCCGGCCAGAGGTGCACTCAATCATGCTGGTCAGCCAGGGTGCGTGACATGTGCTGCACTGCTGTCCCAGCGTCAATTACCGGCATGTCAATTAGCTGTGTCCATGTGTCTGCTGTCCCGGCATGTTTTAGCTAAACCGCCCAGCAACAGTTCACCGGGGACCATTCACTGGAAGACTAATCACCAGAGATCCTTTTAACTGGGAAGACTATTCATCGGGTGACTTCTCACTAGGGGACAAATAATAGATACTTTCCTTAAATATTGTAAATAAAACATAGCAGAAATAAAACAGCTGAATCTGTTCAAGTCAACAAGGCATCCTGGACAAAGCCTTGCCACAAGTCTGCATATTTGGTAGTGGTAGGACCCCATTCAGCAGCGCTAGATTGTGGAATTTTTACTTACTCAGTATCATTTAGATTGACTGTTTATAATTGATTATTTGTTTTGTGCCTTCAGTGCTTTGACGCTGTTGGTTGGGCGGCAGGAAGGGCATCCGTCCTGTAAAAAACTGAGTGGTGGGGTGCTGGCGTGGTTATCTGTCTGGTGCGAGGTGCAGACTTGCATATGTCCCAGCTAATGCCACTGCCACTCACTGTCTCTTGCTTAAGTACAATCGAGCTTGGTTTTACCTTTCTGGTACTGGCTCACCAGGGTAGTCCTGGACCAGGGCCGTTAAACGGGCGTGTGTGTGTGATCATCTGCTATATTTCGTCTTCCGATAAGACAATGTTATAAGAATTTATTCTCTCAACCTTTCATATACCATGAAACTCAAGATCTAAAACAACCCTCTCCAAATGCTTCTCATGTGATTTATTGGATTTTACAACAGGTATCTCATTTTATCAACAACAGGCCTTGTAACTCTCAACAGAAACAGAAAATGTCCATCTATTACCTCTACATTTCACCTTCCACAAAATACACTACTCTTAACCTTACATAAATCTGTGAAATTTAGAATTCAGACCAAGGCTCTCAAATTTTCCTAGTGTTGTTTTAAAAATATATTTCAAAAGATACTGTATTACATCAAAAATAGACTTTATTTTTTATCTTACTCATTGCTTGTGGCAAGAACAGCAAACTCTGCAGCAGACATTGGCTTCTGTTGAACGTTGTACAGCTGATACAGGCCTTTGCTCCCATTCACCATCTGCTTAATAGGAGCAGGAATTGTTGAACCAATACTATCATATCCAGCCCTGCGAGGAGTCCATTCCTTTGGAGGTATCACCTACACCACAAGCAGAAAAGTCAGGCACATTTACATGATTTACACGTTAGCAGTACTAGTAGTTGTCTAATTCATTAATAGAATACAACACTGACATAGCACTGCTAAAAACCATATCCATCACAGAACAATAGCTGGCTCAGCAGCTGAGTGGTTAGTGTGCTGGACTCAGGCGCAGAAGGGCCTGGGTTCAAATTGCAGCCACGACACTGTTGAGTAACAGCCTTAGGCAAACTGTTCACAGCAATCGTGCCTCTGTTTACCAAACAACGAAACTGGTAGCAGCCCTCTTAACAGTGGCGTCGGAACTATGGGGACAGAGGGGTACATTTTACCCCCCAAGTTCAGGACTTGTACCCCCTGTACCCCCCAAGTCAAAGATGCGGCTTATTTCAAAATTTTAAGCAAACGACTTTAACTACAAGATTGTATAACGTTCGTACAAATTTGTACCCCCCACTTACGAAAATGTTCCGATACACCTGCGTCTTAAGGGTTGTGAGGGTAACTGTAGGCCTGGTGGAAAGTAATGGCAGCCTACCACCGGGTTGGGTTTATGACTCACATCACCTGCAGGCTGACTGCCAAGAACTGGGATCAGCTCCAGAACCCTACGCTCGATATCAAGTATGGGCTACCTTTACCTGTTATCACAGAACAAAACTGCACTGTAGAACTATCATTATATTTGCATCAATTAAATCAAATATTAAGACATCACTTACCAAAAATTATAAAATGTGTCATGTAAAATTTCTGTAGGCTGACTGATATTATCAAATATTCAGAATGAAAAAAAATACTATGGTTAAGTGAAAAAACATGTATACCTTTGCTAAACCAGCTCGGTGAGCTCCGAGGCTTTCAATATACTCTATGTATCTTGAGAAATCTTTGAATTCGTCCATCGTTGGGCGAAACACCATGATCTGCGGCATGGCAGACCTGCCAGCACCAGCAGATGCCTGCTGACCACTGTCCATCAGTACTGGATCAGTATTGGTACTGAAGCAATGTATTCCACCTATGAAACACAGTATTCCATTACTGATGCAACAGTACAGGAAACTCTGCAGTATCGGTCTCAAGTCTGAATTGTGTACAACCACTGTTATGAAAGATTGAAGATTAGTCTTAGTTAATATCATACGGTACTTAATCTTACCAACCGAGTAAAACCAACAGCTGGTCATGATTAAAGACGCTCAAAATGCACACAACATGCACAATAGGCAGACCTCTGACTAAGACGTTATGACAAGGGTATCTTCACGTTGATCGTTAATCAATGCCTCTGCTACAGCAACAGGAAACTGTTTCATTTTCATTCACGTTAAATATGTGATAGTAACACTGTTCAACTCCATACTGAGGTCGTCCATGCTAAAATATCTCAAATTTTAACACTCATGACAAAATCACTGAGTAATGCACACAACACTGCTTAGTTGGACACTACCAATTAAGCTGTGTTATATGCATACTGTCACATAAAACGTGCACTGCGGCGGCTTAATGGCGATGTAAGCACTGTATGAGTTGCTAATGCGTTTTAGCATGACCCCCAACACTACAGCATACCAAATACTGGCATGACCAGTGCAAGTAGTAAGTCAATTAACGCAATTTTCTAGGATTAATACGTTTCTCCAAACTTTCCTGACTGCCACTGCGTACATGACTTTTCCCCGGCCTGTTTCTTCATTGAGTGACTTGTCATCAGCGGTACATATATTCTAATGTGCATTCGGGCAGACGAAGAAAGAGACAGAACACCAGTATCTAACAGTTACCGTAGATAAGCAAGATAAATATCAAAAGAAAAGACATCAGTCAGAATTACCACAACATTAACTTGTGGCCGTCAGTTAAACCAATGCAGGTTGTCACTGCGTGTCTCTGTATATCTGTATGTTATACAAAACAGTAAACAACAACACGGTCGCCATTACAGCCGCAGCACCACCCACCTAGAATACGTATTCTTCCGCCGAGACGTTACACAAGACGCTCTGCCTTTGCACAGAAAGCGCCATGCATCCCTGTCGGATTCCGGCTTTGACAAATGCATCGCGCTCTAACTTATTACAACACATGGGGTACACATTTTCAACAGTTGGAGCGGCCGGACCTGTGAGTTATACCATAGTGTCGTGCGGGTAATAAATTCCACATCAGAATTTCCATCCTGTATTTCTGATGCATTTCCTGTATCCCCTGCTGCTGTAATATTTTAGGCCACATTGCATTTGCATGCATAACATAGATACAGCCTATTGCTACAAGCGGGGTGGCGTTGTCTGTATTGGTCGCAACTGTAAACCATGCAAAAACGGCTGAACCAATTGGGGGCAAGGAACCATGTATTAGGTGGGTCCAGATCCCCAACTAAAGGGACACCTTTGAGGGGACATGTGCCAATGCATTTTATCATTAAAGTAGAGAGGAGCGGTGGTGTGAAATGAGGACAAAGTTGTGTCCAACACAAAGGTCTGTGTGGCAGCGGCGATGCAGCCTGTCACAACCACCACTGTAGTTACTTCATCTTACAACTCATATCTACATGTAATCAGTTCATATAACCCCTATTTATGGCTAATTTCCTTTAAAAGTGTCTCCAGGTAATTCCTCAATTCCTCCTATGCTTGTTGACCATCTGTCAAAATCTTTCCATTAGGTTTCTCAAAACAATCAGATCTCGCATCATGCCTAGAATTAGCCGTTTGCTGTTCAACTCTGGAGATAGTCTTTTTCATGTATCTGTCTATCCAACTGATGGGGCCAGAGACTTTGTTCAACCGTTAGCAAGTTTCAGCTAGGGCAGAGGCATTCCCAACTGGCTTGCAGTCAACTTCGAATTTCATTCTGCTTTGGCTCAACAGCTCAAAAGCTGTCCTCTCAAACATTAATGCTACTGCAGGTGCATTTGCTTGTAATCTCTCTTGCTTCTTTGCTTTAGTTGTTATTTAATGCAATATAATATGGTAAACCTCTTCTGTACAGTGGAATGTGACCAAACATAGGCCTGTTTTATGTTCATCTACATAAAAAGTACACAACTGTTCCAACGATGCATAGAGTTCTATTCATACAATGACAATGAATGCAATAATAGCAAACAAAACAATAACTCAATGACCGCTAAACATCTGCACAAAAGACAAAAACTATTCTTCAATACTGATATAAATTTCAAAAAATTTCCACCTGTATTTTGCATTACAGAAACAAACCAATTCTCAAAATTCTGCATTGTATATACGATGTAATAAAACACATGGGTCGAATCAACTAATCTACATCAGCACCGGATTTATAAATGTGAAGGTCTTTTTGATACAAACAGGCCAAAGAGGCTATGGCCTTGGCCCTTAATTCATCTTTCACTTTCTGCTATTTAGCGACGCCCTTCTAATGGCATCCCATAAATTACAGTGGGAACATGGAACCTCAGAACTGTGAACATTCATAAATAAGGCCCTGCTCTACATACATGTAATGACTGCATAATACTGTACTTGAGCAAACTGGTCAAAAATATGCAACACTGTACTTGCTGCATGCATAAGCATCATAAACTATGTATATTCTAGTCAAAAATATTACATCATAAAATACACCACTCTAAACCTGGTAACTCGTATACAACGTAGACACACTGCTGAGGCACAAGCATTCGTTTTATATATTCTGCATAGTAAAAATGCATGTTTTAAAACTTTATATCTGCTGTGTAAGTATGCAAATGATATTGCAACTGCAGTATATCTACAGACATGCATATTAAACTGACAAGGCTAACTACGACTAGTTCAAACTTCAAAGTTTTGTGCGCAATAGAACTTAACCACAAACGACATGCTAAAAGTGACAGAGAAGAAGAGAAAGTATGGATAAAATAATCCATAAAGCAAACAGAACACGATGGCAACAACAGCCACGAACATAAAAACACAAAGTGCACCACAGTATCACACAACTAAACTCAGTTTAACATCATATAACTAAGTACATGTCAGTATAATAGCAACAAATCAGTATGATCGCAATAAATAAAACGATTCTGCACATCACATGACCTTGTGACTGTGAAAGAGCTACTGCATGAATGCACCAAAATACTTTGCATTTCATCATAACACTGCAATAGTTACTATACAAAATGAAATAAATATGACAAGCAGTTTAACACACAGTCAGCGGAGTTCTCCGATAAACAAAGAACTGTTCATGTCCACCAACAAGGCATCAAAGTTAGCTTCGTCACTGTCTTCGTCATTCTGATCTGCAGTTTCCAGGCAGCGGTCAGCCTCACTGGATAGCATGTCAACATCTGGATGGTCATGAAATTCATCCTCATGGAAATTACCATCATCATCATCTTCGTCATCACTGTTAAGCAAGATAGCATCGTCAAAGCAGCTCAATGTCTGAGTTGGGGTTTCAGACACATTACTCCTAACTAGCTGAGCAGCAGTCTTGCATGTATTGTCATACACCTCTTCAATCGATTCCAATCCAACATCACCAACAGGAAGTTCGGACATTGAAGCATCTCCAGTAGCACCATCTGGAGGTGACCTCTGCAGTGTTGGCAGGACTGCTGTGCGAGCATCATCCAAGACATCAAACAGCTGTTTTGCACACAGAGCCAGAGTACGTGCTGCAGCCAGCATACCTCGACGGTACTCTCCTGCCACAACTGTTGTCGAATACTGCTGCGCCTGGCGCATTGCCACCACAAGACTAGCCATTGCACGATTCGTCAGCTTCTGTCTGCTCACAACTGTGTCAGCCACGGTCGAAGGAAACACTGCCAATTCAACATCCACACTCAGTATCAGCTGCCGCAGCTGCAGACCAATCATCTTAACCTGCTGAGTGTAGCTTTCTGCTTGACAACCATTCTGGACAGCCTGGCAAAGATCCATTACAGCACAAACAACTGCAGCGGTAGATGTATATGGGGCATCACCACTTTGACTTTCCTCTGAGGTCTGGCTAACAGTTCGCGGGGCGGCATGGGAATCAACCGATGTCAGTGATGTCTTCGTGAAATCCAAATCTGAAACTGCGTCACAAAATGACGAGTCTTCGTCGGTGGAACTGGTAGCAGTGGACATACGATTGGCATCCTCTGTATGCTGCAACCACTCGGCATCGTCGTGTCTTTGCTGTGACTGCTGATGCAGGAGCTTAGAAACCGATGGCTGAGCTGCTGCTGTGACGAAGCCAGGATGTGGATGTGATGCTGACTCTGTGAGTGAAGGCGGGTGGTACAAACTGCTTGGTGGTCCATTGCAGTACTGATCACGAACAATATCTGTCAGCTGTTCTGGTGTATAAGCCACTATATAGCCAAGTGGTTGTGGAGGTGGACGATACTGTGCATAGTCTGTAGCATCTCTCTGTAGTACCAGGCTGCCACCATCCCCAACTGTCAGATCAACATCACTTCCATACAACAAATCATCTGATGTCCGTCGGCAATCACTAATGCTACTCAAAGCAGAGATATGATCAAAAGATGTTTGGGGTGTTGGTGTTGTACGAAGAGGCAGACTAAAAGTGCTGCCACTAGACAGACTAGAAAGGGACCCAAGACCTTGAAGAACAGGAAATGAAGGTCGAGCAGGCTTTGGTGGAGGAGTGCTCATTGCTTCACTATCAGACGTGCTGCTAGAATTCTGACGCCTATTCTGACGTCTGACCTCATCTTCATGTCTCTGGCATTCCTCGGCGTAAATCTCATGCAGAGTAGTTTTGACAAGAAAAACCGAAGGCCGTTCACTAGGTTCATATGACCAGCATGCGCACATGAGGTTGTACATGCCAGGTGGGCAGTCCTGTGGCAGTGGCAACCTATCACCTCCTTCAATCTTACTGATTACATCATTATTCTTGACACCATGAAACGGTTTCACGCCGTACATCATGATTTCCCACATGCAGACTCCGAACATCCAGACATCACTAGCTGTGGTAAAACGTCGGAAGTTTATCGACTCGGGTGCCATCCACTTGATGGGCAGTTTACCTTTTGTGGCTTTATAATAGCACTGTTCAGTGAGGCTTCTTGACAGTCCAAAATCTGCCAGTTTCACACAGTCCTCTGAAGAGACGAGTACATTTCGGGCAGCAACATCTCGGTGAACAAAGTGCTTTCCCTCCAGGTAAGACAGAGCTGCACTCAGCTGGTAGCAGTACATTATTAGGGTGTGCAGTTTCAGTCTCGATCGATTGTTCTGCAAAAATGATCGCATCTCACCCATGTGCGCCAGCTCCATGACAATACAAATTGGTGACTGTGATATTATGCCAATCAGGCGAATGATATGCGGATGGTCAAACTGCTGCATTATATAAGCCTCCTCTAAGAATTTTTCGGAAACTGGCAGATCACAATCTTCTTTGCATGTTTTGATCGCCACTTCGACAGTATTCCCATCAGCAATAGCAAAAGAACCACGATGTACGTCGCCAAACTGACCCTTGCCGATTATCGACAACAGATTTACCTGCTTTCTGTCGATCTCATAACTTTTGTTACTCAGTGAAGAGTAGTCTGTGTCTTCCTCAGTGAACTCACTAGCATCGGCTGTACACTGGTTCTTCCAGCAACTAATGCCACTGTTTTCAAGACAGCAGTGCCCATCAATAACCTCTGCTATATTCTCAGACATTGTGAACTCGCTAGATGTAATTACAAGGGGCTCCGTGGCTTCAGTGACCATCAGATAAACTTGTCCTTTGTCAGTGCCTTCAACCGTTACAGTCTGAATGCAGCGTACTTGACTGAAGTTAGCAACATGGGTTGGTGATGAGGACCTGTCTGCAATGTAACCTATGCCAACGTCAGGGCCTATCACCAGATCAACTGGAACACTCCAGCTTGCACCAAGTCCACAGGGAAATGTCTCATGGTCAAAATGCCACACAGTCCGCAGCAATGTGAAAAATTTCAGCATCGATTCATCCTCTGACATACAATCATACTGTTTGTAAGTGTCCTGGATAATTCTTCGCAGCAGCTTTGGTTTTGAGGAATCCAAAGAACGCTTTGGAAAGAACTTTTTCAAGCCAATCTCTTTCTCGAGGTAATCCAAACTAGTCTTTTTCTCGGCAGCGTTGTGCTGAACGTCTCTGAACAATCGTCGGATCTGAATACACGCCAGATGCACAGCAGCGTTCTGATCAATCTCACAGTTCAACTGCAAATAGTCAGACCGAATCTGATCATACAGGAAGTTGAACGTTGTCCTGTCTTTCGATAACAGTTCGCGGAAGTCCTTTGGTATGTATCTGACTCGCAGCTGGACAAAGAACTCATCTTGCGACAACGACGAAACGGTGAAAAACTTTTCAAGTGCGCGCAGTACAGTAAGATCCTTCAACAGCCAACAGGATGAGCAACTGTCGGGCGACGGCGATGCCCGACCCTTGAGTTTTATCGCGTACGCCGCTCTGTAGATACGATGACCAGTACCGAGGCGTCCGACCACCAGATCAATGACATCTTTAACCAGCGTCGAACTGCCGCATTTCATCCGATGACATGTCCCGTTCGGCAACAGAACGTTGAGGTTCAACGCTGCTTCCATGTCAGAAACGAAGCAATTACGACACGTGACGCTATAATATACATTTAACCAATATTAAAAGAACAACATCCACTCATCTACATCATACTACGCCAATCAATCAACATCTGTACTCTGTAGCCCAGGTGGCAGCACCGGGCCAGCAGCTTGCGCCTGCGGTCACTGCGGTGAATTAATGCGCCGGTGGGCGTGGTCGACGGTACTACTTTATTTATACTCACAGTCTCACAGTTTCAGGCCGCATCGCACGAATCGCATTAGCTACCGATTGCTGTAAAATGTCGCACGTTCCGCGGTC
>Ga0126333_1000273_pt1 | contig 10369 bp, 11 predicted proteins | sample InaspJWI54metaG_FD_94488 | JGI IMG/M metagenome (GOLD analysis project Ga0126333, IMG submission 94488) | Marine gutless worms symbiont microbial communities from Oahu, Hawaii - Inanidrilus sp. 2 OAHU.JWI-54 metaG | ecosystem: Host-associated > Annelida > Digestive system > Unclassified | place...
CAAATACAGGTAAAAGATGGTGATAATGTTACTGCAATGCGGAATTACAAATAGACGTTTAAAATCACATTTTAAATTGCAAATCTGTTTAATGCGCTTATTACGTTTACAATTACAGGCACTTTTGAAGAAGGTACACTAAACTGCAAATTTTAGTGGTCTTTCAACTACCAAACATTTCACATGCGAAGTAATTGACACAAATGAATTCTATTTCCTACTTCTAAAATGGTACAACACAGCTGTGTCGAATACAGGATCTTGTTAGCATGACGTCTGTAGGAGTCTGTTGATGATATGCATTGCATAGCTGTTTTCTGCAAGGCATTCAGCATATTGCTTATCATTTTTGTTTCCCCCGAAAGTCCTAACTATAGCACAAGTGATTATATGTGTGATGTGCGTTCCACTGTTAGTGTCAGAACTTCTTGAAAATTGCGTCCGCTGACCGCCACTGCAATCGCAGTATCGGCACAGTATCAGCAATTTATGCGCCATGCAGTGACAGACACAACGAAGCACGAGAAACATACACATTATACAATGTAGCTGTCGCAAACAGATTGCGCATCAGCGCTGCAGCTGTCAAGTGCTGCACAAAGTGTACAAAAGGCTGCATAAAAATGTTTGCAGTAGGTAAAATGACCTTGAAAGTCACCCAAGGTCATCAGATCAGCACATAGTAACCATGTCTCTATCTTGCATCATTTCTGAAGTTTAGCTAACAGCAATTAGGCTTAGGGCCTACATGATAACACTGTTATCAGACAACTGCATTGTGAGCTTTCTTTAAAAGGCATATGGGGCATTTCGGCGCTATTTTTATTACCAAAATCGATAAAACTAAGCGGGGCTTGGTGGAATATGACTGCCAGTGTGTGGCAGTGTTTGTGTCTGAGGCACAAGTATTCTTTGACGACAAATAAGCTATTTCCATTGATGTAATTTCTCAGAACAAAGAATTGGTCAGTGCAGTTTATTCGCACACCAAAACCACAAACACCTCAACCACCTACACACACTGCACTGTGTAAGCTTATTGGCTCGCTGTGCTACGTACATGTACACGCAGAAGACTGGCAGAAATGGTTTGAGGATATGTCACTTGGTCTCTACCGGGGTGTTCTGAATCTGCCGTTGTAGGCCTAAGTAGGCCCCAAGAAATAGAATACGCAGTCTAAGCAATTAATGACCAGTACAAATGACGAAAAGTGCACTGAAACAACTCCAAACATACACTAATATATACAAATAGAACAAAGTGCAAAAAATGCAATATCATTGAAATGTTAACGACGCCATGCACGAAAGACACGCATCACTATGCCTAAATTAAAAATTAACTAAAAAGTGCCAAAAATGTCACAGTGCGTTAACTACACGATAGGAACAACTGTAAAGAACATTGTGAAGTGGCAGTGGCACTTAGCGCCATGTTAGCCAACAGAAAGATAGTCTGGATCATTCATGTAATGATGTAAACTGCACTGCATAGGTCGTGATCGACTGCTGCAGTGCGTAGAAAAAAGTTGAGCAAATAAGTCTCAGAGATTCTCAATAATCAGCTGTATAATGGTACATTATCATACGCACCGCATATTTGGAGCAGCAGCAGTAACTGTTATTAACGTGTGCAGATATGTGCAGTATACACAACACTGAAAACATTTATTCAAAGCACGGGAAAAGATAATGACAAATAAATGTCCGAAATAATTTGGCAAAAAGATGCATTGGCACCTCTCAAAAGTGGGGACCCGGAACCCAATCCATACATGGTTTAATGGTTACTTGGTCCCACCCACGCAGGTCTGTGGCCCAGGATCGGTTCATCCGTTTAACATCTGTAGCAATAGCCCGCATCTCCGCGATGCGTGCGAAGCGGCCTAAATCGCCCGTTGACATAGTTCGTAATACTAGCTGAGAAAAGTATGACAGTTGCACTAGACATGTTTGTCAATATTTTACAAAACTCCAAAGTGTTACAAATTTTATTTAATTTCTGATTCGCAAATGCCTACTGTATTTTACGTCATTTTTATACCTGTTTTGAATGCCAAATATGATTTTACCCCCACCATTTTTCACTTAACAGTGCGTCATATCGCACGATAATTTGTATATAGACAAAATTACTAGAGAAAGGAGGCCTACCCAGCTTGTTGAGATATATAGGCTAAAGCAACTATAACATTTTGTTACGCCATGGATACGAAGAACGACACAGTAAGAATGCCTATTCTGTGTCTGTGTCTAGTAATCATTACGAAATGATGACATGCATAGAACAATAATAGCAGGTACAAAGAAGCGAAAAACCGTGAACTACAATAATACTTCAACAGTATGCACTTAACTTACAGTTACATATAAATAGCAACAAGACTGTCCAAAGTAATTTGGGAACAGGCCGCATCGCAGCGGTAGAGGCGGATTTTCATAGGGCTGTCTGTCGGAAGCATTGCAGTCACCTGCATTAGTCGCGCTGTCATGCCGTTATTGAGAATTGATAGGTTATTAATAGATGCTTATTGCTTAACCCGGAGTAGAGACTCCCAACGCTTTTCGATGGGCCGTAAAATTGCCCCTTCCGGTGTGGAAATCTGGACTCATCTAATTCATGGTTCCTTGGGCCCCCGACTCCGAGACTCCACATCCTAAACGGCATCTCGATCGGTTGAGCCCTTCGTAGGGCTCACGGTCGTGAGGCAGACAGACAGACCACGCCACTCCGCCCGTAGAAACAGTCCGCATCTAGCCAGTGCAGCGATGCGGCGGCCAACGTGTGAATCTATCTAATAACTGCATCATGCGGGTCATGCCTAGTTGTACGCGCAGGCTCTCGGCCAAACTGACGGCTGTGACTACGAGCACGCACACGCATGCATGTAAGGAAGAAAGACACACGCTATAACGATATGAAAACGACCAAATTTGAACTTTGACCAGAGCTGACCTACTTAAAAACGTGCTCTTTGGCGTCGTCGTCGATGGTGGACTGTTGCTCGAACTTCTGGAACATGCGCACGAACTCCGGCAGAATGGGGTCGTCGCAGCGGCGCACGAGGTGCGGGAAGGCGCGGCGGAAGTGCGCCGTGGCCTCCTCGAGATGGTAGTGAGGTATGCGAGTGAACATGTGGTGCACCTGATGCGTCCCGATGCAGTGGATGAGGTGGTGGATTGCACAAAATTACTTCCTATAGTGACTTCAGCAGAGACGTTGAAGTCGCGAGGCCAGACTGGCCTCGTAGCCAAAATTTTGTTCTCGGTCTTGGTCTTGGTCTTGAAAGTTTGGGCTCGGTCTCATCTCGGTCTCCAGACCAAAAGTGTGGCCTCAAAGTCAAAAATGTGGTATCGATCTCGGTTTTAGCCTGAAGAGTTTGGTCTCGAAGACTTGGTCTCATTCAACATCACCCCGTGGATCACAGATCTAGCAGGAATCGTCGATCGAGTGGATGAGGTGGTGGATGACGCCGTAGTCGCGGTCCACGGTCGACAGCTGGCCGCGGACGAAGTCCCACCGGTCGTCCGAGTACCAGGGCGTGTCGACGTCGCAGTGGTGGAGGAACGTGACGACGACGATGTAGGTGGCAAACACGAGCAGCGGCATGACGTAGTGGACCACCAGGGCCGCCAGACCGCACGCGGCGAAGTACTGGTACAGCGCCAGTGCCATCGCCGCCATCGCGACCAGTGAGAACGTGCAGCCCAGCAGGTGCCCGATGAACATCTTCTCAAACGGGTTGAAGTGGTTGACGTGACGCGGGTTGTAGCTGACAGACAACATCCACAACGATGTCCGTGGTGATATTTATTTATTTACGTTGCTCTGGACGACAGAAAACACTTCAAAACAGACAATGGCAGCTGTCGGCGTTTAAATCGGATTGAATCTTGCTGTTCTACTCCGCTCACTTGTATAGATAGGCCTATACAAGTTTGCAGTATTCTGTTCTGTTCTTTAGCCGTCCTCGATCCGAGGGTTGGCCACACCATGGACGTACTTTCTCCATTTATCCCTGTCCTCTGTCATTCTGACTGACTCTTTCACGGGTAGTCCTGTCCACAACTTGATGTTCTTCATCCAGGCCGTGCGTGGTCTTCCTCGCCTGCGTGCACCTGGCATTGTTCCTTGCATTATCTCTTTCTCCAGCCAACTCCCTTGTTTCCTCATGCTGTGATCATAGTATGCTAGCTTCCTTGCTTTGACGGTGTCTAACAGTTCCCTCTATTATAATACTAAGTAATAAATGATGAAGATGATTATCATGATGATGATGGAGTATTTAAAAACTTCGACAACGATGTGCAGCAAGGCTAAACTAGCACTAACAGCTGACCTTTAACGACCGTGGTTTGAAGAACTGTAATTAAATTCCTTAGCGGCGCAATATTTTTTCGAGATACTGGCCCCGTCAGAAGGGTTTTCCACTCCGTAGGACAAAATGACCTTCAATGGTCACATTTAAGTTCATTGGCAAAAACAAAATTTCTGTGGCGGGATGCGTTCAATTAAAGACAACAATAACTCTAATGTCGCCGCCAGACGCGGTTAACAGACAATGGAGTGGATAACAAGGAAAAAGGACGTAACGTACGCTGGCCGCTTCGAGGCACTGCTAATAAATCATAACCGTTAATGTTAAAAAAGACGTATCAGACAAACAGGTGGACAAACAGTCACCATACCGTTGCTATATATAGGCTACACTTTGCCCTAAGGTGTGGCCAGCGTAATTGTCAGCAAACAAACTGACAAACGAACAACTACAGAAATTAAACTAACACTGACTTTTCTCTAGTGACTACATAATAAACGAACATTTTGTTGGGTAGTTGGCTACGTCGCTCGAGGAACATCGTGCAAATTCCCTCGAGGATGTAGCACCATCGATCTGATTACTGGCATGCAACAGCGACAACACGGGGATGGAGGCAATGACTTTCACTTTCTACATGCAAATAGTTTACTGTCAACTGTTGACTGTTGTTAACTTAACAATACTAAACGTTGGTCACTGTCAGTTTATTTTACTGCACGATAACAACGTTAAATGGATCAAACCGTGACACTTTAATGGAATACCTTAATAGCATTTATTAACGGGCCTACATGAATTTATGGTGTATATTCGCCACATAGGCAGAAACCAACAAGTCTGGGTTCAGCTTCCTACGTCGCTGTAAACACGACACTGCTCGCATTTGCTGCTAGGCCTACCACCGTGCTGCTGTGTATATGGATCGAAATGCTGCTGCAGACGCGACGTGCAGCAATGGATCGATATTGCTTGCCCACGAGGCCCACAGCAGCAAACCCGCCGCACGCTGCTGTGGCGGGCGAATGGAACAGACTGACGAACAGATGGACACAGTACCGTTACATAGACCCTGCCGCATACTATGCCAGCAGTGTCAATAAAGCAGTATACTACGAGACAATGACAGCTAAACATGCTGACAGACAGACGGACAGGCAGGCAAACATACAATATCAATATCAACCCGATCAAAAATATTTACTAACGATGTCAACATTTGATAGACACGCGTGACAAAACGATAGTTAACAGGTCAGTAACACTGACCTCAGACTATCTGATGTAGTTTTGTTTGTAAATGCAATGCAATCGTGCCTGCGATTCGTCATCCTTATGACCGACACATGGCGCGTTAAACGCTGCATAATGATGATAATAATAATAAATAACATACCCTGTAGCGAGGTAGATGAACCATCCGATGCCAAGAGCGAATCCTGGCAGCAGGCGTGGATTTGGCGGCTGTTGCGACCGTCGTACCGGGTAGAACACCTCGTCCTTGTCGATGTTGGCCGTGTGCTTGTGGTGATTGCGATGGCTGAGTTTCCACTGGTAGAAGGGCACCATCAGGAAGCCGTGCGTCACGGTGCCTATGATATCATTGAGCAGTGGGTAGGCCGAGAACGAGTCGTGAGAGTCACGTGATCAGACTGTGACCAAACATGTTCATCTTGGTCTCAATGGTCTGATCTCGGTCTTGTCTTGGTCTCGAGGCCATCAGTGTGGTCTCGACTTTGTCCTGAAGGCCAACATTTTGATCAATGGGTAGGCCGAGAAGGAGCCGTGCCCGCAGTCGTGTCCGACTACGAATAGCGCGAAGAAGAACGTGCCCTGAAGCGCCCAGTAGACGACGACCGCCGGCACTCGCACGATGACCGAGCTCGTCCATGACTCCAGTAGACATAGCGCCGCCACTGCCAGTGCGATCTACCGAAATACAATATTCATCGACTTTAAGAATTCTTTCACCAGCAAACTGAAGGATAAATTTATGGTGAAGTAACCCATCGCACCTTAAATGCTTGGCTGTGCTACCTTGTGATTTATCATTAATCACAATACATATTTCAGATAGCCGCCAGTTTTGTGACATTCATATTTCACCAGGTATTGTAGAGACATATTTAAGGTGTGGTGGAATATTTAAATAAGGGAAATATTTAACATTTGGGGAAGTTATGGGCAAGAGTTTAGTGTCTTGTTTTTCTTGAGCACAACAAGCGGTCAAAGTAATTTGACATAAAACCGCATCGCCGCGCACACAGACGGTTCAATCGTATTCGCCATGTGGCGCCGGTGTGCACCCTATCAAATACGCGGTTCCTTGGGCCTGCGCGAATCTGTCCACTAGACAGCATCTCGATCGGTTCGGCCGTTTTTGCTAAGTTTACCAGTGTGTCTAACCCGCAGACATACAGAGACCACGAAACGTGCGAGATGTGTAGCAATAGGCCGCATCTCTGCCTGCGGTCTGATAATGCTATATTTCGTGGTCCAGGTAGTGCAGTCGGTCCGCTGTGTGTGTTTCTGTGTTACAACACAACTTTTGAGTGAAATAACTTTTGACCTAGATAGTTGGCCATGTGGTTTACCTATCTACAATAACTATAAAGGTCACCTTCGAGGGTCAATGTTTGTAGTCATAGGTAGTAAAATTTTATATTTACTGAAAGAAAACGTTTTCGGTGCTGCAGCTGACGACTAAGGTCGAGGTTGTGATATTAATAGCTTAGTATTGAACACGAACTTGAATATAAACATCGCTAGTGTCGAGCTATATTGCACGACCTCGAGTGAAGACGTTTTTCACCACAAGTGATTCTGCATTATGTTAACAGTGGCTGCAAATGAATGTGTACAATTGCAGCAGAAAAAAATACCTGAGCAGTGTCCTTGGCCAAATAGTACATGGAAGTAGAAACTCGGCATTCGAAGCAGGTCTTGGGCAGAACTCGTTTGATGTCGATAACAGACGGGAGGTTTTCTGGCAGACGACCTTGAACGGCAGCACTCGTGACCTTGCGACGGTCGGGAGACTTTCCATCGCGCAAGAATAGCTTGTACTTATCGCGCACGTAGTTGACGATGACTTTGAACAGAGCGTGCAGAAACAGCGCAGTGCCGACGCCCAGGTTGACCGTCTCTGTCAGGAATGTCATCTGCCTGCAGCACGGGCACACAACAATAGTAAATGATAATTTAATTTCAATTACAAGTTTGTGTGCTAGTCGTAGTCGTTTTACTGATATTTTTCCAAGATTATTGTTTTTGGTTTTATGACAATATCACCGGTTATTTGATTATATGATTATATATATATACCAGCTTACGACATTCAACATCTTGTTAGTTGTTTATGAATAAGCAAATCGTGCGGCATCGTTTAGACCTTAGATTTGCTAAATAGTTACTAGTGTATTTATTAAAAGACGTCAATGCTATACTATTTATTTCTCTGCCAATTATGTTTTGTCTGCAGGATTTGTAGGATTTCTAGTAGGCCACTCAGACAGGCACGTGTACGACAGTATGTGATCGGACAATAATTTTCTAATGAATGACATTTGATCTAGATATCTGGCACATTGGTTTAACTTGATGCTATATATGCCAGGTTCGATATCAAGGCCATAGGTCGAAGTTACTGTTAAGCTAGGATCAGGGCACTGACAAGTAAAAGTGGAGATGGAATACAATTCTGGCATCGTGGCTAAAAAGCAAACCTGAAATTGACAAATGTAAATAAAAACCATTCATACAGTAGGCCCTCATATTGGCATGCATGTACTATTCGTTAACTGAAGAGTTACCTTTTCGGGTGCTAGCTTATCAACTTTCCCATAGATGGCGTTTGTCGATCAATAAAAAGACCATTTTGCATGGGACAGAACGCATCACTTGTCGCCCTGCGAGGCTGCGACAGTGCACAAGTACCATGCTCCCAATAGCTGTAGGCGCAGTGTATTGATTTACTAAGCTTGTGTTACTCAGAGCTTCCCCTACTTCGTTGTATGGCTGCCAGCTTTGGTATGCTATGTTCCATATTTTGTATGCAAATTACGTGTATAGCATACGACGATATGTTCAGATATTTACTAAATGAACCTCGACGGTGCAGTGCTTCTGCTTGGTTTGCATCTCATAATTCACAAAAGACCGAGCTCATCCATGTCACGCAACCCTGAAATTCTGCTGCGAGCATTCAAAGTTTACGTCAGACCACTACTTGAATATACCACGTGTGTTTGGTCACCACACTATAATTATGCTATAGATAAAACTAAAGCCGTGCAAAAAAAGTTTACGAAGAGGCTAAAGGGGTGCAAAGATATGGAGTATCCTGTACGGCTTAGTTACCTTCACCTGTAGAACCTAGAGAGGAGGCGCCTCACTGCAGACCTTATTTTAATATTTAGAATTATTTTTGGCTTAGTAGATGTTTGCATGTCTGGTTATTTCCAGCTGATGTCTGCCGATGGCGACCGTAACGTAACCCGTGGTAACCCCTTCAAGTTGTCGGTAAACTACTGCCGCACGAACACGCGGAATAAACTTTTTAGCGAACGTGTTGCAAAAGTTTGGAGCAGTTTACCTCCAAGTATTGTGAATTTTTCTTCATTGGCAACATTTAGAAATTCTTTTTAAAAATCAGCCTTAGAAAATATACTATGCTTTTAGAGTACGTGTCCTGCTGATGTGCTAATTCCTACTGTATAACTCATTTTATCTTTTTTTATCGTATTGTTTCATTTTGTATTATTGTTTATCATCCATATGTTCATTGTATTGATTTTACCGGCATATAAGTGGCTTCCGCCCTTTGCCGCCGATGTTTAAATAAATAAAAATAAATAACGTGCCTACATTTGACGCTCTCATTCGCAAGTCGATTTTCTCCCTTTATGAGTGACAATGCATCTATTTGCAGTTTTATGAAGCCTGATTTATGTAGATACAACTTTTTACTAGATGGCGTAGTTTACTGTTTTAGCTTTTTTCTTGTTATTGACTGTTTATATATTTGTCATGGACTTCGTGTCTGCTACTGAATAAAATGACTGCTTTCGAGACCCTTGGTCCATTGAACGCCTCTGCTGTGAACTTCCGGAGCGAAGTTGGTCATTGGTTGAGTTCCTTATCTGAAGATCCACGCGGGACTTCGTTCCTATTCCAGCGCCTGACGGCAGACAGTTTAACGGGCCGTACTAGCAGACGGTTGGTCCGGGCAGAGCGGAGGGAACGTCGACCAGGTAGATCGGTGACACGAACCAGTTGACTCGGGTATGACGGCGCAGTTCCATGAGTGACCTTGTACATAAGCACGACCATCTTGAACAGTACCCTCTCCTGTCCTGAGCCCGGGGCCAATGGAATGTTATAAGTGCATGTGGTCCGAGTGACGCAGGCCGTAGATGAGCCGTGCTGCCGCGTTCATCACCGACTGGAGTCGCCGAAACAGGTAGGCAGGAAGACCGGCCAGGACGGCATTTCCGTAGTCCAGCCTCGACAGTACCAACGAGAGGATGAGAGTCTGGTACGTTTTCGTCGGCACTGAATGATGAACTGAACGTAGCTGCCTGAGGACTGCAAAGCATCTGGAAACCGTCTTTTGCACATATGTTCGCATCATCAGGTCTGCGTTGATGAAAATACCCAGATCACGCACCGAATGAACTGGATTTATTGGGGGTCCTGTCGATAAGCAGTGGAGACCTCGGCAGCTGGTGCTGGCGTCTCGTCGTCGCACACCACGGCAGTGAGCTTCGCGGAGTATGCATGGACGTTAGCGGCAGGGCACGAGCCATAGACCTGTGTGTCGTCGGCGTATAAGTGCGGTGTCAGACCATGGCTTTCGATCAACGAAATCAGGCCGGCAGTGTACAGTATGAACAGCACAGGACCAAGGACTGATCCTTGAGGGACATCGCAGATGAGGTCGATGACGGACGAGCACGAGGTCCCAATTCGTACGTATTGCGACCGGCCAAGCAGGTACGACCTGAACCATCTGTGGGCGACGTCACTAATGCCGTAGGTGGTCTGTAGAC
>Ga0126333_1000275_pt1 | contig 10339 bp, 15 predicted proteins | sample InaspJWI54metaG_FD_94488 | JGI IMG/M metagenome (GOLD analysis project Ga0126333, IMG submission 94488) | Marine gutless worms symbiont microbial communities from Oahu, Hawaii - Inanidrilus sp. 2 OAHU.JWI-54 metaG | ecosystem: Host-associated > Annelida > Digestive system > Unclassified | place...
ATTGTTCGGCTTTTCAGGCTCTTCATACAGCCCAACAAGAACTGTAAATAATATCCACGGCTGTGTCAATTATGCTTTCTAATTAAATTCATACTAAATCAAGATAAACACATTATATTAAGTTTTCTAGCAGATGATAAAATACATGATACCAATACTTTGCCATATGAAATATAACATAAAAATATATGCCAGTTCCAAGTTATAATGTAACTGCAATTAAGTATGGTACACCTTTAGTGAGAGCATCCATCACACCAGCTTTCTCCAAGTACTTTCGAAATTCTTCGCGTTTTGAATCTGCCGGCTACAAAATGCAATGTTCACTTGAATCACCTTACTGCACACTGCACAAGTTAATAAAATATTCAAACTGTTATGCTGGTTATAATCTCAGTTCATAATCTAATGTTTTCATACAGTGGTCTTTTAATGTGCCCACATCATTAGGGGAAACTCTGGAGTATAGCAGTTTGCAAGTTATTGCAATTTGCTGCCAAGGTCAGCAGTTAAGTGTGACTAGTGTAGAAACTGTTTCTCGAGATATCGTCAATGACGTGTACAGACATTTGCGTTATCAGTTAATTTAGTGATTCAATAGCAATCCCTCTGCACTGCTAGTTGATATGCCACCTCCATATAGCAATCTTACATGCCACAAAACCACGGAAAGTAATGCCACCCAACTAGTTTGTGAAGCTAATAGGCAAAGTTATCTGGGAACGATGGCCGGTCGTATGCTGGAATGAATACTGCCACAGATCTAACTGTCATGGCTAACAGAACTGTCTGTACCATCACAGCACCTAGATGCAGTCGTCAGTGCTGTGGTCAAATACTGGTATTCGTTTCGGACGTGGTCGGCTCTGCATACACTGGGGCAAAGTGGCATACAGCAGTATCCTGTGTGGCTACGGACGTAGAGTTGCGGTTAGTTTAGGACCAGCACTAACACCCACCCTACTCAGTTAACAACAACAGCAGTGGCTGCATTTTAATCCGCGCACAAAAATTAAAAATATGGCATATGCTTTAACCTTGTACGAAGTCATTTTCACGAGTTTAATCAAAATGCGACAAAAAAACAAACATAAACCTAACAACCGGAAGTACCTCAGTGCGCATGCTCGCGGTAGCCATGACAACGGTGTAGCATCAAACACTGTACGGAAGTAAGTAAACAAAAGGATATGTAGGCCTACCTATGTGTGACTGATGTCACAATTGGATGCCACTGACTGTAGTCTGTGGCTAATACTCGCTGTCAAACGCGGTATCATGATGTTTGCAGATCTTATTGATGCAGTTTACAATAGTTTACAATATCAGTAAAAAAATCGTTAACTACAGAGTAAGGAACAATCAAACAAAAAAACTACTAACAATAAGCCCTCAGTCGAGGTCACACTGACCACTTTAATACGCAGTGACTGACACGACCTAAAATTCGCCATATCGTACCGCATAACATTCAAAATGGTACATTTTCCTCCTGTGAGGCTGTCCACCGACGATCCTACGCCGTCTCAAGTGGCTTCTGACAAGGATGACAATCTTTTCGCGAACAATCCTCATCATGTTTTGCACAATTTTCTCCCGGACGAAACTGATCATACCTACAATCTCAGATCTCGCATCACTCTCTCACTAACTGTCAAGATCGACTGCAATAATTTCCTAAACAGACTCTTTAGAGACATTTATTAGCTGCTCATTACTTGTCATGGTTGCGTTTTGTCTACCGTGTTTATTAAAGAAATGGTGATGATGATGACCATATAAACTTTCGCCTGACCTTGACCTTTAAACTTGACATACAGGGTGTGCCAAAAAATTAATTAAGTCGCAAAACTCGCAACTCGCAACTTAAAAGTGGAGGAACCAAGTTACCATAAAATTCTAACAATTGCTCATTAATTTGAAATTTCCGACTGGAAGTGGATTTAAACGAGTACTCGAGTACTAAAACATTACTCGAGCAATTTATGGAGTCGAGTACTCTCGGCAGGCCTAGTGTCAGGTGCACCAGGTTGTTTCGTGGCGTCTGCGATGTGGCCTAATGCTACCATTACTGTATCAACTTGTTAATTTCGGCTACATGGTATCTTGTAAAATTGTCATCCTTGGAACCTTCTTATCGGATTCGTAAAAATCTCAGATTTTTATGTCTGAATCTGAGGGTTCGCACGGATATCGTACCACTTCACCCACAGCCAGGACGCTTTTTCTGCTGAGAAGCTCGTGCAGAACGCGACCGCGATGCTTAAGCCGCCATGTTCACGGCAGACAATAGCAGCGGAGAGTAAAGTAACTAAACGCAGTATAGCAGTTTGCAAGTTAATGAAATCTGTACATAGACTCACCGCTACGGGAACTCACATCATCACATGCTACGTTGGTTCACACAGTGTTGCCTATATAACCCGGCACACAATGTCATGACATTCACGCCTTCACCCCAAAGACGGTAGGCCTACTCGGTTTGGCAACTCCAGAGGGATGCAATGCTGAGCTGGTTGGCCTATAGTTGGCTGGTTACGTACCGAAATGGCATAACCGCCAAAGGATGGTCACCCATCCCAGTACTAAGTGGGCTCGACGTTGGATCGCTGGTACGCCCAACGATCGACGCTGCTGCCACGCCACGCCGCCAGCAGTTGCGAGGCGGGGCTGAAGCTGCATCAACTAGGCTAGTTCTGGCGAACGCCGTATCGTGTCGATCGGCGCTGTCACGTGGTCGGTCGCACTTTGACACAATCACCCTATGGCCCGTGTAGATCGTCGTGTAGGTAGCGGTCGTGTCTCGTGAACGAACATGGCGCTGTCGTCGACGCTCAAGCGACTGCCCGTCACTCTGCAGTTAGCAGGTGCTCGCTGCTGCTCGGCACGGCTCGCATCCACGGTCAGTGCAGCACACCATTCATTACAGGTCGCATTGGTCTAGTGTCTGTAGCGCGTCCGACTGCGGTGTGACCCAGGACCCAGGGTCGAATCTAACCGCGGACGTTTGTGTTTATCGCGATGGCTACGGCGCTGTGCAGTCTTGGGCACGGGCTCCACATCTTTACTACAGTGCTTAGATCAACCCAGCCTTACATCCTTCCGGGGTCGCTAAATCGAGTACCAGCTTTGGCTTGGGTAAAGGCGGGAATGTCACCTCTGCCGGGTGGCAGGTAACACTGTGATCCCATCCCCTGTGGCATGTGAGTTCCCGTAGCGGTGTTGCAGTGTACAACTGCTGCATCCGTAGACCTATACTTTACTTTTACCTTCACTCTATTACGCCGCATCGCAATGTCAAGCATAAGATATACGGCGTATTGTTGCCGATGCATCAGTGGTCTGCGTGTCCGTGGATGTCTATTGGTCATAACCGTGAGCCCTACAAAAACGGATGAACTGATCGAGGTTCCGTTTGAGAGATAAACTTGAGTGGGACCAATAATAAAAAATAATAATAACACCTCGACAATTTTCATGGTGCTGTCATGACAGCCAAAGCCGTTTCGAGAGTTCACCCGGTTCACTCGATGAATGCAGACTCAGCGCCGGGTGGCCACCAACCCTCAGACCAAGCCAATCGACTTGGGCGGTGAGTCCGCCGGTAGGCTGCTGTGTGCTGTCATCCGCATCCACAATCGCCATTTTTTATTATTATTTAGCTCGAAAGCTGATGCTCGTAGGCCTATTAGGTGGGAACCGCGGATCCCCCAGAGGAAGGGAAATTTTTGTAAGGGGCGGCATAGGGCATATCAGGCTTACGGTCGATATTTTCAGTCTTGTTCGGTAGGTGGCAGCAGCGATACGGCAGCTATCGCTATCAGTATACTACAGCAACTTGTTCACTCGTCATACACACGGTAGGCCTTATAGCCCTATATGCAGCAGAGGATGCGAAAACGTTTGTAAAGTGGGCAAGCCGGATTAAACAAGACCCAAATACGGTAGTAGCCGCGTCGCCGAGTGTCGAAGTCAGTAATGCCAGAGTCGATTTCGGGCACTTTGGATGACCTGAGCAGCACGCCGATGGTGCCAACTGGCTCGCAAGGTATGACTTCCTATTAGTGTTCTATCTACGGAGGGGGCAAGTCTGATATTTACGATTGCGTCGATTGTTTACATGTGAACAAGAGAAGGGTAGATGTAGCCCGTTGGTCGAATGACTGTTGTCGCTTTGAGCAGCACGGAGCCGCGAAGAAGACGGCGCTGCATGAGGTGCACGTGTCGCGTGGCGGGAAGATGGTTGAGTTTGCCGGCTGGAACATGCCCGTTCAGTACAGCGACCTCAGCATCGTCGACTCGCACAAACACACACGGCACGTACATACGCGCGTCATGTTGGGACGGACCACGCCTCCTATTTCGGGTCAGCGGCGAGGACCGAAGCCCGAGGCCTAAAAGGCCGAGAATGGTGGGTTCTTGGGGAGGGGGCAGCCAGCCCCTCCCAACCAGCTACGGAGTCTAGGGAGCGCTGTAAGCTACCCCAGCGGGGTGTGGGTCGGAACCTCGGCCGCTAAATATTTTTTAGCATTCTCTAGAGGCGCCAGATGAAACTTGTTGGCGCCCCGGAATTTGTTTGAGCCAAGTTCGGGTAGGGGGGGCATGGCCCCCTTGCCCCCACCCCTTAAATCCGCCTATGGCTGCACGTCTACGTCTGCACGCATCTCTCTGCCTCTGTCTCGTCACGCACCCAAGCTGCAGCCAGTGTAACAGGCGCATACACGGATGCGGTCAGTACCGGCCACGATACGTCGTGTACTTCCGGTTTTATGGATGACGTCAGAGTCACGTGAGACTGACTGTTTGCACTGTGCAACACAACTGCGTATACAGACAGAGGCGCCGACGGGGTTCAGAATCTTGGACGCACAGTTCATAGAATGAAAATTCATCAAAACCAATGAACTCAATTTTGACTTAAATTTTGAGGGTAAAATGGCCTCAGCTGCAGTTGAACACAGTCCGACGCTGAACGCAGTTGTGGGGCGGTCGGGCCGACTCAATTCACACGGCCACACCGCCACACCAGACACGGCAAGACGGTCCTGTCTGTGTCGTGTATGGCGTGCCGGTATGAATTGGACGATTGCTATCTGAACGTGTTCAGACTTCATATTTTCTGCCGGCGACAGTCTTGAGTTGTCGGGAATGCAATTCACACCGCCGAAGTGGACGCGACACAGACAAGACAGTTTTGTCGTATCTGGCGTAGCGGTGTGAATTAGCTTACAGTCAGGAATGATTTATGCAAAACTTGTATTATGTATATTATGTATTTTTTTCCTCTCAGTCAGACATGTCGGTCCAACTCGAAAACGTTTTGCGTCGGACCGATATATCCTACCGACACAAGTGTCTCGTTTGCTTTACTTACTTACTTTCGCGCTAGTCGGTAGGATGTGATGGGGAGCAGGACTGGTGTCGCTGTTCGACGTATCCCACATGCTGGTCACAGGCCGGGATCTGCTCGAGTTCGTCGACAGCCTGTTGGTCGGCTGGGGGAGACCACCCACGGGAGAGTGAAAGCTGAGTTGGCCTGGTTGGCTGATGCGATGGTTGGTTGGCTGTAGGGAGCACGTATTTTGACGTATCCAACATGCTGCGGACACTGGTCACAGGCCCGGACCGGCTCGACTTCATGGTCAGCCTGGTGGTCGGCTGGGGGACCACACACGGGGGAGTGGCAGCTGAGTTGGCCTGTGTGTTGGTTGTCTGTAGGGAGCACGTGTCGTTGTTCGACGTATCCCACATGCTGCAGACGCAGGTAACCGGCCGCGACCAGGTCGAGTTCATGGACAGCCTGGTGGTCGGCGACGTGGCATCACTCGCCGAGGACCAGGGCACTCTGACGCTCTTCACCAACGACCAGGGCGGTATCATCGACGATCTCATTGTGACGAAGACCTCGCGAGATCACCTCTACATCGTCTCAAACGCCGCGTGCGCCGACACCGACTTCGCACACATGTCGGTAAGACTACTACCGTTCCTCACCCTACTAGTCAATGACGCCACGTTCACTGTAATAACTCTCCGTGTATTGTATCTACGACTGTGCTACGACGTGAACACAGCGAGCATCGAACAGCGACTTGTCTCACGTTCCCGACACACAAGATCGTTCGTCATGCATAGAAATGAGAGCCAAACTGCGCTCGGGTCAGCAAACTCCGCCTCGAATCGGTCCACATTTGACCACATATTTTACACCTATCATTGTGCAGATGTGCTGAATGCTGATGTGGTGTCGGGCCGCCGGATCAGTCCCACATCAGCAACATTGGCGTCATGTGCGCTTCTTGCTCAGTCTTTCACCACTGTTTTTATCTATGTCAGTGGTCTTCCAGTATGCCTTCAATCAGTGCTTTGACACTGTCGGTTGGGCGGCAGGAAGGGCATCCGGCCTGTAAAAAACTGAGCGGTGGGTGCTGGTGTGGTTATCTGTCTGGAGCGAGGTGCAGACTTGAGTGAAGCCCAGCTGTTGCCACTGCCACTCACTGTCTCTTGCTTCAGTAAAATCCAGATTGGTTTCGCCTTTTTGGTACCGGCTGACCCGGGTAGTCCCGGACAAATGGCCGTTGAACGGGTGTGTGTGTGTGTGTGTGTGTGTGTGTGTGGTCTTCCAGTGGGCGCATGACGTCAGTGGGCTGTCAGCACACCCCCAAATTTATGTGTTTACGCACATTTTCGGACGATAAAACGCAATTTATTTGTTTTGGTTGTCAGACAACGGGATTCGTCTAAACCCATTTATATCTGCCAAGTGCTCTGCGTTCTGACTAGATCCCTAGCAATACAAGACGTTCTGCTAGCTACCACGTCGAAAAGACAGTTTAACAAAAAATTGCATTTCGTAATTATTGTTGAGCCAGTCTATTGCAAGTATGTAATAAATTACATGTAGGCTTCATCTGCTGATTTGTAGGAAAAAGCGTCGGAATTTAGAGCTAACGGAAAAGACGTTACCGTAGAGATCTTGGACAACAGTCTATTGGCTCTACAAGGTATTTAATTCACAACTACGTAATAACAATTTATGCAAAATGAATGTGCCAAGTGCGCAGTTTCCTTTGGCTATATTTCTGAAGACCGGGAGTGAGGTAAGGTTTTTAGGGGAACAGGGGGTCGTAAGTCCCATTTCCATCGACTACGTAGTCTTGGCAAACCCTAGGCTTTTCCCCTTTCTTGCACTCCTGGAACTTTTTGTGATGCTGATTTTCGCGTCTGTGGAGATGCTGAAAAATCCACCGATAGACGAAGCTGCAAAAGCGTTAAACCACGTTTTATCATGCATCTTTCGTCATGTTTTATAACATAAAAAGTAATATAATGTCAGCTTTGGGGGACCTCTGCAGGAAGGTCCCGTCGCGGAATGCCCGTCGTCCGTCTGTTGGTCTGGCTGAACGACAGTAAAACATCCCGGCCTTTAAAAACCTCCGCCGTGTATTGCTAAGGTTCTCTGCTGAAACATGTAGAGGTGGTGGTTCAAGAGGACCACTGCCGGGCGCCGGCTGACAGAGGTTCACCTGGGCCAGTATGGATTAACCGATGCGTATACGAGAAAATGACTTTTGTGTTGCTGCCTTGAGGCCGCATATGCTGAGCGTTGCAACGAAACCGGTGTACATACACTGTAGCCCATCAGCTTCATCGTACCTACGTTACGTACGTTTTTAAACGTAGGCCTACATGTATACGTACGATCGGCAGGCCACACGCGTATACGAATACGATGCGTTATTTTGCCGTACGTTCCGTATATTAAACGAACGTTGTAAGAAACTTAGACAGAATTCAAACTACAGCTTACAGGACGCCACGATTGTATTAGAATTTTATACTGGTTTGTAGTAACTTCGACTTCTTGATGTTTTTGGTTTTCTGACAACCGAGGCTTGAGCGAAAGGCGCGCGACTACGATTGCTGTCTGATGACTGAAACGTACACGTACGATATGCGAGCTCATTATTTTACCGTACTCGTACGGACAGAGCTATGCGGTGCAGTCTGACAGCGGTGCTGTCGCTGCCATGTAGCTAATTAATGCATCGACCTATCGGCGCTATCGGCGATTAAGACACAGGAAATCACGTGACCCCTACATCGGTGATATTTGACGTTATTTGCAGTTTGTTTATTACCGGTCGCGAAAGGCACAAGAAGTGATAATATAAGATTAGTGTTGCGGTTGGGGTCGGTAGTCGCAGCGGCGTTAGTCGTATCGGTTTCTGACGGCCGATAGGCCGATAGCGGCCGATAGGCCGATGTATTAATTGGCTACAGCGGTGTGGCTGCAGGTCCGGCGATGACACGTGCTCTGCAGGACGTGGTAGACGTGGACCTCGGCCAGCTGTACTTTATGACAAGCACCATCACGTCGCTCTTCGAAGTGCCAAACTGCCGCATCACGCGCTGCGGTTACACCGGCGAGGACGGCGTCGAGGTCAGTCTTCTCTCTGTACACCCTCCAGGAGGAGTGTTTTCCCCCCCCCCCGCATCTCAAACTGCGTTCCTTCTGGCAGCCACGAGTACTTAACTTGAGTAACTCGTAAATACTAAATTTCATGCACGCATTCATTCATTCATCATCATCGCCGTCATCATCAGAGTCCGACGTAGCCGGCGATGGTCGTCGCGTCGCTCGACCACGATGTCCACAGCAAACAGCACTCCTCCACAGATCTCCGACTGTGTTGTACGACGAGTCTCGTAACTGGTCCGACCACTTGATGCACTCGTTTCAGCTTGAGGTACATGTATGTACCGGCCTGTCTTATTTTCTGTCTTGCCTATACAGATGCTGGTACCGAATGACTGCGTGAGTTAGTGGCCGAGCGCCTGCTGAAGTCCAGTGCCGCCGATGTGCGGCTGGCCGGGCTCGGCGCTAGAGACAGTCTGAGACTGGAGGCGGGTCTGTGTCTGTACGGCAACGACATCGACCGCCACACGACGCCTGTCGAGGCTACTCTCGCGTGGACCATCGGTCTGTCCACCCCAGACATCTCACCACACGACATTGTGCTGATACGCTGTTTTACGTGCGACCGAAAGCCTAATCTACCGCACGGAACCAAAAATAACAACACGACGCTGCCCGCATTTGCTGCTGAGCGCCGGCGCCTATAGCGGCGCCTTGCTGCAACTGAGCGCCGGTGTCTGCTGCACTGCGTCCGCAGCGCGCCCGCAGCTATCGATCGAAATCTCCTGCCAAATAGCGCTCAGCAGCATATCCGCCGTACGCCGCTGCTGTTGTCAATCGACAGGACGGACAGCCGGATGGACGGACAGACGGACACTCGACCGTTACATAGACCCAGCTTAGCGTGGGCTGAAAAAGGTAACGTGCCTGAAAGTTCGCTGTTGATACTGTAGACATGTTTTCACAGTCTAGTGACATTAGAATATATCTATCCGTTATTTTTCACAGCGCTAATCTTGCGAAATTTTGTCGTATTTTACAAAAATGTGCTGTTTTAGGGAAAAGGAAACGGAAGGAAGGCAGTTTTCCAGGAAGCGACGTTATTCTAAAACAGCTCAGTGAAAAACCCAAGCGGAAAAGGGTCGGTTTCCTTTCCAGTGGACCAACCGCAAGAGGTGTGTAATAACATTACATGTACTCGTTTTCTTTGTTGCTAATTAAACAAATTCTATTTAATATCGGATGGAGTGTTACCGTAAACGATAGGGAGTACATTTGCTAACAGATATTGTATATCCTAACGCTTTTGTTTTACTCTATCAAGCTGAAATTTTCTCTTGAATTACGCTCAATATGCGCACTTTTTAAAGCACGCGCTGCATGAATATATATCCAATAACTCGATCAAACCAACGTTTAGCCAGAAAACTCCCACGCAAAATCGCACTGGCCATTTTGACACCAACCGTCTGAAATCAGCTGCTATCTAACATTTGCTTGCGCGATAGCATATTAACGCTTAGGAACACATTTTGAAAATCGTTTGTGCTTTTTATTGCTGTTAGCTTCACTTACCATAACGAAGCCAAGCATTTCTGCAGCCGTTTGCCGTATTTCAGCTGCTACAAAATTATCGTGCTTTGCATTTTAACTGCATAAGCTTTGTGACACTCACTGCGGACCGTCGCGTGCGGCTGCAGCGAGTGCAACTGCTGCGCGGTGGGCGACGGTCCTTCTCCGGCAGCGGCAGCGGCGGTGGCTGGAGTGCCGACGCCGGGTACGCCACTGCCGAAGAGAGCGGAAGTCGATGGGGTCGTGGGTGGGTAGTAGTCCAGTTCCGGCGGTGAAAGTGACGCCTTCCGTCCTCTAACTCGGGTGTCTGTCGGACCTGCTAGACCGCTGTGTAGGACTATCCCACTG
>Ga0126333_1000276_pt1 | contig 10317 bp, 6 predicted proteins | sample InaspJWI54metaG_FD_94488 | JGI IMG/M metagenome (GOLD analysis project Ga0126333, IMG submission 94488) | Marine gutless worms symbiont microbial communities from Oahu, Hawaii - Inanidrilus sp. 2 OAHU.JWI-54 metaG | ecosystem: Host-associated > Annelida > Digestive system > Unclassified | place...
GGTGGGGGGAGCGCAGTTGTTTGCTTCTGCTGTTGGGCGCCGAGAACCCTAGCTAAATGGAGTATAGTGATGAGCATGTCTGTCTTGGTATGTGTCTGTCGTATGTGTTTGTATAAGCTTATCTGTCCGCACGAGCATATCTCCGAGACTACAGTTCGATCTTCGACAATTTTTCACGCATGTTATACCTATGGCAGTGGGCAGTGGCTCGGCGGCGTCGCGATATGCTGTCTTTCCGGTTTCATGGATGACGTAATGTTTACACAGGCGACGCAAAAAGGCCTATTCTCAGTGACTCAGCAGGGGCAGCACGGATTTGACACCGCGGCGCATACTGAAACTGACCCAGCAGCAGGGGTAAAAGTGGGCCGGCACTAGGCGTGCCGACTGATAGTGCGAGCGAAATTTTGAAATTTACAATTTCGATACCTCGTGAGTCGTGCACCAATGCGAAGGCGAAGTATAGTAGTAGTGTAGTGTTACCTGATTCTTCGGTCCACTTTTACCACTGTCGAGCAGAGGCGGAGTCTGATGTCTATGACTGACTTTTACAAGGCAGCGACGTAGCGCGACCACGTTTTTATTAACTGGCTTCCTGTTAGCGACGACTGCGACGTGTTTCAAGAGCGACGTGATTATTGAATTAGTGAACGAGCACCGGCCATTACAAACTTATTTACTGCCGAGTCTCATGTTGATTGTTGAAAGAATTGTGGAGAAACGATCAACATTAGAACACATCTAAAACGTTGTGATTTTATCGATGTGCTTCATAAACACGGATCACAGTTTCACGGGTAGAAATCTGATCAACGAATGTTTCTCGGAAGTTTAGGCACAGAATTGCTCATATTGCGGATTGCCTATGAGACCCGTCCAATACAGAATGACAGCCTTTTGTCCTATTCAAGAGCTACCACAATAAACACAATAGTCTGCTAGAAGGCCATGCAGTCGGCCACTAACTAAGGAAGATGGCCTTCCTTCCCCCTCCTTCCCTTCCCCTCCTCCGTTCCGTCACCTACCTCTCCTTAAGTAGGCCCCAATTGTGGCTAAGGGGTCTGGGCAGAGACTGACCACCAAACGTATTTTGGTGTATTTTCGGCACAAATGTGCACCTCTTGATTGCTTTCTAATAATTGTTACGAGCTCTAGTCCCCGATCCTCACTAAGCCTATGTGAGGCGTCTGTAGCAACTCGACCGTCTGGACACAAACGATCGAGGTTTTAGGCCTGGCTGAAGGCGTTAAGGGGAGGTGATGGAGAGGGTGTCCCACTGTCAGTCCGTCACCTCCCCAGCCGACTGCTATTTTAACAGTTAGGCCTACTTTGAATTAAAAGCTGTGCAACGACACGCAGGCCTAGAATTGTGGATGGCGATCATAGATCTGACAGCTTTGGATTTTAGAAAATAACTTTTAAAACAGTAAATGATTTTGTTTGCAGTTAGGGCTATATATTACGATGTTGCTGACCTATATCTGGGGCCTCCAGATTGTGCTGAGGCCTCGTCGGTCACTGCACAGTGCACAAGTGGCCGTCCGTTAAATCCGCCACTGATGCAGTGCTGGGTCTATGTAGGCCTAACGATCGGCTGTGCATGTGTCCCGTGATCGATAGCGGCCGTTTGCCACAGCCAGGGCGCGGGCAGCAGATACTGATCGACAATTGCCGGCGCTGCGTTCCGGCAATGCTACTGATCTACCAGCAGTTTGATACCTGCTTCCGAGAGTGGAACTGTGGAGTTTATAGTAAAGTTTCGCTATGTAGAATATTTATTTGTTTAGTTTTAATTGTCTCAGACCAGTTGCTTGGATCTTGATATATTATTCAGTTTTGATGTTTAGTGAGTGTTTATTATATTATTTGCGGTTAAGGAAATGTTCAGCGGTAAGCACGCCATTTCACGTATCATTTGTGCAGTTCTTAGGTTAATGCAAATAAACTGTTTGGCAATACTAACGGTAGAACTTCGGTAGTTGTCCCCGTCTGTATAAACTCTGGAACAGACGGCCTGATTACTCGAGGCGTTGTTACCATATTTGTGATCAAGGCTAATCATCAGTACCAGGTTTTAGTACCATACTCAGATTTATCTTAGCCGCCAGCATGGTGGCCGCCCTTGTACAGATGTTTTGTGTAAAGCACCATTATTGGGAACTGGACGTAGAAGTTATTCATAGTGTGACTACGATACAATATGATAATTGTTAGCGTCCTGGGGCTAGTCTAGTTTCACACATCCGTGGATGAATAAAGTAAGGTCTAGGGTTAGTGGGGTTAAGATTAGGGTAATTGATGTTGGCGGGCGCCGTCAACTACGTTCTGCTAGCCAGGAGTTTTGAATTTTCCTCGCTACAACATGTCGAACTATGGCCGACTTGCATTTTGTTTCGCCAGTCCTCACGTCTAAAACTCAGTTCATGAGCACATCCGGCAATCCACATCAATAGCTGTCTTCAAGTGCTCACTGAAGACATTTCTACTCCAGCAGATATCATACCTAGTGCATTAGAGACAATAATATTTGATTGTTTTATGGGATATATAAGTGCACTGACCTATTACTTATAATTAATGTATTAGGGATGTGCAAAAGTAGGCAGTGAATGCTGTAGTTAGTGCAAAGTTCATCGATAAATGCCAGGCTACTAAGTGCCTAGTCATTGTGCTCATCTTATCATTCATTTAATGTCGATAATTTTCTGTAAACAATGAACGTTAATTATTTAATAGCCTAACGTTGTGTATTGAAGTGTTGCTTGCTTGTGGCTTTGCAGGCAGAAAACTATGTTCATTTAGCCGCTATTTCCATATAAGTGTTCACTGTGCTGGAGCTGACAAACAGCTTCTTAGTAAGCTGCGTAAAACTACTGGATTTCCTTTTGTTAACTGTCGAAAGGCACTTGAGCAATCAAACAATGATCTGAAGCAGGTAACAGAGTGTGCTGTTTGTACATATTAACACTTTCTTTAAGAACTGATGGCAGCCAAGACAGAGTATTGAAGCTCATTGTCATTCATTGGAGGTAGGCCTAATTACGTAATGAACAAGATCTCAGCAGCTGGGATAGCTGATTGCCGTATGACGAACTATGAGCTGCTTTGCTGACAGGTCGAAACGCCATCACGTGACGTTGAGCATTATCATTGTTCACCGCTTCACGGTCACCCGGGGTGACATTATAATGTCACCCGGGTGACATTGTCGTTGTCTTTCTTGTCTGATGTTTCCGTTTATTTTATGGAGGTCGTCTACAGTTATTATAACTGGGAAATTTATTTGCAGGCTCAAGCTTGGTTGAGAGAACAAGCTCAGAAAGAGGGATGGTCCAAGGCAACCAAACTGCATTCACGGCCAATGTCTCAGGGTCTTGTTGGAGTTGCAGTAAATGACAAGTCAGCTGCAGTTGTCGAGGTTCCTATGATTGTCCTGTGTGTCTTTCTGATGTTAACAAATGATATATGGCTCAGGGAAGAAGCTTCAGTTATTTATTTGCATTGGACGGCAGTTATTTATTGGATTTGTACAGGGTGTGCTAAAAATCCTGGTCTACTTTGAAGTTCTGTATCTCTCACAATTTTTGAAATAGAAAGAAATAAAAATATCAGAACAAAATGCACTTACATGACAATGAAGTCACATGAAAATAATGACAACAAATGGTGATTTCTTTGATACTGGCTTTTTATCTGTTATTCTGGAATCACGGCTTGCATGGTAGTACAAGCCAGCTTGTATGTTACTACAAGCTGTTGCAAAAGACAATGCAATGGGATACAGCAGATTTGACCTACACAGTGCTGAAACCACATAACTGATTTTGATGAAACTTGTAAGTGAACTAAGAGCTACAGTTGTGATGTCTGTTGTTTTAAGCTCATTTAACTGTTTTTCAGTTCAGTTTGTGTTGTGAAGGTGAACTGTGAGACGGACTTTGTTGCCAGAAATTCAAAATTCCATAACCTTGTTTCAACGGTTGCAAATGCTTGCCTTCAGTTTGGCATGTCGAGTAGTCAATACAAGGTAGGATTACACCTTTCGAAGACATAATAATGTTTATTTCTGTGTTTTAATTGATTATAATTATAATTATACCGGTTTTGATTAGATAAATATCGAGAGCAATAACACACACTTTAGTACTTGTTATACAAAGTGAAAAGTGATCACAGATGTGGTTGTTGTATTTGGCCACTATGTTACTGTTATCTTGGTGTATCACAAGAACAATGTTAACTAGAGGGAAAGTACTCTCTTGAGAGTACAGATCCCTGCAAAAGCGAAACTCGCGCCCACCTCATCCATAATTGAGTGAGTTGAGAATGTATTACTTATTTATTATGCGTTGGTTTGTTTACATTGGAAAAAATCACAGGTTTACGGCGTTTTTGGACAGTAACCTCCACACCCGGCTAGCGATCGTAACTGTTGCTTTTCCCCCTAGGAACCTTCCCAAAAAATTGCGTCCAGATCCGTCCACGTTTTATTTAGTTATCGTGGTAACAGACAGCCAGACAGACAAACGTACGCCGGTGATTCCATAATCCCTCGCGAAAGCTTTCGTGGGGATAAAAATATGTAACTTAAGACAACTAGGGATAGCAGACTTTGCTCCTAACTTTTACACTGTATACTGCACTGCCAGTGGCAACAACCAATGGCAGTTCATTACGTTTTCCTGCCAAATAATAGCCTGCAACCACTGACCCTCCAACCACTGGCAGCTTTGCAGTCACTGGGGCACCTTGGATTCTGCGAGACATGCATTTAAACTGATAAGTACTGTAAGATAACATGATCTATAAAACAGAACCATAATGTATATCACAGGAGGACCTAACCACAGTTAACTTTCTTGAAGTATGGACAATGGACATGCATGTCTGAGATAGGTGAGTGAGCAGACATACAGACACGCCGATTGCAATACTAAGTAGGAGGCAGGTGAAGTAAACAGCATGTTCTTTTTTGAATTTTTAGGCTGCATCGCACGCATAACATAGATATGGCCAATTGCTGTAGATGGAGTACCATGCCACACAAACAGATAGAGCTGACTGGCATGCTGTTTTGGATGTGGACCGAAGGAACGATGAGGTGCATACTGGCGCTACCAGGCGAATGTGATGGATCGATTCTAGCGGTGGTGATGCAGCCTTACACCAATTTCTTTGACCACTTGTTTGATACGGTTATTCAGTGTCACTTAATGTTTACTTGTGCTTGCATTGTACAGCAATTTGCAATTGATCGACAGACAGTTGGGTCATTAGTCGTTAATGACAAGACGATTGCTGACATCACAGCACTGGAGATTGGTAACGTTGGTGAAAATATAGCTGTTCGAAGGGCATTTTACCTACGTGCTGCGAATGAAAGACAGCTTATAGCCAGCTACGTCCATTCTACCGGTATGCCTTATTTAAGTTTCATACGTATAGGAAATATCAGGAATACAGATGAATCCACCCAAAAAATCTTAATAGCTGTTAGTCTTGATGGAGAGGAGAACATTAAATGTTCTAATTATCTGGTCCAGAAATCTCACTTTTTGGAGACCCAGCAAATAACGGTAATAAAACAAGTAAAGTACCGCAATGGTCTGCATTGCTGCAAACACAGACTTTGTGGTGCCGTGGAGCTGTACTCATCTCGTTTCACTGGTCTTCAGCTGGCGGCATTGACAGTAGATCACACCTCTTCCACAACCTGCTGTTACCTGCCCTGGCTTTTACGCTGATACCACACTATACAGCTTGGTGTCTAACAGGGCACATAGGTGTGAACAGCTACTCAGCCATGCCTTGAACAGTCTAACATCTCTTGATCGCAAGTCCAATGGTGCACCGTTGCGTCACCACGCCACTGTAAACCGTCATAAAATTATATGCTGCAAATATCGTGTACTGTATTATCTTGTATGGCAAAAGATGTGTCAAGTCAGTGGTGCTATTGTTTCTAGAGTAGGCATGGGCCAGATGCAGACCCTTTAGATGAGGCCATGGGCATCCTTTAGATGAGGCTGCAGATATGGCTTTTGGGTTGTCTTTGTCTCTGCATGCATGCGTACCATGCTGGAGCCATTCAAGAAAACTTCTAGTTAATGTACTACTGTGATACTGTGTGCTGTTTTCAGGTCCGGTGTCAAATTTGCATGGAATGTGTGCACTGGGCAAGTACGGCTCACTGGTGCTATACGAGGCCGATGGTTCTCAAATGTCGTCGATGTCTGATGGAATTGTGTCGCTCGATGAGCTGGGTCGGCGACTGTGCCAGCATGTTGTCGGCATGAACCCACACTGCATCGGCTCACTGGAGGACGAAGTGCCACCTGGCGACCCAGCGGAAGAAACCAGACTGATATTTCAGGAGTACATGCTCGACATAACGCTGACAGTGCAGGAAGTGCTGGAGCAGTGTGGTGCCAGTGTGCTCGACTTCGTGCGATTTGAATGTGGAGAAACGCTTGCTGGTGAAGAAACATAGTTAATCATTCTTCTGTTGTGGCTAACTCTATTCAGTTTACACATTCACTGGAATTTAATAAAAAATATGGTTTTCTTATATAATATTCCGGTAAATGCGTAGCCACTGAACAGTATTAAAGTTTGTAAGAATAGGCCCACAACATTTTCATGCTCTATTTTGCACAAGGCGACCAAACCTGGCCTTATTGTGATGATTCTTTAGTGTAATAGTATCTCTGCAATTACTGGTGAACTGGTAGGCCCCTAAACATCTACCTGTCTAATTGGCAAGGAAGACATGACCTAACTCGTGTTGAAAGATATAAAACCTTAATTTAAAAAGTGCAGCTATTTTGTTTTACACCACAAACAATATAAACCTACAACAACACAGTCTAAGCAAACATTATTTGTAGAAAATCTGATGCATTAGTTCTACAGCGATGTGAAGTGGAAGTTTCTCAGACTTAACAGTGTTGGAACGAACTGAGACTATTGTCTGACAATCAGTACAGTCTGCGGCTAGTTAAACAGTCTGTAAATTAACAACGATGGTAAATTTCATTTCTCTTTCTAAAGCAAAAGCCACTAATAACTAAATCCTCGCCCTGGTCGTCTGCCTCTGCCAGCAGTCCCAGGACCTCTAAAGTGACCCGGGAACTGACCAGTATCAAAATCTTCTACTTTGGGTTCAAAACTTCCATAGGAATTATCCCCAGGCATCATGAAATCCGCTGGTGATGTTTTTGGATACCAGGCCTGAGCACCGGGCACCTCTCCCCAAGGGTCATGAAACTGACTAGCAGCAGCAGTTTCCATCTTGTGTTCGAAACTTAGAAAGTTAGTGTCCTCGAATGTTGTAAAATCAACGGATGGTGTCTGTGTCTGCCAGCTCTGGTTACTGGGCACTCCTCGGCCCCTGAATCCTGGCATTCGAGCACCTCGAACTCGAGCTCCTCTGGCTGCTGGCGCTAGGCCTCCTCGTGTTGTAACAGCTCTGCCTGCCCTGGCAGTTGGAGCTTGGCCCACTCTTGCAGTTGGACGTCCACGCTGCATTCTGGCTGGTCCTGCGGCTGCACCAGCTTGTGACTGAACAGTAGCATGATACTGCCCCTGCACAGCACGTTTCTGTGACATGAACGATGCCTTGTCAGCCAGACGTTTCTGCAACATACCAGAAGCTTTCAGCTGCTCCACAGCTGCTGTGGCAGCATTCAGTTTAGCATCCTTCTTCTGAACACCAGTGCCATACACAGTTATACCATCCACAGTAAGAGTACAAGTGGACAAACCTGTGTTTCCTTCCCCCAGTTGTTCACCATCTGGTGAAAACTCAAACACTGCAGCTGAATAATAGACTTCATTCAACAACATAATCGGATTCTTGTCCTCTGGAATTTCCATAGGTGCGGCAGCAACGTAAGCTGCACCACCGCGACCTCTTGTTCCTCTGCTCAACATGCCCGAACCTCTTGCACGGGAAGCTGGTCCTCTGCCACGACTAGGCTGAGCAAAACCTGTATATGGAAAACCAGGAGTCTGACTGCCGAAGAATGACCCTCTGCCTTGCATGGCGCCTCTGCCGGGCACAGGCCCTCTATAAGCCATACCTCTGGCACGAAAAACCGGTGCTCCACGAACACCGCGACTGCTACTGAATGCACGATTGCTACCAAATCCACGCTGAGGTGCTGATGGCTGGAAGTCACTTGACATCTTCAAAGCAGCTTTTGCAGCTAACCAAGCCTTCTTTTTAGCATCATCATCCTCAGCAGTCCACAGATTGAATGCTCGCAGTGCACTTTCTGACGCAGCAAGACGTGCAACCTTCTTAGATTTGCCAGTGCCAGTGAAATTCTGGCCATTCACACTGACGTTGACTGTAAATGAGTACAGCCCAGTCTCCACAGAAAATGAACCAGTAGCCTTGTAGCTTAGTGGACCATATAGACGGTTCAACTTTGCGACAGCATTGTCTGCGACAGCTGAACACACTGTCAGCCTGTACGGAACTGGTTTCTCAGAAGCTGAACTATTTTCAGCAGCTCTCCTTTGAGCACTGACAGATTCTTTTTTAGCCACCCGCTTCTCCAATAATCCAATACATCTGAGCTGCTCCACAGCAGCACGGGCCGCATTGAGCTTGGCCTCCTTCTTTGTTTTTCCACGGCCGTATGCAGTTATACCATCAACAGTAACACTAATAAGACTTGAAGAAGACAATAGCTCACTAGTCTGTTCAACGTCAGCATAGACTGCACCTTCATAGTACAGTTCATTCAAAATGCAAATTGCATTCTTCTCTTCGTCTAATGTTTTAATTGGATCAGACGGTCGAAAATGCATGTAAGCTTCGGGATCGCCAACATAAATTGGAAACCCACCTGCAACAGGAACCACACAGCTGCAGTATTACTGATATGTCTACCGAATATGTACTGCATTACACTACTACATGTACTAGACCCGTTTAACGGCCCCTTTTCGATGACAACCTGGGTAAACTGGTACCAGAAAAGTAAAACCATTCTGGATTTATAAAATTTTATATGAGGCAATAGACTATGGAGTTTTGAGATGGAGTGGCATCAGCTAGACCATATGCAAACAATCTGCACCTCTCTCCAGACAGAAACCACACCAACACCTCATCACTCAGATTTTACAGGCCAGATGCTCTTCCTGACGCCCAACCGTGTCAAAGCACTGGAAGGCACTATATACTGTACCGAATATGTACAAACATACTATGTTGTAAAAATAACATCATCATAGACAAATGATGACTACATGGCTAACACAAATTTCAGTTATGCAAATCATACGTTTGATATATAGTTTGAGTGTCAAAGAATCTAAAACTGAGCAAGAACCAATGAAACAAAACACTTCATCCCTGTTTGAGGGCCAATATGTCCACATGAAATGTATTTATTTCTGCACCTTGCTTCAGAAATCAAACACATTTCACTCTTACGTCATCTGCATCAATCTATCACAGTTACTTTTCTTTTAGCAATGATAAATTACACTACTTCAGCTTACTGCACAACTACACTGTGTCCCAATAAAAAGAAACACCACTCTTGGTCACAACTTCGGCAAATGTAAACCAATTTCAAATTCATTCACTGAGAGATTTGCCACAAAACTTTCTATGTTTCCATGACTCCCACCCTTCTCCACTCTGTTGCTGCAGTATAGAAATAAGCTTATCTATCTATCTAATCTATCCTTCTACTTTGTGAAATTCAAAAATTAAAAATGCCAAAATTTTACACACATACCATTAAAATTAACCTTTTTAAGTGAAACTTCAACTAAAATTAACGACATTCAGATGACATGTCATTAAAGTATCACAGTAAGTAAAGTAAAGTAACAAGTGTACAGCAGTTCACAAGGTTGCCACACCATTTCAGGAACCCACATGCCATATGGCATCACACTATTACCTGCCACCCGGTAGAGGTGATATTCCTACTTTCAGCAAGGCTGGTACTCGATTTAGTGACCCCAGAGGGATGCAAAGCTGAGTTGACCTAGATGGCTGGTTACATACTGAGATGATATAACTGCCTGAAGACAGTCACCCATCCAAGCACTAACGTGTTCTAACCTTGTTCATGCTATGAACGCTGCTAACCATAGATGTAAAAAACGTTTTTTACGTTTTTTATTTTTCCGACGTTTTAACGTTTTTTATTTTGCCTACGTTTTTATAATAAAAAACGTTGGCAAAAAAAACACCCGGATTTTCTAAAACCAGATACAACGAGCTAATTAATTAGCTTTCTGCTGTTTAGCTGTAGAATATAGTAGATTGCTTATTAACCTACCTTATAA
>Ga0126333_1000277_pt1 | contig 10313 bp, 8 predicted proteins | sample InaspJWI54metaG_FD_94488 | JGI IMG/M metagenome (GOLD analysis project Ga0126333, IMG submission 94488) | Marine gutless worms symbiont microbial communities from Oahu, Hawaii - Inanidrilus sp. 2 OAHU.JWI-54 metaG | ecosystem: Host-associated > Annelida > Digestive system > Unclassified | place...
TATGCGTATCGTCCAGCAGGCCGTGAGATCATCCAAGATTACTTGGAATAACATTACTTGGGATATGGACCCTATATCCGAGTACTTTATGCCAACTGGAGCTTTTTAGAGAACCGTATAAGGGAATTCGTTTCTAGAGGTTGGTCAGGAACCAGGCAGTTGGTCTTTGTCCGTTTCCAAATCGTCCCTTAAGAGCGCACCCACGTAGTCGTCCGCATTGGTAAGCGCCTGCCGCGATATGAAGAAGCGATGCCGTCCCGTCTTCTCCTTGACCAGCTTCAGGCCCAATGCGAAATCATCAGTCAATATTTCATAGAGCTGGTCCAGGTCAAGCTGGGCCAGCACACGTTTTTCAATAATGAAATCAACTGCATCTTCTTCAAGGACGATGTTTATATCATGCTTGTTAAAAAACTCCAGTTCTATCTTTTTGACGTCATCGTAAAAGCTCTTCAACCGGGTGAGGGCCTGATCGATGTCGATGACGTTCCGGCAGTAAAAAGTGGCCGCCAGGTCCAGGCGCGTGTCGGTAAGCGTCAGCTTGTACTTGTCTGATAAGATTGTGGCGTTCTCTTGCAGGTACTCGATAATGCGTTGCTTTTCGTTCTCTGCCAGAGTTTCGAAATCGGACAGGACCCCCGCAGTCTGGGCTTTGAGACGCTCCAGCGCGGCTTCCGGTTCATGGATCACCGCCCCGGTAACAGGAAATTGTTTGACCTCACTGGAGGGCAATTGTCTTTCGAATGCCAGCAAAGCCCGTTCCACCGCACTTACCAGCCCCCGGGCACCGGTATTCTCGCCATGGGCATCGCGGGCCAGCAGTTCCAGGGCGCTGTCGTCGAACTTCGCTTCAATGCCGTACGCACCGAAATCAAGTTTCTTACCCAGGATAATCGGATTATTGGGGTTTTTCAGGATCGCAAACAGATCCTCTTCGGCAAGGTACTCGAATACGGCCCGGACTGGCAGTCGGCCGACGAATTCGGATTCGAACCCGAATTTCAAAAGATCTTCGGAGGTTACGCGCCGTAGCAGGTCAGTCGACTTGTCCCGGGGTTGGAGTGCTGATCCGAAACCAATTTGTTTGGAATTCAAACGCTTGCCGATAATTTCATCCAGACCGCCGAAGGCGCCACTCATGATGAACAGAATATTGCGGGTATTGACGGTCTGTTTCTCTTTCGATCCGGTTTTGCGAAAGCGCTCTATCTCTTGGATCATGGAAATCGGATCATGGGGTACTTTGAGGTCGACTTCCGTTTCCTCCATGGGTTTGAGCAGGGCGCGCTGCACACCGGTGCGCGAAACATCGGCGCCGATCAGATTGCGGCTGCCGGCAATTTTATCGATTTCATCGATGTAAATGATACCGTGCTGGGCCAGTTCGATGTCGTCGTCGGCTTCCCGGACCAGATCCCGGACCAGGTCTTCCACATCCCCACCCACATAACCGGTCTCACTGAACTTGGTTGCATCCCCCTTCACAAAGGGTACGCCGATCTTGTTGGCAATGAGCTTGATCATGTAAGTTTTGCCCACACCGGTGGGACCCATCATCAGGACGTTGTTCTTGATGCTGCCGACCATATCGGCCACTTCGTTGCCCGAAGTTTCCAGGCGGCTTATTCTGTTGAAATGGGTGCAAATTTTTGTCGCCAGGATGGCCTTGGCCGTATCCTGTTTGACAATGTACTGATCCAGGTAGGCAATGAGGTCCTCCGGTTTGAGATCGAACTCCAGCCGGGGGCCTCTTCTTTTGATTTCCCCGTCTTCTTCCTGCTGGAATTGCTCCGGCATGACGATCGGTGAAACAATTTTCACGTTCGGGCCGAATTTCTTGGAAAGAAATTCCCCGATCTCCTTTTCCAGTTCCCGTGGGTTGGGTATATTTTCATCGGCGTCTTTCATGGTTCCAAAGTATAATCACGTCGCTAGGCAAATGCAAGGCACCCGGGCGGCTTCCGTAATCAATCCGCAATTTGGCAGATATACGCACTTTTTGCACACACAGCGCGGGGTTTTAATCTTTTGACAACCTAACGCCTTTCACCTATATTTTATCTATATCTCTGAAATGTTGAAGCGCTGAATCGGTTACCGGGCTCTATCCCATTTCACTTCTTGCGCGACCCGCTGAAACTGCTGTTCCACGGCCCCGGTCTGACCCTGTTAATTCCCTTTTTGATGAATCCTACCGACAAAAAGGAGAAAAAACATGCGTGTTCGACTTAAAACCATTCTTTGTACCACTGACTTTTCGGATTATTCCAACCAGACCGTTTCTTACGGTGTGGCCATTGCAAAAGAATTCGATGCGCGCCTGCTGGTTTGTCATATCATCGATCTGCAATTCGCCGCCATTTACGGCACCGTCCATTTTTTACCGCCCGATTTGCAAACCCAGAGTATCGAGACTGCCCAGGAACGTATCACAGATCTCATGGCCTCCCAGACGGTTCCCTGGGAGGCCGTGGTATCCACCGGACCGCCGGCGGATGAGATTTCCCGGGTGGTGGCGGACCGGGAAATTGATCTGGCTATCTCGGCGACGCATGGCCGCACAGGCCTCAAACGGTTTATACTGGGATCGGTTACTGAACGTTTAATGCGTTCGCTCAAGTGTCCCCTGCTAGTGGTCAGAGAAACACCACCGGACCTGATGTCGGATCCTGCCCAAGGGTTGCGCTTCAACAAGGTCCTGGTGGGGTGCGATTTCTCACCAGCCGCCAATACCGCCCTTGAATACGGCGTTAGCCTGGCGCAGGGGTTCGAAGCGGAACTACACCTGATTCATGTATTGGAACCACAGGTGTACAGCGATTTTTTGGCAACCACGCTGGATGGTGTGCAGGGTGCGACGGGCGATATCAAGGAAAAACTCGACCAGCGGCTCACGGATCTGATTACGCCGGAGGCCATGAACTGGTGCCGGATCAAGACGGCCGTGATCGAGGGACGGCCTTTTGAAGCCATTACGAATTACGCTGGAAAAAACGACATCGACTTGGTTGTCCTGGGCGTGCGGGGACACGGTGTGGTGGAGACCCTGTTTTTGGGCTCGACAACCGATCGGGTGGTGCGCAAAGCGCAATGTCCTGTGTTGTCGGTAAGCCCTGCGGATTGATCCTTTTACGGAACTGGGAGGCTACCCGTATACTTTGAGTTTCATGCTCGCGCAAGGCAGGACCAAGGGGGATGGCGATGACGGGTCACTGTCGCAACAGAAAGGAGGCTCCATGACGGTTAAAATTTTGATCAAGCGAAAGTTTTCGGGCAAGCAGGACGAAGCGCTGAATTCATTGCTCAGACAATTCCGGGCGTTGGCTATCGAACAGCCCGGATACATTTCCGGTGAAACCCTGACGCGGCTCGATAGTCCCGGCGAGAGCCTTGTGATTAGTACCTGGAAGAGTGCCAATGACTGGGAAAATTGGGTCAACAACCCAACCCGTCAGCAGATCCAGAGCCAGATCGATATCCTGCTCGGTAGGGAAACGCTTTACGAGGTGTATGAAACCGGATAAAGCCAGCCTAAAAATCCCGAAAATCCTCATTGTCCGGTGCGGCCAAGGCAACCGGTTTGAGAGTCCGGTCGGGTTGGACTGCCGGACGGTCGGTGTGCGACGGGCCGCCTTCGGCGGCGGTATCCGGTGCGGCCGATTTCGCTTCAACTAGTTTTCGCTGACCACTGACCATGGCCGCCAACCGGTCGGCCACCGAACGCATCTGTTCGGCCTGGGCACTCATTTCTTCTGATGCCGAGGCCGATTCTTCGGCATTGGAGGCCACCTGCTGGGTAACCTTGTCCATCTCGGTGACGGCCGTGTTGACCTGCCCGATGCCCTGGGCCTGTTCGTTGGATGCAGACGCGATATCAGCCACCAGGTGGCTGACGCTTTCGGCGCTTTCCTCCACTTTGTCGAAGGCAGTGTTGGTTTGATCGACGATGGTTTCGCCCTCCTTGACTTTTACCACCGTATCTTCAATCAACGCGGCCGTAGATTTGGCGGCATCGGCCGCCCGCATGGCCAGATTGCGGACCTCGTCGGCCACCACCGCAAAGCCTGCGCCGGCTTCGCCGGCCCGGGCGGCTTCCACGGCTGCATTCAGAGCCAACAGGTTGGTTTGAAAGGCGATTTCATCAATGGTCTTGACGATTTTGGAGGTTTCCTCGCTGGCCCGGGTGATCTCTTCCATGGAAACCGTCATCTCGCCCATAGTCCGATTGGCGTCTTTGATGATCACCGTGGCCTCCTGCATCAGGGCGTCTGCTTGCCCGGCATTGTCGGCGTTCTGATTGGTCATGGACGCCATCTCTTCCAGGGAAGCCGACGTTTCCTCGATCGAGGCAGCCTGCTCAGAGGCCCCGTCCGCCAGCGATTGGCTGCCAGATGATATCTGCCGCGCAACTGAGGCAACCTGTTCGGCCCCGGTTTCCATCTGACCGGTGATTGCTTTTAGAGCAGAGACAATCCCCCGGGCGATCAACCAGGCCAAAATCAGGCCGGCGACCACAGCCACCACGCCGATGATGCTGATACTGCTCCGGGTTGTCCGGGCGGCCGTCAGCATGGCCTGGTCGGTTAAATTGTGCTTGCGGGCCTCTTTGCGAATGGCTTGCAATAGTTGCTGGGTCTCCAGAAGGGCTGGGACCGTGGCATACGCATAGATACCCTGTACGTCATCCTGGATTTCCATCAGGCCGTCGTGCCAGTCTATGACCTGATCTAAAGCGGCGATGGTTTCCTGGGCCCGAACCCGGGTGTGGGTGTTGAAATAAGCCAGGGCCGCAGCCCGGTCTCCAGCCCCCATAAGCCGATTGATCTCGATTGTCCCGGTGTGCAGGGCGTCGTGCGGTGCTTTCAGGACTTCCACCAGCCGGCCGAATTCTTCGTCGCCGGTTTGCATGGCCGCCACCTCTTCGGAATACAGCCATATACCTAAATTGCTTTTTCGGGGATCGCTCTGGACATCGACCCCGGTGCTGTCGGAATCGAGCAGGGCATCCTTGATGCCGTGCAGCCAGTTCAAATGGTCGGTTTTTTTCTCCCGGAGAAACCAGCCCAGGCGATGGTCGACCGGCTGATACAGGCTGCCGATTTCGATGGCGGTTTCATGCAGTTCCTGGTGCGGTTTTTCTATCTTTTTCAAAAGTGGAGCCAGGGTGGGGACCAGTTTTTCAGCGGCTTGACGCTCTGGCCCATACAGCCATTTTCCAAAAGCGCATTTGTGGTGGTCGGTCTGCACGTTCAGCGTGGTCACGTCGTCGTTGTTGATTAGCTCGGTAAGCTTCCGGGCCCAGTTCAGATGGTCCACTTCCCGCTGCGCCAGGGCGCCGTCCAGTTGATTACCGGAAATGACCATGCCGGCGTTCTTTATAATGTGCCCCACCCCCAGGTAACTCCAGGCTACCAGAATGGTCAGTAGCAACAGGACCAGCCCAAAACCCAGGGCGATCTTTTTGCCAACGGTAAGATTCAAATGCATGTTTTTACCTCGAATGTTGCGATTTGATGAGTTGTAGATTGGGGTGTCTCCAATTCCCTTTTCCTCGTTATTGGCCATTTGAACAAATACTTGAGGTAATTTATCCAATTATATTGGAATCTAGAACCTATCTCAAAAAACGGATTTTGGTACAAAATGACGCGAAGCTAATGCCTAACGTGGTGCAAGGCGGCCGCGAATATCAACCCGGAGGAATACTAAAGTATTTTGAGGATTTGATATGAGCGCCCAACGCCGAGTTTGGGCCAAAAGACTTTTTTGAGATGGGTTCTAATCAGATCCTAATTTCAGGCGGTGTTATGAGCGCGAAGGGAATAACGCCGGCCAATTTCAGCCGGTGTACGTGGATTTATTTTGCATGAATTTTTTCGAATTCATGATATTGGCAGATTTGTGGCATAGCGCAAGGGTCGCTATGCAGGCTCGCAACGGCAATAATCGAATATTTTCTATGGTTAGGTGCCCAGTAATCAGGGCCCTGGAAAGAAAACGCTCCTCCCGTTAGCGTAAACAGCCAGGCGTCGGGACATAAATCAGAACATGCTGAATTTTTTGACCATCGGAACCCTACTGGGTTTATCGGCCGGATTGGCCCCGGGGCCGCTCTTGACCCTGGTAATTTCCGAAACGCTGCAGCATGATATCAAATCGGGTGTCAAAGTTGCCCTCGCACCCTTTATCACCGATTTGCCCATCATCCTTTTAACGGTATTCATTCTGGCAAAGTTATCCAATTTTCATAACATTCTTGGTTTGATCGCCCTGACCGGTGGTTGTGTTATTTTGTTTATGGGTTACGAGAGCTTATGTACGCAAGGCGTCGAACTGAATCTCAAGGAGGCCAAGCCGAAATCCTTAACCAAAGGTATCTTGGTAAATGCCCTGAGCCCGCATCCCTACCTGTTTTGGTTTAGTGTGGGTGCGCCCACGATTACCAGGGCTCTGGGCCAAAGCATTTTTGCGGCCTTGGTTTTCGTTTGCAGCTTTTATGCGTTGTTGGTGGGCTCCAAAATTATGCTGGCGATTTTGGTTGGCAAATCAAAAAATTTCCTGGTCGGCAAAGTCTATATTTATACAATGCGCTTGCTGGGCCTGGCCTTATGTGTTTTAGCGTTGGTTCTTTTTCGTGATGGTTTAAGATTATTGGGCGTATTTTAAGGTCTAGAAGCTATCTTGTATTTTCATCTAATTCTGTTAACCTTAAATACTTCGAAACGTAACTTTATATATGTGCAGGCCATCTTAAAAGTCCTCCTTGCGGATCCAACTTGTCGGCAAGGACTGTATGCCTCATTCGGCCTGAGACGTTTAATTTCAGGCATCCTCAGGCACGTACACATCAAGGAAGAATATCATGATAAAAAATTGGTTTTTTGTCGCTCTCATTATCGGGCTTGCCCTATATGCCCGACCGGTTATGGCCGGCGCAACCGTTACCGATGTTGAAATTGTTGATTTTGGCATCTTGGCAGCCCAGCTGGACCGGACTATCGAGGATAAAACCCTGGTTCAGGGCGCCCACCACACCATGAAATCGGGCCGAGTCTTAAAGAGCACCACGGACATCTCGGCCAAAAAGGGACTGAAATTCGGCATCAGGTACATCATTAAAGGTTTTCCGATCGGGAGCCCGGTCAAGATAAGTTTCGTAGCCCTTTACCCTGAACCGGGGCTCACCAACCCAGTTACTGGAAAGACAGAACGTCAGGGGATGGTTTCGATGGTCAAGAAAATCGGAAAGATAACCGCTACTGGGTACCTGTTTAATCAAGATTGGGAAATGGTGCCTGGGCAATGGACATTCCAGATCTGGCACGCCGGTCGGAAACTGGCGGAAAAAAGTTTTTTGGTGACTGCTTCATCGCCATCCGGTTGATATCCATTTTGCCCTTCGAAAACATGGATCTTCTTATTTGCATGGAACGCAACCCCGGATTACATGCTGATGATGGCCATTTGAGACGCCGTTGATAAAAATTGGTAAGGAGCCTTAAATGAATCTTGCTGATATTGGCAAAATTGAGATGATGGTTCATAGAATGAAAACTATAGTCTGCATTGTTTTACTGTTTTCGCTCGTAGGCTGTATGGAAAATGAAAGTGGAAAAGTAAATGTCTCGAAATGTTTAAATCAATCCGGAAGCGAAAAAATTTTTGCAGAAATTCGGGATGATTTGGGAGGCATCAGCAGATTAAAAGCTGCTGTAAACCAACAAATAGAAGCGCACCAAAAGACAAATCCAGCTAACAAATCACTTCATCTTATGCTTTTATCGCGATTGGCGTACTACGAAAAAAAGAATGACTATTTGAATTTTCTCCGGAAAGCAATTCAAAACGCACAAGATTGCACTACCATAACGATGCTGATAAATGATTACCATGTTCTCAAAATGCAAGAGGAACAAACTGCCGTGACCATTTGGGCTACCAGTAATGTCACTGAGCAGTTAAAAGGCCAATGATTAGGTTCTAGTGAAGATCTTCCTGCCCATATCATGCAGATAGACGCTTTGTGACATCGTCATACTATCATGCGGTACGGCATATGAATGTTAATGCGCGGTGTTTTTATGTAGAGGGTTGAATTGTATTGAAAAATAAAGGGGTTAGCAAGTATTCCGCTAACCCCTTTATTTTATTTTGGTACGCCCGGCTGGATTCGAACCAGCGATCTTCAGCTCCGGAGGCTGACGCCCTATCCCCTGGGCTACGGGCGCTCGGTTGTTCGCTCACAAGCGGCATCTTTTGACCCTGAGCCGCGTTTTCACTTTTTCGAAATCCTCGAAATAGCAGCATCTATTCCTCCGGTTTCAAAAACGTTCAAGCCTTGCTCAGGATCAAAAGATGCCGCTTGTGAGCGAACAACATGTAGATTTATGTGACGGCGAGGTCAGTTGTTGCCAAACTCGAGCCATCTGCCAAATGCGAACGGTATTCGATTGTTGCTTAAGGTACCGATCTCAGTAATGCGGACTATTAGTTTATCCTTCCTGTTATGTCAAGCATCTGTCTGGCTTCGCCGACGACGTAGAGGGACCCGGCGATGCAGATGACGTCGTCCGGCGTGGCGCTGTCGATGGCCTGGTTGGCGGCATCCAGAACACTCGTGATGATGGTTGTCTCCTTGCCGTAGGGTTTCACCACGGGCAGGAGTGCCTCCGGTTCAAGGGCCCGGTCGATAATCGGGCGGGTGAGGATCAGTTTTTTGCAGGTCGGCACCAGCAAGTCCAGCATCTTTTCGTAAGGCTTGTCGTCCAGAATGCCCACCACCAGTGTGATATCCCGTTCGGCATACCGGGTTTTCAAAAAGTGGGCCAGGGCCTCACAGGCAACCAGGTTATGGGCGCCATCCAACAGGATGGTGGGTGCCTCGGCCACGATTTCCAGTCTTCCGGGCCAAGTATTCTGCATGAGGCCGTAGCGCATAGCGTCCGTATCGATCTTCGTTTTTCCGGCCATATTCAGCGTCTCGCAAGCGGCCAGGACCAGGGCCGCATTTTCGAGCTGATGGTCACCCGGTAAACCGACTGCCACCATACCCAGATCGGTCGCAATACCCTGGTAGTCAAATATGTTTTCCGTACTCGGCCGGATGTCGAATGTTTCTTTAAACCGCGCCAGGGGAGCCTCTTTTTCAGCGGCCAGCGATTCGATTGTTTCAATGGCTTCCTCTTGGCGCACGCCGGTAACCACGGGGACGCCCCTTTTGATGATGCCCCCTTTTTCACCGGCAATCAGGGCGATGGTATCCCCCAGGTACGACTGGTGCTCCAGCGATATGTTGGTGATGATGCAAAGATCCGGGTTGAGGACGTTGGTGGCATCCAGACGACCGCCCATGCCGGTTTCGATGATGGCCCAGTCAACTTGTTTGCGTCCGAATATGTCCAGGGCCATGGCCGTGGTCAGTTCAAAGAAGGTGTTTTCCCGGTCACCTTTATACGCCGCCACCGCGCGGTCATGGGCGGCCACAATGTCGTCATTGGAGACCGGTTTGTTGTTGATACAGATTCTTTCGTTGAAACTGACCAGATGCGGCGACGTGTAGAGGCCGGTCCGGTAGCCGGCACGGTGCAGAATCGTAGAAAGGGCCGAAGCGACCGACCCTTTGCCGTTTGTTCCCGCGATGTGAACGCAGTTGAAGGTTTCCTGGGGATTGCCCAAGCCGTTGAGCATGCCACTGATGATGTCCAGGCCCAGCTTGATCCCGAACCGGTGCAGGCTGTACATGGCCTGCAATGTTTTTTCGTAGGTGTCGGTGGTTGTCATATTGGAGGTCGTGTTAAGTGTTAAGGCCACCTCTAATAATTGCCTTTTTGCTCGATTTCTGCGTTACATTGAAATTTTAATCCTCGAAATATTCAACATATTCCTCCAGTTAAAATTTCAATGTGCCTTGAACTCAAACAAAAATCCTAATTATTAGAGGTACCCTTAATTTATAAATGTTGGGAGAAAAACAGTATTTTAAGCTTTTAGCTCTTAGCGATTAGCGGTTGGCAAGTTTAAAAAGCTCTCCTTTTTGCATTTCAGCTAAGTGCTAATTGCTAACAGCTAAAAGCACCAGGCCATGATTTCCAATCAAGGCCGGGTACTTCTTAACACATAACACCTAAAACTTAAAACACCCGAAAAGTGGTCTTTTGACTTTTCGGGTCCCAGAAGCTTGCTCAAAAATCGGATTACGGTTCTCTAAAAAGCTCCAGTTGGCATAAAGTACTCGGATATAGGGTCCATATCCCAAGTAATGTTATTCCAAGTAATCTTGGATGATCTCACGGCCTGCTGGACGATACGCATAA
>Ga0126333_1000280_pt1 | contig 10208 bp, 7 predicted proteins | sample InaspJWI54metaG_FD_94488 | JGI IMG/M metagenome (GOLD analysis project Ga0126333, IMG submission 94488) | Marine gutless worms symbiont microbial communities from Oahu, Hawaii - Inanidrilus sp. 2 OAHU.JWI-54 metaG | ecosystem: Host-associated > Annelida > Digestive system > Unclassified | place...
AATCTCCAACTTCATACCATCGATTTGGTCAGGACTTGTCGAATAAGTAGTTTCTGCACTGTTGCGTGGCAATTGGCAAGATTTCAATTGACACGACGCATCGCGCGGTCCCTCGGCGATAGCGGAGCTTCTTGTTGTAGTCTAATATGAATTCTAAGGGTGTGTTGTGGAATGTGCTGTTGTAGTTGATGCCAGCATTTGAGTCTTCGCTGGATGAGAGAAGGTCATCACTTGCTAACTCAAGTTTCTACCTGCTCGTTACCGGTCTGTTGTCGTACCTGCAGAAAACCATGTCAGATAGCAGTCATGCAGACACTGGTCGTGCGGCCGCTGCCAAGTACGTCTACGACAGATTAACGTCCGAAATATCACAGTTGGTGATGGACAAGTTGGAAACGGGGGACGATGCTGTGGTGTCTCGACTTGGAACATTTCTGCTCTGTCTGTCCGGCAAGTCAAACGTGCAAGCCGATGCGCAGAGCACCCAGAAAATGGTTAGGTTTGTGGGAAGTGGTTCAGATGAGGTAGCATCCAGCCAGGTGGGTGAGAGTTCTGCAGCTATAGCTACCGATGACGGAAATTTGACAACAACAGACGACAAGACGCGCGGTTCGTTGACTGGATCTGATCTGATGGGAGATGACCGGAGTCCGTTGTGGCTACTGATCTGTGAATCATGCCGGCTGTCGTTGCGTTTCGTTCACAGCGAGTCATCATGCAGGCATCTCCGGTTCCTTTCGGTCGTCCTTTCGGCTAACGTCGCTGAACGACTGCTTGCAGGTCTTCTGACACAGCCTGAACTTTCGTCGACCAGTGATATGTCCGCTTGTCGGGACTTCCTGGAGCGGATGCTGCTGCCATTGGTTGACCGGTTTCACAATAGCGAAGGATCGCAGTACATGTTGTCTTTACTAACGTCAGTGCACGGCCGATTGCAGCCAGCCGAGCAGGTGCCCGTGCTGAAAGAGGTCGCTGACAGGGCTGTGTGGAGTGTAGTCTGTGCCGACTTCTTGAGTGAGCTGGTCTCCTCAGCCGAGCTTGGCGAAGAAGTTCAGTGCTGGCTGCATGGCAGTGAGTTTGGCAAGTTTATTGTTAGCTTGACTGACAGCATTTGCCGCCGATGCCAGTTGACCGAGTCTCAGAGAGATGAAGTGGACGACATAACGGCTGAGAATAACTCCAGTGTGGACGATAGTCACTGGAAGCTGCTGTGTGCGTGCCTTGCTACCAACCACAAGTCTGGTTCGTCGTGTCTTAACTTATGTATTTGCAGTGTTGTTACTTAGTAATCAGTGAGTAATTGCCAATATTTTTTATGTGTTAGAATAATGATAAGCAGCAACATCTGGGTTCAGTGTTGTTCAATTTTTATTTTGTTCCTTGTATGACGTGTAGATATAAACTGATTAAATGTACATAAATATGTGAGTTAAGAACAGCAGTTATCTTGCACGAGTATGATAAATATTTCTGTGTAATTGGCTAATGCAAGTTTGGGGATTTGAGACAGTGAGGGAAAGTTGTATGATTTCGTTGCTGGTCTTGAGAAAATGGAGCATTATACAACTTGTGTGATTACTGTTGTTAGAATGTAAGAGGAAAGACAGCAAGTTGAATAGGTAAAATAATGATGGAATGAATGGAGTTACGGTAGGGCAGAAGCCAACGAAAATGCCTCGAAACCTAGAGCCTATGTAGTGTCTGTGACATTTAGGTAATATGTCACAACATAGTCCAGGAAAGTAGTGAAATGCCGTTCTTGAAACTGAGTGCTAACTCTATCCAGAATTTATCAGCTGTAAAGAACAGTGTACATATAATAATGCCAGAGCATGTTTTATTGTAGAGCCGATAATTGCACCTGTTTACCTGGACGAGGTGTTGAGAGCAATGGAGAAGTTTCTACCGACAGCCAACAGTTTGCTGGAGTTAGATCGGAAGTCGGTCACAGACTGCCTGATATTTGTCTGTGACTTCACGTGGCATTATTTCACTGCTGTCAGCTCCAGTCTGCGGCTGCACTCGGCTAATTATCTGATGATTGAGTTGTTTCGGCTGGATGTTTTGTATGAGTTTGATGCAAGCGTTGCTGGGAGATTGAGGTCTGCCTGGCAGCGGGGATTGGCAGCTGCCTATGACGCCAGCGATCCAGAGTTGAGCCAGTACGTTGACCGAATGCTGACCATAGTCTTGGCTAGTGTGGGCGAATGCAGTCAAGTTTATCGACTATCGGAGATCATCTCTTTACTCTGGCATACAGCTGTCTCGTCATGTCATCCACTTGACCTTAGCGTCATAAAACAAGCTCTTAGTACCAGCAGTTCCACACTGCTGCGGTCTCCCTCGTTGCTGGCGCTTGTGCTCGATCACTCGCTGTTTGTATATTCTCCGGACGAGCTACAGCCGTTGAGCACAGCCGAGAGTCTTCATGATGCAAGAGCTGTGGCTTTGGCAGCTTTAACTGCACGGTTCTTACTTACTTCATGGAAGGCTGTGCAGGCGTCATCATGTGACTTTGAAACTGCCGCCGCCACTGCTGCTGCTGCTGCTGCTGCTGTTGATGATGACGAAGATGATGATGCTAAGAGCAGTGCTAATGAAAATATAGACAGTTTGAACCTAGAATTGCTCATTGACATAGCTCTTGCCGTTGTCTGCATGCAGGCCACACAAGCGTTTATCAGCCAGTCGCTAGTTTTACATCAAGAACTGCAACAAGACTTCTGCCGGCTGATTGGTCAGCTCAGTGAGATGGAGGTGGAGCTTCTGATCACTCGCAGCATGGAGCGATCAGTGACCAGTGGCGAGGTCTGGAGTCTAGTGCTTGATGTAATTCTGCATCAGTTAGAGTCATGCCACAAAGAACTGGTAGAACGAAGCTTGCCGACGGACCCGGAGCAGTTTGTGCCTTTGACGCTGTCACGTGTGTCGACTCTGTGTGTCATGCTGCCACGAATGAGTCGTGACACTCAGCAACACATTGCCGAGATCACCGTCGCTCTCCTGCTAACGTGTGACATCGACAGAATTGCTGCATTTGACAGTGAGTGTGCTTATGTCATAAAAATGACATTTTTCGAAAAAGAATTGATGAATATGAAAGTTTTTTGTATCACCGTGAGGTCGTAACTTTAGAGGTGGTGATGGTCACAGATTATAAAGGACAGTATCACCATCAAACCCTGCTGTTTGCACGGGAAATTAATTTCAGAGCATGCACATTACTGACTTCGGCATAATTTTTTTACGTCATGCAGTTAAGCTGTGATCTTTGCTTGTTGAATGTTTGCTAGCAAATAGAGAGATCTGTACTTGCATTTCCCTTCACATTTGTATCCGCTGACGATATACCAACCTTGAAGGAATTGGTGGCTGAGTTGATCCTATTGGTGCTATGAAGATTGAATTGTGCTACATAATTTTGAGTCCCTGGTTGTCTTGAATCTGTTATGTTCCTTTGTTGTATATAATGATGACATTATAGTTGCGTGGTGAAAGCCTTCTTAAGTGGGACTGGATACACAGCGGATCAGGCCAGGCCGTTGGTCGAGGTCAGTGCTTTGAGTTTTCTTAATTACGTTAATGCTTTTGGTTGGGTGACATAAAGGGCATCGGTCTATAAAAAACAACTTGTCATCAGTGGTTCTGTTCTGGAACAAATGAAGGAGAAAGCCAATCGGAGGCTAACCTGGATTCACATGGAAGATTGTCATTAAAACGGGGTAGGTACGTGTACATGCTTATGCCCCGCCATAGGGGGGCATTAAGCAATAGCACGATCCGTTCATCTCTCTGTCTCAGTCTAGGCTGTAGGCACGCTGGCTGCGTGGCGCAGCTGCCTAGGCTATAAGCACGCTGGCTGCCTGCAGCTGGCCAGCCACCACATGTGTGCGGACTGCGGACCCATCTGTGGATCCAACGTGAGTCAAACTGCCGTCGGCGGGGGGGGGGGCATATCGTCTCGCTTCCGATACTTGTTGATTCGTGGAAGTTATGTATTTGTATGTATAAAGCTAGTAATGTGTGTGTGTTTTCACTAGGTGGGGCGGTCAGTTGTCTGATAGTGCTCAACCGGCTGCTAGGGATGCATGAGCTGGGTGCGGAGACAAATCTGAGCTCTGAGCTCATCCATGCAGTCATTGCACAGATCAAAGAGTGGCGCAGTGACTATGATGAACTGTTCCTATTGGACACCGATGTTATCCCGTCAACCAATGCTGCATGGCCAGTTGTGACCTTCAATGTCGAACTTGCAACCTTTATGTCAGAGGTCATTTCAAGGTCATCGTCAGTCCTGTCATCTGATGAATGGGACTTTATCATGTGCTCTCTGGTGGCATGGTTTCAGACCGTACAACCCGCAGGTCTTTCAGTTCTGCATAGTCCGTGTGTCATGGCCCTGATTATGGCAGTGTCTAACCTACTTCGTTGCACCACAGTGTGTATGGAGAATGTAGTACCTCATCAGCCAGGCGATTATCCAGCCAGTCTCATCTCAGAATGGCAAGATGTATTCTCTTCCTCTGCGTTTGAAATGGCTCTGCCACTCTTTGTTAATCTGGCTTCTGCTGCAGTGCAGTCCTCAAGTCTGATGGTACAAATTTTGTGATGTATTTCAGTTGACACACAGTGTTAGTGTATGTGCAGTTTCAGCTGTATATATTCTTATCATTTTAAATTTTCAGTTACTGTGTTATTTTGACACTGTTGGTTAGACTATGTGTCCTTTGCTGCTTTGAAATGTTTTTGTCGAAATATCCTTTTTTGTAAAAGTCAGAATGTGTTAATGTCTTGCATCATGTAGAATATTTTCGTGAATGACAAGGCAGTCGTAGATATTAGACTCCACACCGTCTGTTGCTGCCCCCTGGTGGGTCAGTTTAAGTATTTGTTACATTATGAAATCCTGCTGCCTGTTCAAGAGTGCAGCTTTTTACATTGCCTGTTCCTGACCATTTGTGTGCGAATATGACGTTTGTAAAACCGGAAATACGTAATGTATTGCAGCGCCGCCAGACGAGGACTGAGTCACGGCCACACACAGACAAACAGACACGCACATCACTGTTCCGCTCCCCTATCGGGACGGAGTAATAAGTTAGTAAGTAAGCTAAAGTGCGTGTGAAGCTGTGCTGTGTTGGTTGACAGCCGGAGATGGTGCTGCGTGAACTCGGTGCAGCTGTGTCTAAGTGCTGTGTCGGTCATCTACTCAGTCATCGTCTTCCACCGAGACTCATTGCTAGTGACAACACTGCTCTTCCCGACTCTGTTCAGACTCTTCAGAACCACCTCGGTCCGTTGCTGGCCGCCCACCAGCGTAGCATCAGACTTGCGGCTTACCACCTACTTGCTAAGCTCGTACCACGACTCGCGGAGCTTACCGTGGATATGGTGAGATGTTCTCGCATTGATGTCAGCAAGAAATTACATAATTTTGACTAAAACAAGCAAATTCAACACTACTTCCTGCTTGAGCCAGTTACAGTAGAAACAATAATGATAAGAAGATGAAATAGACACATAGCCATTCCAGCCTGGTTTTAGTTCTTTTAGTTTTTAACCCCAGAGGTCTATACTACCTGGGGTAATTGTTTAAATAATGATAATTATAATAAAAGTGCAGTTTATAATGAACACTGATGCTGATGGTTGAGCAACAGGAAGGGCGTCTGGCCTGCTAAAGCCTGCTCAAAAACTAAGGTTTTTAGGGTGAGTCTGTCAAATCTAGACTATCTGCAGCAAAGAAGGCCTGAAGTAAACTAAAACTGATATTAGTGGCATTCCATGTTTTTTGCTGTGTGGATAAGATTAAGAACATTAATAGTTTCTTCTATATGCAGAAATTTTTAAGGCTGTTGGAATACAAATTAACTCTCTCTGTTGTTTCTAGTTTCTCTTGTAATCGGGACTGTCTACTGTAAATTTATTATCTTTTGAGTGTTTTTAGGAATAGTATTGAAAAGAGTGATTTTTCCAGTTTTCTCATTTGTAATATTTCAACTGTGTAATGCTAGTGGTTATCTAACTGTTTTATTGAACGTTTAAGGGCATCGGTTAGTGTTTGTATCGGACCTTGGTGTCCTACTCTTCTCAGTTGTATTGATATAGACGTGCACACTGCTGCGTTATTGGGCAAAAATAAAATGATGATAAATTTTAAGAACCTTGTATTTTGGCCAGGGACCGGTCGAGGACGGAGATTCTGAGATGGCGATTGCTCCTCCGGCTGCGCTGGTACGTCCAATCAGAGATGCACGAGTGACGGTGGACTCGGTGGTCGATGGACACAGCGTCGGCGAGACGGCAACAGTTTCACCATCTGACTACGCTGTTGTCAGCTCGTACCTGTTGTCGTGGAAACTGCTGCTAAGTTTGTTTCATCGTGCGTCATCTGAACAGCGCGTTCACTACGCCGTCTATCTTCGTCAAACAAGTCTTCTCGATCAGCTGTTGGCTGATGTTTTCCGACTTCTGCCAGCGTCTCCGGTTGTTCCACTCTCTAATGCCCTGCTGTCTCTGCCGTCCTCTAGTAAGGTCGGTCTTTGTGATGCATACTGTATTTTTTTAAAGTTTAAAAATTGTTAATGGGTGGTGGATCAAGAAATACTTTCAGTGCTTTGACGCTGTTGGTTGGGCGGCAGAAAGGGCATCCGGCCTGTAAAAACTGAGCGGTGGGTTGCTGGCGTGGTTATCTGTCTGGAATGAGGTGCAGACTTGCATACGGCCCAGCTGATACCACTGCCAGTCACTTTCTCTTGCTTCAGAAAATCCAGATTGGTTTTACCTTTCTGGTACTGGCTCACCCGGGTTGTCCCGGACAAAGGGCCATTAAATGTGCGCGCGTGTGTGTGTGTGGTGGATCAAGAAAGGATGGGGTCAGTTGGCGATTTTCAGGTTTAAGTCAGTGTTTACAATGTAGGGTCATAGTACTGGCTGGAAGTTTCCTTCCTCTATCCACTTATTCACACCCATGTGACTTCAGTGCTTTGACACTGTTGGTTGAGCGTCAGGAAGAGCATCCAGCCTGTAAAAATTGAGTGATGAGGTGTTGGTATGTTTGTCCCGTCTGGAACGAGGTGCAGATTGTTTTCATATGGTCCATAAAGTTTGCACCACTTCTCGGCTGCAGTCGTGTTTGAACAATTCCGAAACTCCTGTATCCTGTTTTGTGTATCTAATTTCCGTTGCTAATAGTTAATCCTGGTATACCTTTAACTGTATTTTTTATGTTTTATTGTCTAATTTGTATTTGTATTTTAGTGTAATTGTGTGAATCCAGCATGCTTTGCTGCCACACCGAATAAATGATTTTGATTTTTTGAGTCCAGCTGATGCCACTGCCATACCCATCATCTGCGATTCGTCACCACGCATGCGATTAGTCATCCTTATGACTGACACACGGCACGTTAAACACTGCATAATAATAATAATAATCTCTTGCCTCATTTAAATTCAAACTGGGTTTACTTTTCTGATACTGGCTTGCCCAGGTTGTGTTGGAAAAGAGGCCGTTAAACAGGGTGTAGTAGTAGTAGTAGTAGTTGTTGTGGTACTGGCATTTGAGAGCCATCCCATCATAAAGGACGCAGCGTCCCTTCCAGCAGGATTCTGGTGGTGAATGATGAAAGAATGAGGCCAAGCCACTGTTTGACGTCACTGTTTTGTGTATTCATTAGTACTTTACTTCCATGATAAGATCCCACTTTAGCAAGGGTTTTTACTGACCGGTCCTAATCAGTAGTTTGACGAAAAATTTACATTACTGGTAATCTTCTTCATTTCCTTGCAGCGACGTGCGTGTGAGCATATCTGGTGAGTGCAGTAATGTAAAAAAGGTAAAGGTAGCCCGTACTTGATTGCCGAGTGTAGGGTTCTGGAGCTGATCCCGGTTCTTGGCAGTCAGCGATTTGAACCCAGACCTTCTGTGCCTGAGTCCAGCACTATAACGACTTGGCTAAGGAGCCACCCATGCAGTAATATAATGTAATATAAAACGTGGATTTATACAGTTCATTCTCACTAAAGCATCTAATGTGCTGCATTCATTAGTACTCTGAGAAGAGGAATGTTTCAAGAAAACAGCCAAAACAGAAGTGCTGTAGGAAGAGTCGCGTAAACGCTTCAGCAGTGAGTTCCACATTGTTGGACCGGCAACAGCGAATGCCAGACCACCGTATGTGACTTGCCAATGTGGCGGTACTGTCAGTTGGTGGCTGGCAGCCGAACGGACATGCGACTTCTGAATGTGAGGTGGGTTGATTTGTTGTCAGATGAGCGCAACGCGGAACCTGATTGCCGAGGAGCCCACATGTGACGTGCGTGCAAGGAGCATTGACAGTGAGAGCGAGCTTCGTCACTTGGTCTGCTCTGTCTACGTCCAAGCACTGGAGACACTGCCGGCGCTCGTCAGACAGTGGTGGACCGGGCTAGACAAACGAGCCGCCGACGTTGTATGTATCTCGTAATGCAGTGCTGTGTTTCAGGGAAAGTGGTGCCCTTGTTAGTTTTTAACAACTTACACACACACACACACACACACCCGTTTAACTGCCCTTTGTCCAGGACTACCCGGGTGAGCCGGTATCAGAAAGGTAAACCAATCTGGATTTTACTGAAGCATGAGACAGTGAGTGGCAGTGGCATCAGCTGGACCATATGCAAGTTTGTACCTCGCTCCAAACAGATAACCACGCCAGCACCTTACCACTCAGTTTTTTACAGGCCGGATGCCCTTCCTGCCAGCCAACCAACAGCATCAAAGCACTGAAGGCACTTTTTTAGTTTTTAACAACTTAGTCAAAAATAAACCGACATTGATAATTTTCTGTGCACGGTATCCAGGAGCCACTTGACACACATGGTTGTGAATTTGTCCGCCTAACCTGAAGAATGTCATCGCAGTACCTTGTTAAATGCAGACCTATTTCATATGATCAGATTTGTATTGTTGAAAAATGGCCATCTCCTGTAGTTGCTATCACGTCATCTACGACAATGGTGCATGTACGTGTGAGTGCTGGAGACACTGTCGGCACTCATCCTACAATGGTAGACCTAACTGGACAAACGAGCGTCCAGGCGTCAGGAAGAGCATCCGGCCTTTAAAAAGTTGAGTGATGAGGTGTTGATGTGGTTATCTGTCTGGAGCGAGGTGCAGATAGTTTGCATGGTCCAGCTGATGCCACTGCATGCCAAAACATCTCTGGCCTCATTTAAATGCAGACTGGTTTTACCTTCTGATACCGGCTTACCCAGGTTGTCCTGGAAAAGCGGCCGCTAAACCGGTATAGTAGTAGTGGTAGTTATATATTGCCACATTTTATCTGATTTTCACTGTAGAACTGTCTTTACTGCTTTGACGCTGTTGGTTGGGCGCCAGGAAGGGCATCCGGCCTGTAAAAACTGAGCGATGGGGTGCTGGCGTGGGTGTCTGTCTGGGTAGTCCTGGACAAAGGGCCGTTAAACGGGTGTATGTATGTAACTGCCTTTTGACAGTTACTATTAAACGATGTCACTTCCCAACAGGTGGATCGGTTCACGGCTCGCTATGCCTCGCCGGTCCTCAGCTCTCGTGAATTCTCGTCCCTGCAGGACCCGGCTCACAGCGTGGTGGGCCTCACAGTCCGTGCTCGGCCGGCGGCACGCGAGGTGCTGGCTGCCTACGCGGTGGGCGACTCCAGCATGGAGCTGACCATCACACTGCCGTCCAACTTGCCTCTCGGTCAGATCACGGTCAGCGGGGACGAGCGACGTGCTGGTGTGCAGAAGGCACAGTGGAGGAAGTGGATACTGCAGCTCACCGTCTTCCTCACCTACCAGGTACGGGCTGCAAATAACAACTATAACAAGTAAAAAAGGTAGCCCATACTCGATTACCGAGCTGATCCCGGTTTTTGGCAGTCAGCCTGCAGGTGATGTGAGTCATAAACCCGGTGGTAGGCTGCCATTACTTTCCGCAAAGCCTGCAGTTAACCCCGCAACCCCATTAAGAGGGCTGCTACCAATTTTGCTGTTCGGTGAACAGAGGCACAATGGGTGTGAACAGTTTGCCTAAGACTGTTACCCGACAGCGTCACGACTGCGATTTGAACCCGGGCCCTTCTGCGCCTGATTCCAGCACACTAACCACTCGGCTAACGAGCCACCCTAACAATAACGAGTGGTCATAGTAATTTGTCACCTTCCAGGTGCGGGCAGCGAGTTAT
>Ga0126333_1000282_pt1 | contig 10200 bp, 7 predicted proteins | sample InaspJWI54metaG_FD_94488 | JGI IMG/M metagenome (GOLD analysis project Ga0126333, IMG submission 94488) | Marine gutless worms symbiont microbial communities from Oahu, Hawaii - Inanidrilus sp. 2 OAHU.JWI-54 metaG | ecosystem: Host-associated > Annelida > Digestive system > Unclassified | place...
ATGAGACACCTCCTAAATCCATTTGCGTTGTTGTCGAAAACACGCTGGTATCATAGCAGCTTATTGTTGCTGTGATTAGGGAGGTGTCTCTATTCTAAATGCCCTTTAATGCATATCAGGCCAGATGAGGGATGAATCATGAAAATTGGGGAAGGAAACATGAGCGCGTTTAACAGTCTGTATTTATTGATACTATTGACTATCGGCATTGTGCTTGGGATGGCACCGTTTGCGGGCGCAAGGACCGATCCGGTAACCGAGAAAGACGATATCCGTTACCTGAAGAGCCTCAGTATCGAAGACCTGGCCTACCTGGAAGTGACCTCGGTATCCAAAAAAGCCGAAAAGCTATCGGATGCGGCCGCGGCCGTTTTCGTCATCTCCGATGAGGATATCCGCAGATCCGGCGTCACGACCATCGCCGAAGCACTGCGCATGATGCCGGGCATCCAGGTCGCCCATATCGATGCCAATAAATGGGCCATCACCGCCAGGGGTTTCAGCGGCAGTTTTGCCAATAAACTGCTGGTCATGATCGATGGCCGCACAGTCTATTCACCGAGCTGGTCGGGTGTTTTCTGGAACGTGCAGGATACCATGCTCGAAGACATTGCGCGCATCGAGGTCATCCGGGGGCCCGGGGCCTCGCTGTGGGGCGCCAATGCGGTCAACGGTATTATCAACATCATCACCAAAAAAGCCGGAGAAACCCAGGGCGGCCTGATAAGCGGCGGCGTGGGCACCGAGGAGCGTGGATTTGCCAGTGCGCGTTATGGCTGGCGGACATCGGACACATCGCACTTGCGCCTGTATGCCAAATATTATGATCGGGATCACGGAGCCGAAGCCGACGGGCAAGATGGCCATGACCAATGGTCTGCCTTGCGCAGTGGTTTTCGTTTCGATTGGGAGATGGATACAACCGACGCCTTCACCCTGCAGGGTGACGTATATTCCCAGCGGGCCAACGCTACCTATGAGTTCACGTCCCTTACCCCGCCAAGCTACCAGGAGACAGTCCGCGATGAATCCGAACTGGGTGGGGCAATATTCTATCGCGGTGGGAACATACCCTGGCGAACGACTCCGAATTTGCCCTCCAGGTATATTTTGATCACACTCGGGCCGCTGATGAACTTTTCGACGAGGTCCGCAATACGTTTGACATCGATTTCCAGCACCGCGGAATGCTGAACGAGGCCAATGAAATCATCTGGGGCTTGGGGTACCGGAACTCGCGGGATGAAACCAAGCCTCTGCGCAACACTGTGTTCGACCCCCTGGAAAAGACGCTGGAACTCTACAGCTTGTTCATCCAGGACCGAATCACGGTGGTGCCGGACCGGTTCTGGCTGACCATCGGATCGAAATTCGAAAACCATACCTACACGGATTGGGAAGTCCAGCCCACCGGCCGCTTCCTGTGGAAACCGCGCGAAGACCACTCGGTTTGGGGCGCCGTCTCCCGGGCCGTGCGGACCCCTTCCCGGGCGGAGAGAGAGGTGCAGTTTGAGCTGCAGACCCTGCCTCCGGGCACGCCGCAAAATCCAGGCCCGTTTCCTGTCCGGGCGCGGGTCAACGGCAGTGAACATGTCCGATCCGAAGAAGTCGTGGCCTACGAGCTTGGCTATCGTTTCCCGCTTACCGATCGGATGCTCTGGGATGTGGCCGTATTCTACAACAAATACAAAGACCTGGGTACGTCCACCACCGGGGCCCAATCCTTTGTACCCGGGCCGCCGCCCTACGTGGTGTCGCCGGAAACTTTAATCAATGGCGAGTCCGCCGACACGCGGGGCATCGAAATCGCCACCAATTTCATCCCAATCGAATGGTGGAAGCTGGATCTGGCCTACACCTATTTGAAGATGGACAAAGACCCGCGACTATCACAGATTGCTGGAACCAGCCCCCAGAACCAGTTCAGTGCCCGGTCGGCCATGGACCTGCCCCGTGATTTTGAATTGGACCTGTGGTTACGCTATGTGGACGACCTGCCGGCGCTGCAGATAGACGATTATCTGACCTTCGATGCCCGCCTGGCCTGGAAGCCCTCCACCGACCTGGAAATCGCCCTGGTCGGCCGGAATCTGGCCGACGACCAGCATCTCGAGTTCGTGGATCTATTTTTTCCAGCGCGTTCCACCGAAGTCGAACGCAGTGTTTACACCAAAATGACCTGGAATTTCTAACTGTAAATCCGGACGCCGGTTGGTGGCTTGCCTTTGCGATTGCAGGCCGGTTGACCAAAGTCGTTGAATTGAGACAGGATGTATTCCTTGAAAGCCCAAAAGCCATATATACTCTCCCTGCGACCCCTTCTGCGCAGGATTCTGGGCTTTCTGCTGTTACCCGTTATTATAGCTGCCACTACCCTTCCCGCCGGAGCGCGGGGTTTTTCAGAAGTCCAGATCAAAGCGGTCTATCTGTTCAACCTGACCAGTTTTGTACAGTGGCCGCCCACAGCGTTTACGGACCCGGCGGCCCCGTTGCGGATTGCCGTCTACGGCGATGACGAGGCGTCCGACTTTATAGAGATATTTCGGAAGGTGATCCGGGGAGAGCGTCACGGCCAACGGCCGATCGTCATCGAACGCCTCTCAGAGACCGCCGACCCGACCGGCTACCACCTCCTTTTCATTGCCGCTGCCGGAAAAAAAGACACGGAAAAACTGCTGGCCGCCGTCGCGGGTCGGGCCATTCTCACCGTGGGGGCCAGTCCCGGTTTCTGCCAACGCGGGGGCGTGATCAATCTGCTGCGCCGGGGCAACCGCATCGGTCTCGAAGCCAACATCGGGGCCGCCAAAGCGGCCGGGCTCCAGGTCAGCTCAAAGTTGCTGCGCATCGCCACCATCGTCAACGTCCCGGGCGGAAAAGGCGGTGGCTCATGAAACGGTTTCACAACTTTTCCCTGCAGACCAAACTGACCATCGTTTCCATGCTGACCTGTCTGCCGGTGCTGGTTCTCACGGCCATCTTTTTTATCCAAAACGAGCGGACAACCTATCGCAACGAGCTCATCCACAGCGTCTCGACCCTGGCGAAAGTCATCGGTATCAACAGCTCGGCCGCCCTGGTATTCCAGGATCCGAACGCCGCACGGGAAACGCTGGCAGCGCTCAGCGCGGAACCGTTTGTGGCCGCCGCCGCGATAATCCGGCGTGATGAAGGCCTGTTCGCGGCTTATCAAAAAGGTCAAGGCGAAACAGACCTGCCCGAACAGCCGTCGGCCGGAGCCGATCACCTGGCGGACTTGCCGCCGGGTTTTATCGATCCGGGCGCACCTTCGGAGAAGCACCACTTCACCGGCAATGCCTTCATGCTGGTGCAACCGATCCTGTTTCGCAGCGAGCCCATCGGCCAGGTGTTTATCCGGGTTAATCTGGAGGAGTTCAATGAAAAACTGACCCTGTATGTGTTGATCGTCCTCGGCGTTTTGCTGGCGGCGGCGGTCGCTGCCTTTTTCCTTTCCGCCCGGCTGCAACTGTTGATCTCGCGACCTATTTTAAACCTGGCCGAAAAGGTGCGGCTCATCACGCGCGAGGCGAACTACGCGGTCCGGGCCGAGAAGACCACGAACGATGAAATCGGTGAACTCATCGGCGGCTTCAACGAGATGCTCACCCAGATTGAAAAGCGCGACGCCGAACTGGCCACCCACCGGGATAATCTGGAGAGCCAGGTAGCCGACCGCACCGCCGAGCTGGCCAATGCCGTTGCCAGCCTGGAAACGGAGATGAGCGAGCGCAAACGGACCCAACGTGCCTTGGAGCAAAGCGAGGTCCGCTATCGTGAGATGTTTGCCAACATGAGCAACGGGGTGGCGGTGTTTCGAAAGCATCCGGAGCAAGACGGATTTGTCCTGACCGACATGAACAAGGCGGCCGAAAAAATCGTTGCTGCCAAACGCGACACTGTCCTGGGTCTTCCGCTGGAGGTGATCGCATCGCCCTACGCCCATCTGGGCCTGGATGAGGTCCTTCACCGTGTGTGGCAGAAGGGTGGGGCCGAACATGTGCCTGTCAGGCGCTATGACGGCGGCTCCAAGGCGTTGTGGCTGGAGTACTTTGCCTACAAGTTGATCACCGACGACATTGTCTTGATTTTCATCGACGAAACCGACAAAAAGCAGGCTGAAGTTGAGAAGACACGCATGGAGAGCCAGCTTTTGCGTGCCCAGAAAATGGAGGCGATCGGTATGCTGGCCGGCGGGGTTGCCCATGACCTCAACAACATCCTCTCCGGCATCATGAGCTATCCGGAATTGCTTTTACTGGACCTGGAAGACGGCCACCCGATGAAGAGCCCGCTCGAAATGATTCAGAACTCGGGACAGCGCGCCGCGGCCATCGTCCAGGACCTGTTGACGCTGGCACGCCGGGGTGTGGCCGTTACCGAGACGGTCTCCCTGAAAGATATCGTCACCGAGTATCTGGAGAGCCCCGAGTTCCGGAAATTGATCTCCTATCATGCCCATATCGACATCAAGGCCGATATGGGCGACGGCAGCTTCAATGTGAAAGGGTCCGCGGTCCATCTGTCCAAAACCGTCATGAACCTCACCTCCAATGCCGTCGAAGCCATGCCCGACGGCGGTGCCGTGACCATCTCGGTCGAGCGCGTCTATGTCGACACACCCGTGCCCGGATACGACTCGATCGAACCCGGCGATTTTATCATTCTGCGGGTTGCCGATGAAGGGATCGGCATCTCGGCCGAGGATTTGGAACGGATTTTCGAACCCTTCTATACCAAGAAGGTCATGGGGCGCAGCGGCACTGGCCTGGGCATGGCCGTGGTGTGGGGAACCGTCAAAGACCACCAGGGATATATCGATGTCAAGAGCGCCGTGGGGCGCGGGACTCAGTTTACCCTGTATTTCCCTGAGGTCGAAGAATCCGCTCCCGCCACAACCGTTGGGTATTCTTCCGTGTTGCCCCAGGGGAACGGCGAAATGATCCTGGTTATCGACGATGTCGAGGAGCAGCGCCAAATTGCCTGCGCCATGCTGCAGCGCCTGGGATACAGCGCCGAGGCAGTTGCCAGCGGCGAAGAGGCGGTGGCCTATGTACAGCAGACGCAACCCGACCTGCTGCTGCTCGACATGATCATGGATCCGGGCATTGACGGCTACGAAACCTACCGTCGCATCCTCAAGTATGCTCCCGGGCAAAAGGCCCTTATCGCCAGCGGCTTTTCCGAGTCCCGGCGGGCCCGCATGACCCAGGAGCTGGGGGCCGGGGCCTACCTGAAAAAACCCTACAACTTCGATCAATTCGCCCGTGCGGTACAGAAAGAACTCAATCGCGATAAGAATTGATTGCCTTAAAACGCGCTTACTAAATAAAGCCAGCCTGTACCAGTAACCATTACTAATGCTTGCAATTTCATGTCTTTTCGGCTTATCTATTCGTTGACAAAGCCGGGCACTTAGGGTTTGTTAAAATTCGATTGGGAACCATCTCTGCAAGTCAGCGGAAAATCTATATCTGGATCGAAAACGATGTGCGGCGACCTCTATCTTATTGATTAGCCGCCCGTTCGCGTTGCTCACTCGACCAGGCTTCGCACGAGGCTACGCCCGGCAGGCACACGCAAACAAAGGCAGGGCTTAATTTTAGATTTTGGAATTCGGATTTTGGATTTAAGGTATCGCTGTGCTCAGACTTTTATATGTATTGGCAAAATACCTTCAATCTAAAATCAACAATCCGCAATCTAAAATGGAAAACGTCCTTTAATATAAAATCAAAAATTAACTCGATGGCTAATTTTAGGTTGCCATTGACCGCCTGCCTGCGGTTCATTGGGGCTACTGTTTAACCCCGCAACTATTCATAAGTTGGGGACTTCGATCCAGTTTAACTTGAGGACACATCATGAAACGGGAAAACAAAATTGGCGCCGGCTTTTTCATCCTGATTCTCTGCGCCGCATTGTGTTTCAGCGGTTGCGAAGGTAGCGAACCGAGGGAGCATGTCGACGACGCAGTGAAGGATCTCAGTGGGCAAGAACAGGTCGAGCAGATGGAGAGGATGAAAAAGCAAATCGACGCGATCAACAAAAAACAGGCCGACCGCTTCAAACAGGCCGACGAAGGAAATGAGTAATAGATCGTAAATGCAGGGAAAGACATTCCGGGAGTCAGGTGTCGGGGGTCCGGAGTCGGGAGTCAGGCGTCCGGAGTCGGGAGTCAGGCGTCCGGGGTCAGAAAGATCTTCCCTCCCCTGGCGGGAGGGATTAGAGGGAGGGGGAAGCTTTTTTATATCTCTGACTTCAACAATTTGAGCCGCCCGTTCGCGTTGCTTACTCGACACACGCAGACAAAGTCAGGACTTTAATTTTAGATTTTGGAATTCGGATTTTAGATTCAAGGAATCGCTACGCTCAGGCTTTTTTTTAGATTGGCGGAACACCTCCAATCTAAAATCAGTAATCAAAAATCAAAAATTGCTTCGATCGCTTCGCGATAAAGAACCAATGCTTCAATTTCAGCAGCTGTTGTCTTATCCATGCCGCTCATTTGCCCGAAGGGCATGGCAACTGTCATCTGGCCACGTCGGCCAGATGATGTCTGCGTTCGTCTGCGGCTAATTGAGGATTTTAAATGAATTTGGATTTAGACTTCATCAGATCTCAGTATCCCGTCTTCCAAAACCCCGACACCGCCCGCTGGGCGATGTTCGAAAATGCCGGCGGATCCTACGTCCCCAAGCAGGTCATCGACCGCCTCCACGACTTTTTCCGCTATACCAAAGTCCAGCCCTACGGCCTGTTCGATTCATCGGTGGTGGCCGGCGAGGCCATGGACGCCGGGTACCGGGCCATGGCCGGGCTGCTCAACTGCGATCCGGACGAGCTGACCCTGGGCCCCTCCACCACCATGAATTTTTACGTGTTGGCTCAGGCCATCCGGCCCCTGCTCGAACCGGGCGACGAAATCATCGTCACCAACCAGGACCACGAGGCCAACATCGGGTGCTGGCGGCGGCTGGATGCGTTCGGCGCGACCATCAAGGAGTGGCGGATCGACCCACAGTCCGGCGAGCTGGATATCGAGGATCTTAAAAAACTGGTCACTGAAAAAACCGCCCTGGTCTGCTTCACCCTCTGCTCCAACATCGTGGGCACCATGAACGATTATGCGGCCATCTGCGAGATCGCCCATTCGGTCGACGCCCTGGCCATCGGCGACGGGGTCTCGTTTGCCCCCCACCGGGTGCTGGATGTCAACTCCAGCAGCCTGGACATCTATTGCTTTTCCACCTACAAAACCTTCGGCACCCACATCGGGGTCATGTGGGGCCGCCGGGAAGTCCTCGACCAGCTCGAACCCCAGGGGCACTTTTTCAACCGGGACCTCCCCCACTACAAGTTCAACCCGGCCGGGCCGCTGCATGCGGAGATTGCCGCCCTGGCCGGGATCGAGGAATACATCGAAGCGGTTTACCACCACCATTTCGAACAAAGCCACTACGATTTCCACACCCATGCCTGCAAAGTCTTCGACCTGTTCGCCGAGTACGAAGCCGTCCAGGCCAACCGGATTCTGGAGGCGATCAAGGCCATACCCGGTGCGCGGATTATTGGTCAGGATAGAGCGGAAATGGGTTCACGGGCGGCGACTATCTCCATGACATTAGACGGTGTGGATTGCTCCGATGCCGTTAAATACCTTGTCGAAAAACAAATAGCATTGCGCAACGGGCATTTCTATGCGTTAAGATGTCTTGAAGGGCTTGGCATTGAGGATACGGCTGAGGGTATTATCAGGATCAGCCTTGTTCACTATAACAATGAAACCGACGTGGACAGGTTGGTGGCAGGGTTAGAAGATCTTTAGCGAGTTCAACATCGATATTTGATTAGCCGCCCGTTCGCGTTGCTCACTCGACACACGCAGGCAAAGTCAGGGATTAATTTTAGATTTTGGAATTCGGATTTTAGATTTAAGGAATCGCTGCGCTCAGGCTTTTATGTAGATTGGCAAAATGCCTTCAATCTAAAATCAACAATCCGCGATCTAAAATGGAAAATCACTTCGATCGCTTCGCGATAAAGACCTGAAGAGCAAGAGGTCGGACGTCGGAGGTCGGACGCCAGAGAACGCTGGAGGTCGGCTATCAGACACCTGAGGCCGGTAAAAGCAAGAGGTCGGAGAACTGACGTCGGACATCTGGTCTCTGATTTCTTGTCTTTCATGTCTGCGGCTAAACAGTTTTTAAGGTTGAAGTTTTTTCAGAGAACAGTCCGGCGTTTAATGCGGCCTAGCTTTAGCGAAGACGGAAGATTGATCCAAATACCCACCAAATGGAGGCAATAGCATGGGTTACCAGCAAGAATGGAAAACCGCAAAAACAAATTTCACCAAGGTAACCGGGAAAAAGAAACCCACCGAAAAGTTTCTAGGGTTTTTCCGTAAAGGGACCGGTGTCGAAGCGGCTTTAAAAAACTTTGATTCAGCCAAAACCTTTGCCCAAAAGGAGAAGGCCTGCCTGGCAGCCTTCAAAAGCAAGGAGTCATATTCCAAGGTGCTGAATGCCAGCCTCCGGGAGAATACCGATATCAAAGCGGAGCTCACCAAGCTCAAGTCCACCTTGGAGGACATTTACAAACGGGTTGAAAAAGAAGCGCAGCCGGTACCGACCGGCCGCATGGTCAAGCCGGAAATCATTCGGTCTTTTAAGCTCAACGGCAATGCAAAGCCGAAATGGCTCAACATGGGCGACATAACCGTTACCGCCTATGTGGAAATGGATTCTTTCCTGGGCGACCTATTTAAGCAAAAGGCGGAGGGGCTGCGCATCGAAAAATTGGGGGAGGTTGCCCTGAAAACCATGAAGCCCTGGCAAAAGGCTATTGAAGAAGTCATCATGAAGGAGGACAAACGGCTTGAAACCGAAAAAAAAGAAAAACATGCCGCCTTGATCAAAGACCTCAATCATACGCTCAAAGTGCATGCCGAACGCTGCGAAAAGATGATGAATAACGCGGTTCAACGCGAGCTTGATGCCATGGTCGGCCGTATCGATGCCCTGAAATCGTTCAAACGCGGCGCTTATGTATCCATCGCTATAAAACTCACCACCATCGGCGTTGCCATCTCCTCCATCGCCCTCACGCTCGGGGCAGCCTCGGTCAGCATGCTCTCGGCGTTGAAAGCCGCACTCGAACTGAGTATGGTGGCGGCCGAACTTTTCGAAGATTTGGAGACGGCGCATTTTGACGTGGAAGAGGATCTCGCCTATATGGCGAAACATTACGATGAACTGGGGGGTGCCGAAAAAACACTGAAAGAGATGCTGGCCGAGGCGTCCCCTCTATCGAAACTCTTCAATAAAAGCCTGAGCAGCGCCCGGGCCAATGTGAAAAAGCTCACCGCTAAAATCGCCGAAGCTGAAAAACAGTGCGATAAAGTGGTCGCCAAACTCAACGAAGCCCTGGATGAAGGGCGCAAAATACCGCTAAAGCATGTGAACGACAAACAGAAAAAAATGCTCAAAGAGATCGAAACGGTCGTCAATAAGGCGCTCAAAGAGATACGGACTGGCAGCAACGAAATCGATAAAGAAATCAAGTACAAGAAACATGCCGATCAGTTCCTCGCCAAGGTCGAAAAAAAGCAAAAGATCGCCCTGTACAGCGGCGCTACCGTCAAATGGTCCGCCCGCGCCGGGGGTGTCTACGCGCTGGCCAATTTTATCAAAAAGGTATCCACGGGCGCGGGTTTACTCTTTTAAGGGCCGACCCCTGATAATTCTTTCCGTGTCAAAAAAGGGTTTTAGGTTTAAGGTATAAGGTAGAAGGATAAGATCCAGAATTCAGAGGTCGGAAGCCGGAGGTCAGGAAAACCCCCCTCCCTTGACGGGAGGGGCTGGGGGAGGGTGCTGAAGGAAGGGGTCAAGGGGCCAAGGGTTCAAGGGGTCAAGTGAAGGACGAAAACACAAAAACCCGGAATTAGCCGCCCGATCGCTTTGCTCGTTCGACACACGCAGACAAAGGCAGGACTTAATTTTAGATTTTAGAATTCGGATTTTAGATTTAATGTTTCGCTGCGCTCAGCTTTTTATATAAATTGGTAATACGGTTCTCTAAAAAACTCCAGTAGTGCCGAACTGTGACCGTATTTGTCACAAGGCACGGTTATAAAGGCCTCATAACCTTAAAAAAGGAGGCCACTATGACAACGTTTACAGTCAC
>Ga0126333_1000283_pt1 | contig 10174 bp, 8 predicted proteins | sample InaspJWI54metaG_FD_94488 | JGI IMG/M metagenome (GOLD analysis project Ga0126333, IMG submission 94488) | Marine gutless worms symbiont microbial communities from Oahu, Hawaii - Inanidrilus sp. 2 OAHU.JWI-54 metaG | ecosystem: Host-associated > Annelida > Digestive system > Unclassified | place...
ACAGAGAGAAACTGTTATTAAGCGTTTCTATGTTAACAGGCAGATTAATGTGGATTAATTATCAAGAAATATCAAACTGCTGTAGACCAGTTTTGACTTACTGACTGACAGACTGACGCCATCAGTGACTGACCGACTGCTGATCACGTATGGCATTTTGCCGCGACTGAGCTTTTCTTTGTTGTGGCAGTTATGTACAGTGGGTTATGGGATTTTTTATATGGCCGATGTAAACAACTTCTTATTAGTGATTTAAATAATGCTTATTTCTCCAGACATTTATTTTAAAACATTGTTTGAGAGGCTATGTCTTGCATAACAGTTTGCTTCACTTATTCGTTAAAAATGGCGATTTTTGGACACAGATATTTCACAAGGGAGTGTAGCGACACGTTTAGGGTGTGGTGGGGTATTTTTATACGACTTTGTTACAAATTTCCTACTAAGTCTAACAGTGAAAGAATTTTGAAAATCGGTAAATATTTGGTGAAGTTATGGGCAAGAGTTAGGTGTCTTGTTTTTTTGACTCACAGTGTAGACATTTCCTAAAACAAACTGATTTAATTTTATTTGAATGACACACCAAATCTTCGCCCCTTATCTCCAGAAATTATACCGTGTTATACCCACAAAAGGGCGATCGTATTCACTTCACCTTATGTATAGAGATGTAGGCCTAGTAAGAGGCAATTAAGATTACACGCCTATAAGCTACACGGACAGATTTGGGAACAGCGCTTCCACAAAATTAGCTGCCGAGCAGTCTTAAAACGCTTTTATGCTTCTTCTGGACAGTTCTCCTGCATCATTGTGCATCGCTGCACTGCAAGCGAAGTCCACGAAGCGATGTCAAGACAGAACGAATCCACTACAGGCCTGGACGCAAGAAACCCATGGCATCGCTGAACGGCAAAAAGAGAAAAGAAGGGCCAGGGCTCCGGCGCCATATTTGTAAATCCGGCACTAGCGAACTCAGGCAGTCGTAATTTTGAAGTCTCGGTATAGCATAGGCCTATGTGACGTGACAGCAATCGTGGTTTTAGTGTTGACGAACTTTTCTATTCCGTGATGTCTGTCGCGTCGGTTAATTTTTCTTCGATGTCGCTTAGTTCCCTGGAAGTCACAAGTCCCGGTTCATTGAACATCAAGAACTCTGTACGCCCCTGACTGCTGTATTTTTCCACCCTGTGCAGTGAACTAGCCTTAGATTCATTTCACGATTTACTGTGTTCTATAAATTTGTTAATGCACGTACATGCTCTGGAATACGAACTACGAGTAAGCTATGACGTAGGCTCCTCACGATGACACGTACAATATACCTGTCCAAACTGACAGAATTAATTAGCCTATAACCAAATTGATTGTTCTCGTGTTTTAGAAGCTGATGATGACGACGATCTACCTAAAACGTGATTTGAACAAGACAACGTCTGATGCGGCACTCACAAGCCGATATAATTATAAGCAGGGTAGCTTAAGTGCTTTTTGAGCCTTTCTGTCCAGTTGACACAATTCTGCTCTTTACTGTTTTATGTATTGTATCTATACTGATAAATAAAATATTCATTCATTCAAGCAACGTCAACTCGTATAGGCTGTTAGGACACGTGATTAATGTCACGCACTCACGTATATCACGACTGAGCTATCTGCTGAAACATCCACGAAGACTGGACGGCTGTTACAATGGACGTGGGGTGGCTGTAATGTAACTGGATACTTTAATGGCAGATACAGCTGCTGCTATTGGCATTATTTATTTTGTATTTTTATTATTTACATTGCAAATAAACTCATCTGCAGACAAAGTGTGCAAATTCATACTTTTTATTTGCAAATCTATGTAACATCTAACCACTATCAACAGTTTTCAAGCTGAAAACTTTCTGAACGTCACTTTATTCCATAGTCCATTAGCAATAGATATAACCACTGAAACATTAGCAATAATCTGTGAGAAGGCATAATGCTACCACAAAGTCACTGATAGCAGGAGAAACACGTTTTGACAGCACAAGCAACGATGCCACAACACTGTACAGTTCTCAAGAGCTGTTCGAAAGGATGCAACTTTGACTGACTTTAATACAATAACATTTTCCAGAGAATTTAAGCGACTTGTGCATACTGAACACGTTGAGAGAACAACAGAAGCAACACAAGAAAGGGAAGTCCGACGACCAGGCAGCAACCAAATTCACAGAAAAATGTGCTACTTCACGGACTGCTTTTGAAAATACACCAAATTTTACGTTAAAAAATTCGGGAGAAAGTTGGAAAAATTGACTGAAATTTCACGGACACTACTGGCCCTGTTGCAAGACGTTGTATAAACGTTGACGATAAACCGCTCGCCTCGCTAATCTGTTCATTCACAGTCACTGACGCTGTGAACAACAAAGTCCGTATACATCATATAACTTTGACAAAAAAAACCAATCACAAAACAGCTTGCTTACTAGCGATGACAAAAGATAAACAAAACGTATGCGAATATAAAGGTCCTTGGCCTTTTATCATTGTGAAATTTATCACACTATTGGCTGTGCCTGGCATAACGAGTCATACTAGACAGTAGAGCAAACATATCTAAGGTGAAATGCAGTCAAGCAAAGCATTTATCAGCATAACCGGGCAGCCAACTGCCGACTTGTTTCTCAGTGGCTTGATGCTGTATTTTTATCAACAACGTCAGTGAGGAATGTAATCAATTCAGTCGTGTCCATCCATTTGTCCACCCACTCCAACTTTTGAAGCAATTGACCTCAGACCTTTCTCGGCCATGACCATACTCGATGGAAATTGAGAAATCAAGGTCACAGGTCTTCAAGGGTTAGCAAAGATGGTAATGTGACCAGACTGTCCTCGACTGAGGGCAGTTTTTCTAGTAATTTCGTCGGTATAGCTAACAAATTAAAAGTCTACATGATAAGCAACAATCGAGTTCACACAGACACACGCAGGGGTTCAACTAAATTGGATTCTGCTGGGTCTCAGACTCACCATCTCATACTGGGGATATGGCACCTGCTAGGCCGAATCCAGCAGCTATGATGGTCAGCAAGATCCGACAGTTTGCTGATAATTTTCCTGTCATTAATAGCACTGACTTTTTAAACGCACATTTGGCTATCTGTCTGATTATTTATTTCATCTAAAACCCTACTATTATTTTATTTTTTAAATCTTTATCTGCCATAGCATGGTTTGTAATGCAAAAACTGGGGAGTTGTCGCTGGCAAGATTATACATGGTCTTCAAAAGGGCCGCTTCACCACTGAAAATGGAAGGACATGCAACGGGAGATATCATGTCTAGAACGATGCCCAAGATGCGCCCAATAACACATGCACATACATACACATGGATGTAATGTATGCACACAGAGATTCCACAGCAATACACAAACTCATCATACACCATTAATTACACAGCTCGATCGAATGACAGGCCACCATTGACATGCACATGAACTAGAGTAAATGACATGATATTATCACAGTTATTTATCAGACTTTCGACTCTTGCTTTTATGCTTCTTGGACTTCTTGTGGTGCTTCTTGTGGTGTTTTTTCGACGATTTTGACGCTGATTCAGACGCGTGGCGGGAGCGTTTGTGCCGCGAGTGATGCGAATGTTTTGCGTCACCGCTCGTCGCCGGATGATGTTCAGTCTCCGTAGCTGCTGTTTCACCCTCGTCGTAGTCCGGCTCAAACTGGTCTTCGTCAATGATCGACACCTTGCGTTCGTCGCAAGCAGCTGCCGACCTGTGCCTCTGTTCGCCACTAGATGCCGCTGCCATCGCCTGGTCATCCTCCGTCTAGCAATGCATCAATCGTTTAATCTACTATTAGTATAAAACAAACAGCTAAATGAAAATATATGCTACGCATTATCTTGCTGATGTTATCCAGTCCAAACTGTCATCTGCAAATTCAATTTGTTTTCATTAAGGGCATCACAAGTACATGCATGCTTATAGCTTAATACCAAAACAGAAACTGTCTTTACACAGTCCTAATGTAAATTTCATGATAATCCTTTTAGTAAGAGGGTAATTAACTGTCATTCGGACAATGGCTTTTCATATGTCATCAACACATTAATGCCTCAGATTCAGCTTTTGGTGACCTTGGGTGGCTGTGTGCATTTATCAATTATATTTACCTGATAAATTATTTTCTGAAAAAATTAATCTTGTTCAGCTCCGTACAAAATGTTGAACCAGTCTTTCAGGTATACTATTTAATTATCGTTTAATTTGCTAAACATTTAAGCGATAGTTATTGTTTAATTGTATAAACACATGAATCTCCACCTCGGTCACAGTAATCAGCAGCTGCTGGGCAGCCCGCGATGGTGGTGCGGTGGCGTGGTCAGACGTCTGAGTCCGCGATGAGCTGGAATGATGGCGACGATGTCGCTTCTCGTGCCTCGCCGAGTCCTTTGACTTGCTGTGAACCACTGTCCTAACATCCCCAGCTGCTGCCACCAGCTGTGTCGATTCAACAGCAATTTTCTGAATACTTGACTTCAGCGGCGGCGACTTCACAACGGACGACACGATGCCGGATGGCTGGCGCGGCTTCTGACGCAGAGCCTGGTCAGCACTTTCCAGCACCGACCTACATGCAGCACACAGTGTCCACTGTCTCTTGAAAATGAAATCCATAGATTTTCAAGCAGCAGGTCACAACATAAATAAGCCCAGTTTGGGTCTGAGGTACAGACCAGAAATGGATAGGGCCAATGCTTATAGACAGGACCAATACCATTTTCAGTATTTGCCAGTCCCTCTCTGCTGCATTTAATGTAACAGTCCAGTCCAAACATCAACGGCCAGTGTATATAATTATACTGTTATACTGCTCAACAATGGTCTTTAATTTTGAGCTGTGAAATTAATTCACTACAAGGTTAAAGTAACAAGCTACTCACATGTCATAAGACAGTCTAAGACAGCATCTTTAACCCATTATTTTAAACAATAAAAATTCAAGCAACCCCAACACAATAAAATAGCAACCTTCTCACAGAGAAGTATTTTATGGGTGTGAATTGATGACGTCATTAAGCTACATTTACCAATGCAGTGCTATGATGACAACTCGCCTTGGCAGACTTGTCTTTGTTGTGGCTGGCAGTCTATCTCGGTCTCTAGCTGCAAGCACAGGGGCACTGTCTCTCTCAGAAACGACGTCAGTTTCGCGCTCCCATCGAGACTTCTCCGGCACGCTGGCCACAAGGAGTGGCTTCACTTGTGCAACGTTTTTTGCCGATACCTCTGTCTTCTCAGCAGCTGGCTGCTGAAGTGTAGCCTTCTCTGCAGCAGCAAGAAGTGGTAAGGCCTGCTCCGGTTCCACCTTGGAATTCAACCCAAGTTGCTCACTGCTGACTGGCAACAATACTTCCTCTTTCTCACTGGTCACCACTTCCATGGAAACTGCTGACGATTTCTCAACAACTGGCTCAGGCAACAACGACTCAGTTAGAAGCAGAGGTACAGTAGTGGGCTCAGTCAGCAATGGAGTTACTGGTGCAACTGGTGTCTCAACTTTCTCCTTTGCAATCTGCTCCAGTGGAATAACAGCTTCAGAATCAGTTGGCTCAGATATTGCTGATTTATCAACTTTCTTGCTTGCCACGACAGTCTTATCTCGGTCTAGTTCTGAATGACTTGTTTGCTCAGTTGTGGCTGCAGCATGTTTCTGATCTGCTTTGAAAGTTTCCTTCTGTGGAACACTTTCAGAAATCACTTTCCTGCAGTGGGTTGTTTCGGCAGCAGCCTGTGTATATCTGCTGGGCAGTTTAATGGCCAGTAGCGGCATTACTTTCTTCGGTTGTAAAGAAGGACCGTCAGCATAAGGGTATGTTTGAACCAGAGGTATTGGAGTGAAGTCTGGCAACTTCTTAACTCCTGTGCCAGAAAATTTCTCATCAGACACAACTTTATGCACAGACGGCTGATGGTCCACCGACCTTTGAACTGATTCTGTTTGCTTTGAATCAAAGTCTTCTGACTTAGGCAATTTGTATGAATCATCGGTGGACCTGGTGCGTAAGCCTTTCTTGGCAGCTTTGTCTTTAGCACTCACCTCTGATGTCCAAGACTCCTTGACCTTTAATTTCTCATCATGCTGGCTCTTGCCAGATCTAGACTCTGGCTTGGGTTCTTGCTTTGACAGGGAAATTTTTTGACTTTGCTTCAATGGTCTAGTTTCCTTTTCTGAAGTTCCATACTGTCTGGAGCCTTCTCGATGCTTCCACCTACCCGACACATCTCCACCCCGTGCATCAAATTCTCTGGAACGAGACCTTTTTCTGCTACTTTCTGGTGACATGGATCGCTTCCTCTTACGACCCGAGCTTGCAGAGCGAGACCGCGACCTAGAACGTTTCTTCAACCGCCGAGGTGACCGGGAACGTGCCCGTGGCAAGAACGGGTTAAAGCCTGGATAACCCATAGTTTCGTACCACTCAGTTACCGATCTCATGTACTGGTTCCAGCTGGGATTTATCTCTGGCAAAGCACGAAATTTGGGCTGCAGAACTGGGGCGGCGGGATAACTGGGATGGCTTGCTATAGGCCGATCGTACTTGCCACCGGCCACCGGAGACTGGTCACGCGGCGGCGGGCGATCTTTTCTGGCGTACTTTGCGGTCTTTGGATGCGGCGGACTTCGACTGCGGCGGACCTCTCGAGGGGGCGAGTAGCGCTTTCTCTGATACGGCGATCGTGAGCGGGACCGCGACGCTGGCCTAGCCGCATACTGTTGAAAACTGGGGCTGGGCGAGCGTTGTCGTGCCGGTCTCGGTGTCACAGATCGTGACTGAGAACCGCGCATTCTTGACTGCGACTGGACTCCGGGCGGAGGAGACCGCGTCCACCCTCGCGACACCGACCTTCTTTCCATCGGAGCAGGACTAAGCCACTTCTTGGACGCGGTCCGCGCGGGACTCCTCTGAGGCGTCAAACTGCGCCGTGGAGGAGACCGGGGTGGCGGCCGAGTTTTGGCATATGAATGTGGCGGCTGCGGGGATCGTGAGAAAGACCGACGTCGACCCACAGGCAGCGGCGAACGTGATCCGGACCTGCCCCTTGGTGGTGGGGATCTCGAAAGACTGCGGCGCCTCATGGCAGGGGCAGGTGATCGTGAACCAGTCCTGTCTCCAGCAGTGGCTGGTGGTGGTGACCGCGGACTTCGTCGTCGCTGGCCAGGAGAACGCGAGGGTGGACTGCGGCACGGCTGACTCGACGGCTGATACGGCGATGCACTGCGACGTGGCGGCGACGAAGGACGTCGTGCCGGAGAAACGGAACGTGACGGCGGGCGTCTTGGTGGTGACAACGAACGCCTCGGCATAGGGCTGCAATGAACAGTAACATCAGCATTTCAATCACGGTCACCACTCTCCAGACATTATACATAGGGTGGTGACATCATATAATCTATGGGCACAAAGAGATCGCATTTTTAGATATAACAAGGAATAATGTGTGGAGGCAAGGGGCAAAGATTTATCACGTTATTCAAATAACACTGAATCAGTTAAGTGTAGGAATATGTCCAAATGATCATTAACTTACCAACAAGTCATATTTAAGCAATGTTATAGAAAAATCAATTCATTCTGGGAGTTTTACCCAAAAGATAGTGGCGAAAAACGACTGGCATAGATATGGAATAAAATTGCGTCACTGCCATCCTACGTATAAATTGTCTGACACTTCAACTAGGATGACAACTCAACAATGGGCAATGCAAAAATTTCCAAACAGTTCTCCTAACTCTTTCAGCACTAGCACTCATACCCATGTTGAGTTACCATGCATATACCCAACTCCTGCAACATCTATGGTTCTGTGAGTTAAACAACAGTGCCTACTGGCTAAAATGCAGTGCACAGAATAGCTACCTCGTTGAACGTGGTCTTGATCTCGATCGTGAGTTTGTCCGTGGTCTTGAGGGCGAACGGGAACGCACTTTTGGCATATTTTTCTTGTTGCGGTCTATCAGTTCTTTAGCAAACTCATCCAGTGGATCCACCGGCTGTCTAGTAGTCTCCACCGGTGGCTGTCTGGTAGTCTCCGTCAGTGGTCGTGCAGTAGTCATTGGTGCACGATCCCTGGTAACAGTTCACAGCCCAACAAACTATAAGCTGTCCAGAAAAAGGCACTAAACACATGTGTAAGTAACAACATTAAAGTTATTAATATTTCACGATGCTTTCATCACTGTACCTTCCAGCCAGTTAACTGTAATCTTTGCAAGCCACCCTCGCGAAACTTGCTTACTGGAATTTTGGCTACCGTGGCTGTATAAGCTTAGTGATACTATACTGCTTGCAGTCGGTTTGAATGCCACTGCCTGAATGTTCATGTCAACCTTGTTATATTTGTAGTGCAAGTGCAAACAAATGTGTATAAAAAGCTCACACAGTGACTAGGCAAGAAACAAGACAGCAATGTGAACAGTTCTGACAGTTTCTCAACAGCATTCATTTATTTTGTCAACTTTGTGCAACACCATCTTTCAACTAGAGCTCTGTGCCATGCAGAACCAAAAACTAAACGATAAGGCAAAGAACTAAAAACCAAAAAGCCAACAAAGGTGGAAAGATACAGTCCAGGTAAAAGTCCACATAGGAAAAAGAGGGTCTACCGTGAAAGAATGTGTGAAATAGATTTCAAGCTGGGACTGAAAGACTTCGTACTGACAGTGACCCAAAGTCTGCTCTGAAACGACCAAACCAAATCATGGCGGCACTGGCTCAATAACACAAGATGCATGACGTTTTATCTAGTTTACAGACATGTTCACGTTCGTTTGTTTTAGGGGCATTTTCTGATACATTGTGGAGGTAATTACTTGCGATTGATGCTCTGAAGTCGCTGTTTCTCGCGGTAGAACTCTTCTTCGCTGAGGAACCCAGTGGGAAGTCGCAGTCCAGCGGGAGCTAGTGTCGGCGCAAGCCCCGGTGGCAATATCTGAGGACGTTCTCCGACTCCCATCAGCGGCGGCGGTGGCAGAATCACATCAACCGGCAAATGAAGTCTCGCAGGTGCTGAATCTATGCAAATACAACGTCATCCACTGTCAATACTACTAATCACTTGTTCTGTAAGAGTACCAGTTAAAAGAAGATGCTGTATGATAGCATAAATGAGGTGCTCATCCTGTGGTTAGAGGGATATGAGCAATAACAATGTAGACTGGATTTAAAAGACGAGATCCTCAGAAGAAATCATGGCATAACAGCACATACGAAGTTTTGGTTCACTTCGACAGAATGCATGATTCAAACAGGTGCAGCATGAAATATAAAGCGAAACAAAATAAAATTATACTTTGAATGCAATTTACTGCTAAAAAATTTCAGCAAGACTTTAAAGAGTAATCAAAATGTGTCAACGAGTGAGTGCGTAGGGTCACCTGTAAGTGGATAGGCTGGCGGCACTGGGCCTGCAGCGATGATGGCAGCAGCTCTGTGGGTGGTCATGGGAACAGCAGGTGCTCCAAGGCCTGGGGGCAGGATTGCAGGTATGGAGGGGGCTGGTGGAAGGGCTGGCAGGTGGATGTGCGGTCGCGGCGGCGGGCCAAGTGGAATTCCGGGCGGCGGTAGATGACATGGCGGGGGAATGGTCATTGTCAGTGGGGCCACTGCTGCGAGCGATGCCGGAGGTAACTGCTGGGCTGCAGCGCTGTCTACACCAGGTGGTGCTATACTGGGAGGTGCAGGGGTTGGGGTGACGTAGTATGGTGGTCGTGGCATGTCACGTGGGGCATGACGTCGCTCTGCCTGCAGTGCCGTGTGTGAGGAAATATGCCCACCTCGGCCTGCACACACCATCCCTCAATTTAATAATCTAATAATCAGCGTCACTGACGGCTAATGGCACAACTTTAGTCAGAAATGCTGACATCCATCACATTACCAACCAGCCACCACTTTCGTCTATCATTAAGTTCCGTCGTCTCGCTTTCTTTGGGCATCTTGCATGAATGGATGAGAACGCAGATGCTAGCCAAGCCATCTTCGAACCTCCTCCAGACTTGGAGATGACCACTGGGATGGCTGCGCACAACTTTGATGAAGAACATTCATGATGACCTGTCTTGCTCGATCTTGGGATACATGAGGCTAGAGATATGGCGCAAAATCGGCCTCT
>Ga0126333_1000284_pt1 | contig 10165 bp, 15 predicted proteins | sample InaspJWI54metaG_FD_94488 | JGI IMG/M metagenome (GOLD analysis project Ga0126333, IMG submission 94488) | Marine gutless worms symbiont microbial communities from Oahu, Hawaii - Inanidrilus sp. 2 OAHU.JWI-54 metaG | ecosystem: Host-associated > Annelida > Digestive system > Unclassified | place...
ATGTATATATATGGGAGGTAAATAAAAGCCCCTAAAATGTTCAGGGCTTTCGATAAACAGTTTTGCGCATTTTTTGCTCAAAAATGCCAAAAAGTTCATTTTTGCGATTTTTGTCAAGTTTGTCGTGCCATATCGCGGCCGTTATGAAAGCTGGGGAAATTCTCTCTATTCCTCGCTCTAGAAGGATTCAAGTTGAAAACACTTAGGCACACAGATTTTTTAATTTCCTTTCCTTGGCTGAGCTACAGGCCTCCGAAGTAGACCTATTTTTCGAAATTTCAAGATTTTTGCGATTTTTGTCAAGTTTGGCTTGCCATATCTCGGCCGTTATGAAAGTTGTCAAGATATAATTACGGCAGTCGACATATAGTTAGGGGTTGTAATGAATCGCCATTTTTCGTACGCGACTCCGACCATGCAGCGTGTTTTATGTATGAACTAACAGCTGTGGTGGAACACGGGCATCAGAACTGTTAACTTGCGATGTTCACCCGGATGTTCTTCTGCTTCATTTGCTGCGGTATTCTTTACTTAGCATCGTGTTTCATACTTCACTGGCACAGACTGTGTACATTACGGCTGCAAATGCGGGTTTACCTGAAACCAAAACCCGGTAAATGCAGACAGTTCACACAGCCCAGTAGCATCTTTGTTAACACTCACGCATTTGAAAGCCTCACACTCGCATTTTCTTCGTATTAGAATGCGTGTTTGAGTATGTGCAAGTCTGTGATACATTTGTTGATGACTGAATTCACCAACATCACGATTCGGACACAATATATCAGCTGTCGTGTAATGTTTCCAACTGCTTCACTGCAAATCGCGACTGCATATACAATGTTAACAGTTAACCACACAGTCACTTACTTGCACATGCACAGTTGAATGATTTGTGTTTGGTGGACTTGCTTTATAGTAAAAGATGTTTACCAGTCTCTCGATTACTGACTGTAACTTATTGAATTCTTTTGTCTTCGTGAAAACAAGCCACAACACACACTTAGTGCACCTGATCGCTCAAGATCTTTTCCTCTCTCTGTCCCCCTGTCTTGACTAGGTCTGTTACACAGCAGGTTGTTGCCAGACTTTTTCTAATGCTGCAGTTCTCACGATCTCATGCCCTTGTCTGCAAATGTTCATACATGTGATTCCCACTCTCCATCATATCACTTAAGATCCCTTATGCCTGTCATCCTCCACTTCACTGTTGCAACACTATGTGTTATATGGTATCTGTAATAATCATTATTGTCGAGTACATGCCCCAGCCATTTCCTTTTCTGTTCTCCATTGTGCGCAATACATTACGTCTGCTACTGGCTTGCATTAACACTGTCACGATGGGTACTGTCTGTCCAAGTAATTTTCAACATTCTTTGAATCCACATCTCGCAAGGTTTCTCTTTTTTTCCTGTCTACGTGAATAAAGATCGATGATTAGACTGCATGCAGCACAACTCTCCAAATGGCCATTGTAATTGTCCACTTCTTTTAACGTAAGTCTAAATTCGCAGTGAACATTTTTTGTCGTTTATACAACCTTGCTATTCAGCAATTACATTTAGCCTATTCATTAGTAGTTTCAATTCTTTTGACTGAGTTACTGGTGATTTGTCACTTGCAGATTGAATCAAGTACACCCACATGAAATGTTGTTATGACAACGCATGTTGCAGATGGGGTGACCGTGGTCAAGTAAAACTAATGACGAGAGTCAAAGTGTCAACACAACTGGTGCTGACCAATGACAATGCAACGGTAAAAGTCTATCTCATCACTTATGCAGTAAATTATTTGCTTATTGTCGGAAAATAAACTGTTATTGACGGGACTGCACATTGTTATTCTCTTATTCTGCGTCTGAGATTCGGTTCTGTGTGTGTTGACCTTGTGCGCTGTAGAAATGTTTGTATTATTACGGGCTCACCAATCCATTTCCATGCCCATATTGCTACCGTTCTGTAGCTGTGTGGTTGGTTGGTTGATCGGTCGGTTGGTCACGTTGATGGACTGTGCAAAATGAGTGGGTATATGGAGATGCTGCTTGTCAGGTGGACCATTCGATCATTGTAGTTTGTGGAGACCAAATTATTTAGTCGTTAATTTAGGGGTTCATCTCTAATGATGATGGTGAAGATAAGTAGCCACTCAATTGTTGGCTACCAAGGCGTGTCCCATGTTTCCGAAAGTCTTTCGTCAGTTGTTATTATTTCTAGTATTATTATTACTATTGTAGTTTTTTTATAATTATTACTTATAAGGTTAGTACTGTACTGGACTGACTTACCATACTTTTTCGAAAAGTCACTGCAGTGGACTAGTTGTCCAGGAGTCTTCACATGCACTGTGTAAATTGCCTGATTTACAGACATGTTATCGACTGTGCTCGATGATGATGCATCATGGAAGTGCAGCAGCAGGTGGACATTACACAGCAACGGTGTGGTGTGGGCAGCAGCTGTGTGTCAGCTGTGATGACATGAAGATCACACCACAGCCATTGGCACACGCGCTTGCACCGTCATCAGCAGTTTATCTGGTCATGTATGCCAGAGAAGGTAAATTTGCTGTTATTGCTGCTTGTATAACTGACAGCAAAATGCACATAAAGAAAACTGATGTGTTTGTCATTGATCATGAATGATCTGGTTTTCACTAACAACCAGAGGGCACACAAGAGAATACTTTTTTAACGACTACTTGCAGTGCTGTGCTAGTTACTGTGTAAAGTAACATGGTTACTGTTATTAGTTACTGGCACCGAAAAGTAACTAGTTACTCACTTACTTACTTTCTGTCAGAAGCATGCTGTGAGCAAACTTGCAAACAAGACATTTGTTAATTCTATACATGTACAACTCTGTTGGTGATGTTGTATAAAGGCGAGCAGTAATTTAGTTCGGCAGCAATTTACACAGCTGTGGACATGCACTGTTACCATAGTGGAACATAGTTCACGCTGTGTACATATTACTTTATTGCCTTACATCAATGGACGTTTGGTCAGTGTACGAAATACAGTATATGTGTTTAATGCAGAGATGTTCGTTGAAGAACATCACGTCAATACCAGCGACCATGAAGACACCCAGCCGGAACCTTTCTCCATTGAACTTCGTCAGAATGTACCAAAGGTCGGGAACAGGCAAATGTGTAATATGCAATAGTACAGTACACTGTAGTGTACTATTGCACGCAGCAGTCACGTAGCCATTGTGTATTATTGATCGTGATAACTGGCACTTTGAGACAAACTGCAGGTCACGTGAGTGTGCAAACCATTTTTAAATTTTATGCATAAGATTTGGTGTAAATGTTGACATCCTTTGTACTTAAGATGGTTCATTGTGGTCATGTTTCAGAAAAGATTCTCATCTAACTGGATTGCACAGACACCATTACCCAGGCACAGAACACGTACAGCTGCAACCAGCTCCACGACTGGTAAGTGTGTGTCTGTGTTGTGTTATAGAATATTTGCGTATATATCTGACTTGATGCAATACATGCCAGTGGAATTCAATCAAAGTTGAACGTGTTTGGCACTTCGGCTGATATTAATTGTGTCTGTCTGCCATTTGGATGTATTGTGTCCTCTCCTGTTCGCTGACCATGGTCCCAGTTGTAATATGTAATGGACATATGCTCACACTGTACTGTGTCACGTAATCACGGCTTACCCTCGCATGCAACATGTTTGCTGTCATTCCATTCATTATGCCCACCTGCAGCTGTGTACAGCGTGTTATGGTCGGACGATTCTGTTGAGTTTTGGCCGAATAACTGTCAAATATGGACCACTTTGTCTTCAAACTGCATGTGCAAAAACAACTAGCACCAGACTGTTCATGAAGCTGACAGGAATGCTATGATGACAAAGAATTGCACGTCTACTAGTCTGAAACGTCAACATCTGTGTGCAATTCACAGTCAACTTTCCCATGTAACTAGTAGCATCACTTCTGTTTGTTACATCTAGGCATAATGTTGATACTCAATCTGGCGCAGCCCGCTACGGCCCCGGGAGCTGTAGAATAGGCCAGATCCATTTCCTGGCCGGATGGTGTAAAAGGCCCCTAAACCATGTTTTAGTTTACTTTCGTTTGGTTTAGGTTGTTCATATATTAGTAGTTTTCTTGCATATTGTTTGCGTTAATTTTCTTGTTGTCCTTCCTTCTAATTATGGTTAGTTCTGCATATGTGTTTTGCACCAGTCACGAGATTGGCCGTAATGACCTATATTTCGTCCAGCGGGACTTTAAACTGTACTGAACTCAACTCAACTACGTGTTTGTAGCAGTTGATGTAAACATCTGAATACGCTGTCATGTTCATGAATGTGCTGTTTTTTACTACATTGTTCTGTGGTGGGATGTACAGAATCTTCACATTCACCAACAGCTACAACGATGCAACAGACAGATGATGTGGAACAACATGTTCTTGCATGCTCACGACCCACTGTGACAAAGGTTGTATTGCAGATGAGCCTTGTTTGTGTAGTCACTGAAATCATGATGCTTTTGTCCTTGTCAGCTGTAAAGATGTAGGTACTGAAATTAATACAGCAGTAATGTCAGTGATTTGAGCCTTCAGTGCTTTGACGCTGTTGGTTGGGCGGCATGAAGGGCATCCGGCCTGTAAAAAACAGAGTGGTGGGGTTCTGGGGTCGTTGTCTGTCTGGAGCAAGGTGCAGACTTGCATATGGTCCAGCTGATGTCACTGCCACTCACTGTCTCCTGCTCCAGTAAAATCCTGATAGGTTTTACCTTTCTGGTACCGGCTCACCTCGGTAGACCCGGAAAAAGGGCCGTTAAACGTGTGTGTGTGTGTAATGTCAGTTATTTTTCGACCAACAAATTTGGCAAATTGTACACACTACTAATATGGGATACAAGAATTGATAGCAATTTGTATATACACTGTGTCTCGAAGTACACTGTGCAAAAGTGTTTGTGTTATAACTTCGTAGAATTTCCACAGATGTTGATAATTTTCGGCCCAAAAATTGCGTAGTGGCTACAATTGTGGAAGATGCAATCATTTTCGACGTCACTAAATTCATGTCACCACACTACTGTGTCAGACGCAGATGTTCCCAATTGTTACACAACACTGAATATTGTCATTGCAATGAACGTTCTAACGACTTAGTTAGCACAAAATAAAGTAAAATGTGGTAATTGTGTATAAAAGTTCGGTTCAAAATTGTCAGAATTTATGCTCAAATGTGTCCCGTGTACTTGGACACAACACACAAGCATTTAGACGATGACGTCACTGACTGACAGTGGCATCAACATGCAATAGACTGGTCAATTTATGCGCACTCATCGATCACAGAATACGTATCAAATATGTCTGAATTATCTAAAATGTTCCCGAAATATCCTCTTTGTGGCTTCTCGGGCTGAAGGGTAAAAATGCACTGTTGTCTGCTATTTTCAGGGTACAATGTTAATTAAAAACTTTCATTCTCTCAGCTTTGTGCAACAATCGGAATATCTGCGTTTAACATGGTAGTGTGGTGACACGCAGTAGGTGAGGTATAAAAGGAGTGCACCTTGCATAAGTTTAGCCTCATTGCTATCATTTTGCCAGAAATTAGCAAAATTAATGGTAAAGTGATGAAGGTCTGTCAAAAACAATTTTGCAAATTTTTCCAGACATGGAGTAGTGATAGATACAGGTTTGCTGCATGAATATGAGTTTCAGTAATCAAGGATTATCATGAAGCATAACTGCTGCATATTAAACAGCTTATGTGCATGTTGCAAGCTGATTACGTCTATGTCCCTTGAATGTATTAGGATAGATTTTCCTCGCGCTGGTTTGCTGACATTCCAGTACCGTACAAGCGATCGCGGTGTGTTGGAGACAACTCAACTGGTGGATATGTCGTAGCTGGCAGTACTGATCAGTTCGAGGACGACACTGTGGATTTCATATTGCCTGTGACACCTCCAGGAGTGAACGCAGAAGGAACTGGGTAAAGCTGTTTATTTGCATTTCAATGTTACATTTGTCAGCCTTTCAGTGCACAGGCTGCATAACTGCGCTCAAAGGCCGGTATTGATTGAGAAAAATATAATGCTTATGAATACCTTTCATACTTCTTAATCCGATAACACTAACATGAAACATTAACAGGATCAGTAGTTTTTGAAATGACTTAATGTCTTCAATAATGAAGCACAGCTTCATTGGATAGTGAAAGAATTAAATGTCGGTCATTCAAACCCTGATGGGCGTTCAACCCTGTCCAATTTCGACTACGTACCGAAAGAGTGTGGACGTGGATGGTGCATTGCACGCAATTCCTGTTGGAAAGGTCTATATTCGTAGTTTTACATGTGAATGGCTATCAATTCCTGTGTATTGTCCAACAAAAGTATGGGCTTTGTGGCCTGTGTTGATGTCATGATATACATAGGAGCGAGATGGACGCACAGACATACCAAGTGAGGCCGCGGTCAGTAAACCGTGCATCACATATGATGCTTCTCTGACGTGTTGTCGTATCATTGCTGCTAAACGCAGAGTCAGTGCAGGAACAACTGTCCGCAAGCCAGTCGTTCTTTCAACGTGGACATTACACAACAGCGTGGTGTGGGCAGCAGCTGTGTGTAAGCTGTGAATATAACTGTGGCCATAGCAGTTGCCGCTTCTGAAGTATTGGAAGTTATTGATCGAAATTTCTGTTTGTGTAAGGGTACACAAGGCACTGGAAGGTTCACCAGCTACCATAGTCACATCAGTCAGCAACGAGTTCGACGTTGGCTTCGCACTGCCACCAGCAGACATGGACACCATGGCTGATGACTCTGACAGTCATAATGAGCAGCAAATCGCACGTGATGTCAGTGTGTTAATTCATCAGCCGAAGACTTATACTGTTTACAGCCCTTTTGCTGTTTGACTCTGACTGCTTGTTGCCTTAAGACTATAACTGACACAGTCATGAATGTGCGAAAACACTTTAATACAATGTTTTGAGAAATGTGATTGTGGTATGAGAAAAAATTACTTTGTTTTTCTGACACACTGTGGATAATTACTCCAGTAGTGGTGAAAATCATTTTTTGGATACGACGGGATGCATACCAGCTACAGGCATAACGATTGACACTGGCGACAGTGTCAGTCGTTTGCACACTTCAACACCGAAAACTGTACACTGGGCTTTTACATAAAACAGTCACACTATGGGTGAACTGTGGACAGAGTGCAAATCCGAGTCTTGACTTTTCAATGTGTTGTTGACAACTGTCTAGTGTCTACATCCAATAACTGGTCCGGTTTGCGTACAGGGGTACCTGTTTTTAATGCGGCCGTTTGGGGGAACCCCTGCAAGTATATGAATGAACTTTATATTGCTGCAAACTAGATGTTATGGGCTACATTTTCCCACTGATAGTATATCACTATATACGACCATTCTGACGCAGTTGATGTTCGAATTTACGATATACTGCAAATTGGGCAAACAAGGCGATTAATGCTTTGGAAGGTCGTTCGAATTCATAGCGCATACCTGATTTCCTATAAGATGAAAATAGTAACTATGGCCATAGCAGTCGCCGTTTGTGAATTATTGGAATTTATTGATAAAAATTTCCGTTTGTGTAACGGTATACCTGTTTTTAACGCGCTCGTGGGGGTGGTCCCTTGTAAATATTGGCATGCGCCATATATCACTACAACCTTAAGACTATCAGATGGCCGGCATATTGTGTTTCTACTTTGCCGTGGCTAAAGGTAAAATGTAAAGGTAAGAGACACTTGCTATAGTGCCCCTTAGCTAAACTTCGTCTCAGAGCGCTCAGGTATGACACATGTTATTGGAAGGGATCACACAGTTTTACCTGCCACCCAACACGAACCGTACCTGTCTTTGCTTCCCAGCATAGATGGTACTCATTTACTGACCCCAGAGGGATGGAAGGCTGAGTTGACCTGTGAGGCTGGTTATATACCAAAGTGGTTTACCCGCCGTAGCCAGTCAACCATCCCGGTATTAACCGGGCCCGACGACGAACAACTACGTTGATTGAGACCAACACGCTACCACTAAGCCACGCCTCCACTAGGTAGGTTAGGTAGGATACCAGTTGTGACGGACAGACAGATGCCATTGCAATCAGTAATACACGCATTAGCTTCCCTATGCGCACAAAAATTACTTGTTATGTAATATATAGTGTCTTGGCAGTTACATACATGTGTGGAATCTGTTCGCAGACTTTCATGGCGTTCGTTGGAGATGCGCGGAAGGCCGCAGTGTGGCTGCAGGCTAATGAGCACTTGCTAAAAGCCAGCGTGCAAGAGCCGTGGGCAGTGTTGGCAAGTGATGAAGAGATTAAGGCATTTCTTCAGAGTTACACTGACACCCACGGCGTCTTCACTTACGAGGACACACGTGACCGTTTGCTGTTTAACTTTAATGACGAGGACGACCTGAGGCTATTTTGGAGTTACACGACACGCGCTGATATCCTTTGCAATGTGTGTTTGTTTGGGTCCAGTTATTTGGCCAACAACACAGACTTCAGTTAAACATCATTGGGTTTATCACACTATCGTGTAATGTATGTAATATTTTTGGGCAATGACACGATATGTACATTTCCAAATATAAATTCAGAACAACGACGTACCTTCCCTGGGAATTCGCTGTGTTAGTGTGATACACTATGGTTCCATATGTAACGCTGTGGTGGTTATACTGTATACTGTAAAACTTGTCCATGATGAAACACTCATCTCACGAACGAGAGAACTGACTTTGAAATGACCTTATAGGTATGAGTCCATTAGTGCAAAGTCATACCTATCCCAAAGCAGTCTTCACTGACACTGTATTGTAGTAGTGAGGACTGTTTGGCGAGTATGAGGAAGCTGTTTTGTGGCTCTCATAAGGCTGATATGATGCATTTGTTAATATTAACCTGTTAATGTGTATGTATGTTAAGGATGTCATGTTTTATGTTGCACGTCAGTCAGTTCATTGTCTTCCTGTCTGTCGAGGTCACTGCTGACTGTTTGATAAGCTGGCTCAGAAGAAAAGTGGAACATACAGGCATTACGTTGCATGTGTGTATGTTGCACTTTTCAGGTGCCACCGTGTATATAGACACTGCCTAGTCGCTGTGCAGAACCAGTCCATTTGATGTTGTTGGATGCGACGAAATTGAGTCTCACAGTCATTCATTCTGTCAGCTGGTAGTCTCATCATTGTAGCTATCCAATACCAGTAATTATTGCAAGGATGTCGTGTTCACTATGACTGGCGGTAGAGCACCAGTAGTCAGGCAAATTACATTCAGAACACTGATTGCAGTAGCAGCTGCAAGGAACATGAAAGTAAGGCATTTTGACATCAAAACAGCTTTCGTGAATGATGATGTTACATAAGACTTGTACATGGCACAACCACCTGAAGGAAGAACTATTAGTTTGCACACGTGATCGCTGTTTGGTCTGAAAACAATCTGTGAAGTAGAGCATGCACCAACTTAAATGAGTTATTGCTAAAAACATACTGTAGTAATAACTCATTTGTTTTCGGAATAAAAATCAACACAGCAGTGAAGACCACAGAGACGGACGACACTAAGTCAGTGTTGTCAACGCTACATTAATCACCAACATTTCTTCAGCAAATGACATGTTAACTTGATAACAGACACGATAATGATTCACATAATTAACTTTTTCGTTCACGCCCAACGGCACAAAAAAACACATTTTTACAAAACATTTCTAAAATTCAAACATTTGTGATTTTCATATACAATATTTAGCCCAATACTTATAAACATAGTCGGACACAGTTTGGTCCAACGCATGATCATCGATCCGAGCACCTCAGAAAATGTAACAGAAGAGATATGTCCATGACACAAACTTTCAGACTTACAACAAAACAACTGATAGATTCGGCATGCAGCAAACACAACAACATGCTAGATGCACTGTCGCATATTGGTTTACTGAGTAATTCTACACGACAACTGATTGAAACAACGACATAATAAGTAGTCCTCTACAAAGATGCGCTGTTAGAAGTGTTTGTACAAGACGTGATCGTGTAGCGATGGAGCATGCATTAGCATGTAGAGACAGTTGTTATGCCGTGTCACACAACGTGAACTGGGTACAC
>Ga0126333_1000285_pt1 | contig 10164 bp, 5 predicted proteins | sample InaspJWI54metaG_FD_94488 | JGI IMG/M metagenome (GOLD analysis project Ga0126333, IMG submission 94488) | Marine gutless worms symbiont microbial communities from Oahu, Hawaii - Inanidrilus sp. 2 OAHU.JWI-54 metaG | ecosystem: Host-associated > Annelida > Digestive system > Unclassified | place...
AAATAAATGCTTTTTAGCAGTTGATTTATTTTATTTCACTAGTTAAGACCAGCAGAAATAAAACAAATGTGAAATAAAATAAAATGAAATTTAATGTTTCTTGCATTTTTTGTGCAATCATCAACATTCAGGAGGCAAAGCTGTTGCAGCCAGTCACATCCCACCAACTCAACGCATGATTTTTATGTCATGCATAATGAAACATTAGGCCTGTCTATGTGTTTGTTGCCTCACAGAAAAGTAGCATATGCTGCGCCCAATTTTTTTGTTTATTTTATTTTGTCTTATTCCATATTGTTTTCAAAGTAGCAATGACCATGCACAATATCTTCCACCAGTGTTCCCTTCCATATCTTGTAAGACCTCTTCTCATTCATCGTCAGTGGATCCCAGCGTCGTCAACTACAGTCGTCAGCAGCCAGGTCTGCCGTTGTCCATGAAGCAGCAACTCAGTCTGCGGACTAGATGGTCTTCCAGTTAATATAAGGCTCATATACTCACATGCTGCCTTCTGACGTGCCTTAAAGACACATCTTTCTAACACTGCTTTTATTTAGTCTTATATGTGGACTTTTGAAATGCACAGTTGCTCTTTTTATGTATGACTGGGCACTATCACTTTTATTATGTGTATGTTATGTATGTGTCTCAGATGTGTGAACGACTGCATGTCTCAAATAAAATAAAATAAATGCTGTAAGAACCACTTTTTTAAATTTCATGTTAGATGTGTGGATGGCTTAAGTCTTCAGATGTGACACGTGCTAATAAGAAATCAGTTTTACCTGCCACCAACACAGTTAATTTATTTAATTCACAAGTGGGAGAGCCACATCTTGCCTTTGGTTTCCTATCACTGTTCTGTAGCTACCTTTGGTCTAGGTGGAACCTTTGTTGAGTTTAAGTCGTTGTAGTCAGCAGAACCATAATCCCCAACCAAGAAGAAGAAAAATGTTGTGTATTATTCATGCATTGTGGCTAAAAACAAAAGTAGTGTTAGTAAGCATATTACAAGCTTTTAATAATCTGTATTCTCCGCTTTCGTAACCGGTAGCAGGCAAACAAAAAACAAACTTCACTTACTTAACTAAATAGGAATGTCAAATGCTATCATTCATACATACATATCAGGCTTTAGTAACATCAAATTGCTTGATTTCACATAGTTACTTTTAAATTTTGATTTTCTTTTAAACAGTTTTGCTATCATTGTTGTGATATCATGGAATGTTTTGCTTTAGCAGAAAACGAGGTACTGCAGACATCAACAAGCTACTCATACTCAGCACAGTGACACGTGGCTGATGTTCCATTATCACTGTGAGAAATTTGACATGCAGGTGTTCTGCTGACCACAGGTGAAAGATTCGATGTACACAAAGTGATTCTGGTGTCTTGCTCGGACTACTTCCGGTCGATGTTTACAAGTGGCATGAAAGAAAGCAACCAGCGGGAGATTGAACTGAAGGGCATCACAAGTAAAGGCCTCGAGAAGGTCATTGAAGTCATCTACACATCTACGACAACGCTCGATGGAGATGACATATTCGATGTCATTGGAGCGGCCACACACATGCAGGTGAGTGTTGCTATATTAATGGCAGTGGCAACACTAAAGCTGTGTGCACATCTAACATGAAATGAAATAAACTAAATGTTTCTTTTAACATTTATTTCATTTTATTTCAATAGTTTGGACTTACTGAAAGAAATAAATGTTTCTTACAGCATTTATATTATCTATTTTATTTAATTGCAAACATGCTGAAATAAAATAAATGCTTCTGATGTGTTAACTGTGTTTTTGCAAGCATCAGTGGTCATGAGGCAAAGCTGTTGCAGCCAATCATGTCCCATCAACTCAGCATGTGATATGTCTTGTCATGCATAATGAGGCATGCTCATAGCCTACTTCTCGCTGTCTTGTATTGCGTCACGGAAAATTACTATATGCATGTCCACCTGCAGCATTTACTTTATTTCATCTCAGATGTGCAGACTGCTAAAATAAAATATAATAATTTAATAAATGTGAAATACAAGCAATGATTCTTGCCTTTTGTTTTATTTAGGATATCCGGGCATCCACATGTCTGAAATACAGTAAAATAAAATGGATGTTGCAAGAACCATTTATTTTATTTCATGTCAGATGTGTGAATGGCATAATGCAAATGGTGTCAATAGCAGCAGTACTGAATTGTAGATGTAGTGCTGGAAAATATATGATATCTGCATCACATGTTTACAACGTTACTTCTACTACTACACCTGTTTAACGGCCTCTTTTCCAGGATGACCTGGTTAAGCCGGTATCAGAAAGGTACAACCAGTCTGGATTTAAATGAAGCCAGAGATGATGGGCTTTTGGGATGGCAGTGGCATCAGCTGGACCATATGCAAACAATCTTCACCTTATTCCAGATAGATAACCACACCAACACCTTATCACTTAATTTTTACAGGCCAGATGCTCTTTCTGACGCCAAACGAACAGTGTCAAAGCACTGCCGGGGTAAAGTTGTATGTGTATCACTGCGAAATATGTGATATGTCCATTACATGTTTACAGCGTTCTGGGGCATTAATTTAATACTGTAAGATGAGACATGTGCCTTCAGTGCTTTGACACTATTGGTTGGGCAGCAGGAAGGGCATCTGGCCTGTAAAAACTGAGTGGTGGGGTGCTGGCATGGTTATCTATCTGCAGCGAGGTGCAGACTTGCATATGGCACAGCTGATGCTACTGCCACTCACTATTTCTTGCTTCAGTAAAATCCTGATTGGTCTTACCTTTCTGGTATCAGCTCATCCAGTAGTCCCGAAAAAAGGTCTGTTAAACGTGTGTGTGTGTTTGTGTAAGGTGAGATGATGGCATACAGTTATGTTACAGAATATTATGTCATGTTATTGTGTTATGTCACGTTGTCTTCGTTTTATGAGCATCTTCTTAGCTGTAGATGTTGTCACAATTACAGTGTAAGGGTGTGTGTGTAACACTAGTGTTGGTACATGCAGGCAGTTATATTTCTTATACTGTCAAATATTTCTGTAAATAGTTCACTGTATTTTGAAGGCAATACACTGTGAATTGGTAGTCACGTGAAATGTTATGGAGCCATCCGTGGAATATAGTGTAATTAACAGTGAGTATACTATGGTGTCTGTTGGTAGGTGACGCCTGTGATAGAGTTTTGTGAGCGGAACTTTCTCAGTGGTATGACCACGAGCAACTTCTATGACTTCATTACGACTGCCAAACTGTACAGTATGTCGAGTGCTCTGCGACAGATTGACACATTCATTGCTAACAACCTGTTGGCAATAGCAAATGATGGTACTCTCAGCCTCCTTACCTATGAACAGATACTGCACTGCCTTCGATGTGGCACCCTCAACCTCCACGAAATCGACATTTTCCAGGTTGTGACCATTGTACTACTGACAGTAACTGATTACATTTTTACAGTGATTATGGAAAAAAATATCTCATAGCTGTGACAAGACTGTCTTGCTCCAGACTTTGCGAGACATTGTTATTTTCATTATCATTTGAAATGTTGTTATGTTAATACTGACTCCTTGTTTTATCGCATGTGGGCTCGGGAGCATTGTAGAATATGCCCACCTCGTTTCCTGGCCGAGTGTTGTAAGAGGCAACTGAACCAGGGTAGTTTTGTTTTGCTATATTTTAGGTTGTTTACTTTTTCTGATTTGTATCGAGTTTTTTTATCTGTATTTTCCTGTACTGTTTTGTTTGTCAGTATCAGTCAAGTGATTGGCTGTGAAGACTGCCTCCGAAATGACCTAGACTGAGTCTAGTGGGGCGTTAAACTTTACTCCAAGCAACCTTGTTTTATCCTGGTACATTTTTGTTATATAACCAAAAAATCAAATTAGACGATATCACCGGTCTGTGATTGAAGAAAAGATCAGGTGCAGTGAGCGATTTTCCTGTTTGTTATCAGGTAAGGCATCTGGCCATAAGAAAATGTTGCAGTAATTACCTTTGGGATTCAGGAATCAGTCCGCTAACAGGGTTCATCAGGAATATGCTCATTGCATTGGTGTTAGTTCAGCTTCAGAGTGTGCTGAAGTGGAGCCTGTATCAGTTAAATGTTTAGTATTGTGCATGATGTATAGGTGTAAAGGTCAGGCACAGTTTGCCGTCTCTTGTGTATGCTGAATGCTGTTTTCTTGACGCAGTTAATAGTATTGCTGATGAGGTATTTTTTCTGGCTGTTGTTTGACATTATGTTTGTGTTAACTGATCGATGTGACTTTGCACATTGGCTGTGTCGTCATTGTCTAGGTGGCTTGGGATTGGCTGCGGACAGACCCCGCCATCGACCAGCACGCTGTGCCATTAATGTCACACATCCGGTTTGCGCTGATTGGTCCGTCGGACCTGGTCGACCGTGTGGAGGCTGTGGAGCCAATGACACGCCGTGCTGAGCTGCGCGACATGGTGTTCGCGGCGTTGAACTATCACGTGGTGCCGCACGCACAGCCGCTGCGGCAGTCGCTGAGTACGACGCCGCGGGCGTCGACTGAGCGACTGATGAGTGTGGGTGGCCGTGAGATTCACCCACACCCAGGACTGCACGACGAACTTGTTGTGTTTGGTGAGGACATCTCAGCTGCGTCGACGCTTGGCGGCCGACGATCGGAAATCACGACACTGCCGAATGCCCTCAGTCACATGCAGGTATGACCCAGTTCCACCGTGCATACTGCTTTCGATGACAGAAGCTTCACAGTACTATTATCTGCAGCATTTTTCACTCTACCAGGAAACAGCATTTGGTATGTTGTCGTAGGAGCGCCTGTGGAATGGTTTTTACCCACGCGATGCTATGCTAGCGCGGGTACTAGCCATGGCCCTGTCATCTGTCTGTCTATGTCTCTCCATCTGTCACAAGTCTGCGTTGTTTCGAAACGGCTGTACGAATCGAGCTGGTTTTTGGCATGGGAGCTTTCTTCCACTTGTCTTACCTGTATGAAAAAGAAATTCGAATTATGGTATCTCCAAAAATAAGGGTACTTCCTTCTGGAATTTTGTCTCAGACTCTGGACTTTTGCTTTGGTATATCGATCGTCGAAGCGTGTTATCGGCTGAGCTCAAGAAAGGTGGATGCTCAGAGCATGATAAACTGGTCCATTGTCAGTCAACTAAGTTGACAATACCTCCGAGCTCCGACCCTCATCCACTAGTTTATCACAGTAATCATCAAGCTGTGTCTACAGCACAGTTCTGTTGTGCTGGGCAATTAGCGACATGTGATACTTGTTGCCAGCACTCTGCAACATATTTCAACTGTAGACAAGTTAGGAGACATCTGTAAGTGCATTGTGACTTTTGATTTTTTTGGGCTGTACAAATATACTTACAAACCTTCACAGCTGTGTTAGTGGATGTGCTGTAATCAACCTCCTTTATCCAGCAGTTTCCTCAGTTTTCAGTGAGTCCTTGAAGATTTCTGGCAACCACCCTATTAACAGGTTGGATTCTTTGTATGAGTATGTGAATGTGACATTCGAAGGGCGTCATTGTCTTCATTTCTGTTATGCATGAAGCAGAATAGATAGGGTATTTGAACACGGGATGGCAGTGAAGAATTGAATGATGTGGCGAAACCTGTGGTTGTTTAAGCTTCCTTTGGTGCTATAACACTGGTGAGTGGATGGCAGGAAGGCATCTGTCAGGTGCAGAAAGCCTGTGCCATTTATCCCCAGAAGTTGTTTTTCAGAACAAGGGGAAGAAGAAAACTGACAGGAAACAGCTGCTAAAACGGAGGTAGTATTAGTTTAAGTGGAATATTATGCTAGAATGCAGGTTAACATACTTATGGCACTTAAAATGGCAACTAACAGTTAAAATAGTCTGACAATTTAGCTTCCACATGAGGACACACATTGTACTGTTGACTACCAAGAATTGTGTTTGAGTGTTCTGCGAGTGATTGCGCAAAAGGTCAGTTATTGGAAAAGATGTGACTGATTCTATGATCTGTCTAAAAAAGTGCAGTCACATATTTGGCATACTTTGTTCGACTTTTGAAACTTTTTGCACAGCCCATTTCTGTGCCATGTAACAAGTGTATAGCAGTTCGCAAGGTTGCCACACCGCTACGGGAACTCACATGCCACATGGTATCACAGTGTTACCTGCCACCTGGCAGAGGTGACATTCCCACCCTTACCCCAGCCGAAGCTGGTACTCGATTAAGCGACTCCAGAGGGATGCAAGGCTGAGTCGACCTAGTTGGCTTGTTACATACCGAGATGGTATACCTGCCCGAAGATGGTCACCCATCCAGGTACTAACCGGGCCCGATGTGCGTTAACTTGTTTATGCGACGAACGCCGTTAACCACTACGCCACGCCGCCATAATGTAGTCGATAATGAATACGCAGCATGCAGTGCAAGTTGTGTTAGAAATTGATGAAAATTGCTTGTTTTCTCAACATAGCTGGGGGATGCAAATTTCGTTTTTCGAAATCTGCTGGAAACTTTAGCAAATGATTCCAAACTGTAGTCTTTATTGAATCTACAGCACGCTGTGAATTTTGTCTGACTGTAGGTGGTGGTGTTTGGTGGGTTTCTGTACGTGCTTGGTGGCTGTGCAACACAATGTGCCCACGGAGAGTCGGCAGTCAGTATGGTTCATCGTTATGACCCGCGCTTCAACAGCTGGTACCAGGTGGCACCGATGCTGTCGCGTCGAGCCTACTTCTTTGCCGGCATTGTCGGCAACCACCTGTATGCCATCGGCGGCAAGTTCAAAGACGGTAGCCTCGCTTCGGCGGAATGTTACGACCCGGACACTAACCACTGGGAGCTGGTGTCTCCCATGCCGTCTGCGTATCACTCGCACGCCGGTGCCGTCTACGCCGACCGGATATACATCTCGGGCGGGTATTCCAATAACCACTTCACGCCGGACCTGCAGCGGTTTGACACCAGCCAGTGGGAGGACATGGCGCCGATGCTGACGCCGCGTGGCTGGCACGTGATGGCCGCTGTGGGCGAGAGACTGATTGTGGCTGGCGGCTGCAATCTAAACACAAGCCAGCAGGCGCTGCCGGTGCTTCAGGCCGAGTCATACGACCCTGCTGTCGACCAGTGGACACTGATCGCACCACTAGCTGTCTCGCACAAGGAGGCATCGTGTGTGGTCTACCACAGACAGATCTACATCCTGGGTGGTTACAACGTCCAGACCAAGACTGGACAGAGGGCGGTGTCGCGGTACGACGCGGAGGCCGGGGCATGGGAACAGATCGGGGCATTACCGGTGAGTCAGACGGGCGTCGGTTACTGCGTGCTGGCACTGCCGACTTACAATCTAGACCTGTTTGATTGACTGGCAGTGACAGCCAGTTTCAGCAAGTCTGCGTCGATCTCCTCAGGTCACAGCATTGATGCTGCCCATTTGCTGCTGTGCTGTGGCCCCGACAGCAGATCTGATGCCATTGCCACCCCCATTGTGTCTTCCCTCTTGAAATCCAAAATTATGGTGTCACTTACCCAGATTGTCCGGGAAAAGAGGCCATTAAATGATTAAACGAGTGTGTAAAGGCTGAAGGTACAATATAACTTTAATTGTGTTGAAACTTGAAACCATCATTAAATTCAGCTACCAAGGGCAGCTGGCTAACCCCCAATCTGCCCTGGGTAATTTCATGATAGCCACATCGTAATGTATGGCGTATTTACATTATGCAGATAGCCATATTTAGCAGATACGATACAGGAAGCTGTTTTAACATTGTCATCATTAAAGAATAGAGTGCAATATTTTGCACCTTGTTTCACGTTTAGTTTCTATATTTGGCGAAGATTACTTTAACAAGTTACTATTGTTTGAACTTCTTGTCCGTACTGCACAATTTTGTGACAAAACTGAGCTACTTATATATCCAATCAGCTAAGCTTCAATACATTTTAGTAGCATTCAGTACATTTGTCGACTTTTGGACTGATTGTTTTTGTCATTTGTTAAGTGCAACTAGTAAGCAGTTTGAATAGAGGAGTCGCTGCCGAAATGACCGTGCACTAATGCATAACGCAGTACAATTGTGTGAAATTTTATAGTGTTTTTACCCGCGTGACGCTATGCTAGCGCGGGTGCTACTATAGCCCTGTGCCTGTCTGTCTGTCACAAGTCGGTGTTCTATCAAAAGGAATGAACGGATTAATCTGCTTTTGGCGTGGGGGCTTCTTTCGACCAGTCCTACACTTTATTTTAAGGAAACTCAGGTATCTACAAAAATAAAGGTACTTCCCTCTGGAACATTATCCTAAACTCCGGACAGAAAAATTCGCTACGGCATATCGATTGTTGGACGTGCTATCAACTTAGCTCGAGAAAGGTGGACGCTCAGAAAACTGGCCAGTCGTTGGTCAGCTAAGTTGATAATGCCTCAGAGCTCGAACGCTCGACCACTAGTTTACGGCAGATATCGTCAAGTGCTGTCTACAGCACGATTTAGTCGCGCGGGTCAGTTAATGACAGCTGATACTTGTTTGTTCTGCAAGTTGGTAATACTTTCACTGACTCATGCAGTTAGTGCACATAACTGAAATTTGTTGCCTAATTGGCGGCTTTGATAATGTTATTAGAATTTATTTGGAAAGTTACTACATTCCTAAACCAGAATTACAGTGCGTCTAATTGCTGTCTTATTATTTGTATAGTTACAGCAGTGCTGAAATAATGACAGTTGTATATGTGCGTGTGCAAGTGTCACTGATTATACACGCTCATAAATCCAACATCACATTTCCATCTTCATATACGATACAGGACGTTTTTTCGGGCCACCCGGTATAATCTATTTGGATAGAGATTACTATTTCAGAATGATGCAGGATTTAATATGTCTGATACTTGCAGTTTCAATTCAGCTGTCTTGTGAACTGCGGGACTGTTAGTAAGCTTTCGGACGTGAAGAGATTATTGATTCAGTGAAATGACACTTAAACAACTAAAATTATTATGTTTTAAAATTGCCACGTTTGTAAAAACAACCCAGAAAGAGTGTTATAATGCTGACAAATATGCCGAACAGCTATTTTTGAAACACAATAAAAAAATGACATGAGCTATGGCAACCTGTAAAATGCCTGTTAAATTAAAATTGGTGCAATATAAACATAACGCCCTCTCTGCTCGCGCATTCGGCGCTTGTTCCCTCTGCAACGATCGCGCCTTCGGCGCTCTCTGCACTATACTCCTCCGCCGCTGACGTCGTACCAGCAACAGTGACGTCATAGCAACACGTTGCTAAGACATCACTTCTATTGCACACGCCTCACTTTTCGCTTAATAATAGTGTAGATTAAATTCATATAAACCCTACTAAAATGCATGAAATATTGTAATTTATTCTATTGGGGCAAAATTTGACGATTTGTTATTAGTGTGCTGTTGTTTTGTATTCCTTACAGCCAAGTTCATATTTGTTACCAAAAACTTACCACGTAACCAGAGACCGGAGGGATATATGAGGCGAGTTGCGAGTTAGTGAAGGATGTTAGAAATCGGCTTCAGTGCCATATAAACGGATTGGAACAAGTGGACCGCAGCACTCGGCAAGCAATACCGGTAATCAGATACGGTTTTCATTGACTGCCTGCCGTGAAACAGCTACCGCTTGTCTGAGAACCAACCGTCAGCTGATCGGATGCTATTATAGCCGAAGGCTTTCAGGCCATCCGCGGGATGTAGCTGATTCTAGTGGCAATGACATAAGAAGCAATGACTTCGACGTTACGCCAACTTGCTCAATTTCGCATTCCTTAATGCTGCAAAACAATTTAATTACCGTAGTCGGTAATTACTGTAATTATCGTTTCATTTAAAAAAAAACCATATAGACGAACGCAGTTGCCGCTGCCCCCCATTTTAGGCCACCCTTAAGCTTCTATCTCTGAAAATCTGGCATTCGCGTGGAAAATCGCTGTGGGTGGCTGCCGTCGATCACTGCATGAACTTCAGGTCTGCCGTGGGTATGGGGATGATCTTCCATCCTCACAGACCCATGGGGATTTTAAATCAACCTGACATAACGCGTTAAACATGAGGTAAACGGTGTATGTTTGAGTTTTGCCGAATAAGTACATTTTGTTATTTTATTGTTAGCCTCTATTTCTGCAT
>Ga0126333_1000286_pt1 | contig 10150 bp, 7 predicted proteins | sample InaspJWI54metaG_FD_94488 | JGI IMG/M metagenome (GOLD analysis project Ga0126333, IMG submission 94488) | Marine gutless worms symbiont microbial communities from Oahu, Hawaii - Inanidrilus sp. 2 OAHU.JWI-54 metaG | ecosystem: Host-associated > Annelida > Digestive system > Unclassified | place...
GAGGGGAAGGGAAGGGAGGGGAAGGGAGAGGGGCTGGGCCCCCCTTTCGCAAATTCCTGGATCCATCCCTGGATTGTGTAGACGTGATTACAGCAACACAGCCAAAATTAAGACCAGTGACTAAAATTACGCTTATCAAATAAATACATCAACAACTCGCATAATCGTATCCTGTAAATGCCAAACTCTAGTCGTGGGTTTTAGTCTAAAACCCACGACTAGAATCCGCGGGGGTTTCACATGCGACCCCCCTAACAGTTCTTATTTCTCTTCAATAGGTCAGCTGTGTCTTCTGGGGGAGTTAAACCCCAACCACCCTGACAAATCCAGCACTGATCGCAACGCCGTCATAGCGGAACCGAACCACGGCCGTAGTTGACATAGGCACCCTACGTAAAATATATGGCGAAGGTTGCAGGTGTAGTTCCGGAGATATGCTCGTGGACAGCCACACAGACACAAACAGACAGACGTGCTCATCACCACCCCCTTTACTCGTTTGTGTTTGGCTGCAGGTGTTCAAGTTCGACTCGGCAGCTGAACGAGAGCCGTCTCTGGCACTAGGCAAGAAGTTTGAACCGGCCAGAAGTAACGACGACACGGAAAGATTCTGTCAGCCGACCGACGTCGCTGTGGCGTCGAACGACGACTTCTATGTCGCTGACGGGTAAACGTGGCCCTCTCAGACATACTGAGTCCGTCTGTCGATCCGTCTGTCCCACACTGACTTGCGAATCAAGAATAGAAGAGAGATCAGTGGATAGAAGCTCCAAGGCCACGAGTCACTTTAGATTGGCGAATATGTTCTTCTTTGATTTCTTGTTTCACAGCACGTTTATTTTTCTGTATTTTATTCAATGTAATTATACGCTAATATTATGTCAAATGACTCACAAAACGAACTTTATCAATTGATCTAAACGCGTGTGTGGCGTCTAAGCTCTTGACGTTGCAGAGACCTGCGTCTGTATTGTCGGGCCGATAGGGCACACATTTTTGTTACTCTGCCCCCAGTAGGAGAGCCCAGTATTGTGATGAGCTTGTCTGTTGATGGCCTGTCTGTCTATCGTTCCGTGAGCATATCTTTCGAAGCACATGTACAAACTTTACTAAATTTTTGTACACGTTAGCTATACGTGACTCGGTCCTCCTCTGGCGGATTTGTACTTCCGGTTTTGTGGATGACGTCACATTTCCCATGCACGCTCGCTCCAGTTAGTAATTACGAACTAGGTTATCTGTTACACATTTAATAAATAATTACCCCCCCCCCAAAAAAAAGAAGTTTTATTATGCAAAATTTCATTAAACTACACTGTGTCCTAATGAAAACGTCCACCGTTTATTTTTGACTAACTCAGTCAAAAATCAGCCGATTGTAATAATTTTGGTGTACATAATTCTAAAAAATGACTATCTAGCACACCACCTTGTAAAATTCAACAGAGGCCATTTTCGACAATTAATTGTGTTTGTTATTTGTAGCTGCCAGTGAACAAGTTTTGGAAGCATAAAATTGAGTTTTTGTAGATTAACGTAACTGACTGGTGGTGAAAATAGGTTGAAGCATATGTGAAGATAAAAAGTGGATACGTTTAACAATTTCTGCAATTTTGGTTCTCTGAAATTTAAGTTGTCATGCGGTAAAACAATTGGCTATTTAAGATGCATCCGATTTTTGACAGAAGCAATGGAAATTCGATCAGATGCATAAGATCTGCAATTCACATGGTGCAGTGGTGACATTTTTCAGGTGTAGTGGACAGGTTTAACATCACTTCAATTCACTTGCGTGAAATCCCTTCAGGATTCTGTGTATCAAAAATCATTGAAATCACTTGATTTTTCACTGAGATATTCATGAAATAAAAGGTGGACGTCTTTATCGGGACACAGTGTACATGCAGTCGGCTGACAGCAAAATCCTTGTGCTTGCAGCTACTGTGCCAGTCGAGTGCTGAAGTACAACAAAGCCGGCGAACTGATTGGTCTTTTCGGTGTCGGAGACTCTCAGATTCCTCATAGTCTTGCACTGGCTGAAGATCTCGATCTGCTGTGTGTTGGCGACAGAGAGAACATGAGGTACCGTAGGCCTATAATTTCCACAGTCTACATTCTACAGTCGCTGATCACCCAAAATAGTCTGGTACGAAAATTACGGGATTTACGGCTCGGCACATATAGGGGGCCCATAGGGCCTACCGCTCCACGTGTGAAAGCTATAGCAGGTTGCTGATCCATTCGATTCCCAGATTAAAATATTGTTATTTTCATATTAGGCCTATAAACATTCTGCGCACAATATTAGTTGCAGATGAAGACTTTGAAGAAATTAGAAGAACTTTAGGTCTGTTCACAGGACATTAACTAAACTAAACTGGAATAGCTGCAGTTTGCAAATTCCGTTTGGCGATGTCCAGTGTGAAATTAACAGCCGCAAGGGATATTGGAATACATGCGTTCAGAACTCGCTGAGCACCAATCATTCTAGTTTCGCTGCAGCCAATCAAGTCGTGATGCATATCCAATGAACGCGCGTCTTGTAACTGCGACGACAGTCGACTTGTTTTAGGCCGATAGTTCGATTCAGTTCAGTTCTTGTGCTGTGAACAAACCATTTCGCATCAAGATATCATTTGGATTTAACAGATAACGGATAGTGTGAGACGGTATTTCTTTGAAAAACACAGGTTTAAGTTACAGCGTTTTGACTTACTGAATCTCATATCAGCAGGTCTATACAGGGTGGGTCAAAAAAGTAAGCTGTTGATTTTAAGTGAATATGTCAATAAAACTGCGAAGACAGGAGGAACGTGAACAAATGCTAACAGCTACATGAAAATGAAGCATTGCCTGATATTTGACGTTAAATATTTTTATGTCACGATTGTTTTATGTTTAAATATTCTGTGACCGAAAGAAGTCAATAAAATTACTGCTAGGCAAACACGAACTAGCTTCACAAAAGTTATGTCTAGCATAGAATATTTAACCACACAAATAGAATAGTGTTGCCAACTTTCAAGTCCTGGACCGTTCACAAAATTATGGAATATTTAACTGTACGACTATTGTGTAGCCTTTGAAATATCTATCACAGTACAACAGCTTCCTTTTTTGAGCCACCCTGTAGATACGTAGGTATCTTCAGATTTGTAGATCCTGTGCTTAACAGTGACACACACGCGTGGACTGAAATGTGTTCAGAACTGATGTGTAGATAATGTTTGTTTTCAGGATTCTGTGCTACAACGCTGGCCTGGAAGACCCATCAAAGCTTGGCGAACCAGAACGAGAGTACATTGATGAGATACTTGGCCGTATTTACGCCATTGAATACAGTCCCAAAGGTAGAACACTCACAAATATTTGCAATGACAAAAATGAAATGGGCATGTTTTCACATCATTAGATTTTAAGTCACATCAATGATTTATCTAGCCTTAAATTAAAGCAACTGTTTTACATGAGGTTGGAAAAATAACACCACACGATAAAGCGCTATAGGCCCTACTAATCTACGGTTACTTCATCCTACTTATCAAATTCAATAACTTGTTATCACTTCAACTTCTTGTTTGTGTGGTAGCATGAATACATGACAAGACTGCCCATTTTGTGATCCTAATCATTGACGCTGCTGTTGATTTTATATCTGAATAATTTTAATGGAGGGGAACCAATAGGCCCTACCATAATTAGGCCTGCATGTAGCGTAGCCCTACTGTGTACTTTTGTACGACCATTTTTAGCTGACCTTGGTAACAGCTCAGTTTATCCCAAGTGTTGTGTGTGTGCGTGCTTGTCTATGTGTGACGTTGATATATTGTGGCTAAACACCCTAGCAGTTCACTGTTCAGGTTGTTTTCTGACGTGAGGATTACTATAGACGACAGCTAGTTTGTATAACTATCTTCACTGTGTCTGTGTGAAGATGGACTGTTGTACGGTGTTACTGGACCAACTGGAGTTCTGATGCCACAAGGCTTCACAATCGATTTGGTGGAAGATGAGCGCTACACCGTCGACATCATAGCAACGTGGTCTCCCGATGACAAGGTCTTCTTAATTACTTCACTGATCAGGCCCGTTTCTAACAAGCCCTTGTTGAGCCTCATCCCTTGGCTCTCAACATGACGCTGCCCGCATGTGCTGCTGAGCACGGCACCTGCAGTAGATATTAAGCGCCTGCTCAGCAGCAAACCAGCCGCATACTGAATCGCTGATGCTGCTGTCAATCGATGAGACAGATGGACGGACGGGCATTCAATCGTTACATAGACTCCAGAAAACTTCACTTACATATTTAATTTATTACGGCCACATTAACTATGACACTTGCAAAAGACTTTACTGAGTGATTGATGTATGCTGTTGCTGGCAGGGATTTGATGAGCCTCATGACCTCGCTGTCAGCCCAGATGGCGAGGTGGTGTTTGTTGGCGAAATCAGCCCCAACGTCGTCTGGAAATTCGTCAAAGACCAACAGTGATCACCGTCACAGACTGTAGCCACATCACACCGAATCTGATTTAGACTTTACATCATACTTGAAACTACCGAGATTTATGATCAGCATTAAATCTGTTGCTGTTGTCGCTGACTGGGTGTAATTCTTCGGAGAGAATCACATCTGTCATATTTAATTTCAGTGGAAATTTCACTGACAGGTTAATACAGTAATGGTAGTTATAGGCTGCCTGCCACACAGATTGACTGATACATGTATTTGCCAGGTGGCGCCGGTGTGCACTCCATCTAATGCACGGTTCCTTGGGCCCACCAGTCTGCCTTCAAGCAGCATCTCAAATTGGTTCAGCTTTCTTTGCAGGGCTCACAGTCGTGATCAGTACACGGACACATAAGACAGACCACACCATTCTATCTGTAGCAATAGACCACATGTGTGCTAATAACGTCAATTGTCAGTGAATTCATTTTTTAACGAGTCAGACAATTCATTTGCAACTAGTCAAGGTGGTAGCAAACAAGCAACCAGTGTGATTTAGACTGTCTTGTGTCATTTCTCTTCGCATTTCTACATGGCCAATGGTACCCGAAGCAACACACACATGTTTTAACAGCCATTTTACTGGGACTACCCGGGTCAGCCAGTACCAGAAAGGTAAAACCAATGTGGATTTTACTGAAGCAAGAGTGGTAGTGGCATCAGCTGGGCCATTCATATCCAAGTCTGCACCTTGCTCCAGACAGATAACCACACCACCATCCCACCACTCAACAGGCCAGATCCCTTCCTGCCGCCCAACCAACAGCGTCAAATCACTGAAGGCAATGGTACCAGAAGGAAGAACCAGTTCTGCACATCAGTAGCAAATCAGTGTCAGTTGTAGATCAGTTTCAAATAACTAATGATACCGTGTTTCCACAATAAAGTATATAACTTTATATACTTTTGACAAACGCCAGCAAAATTAGCGAGTTTTGGCATTATCACAGTCCACTTGCTCTTGCAACAACACCCTTAAATAAACTACTGTACATGCCGTGTAAACTAACTGCTATAAGAAAATACAATATTTTGTAACAAACAGTAAACTTCAATAGCACTGGCAACAGACAGAAGCAGCAGATACGGTGTAAAATACAGAATTCAGAAATTGTTAGAAATCATATACAGTGGGATAATCAATTAGATTCACATTTTGTAATATATACAAGGTATCATTAGATACACAGTCAGTCTCTCTCACCTTAAAGACTCATCAATAATCACATACTGCATTAAAACTTTTCATTTGTGTAACAGACTGGGGTAATAACTTTAATTGCTAACTAAATGACTAATATGAAATACTGGACAATAATTGCGAATTTATTAAATTTTAAATTACATGCAAAATGAAGTTGAAAAAGGTCTGCAGATTATAACTATGGAACATTTCTTTTAATCTTCTTGTGCCATCGGCTCAGTCCATGTATACTGTCCAATGCCATCATCAAACTTTTTCCTGTTAATGTTTACACTAATTGCTTCATTAATAATAATGTACAGACTTTGCAGTGCAGATAAGCAAAACTAACTGAACAATTCATCAACTTAAATGTCATCTAATTACTTACTCAATAAAGTTAAAATCTATCAAAAAACGGATAAAAATAGTTGTTTATACACTACTCCAGACTTCAGATTAATTGTAGTACAGCCATATGTCAGTCACTCTGGTTACTGCTGATGATCCATTTCAGCAAGTGACTGCAATATGTGATCTGGCAACTTAACCAGACCGAACTGTGCATTGAACAAGATGTTATTAATCTGCAACTTTGCAAACTGTTTCTCTCTTATTCCACGAATGAGCTTCAGCTCATTGGCCACGTGTCGTCCAAATATTTCGTCTGCATCCATATCTTCTGATGGTCCATTGGCCGAGGCCGATCCACTCCCTGTCAAGTTTGCATTAGGTCTGTGCACATGCTTCAACCTCTTGGCAGCTCGATTCATTGGCAAACTGCTGGTATGCTTTCGAGAAACCACCCTTGAGGAATCGGTCAATGACTCGGACATTTCTGGTGTGCTCATGACAATGTCTGCTGCGGAATCATTTTGTGCATCAGAATCATCTCCCTGCATCTGAAAAACAATAATCATTAAAGTAAAGATGGGTCACATTTTCTGTCACTCAAACTGAGTTTTAAACTAGTTCTAAACCCAAACCCAGTTTATACCCATACATCCGCTTAACAGCCCTTTGTCCGGGACTACCCAGGTGAGCCAGTACCAGAAAGGTAAAACCAATCTGGATTTTACTGGAGCAAGAGACAATGAGTGGCAGTGGCATCAGCTGGGCCATATACAAGTCTGCACCTCGCTCCAGACAGATAACCACACCAGCACCCCGCCACTCAGTTTTTTTACAGGCCAAATGCCCTTCCTGCCGCCCAACCAACAGCGTCAAAGCACTGAAGGCATGGAATATTTATACCCAATTAGTACAAAAAGGAAAATGGTTATGATTTTAACGATCCCATTCTCAACTAAACTTACGCATCATATATTCAGATATGCAGCTTTGCTAAAACTACACAAATTGATTGTGTTTGCTCGAAAGAAAAGACAAGACTGTTCGACATTCGTGTTGGCATACCATTGCAACCAATTAATTGTCAAACGTGTGCACGTCATTCGGTTGGTTTATTTACAGAGAAACGAAAAAAGAGAACTTGAAATTGTCATGTGCAATTTAATTATTACAGGTGCCATTTTCCAGCCAATGAATCTAAAACTATCATTATAAACTTGGTATAAAACCCGAAAGTTAAGCTGATCATTGGCAATAGTTGAAAAATGGACTAACTTCAGCTTAAAATTTAGTTCAAAACTTAGTTTAAGAAAAACAGTCCCATAATGACAACATGCTCTGGACACTATATGCTACAGAATGACATCGAAATGATCCTCACATTACATATCGGTGTTTTCATCTTTAATATAATATGGTCACGAAGAAACTCCATTTTGTCAAAGAATCGCCAGCATTTTCCATGTCTCACACTTTTCTTATGTGTCTCTCGTAACACCCTGGAATAGTATCTACGTAGGTGACGAACTTTCCTGATGACATCAGGTACTGTAAATACATGCATATCAGTAGCTATAAAAATTTTAGGAAAATTTAAATGATCCTCACATTACATATTGGCGTTGCCATCCTTAGAATGATATGCTCACGAAGAAACTCCATTTGATCAAAGAACTGCCAGCGCTTTCCTCGTCTCTTTTTCTTAGAACTCTCTCGTATCAGTCTGGCATAGTATGTGCGTAGATTTTGAATTTTCCGAATGACTTCAGATACTGAAAATACATGCACATACTGCAAAAAATTTATGAAAACACAACACTCACTCATCATCAGTGTAATTTCTTAGCATGAACATTACAAGTTGACTGGCATTAGTCTCCGTTAAGTTAAGGTAAATGTTGCCTAATCCATTTACTGCTCACATTACAGTTACACATGAACTTGGCTTAAGTCTTATAATAAGGGGTTCACAGATGCCCGGGGAGGAGGCAAATATCTTAAGCTGATGGATGATACCTGGGGGGCACTTCAGTCAAATTCTGCTTATTTAACTCTCTGAATGAAAAGAAAATGCCCATTTGGCAGCAAAAAATTGCATTTGTAATTTTGTATACAAGTGCTGATAATCATCGGTGAATTTTTATCAACTTCGGTACTAGAGAGAAAATGAACTAGATCACCATGTTATGCCATCTGGCACTACACGTTAAAAATGAACTCAATGCTCTGTGGTCTTAGTGCTTACAAAAGTTCACCTCCAAGAATATTTGTGTATATAACACACACACACATACACCCGTTTAACGACCCTTTGTCCTGGACTACCCAGGTAAGCCGGGACCAGAAAGGAAAAACCAATCTGGATTTTACTGAAGCAAGAGACAGTGAGTGGCAGTGGCATCCGCTGGGCCATATGCAAGTCTGCACCTCGCTCCAGCCAGATAACCATGCCAGTACCCCACCACTCAGTTTTTTACAGGCCGGATGCCCTTCCTGCCGCCCAACCAACAGCGTCAAAGCACTGAAGGCTGAATTGTGTATATAAATGCACCCAATAAAATGCAATGGCCTATGAACGCATTTTATGGTCATGCATATCATTCACCTGAATTCACATCACTGCTATATTGAGAGATAAGTGGCAGTGGCTATTATAGACATTCAGTATGGCTGTGGATGCTTTGCGGCTGCTTTATATCAGTTTAAGACTGCAGACTATCCATACACAGTATGCACTGTAGTGTGCAACTTATGATGAAATTACTTAATTGTCAGCTTGGAGCAGACAGTGAGTGTGTGATTCAGACCACTGTGCTTGCTCCATTCCAGTCCTGCTACCTCCCACTCCGGCTTTGCTGTATTTCACCATGGCTGCTCAAGACTCCACTACCACTCTGTTATGGCACATGCTGCTCATGTGATACAGACCTACACTAAAAACCGTGACCCGGCATATATTCAGGATCTGGCTTTTATTCAAGACCTGGCTTATGGCTTCAATTTTTATGCCCGACTTTTATTAGTACAAGACCTCTGGATGGCCAGTTTAAGGACTGGCTTATATTTTGGGATTTATGGTATATGAAAAAATTATCCCGCCATATGAAAGTCTGCAGGTGAGGCATACGATGCAGGCAATGATCGACGGCAAAGGCCTTGAGAGCATAGTTGGACGTAGGTCTGCAGCCAGTTTGTCCAGTTTTGTTGACATACCCTTGACTGGCACTGGTACGCATCGAGTTCTGCCCTTTTTGGCTGCTTCATTGCGTCTGATGTGTGAAGCCTGTGACAGCTTTATAACATTCATACGTCTATCTCAACGATGCCTTGACTGGCTGTACCTGTCACGTTTCTGCCACCCAAGTTACCACTAAGTAACAGCCTTCTCGCCAGCCTGGATCAACCGGTGTGACTAATTACTGCACCAGACTTCAGAATTACTGCACTGGACATCTGTATGTGCACCTGTAGACAGCATGTGAGGTCGCCGAGCACACACACCAGCTTATACGTCACTGCAGTTTGTCACGCGCACTGAAAACATCGACATGCCACCGTATGTGACTGTCCAGCATGACTTGCTCATTGTCGGGCACTACATGGAGCTGGTTCACCTAGGCTACCAGTCATTTTATACGCCATCAGTATCACGATCAACTTCACCATACAGTCGTACATCCCGCCGTTCGCAGCTGTTAGCTGGGGTCAGAATACCTACAACACGTTGGTGACTGGTCACGACGTCTGCGCACCGCAAAGTCCAGCCTTCACGTTGATGTGGTTGATGACTAAGGCCAATGCTCCCGGCTACACAGTGATTACAGTCTTATGCTTTAATTCCCGTGTCCGATGTAGTCATTCCAGGGTCCGATGCGGTAACTCTGGAGTCCCATGCGGTAATTAGTCATACCTAGGGATGTTAAAACCGTTTTTTTCGGAACCGGTAACCGGGATAATTGTCACCGGTCGCTCCGCGCTTGCTATCAGTCGATCGCTTGTTGCTTCACGGTGGCCGTGGCCCACATACCAGACGCACGGGCGCCGACGCCGCGAAACAAAGGACAGTGGCGTATCAAAGCGGTAGGGGGCAGAGGGAACAGATGTTA
>Ga0126333_1000288_pt1 | contig 10130 bp, 5 predicted proteins | sample InaspJWI54metaG_FD_94488 | JGI IMG/M metagenome (GOLD analysis project Ga0126333, IMG submission 94488) | Marine gutless worms symbiont microbial communities from Oahu, Hawaii - Inanidrilus sp. 2 OAHU.JWI-54 metaG | ecosystem: Host-associated > Annelida > Digestive system > Unclassified | place...
ATTCCAACCAATTCTAATTCTGGCCTCCACAGCTGCATCAGCGTCTCCATCCACACTCAACATGTCCCCCAGGTAACAAAACTTATCCACTAACTCCAACTTTGCACTAGCCCCAATATCCGCCTAATCCAGAAAAAAATGGAAGTAAGCAGTTTGTTTGTCCACTTCACTTGTAAAATGACGCCACTATACCCTGAAAGCTCAAAAAGTCATTTTCGGCAATAAGTTGTCTTCAGTATACTCAGTTGCAACTGGATAAGTTCTCATAGCCAGAAATTGGATTTATTATTTTGCTATTGAATTTTTTTACAGTGGCTCTTCTATGAATTCACAGAATGGTCTGGTGTACACGCCAAACACCACGAAACAGCGTAACATGCATAACATCCGTGCCAGCCGCATCAGCTCTCTGTGTAGGTATGGCCTGAATGCTAGCACGGCATGACAGATCGATATAAAAAAGACGCGAAGGGTGTGTCAACGCAGATGATAGAAAATTTTAACAGCTTTTTGTCTGAAGGTGAAGTTACTGGATAACATAATAGAAACATCCTGGACAACATAGTAGAACATCCTGTCCAACTGTTCGCCGAAGTTGTCTGATTTGGGCGGAAAATCATATAACTTTGATCACGAGAAAAAGATATGCATTTCACAGGGTAGTGTGGTGACATTTCAGATGTGGTGAACAAGCGCATAAGTACTAATATCAAATGTTTTCAGGTTACTGTACCAAAACTATTAAAATCGGTTCATTTTGACTGAGTTATACAAATATAGTGGAAGGGTGGCGTTTTTGAAACACGGTGTTTGCTAATTTATAGAGTCAGGCGAATTTGTAACGACGTGACTGCGTTATGATCTAAAAGGCCTTCAAGTCTTTCAAGAAAGTCAAAATAATACTTGGTTTATGGTTTCTTATCTGTCTATAGTTGCGTCTTGCTTAGCTGTGCGAAACGGTGTACTTAGTAAGGTTTGCAACATATGAAATGATCCTAAATATCACGCTGAGAATGGCTCCATTCGACACGTCACATAGGACTTCCTTATTGATGTCACATAATAACTCTATATTCTGTCTTCTGCGCCACGTTCACTTGTGGACTTATTTATAATATTATTCTGCACGATAGCGAATAGCGACAAAATATGGTACACAACCTGCAGCACCTGCACCGACGGTATATGCATGTGTATCTCAGTGGTAACAAAAATAATAACTCTGTACAGTGTAGGCCTACTATTGTGGCGAGATGGAACTAACAATTTCAGCTGGCTCCGTTTCTGTAAATCAGTAAGCAATTCATCGTGACATGATTCTCGGAAGCGTTTTACATCAGTGCAAGTGAACAGCCCGATTACATCGTTGCACGGTGTATTATATCCAGTTCACACTACGTATATAGACTGAGTGATGACGATCTGTACAAATACTGCAGCAGTGTGCATCTCCGCAACCACAAGTCGGATGTAAACTTGCGTACGTTCACTAGCCTACTTCTGCTCAATTTCAATTACGTTCGACTGGTGCCTGTTATAAGTGCAATTCCCAACCTCTGCAAGAGCGTGACGTGCGTGTGTGTGGTGTGTGTGTGAAACCTGGGTAATGGATACCTTTATATAGGCTTCATTCACAACAAGTGCAGAAAGAAAGAAAAATACAAGAACTAGGTCTATACAAGAGAAGGGAGAGAGATAGGCCTATGAGATAAAAGTGATCACCAAAATAACAAATACGTAAGCCTTTGTCGAGGTCGCACGACCACTTTAGTCGTTGTTATCAGTCAGTAACGCCACAGTAAGCAGTCGTGCACGCATCTACCTGTGCGACAGACTTTCTGTCCGCCCCTGTTGCAGTCGTAGTGGTCACTTGGACGACAGTAGACGTCGCACTGAGGTCCGTAGTAATTAGTGGCGCAGAACACGCGCAGTTGCGCTGTCAAACTGTAGCAAGCACACACTTTAGATAGGTGGAGTGCAGACATATCATAAAATTATCGTAGTCATTCGTACGAATGCACGCGAACTGCAATCGTGCGTTACACGTAACTAGTGTAATCGCACCCTTGCAGTCATCTGCAGCCAGTTGCTGAGTCCTTTTTCTGTTTTTTTTCAGTAGGCCCTAACATTTCATAGTTATCCACACAGAGTTGCCAGAATGCAAATCAATAAATAAATACAACATGTAGCAATCTAGACAATTCATAATTTCATATTGTAGACGATTATTCTGTGCAATACGATATCTTGGCTAAACTTCATCCATTCACTCAATAATATGATGCCCCAGCGCTGTGTAATGCATAAGATGCGGCCTACTGATACCGATGTTCCGTGGTCTCTCTGTGTGTGTGTGTGTCTGTTGGACATAACATTTGAGCTGTGCTAAAACGGCTGAACCAATCGAGACGTCGTTTGGGGTGTAGACTCAGGTGGGCCCAAGGAACCACGTATTAGGTGAGGTTCGGATCCCCGCAAAAGCAGGTGGCAATTTCTCCGGCCAATTGAGAAGTATATCCGGCGTCAGCCAAAGTTATTAGCTGTGTAGCAGCGGCGATGCGGCCGTTCGCTGTCACTACTGCAGCAACTTGTTGCGATGACGACTGCCATCTGTCATAATTGGTGCTGTAGTTGTAGGCTCCACAGCGCTGCAGTGCTCGGCAGAGGAACGAGCGATCATTTGCTGCTAATGTTCGTAGTGATTTATGAATGCCTGGGTGACTTTGCCGTCTGCTCAGTATGAACGCATATACACCCACGTATTTCCCCAGTCACACGTTGCTGGATGCACTGCTAGAGTCGCAGATTTTGGCGGCTGGAACCGCCACTGCAACGACTGCATAGACAGAGCCACGTTGCACCGATCGAAGTCCTTATCTGTTCTAAACATTTATCCGAATTCACCTTTAAACGATTCGCCTGAAGCTTAGACAAACAGTTGACGGTTTAAACCCCGAATCACTCACAGCTTTCCGTGTGTACACTGACAACGCTCCATGTTGACAAGGGTAGGCCTAGTTATAAACAATGGACGTTAGACACTAGGCGTGGAGTATGTATGATACTGGGTGTAAAGAGTAGGTTTAGATACGCGCACATATAACTATCATCATAAAGTATACTAAATTAAACTAATGTGACGGCGATGACTGTATTTGGTGCTAAGAAATCGAGAATTAAGTTTACCAAAGCAATGAATAGCCCAACGTGAGATTTTTGCGACACACTGCAAATTAAGTCATAATCGGATGAATTAACTTATTGAAAGCCGCTAAGTTGACGTCACATATGGTTACTGGCCCGTTATAATTTACATTAACGTGAAGCATAGTCCAAAAACGTCTAGGTCACGGAATAGAAAAACAGTGGGTCACGTGTTAGCGTAGTTAGTTGTTAGTCAGCCGATGTAGGATCGTGTAAACAGTAAGTTCCGTCTTTAGCGACTTTCGGTTACTTACTGTTTACGTCAAGAAAACTTTTGTAAACAGGTTACTAGGCGCTTACATGTGAGCATGTGAGGTAAAACTGAAATAGAACTGAAACAAAACAAACGCAGCCCTATGCTTTGTTTCAGCGACAGCGTTTTGTTTCAGTTTTGACTTTAATTTTTTGTAGTGAGCGCCACATTACTCGCTACGCCGTACACGCTTGCTAAATTAAACGACCGACGCATTCCTATACATAGGGTGACAGTGACGTAATTTTGTTCCATGTCTATGCCAGTTGATTTTTGCCGCCATCTTGTAGGAAAACTCTGATAAATGTCTGTCACTGTGATAGCGCTTAAACACGCTTTGTTGGTGAGTCAGTGATCATACGAACATTTTATTAAACTAACTGATTCAATTTTATTTGAACAAACACGATATCTAACTCAACGCATTATGTCGTGGTATACCCACAAAATGGCGATCGAATCGTGACCATACACTCTGTGACGTCACTTCACCCTATGTAGATATAGTCTACAGAGCTGGTCGTATTGACCTGGTGCGTGCGCGGATGATGAATGACGTCCAGTGGGAGAGGGACTGCGACGCAGCTGCAGCAACCATGATGCGAGTCTGCAATGAGTCTACGAAGTCGTCGCCTGTACGTCCGTCCTCATCCCACACGTGAACTTTGACCTTCACGCCGTTCTGCCCTCACATAAACGACTGTGTCTCGCTATGGGCGATTCCTTTGATCCCAGTGGTGTCTCGATATGGGCGGTAGCGGGCGGGGCTAGGCAGCGTGACGTGCGATGTTTTATACATGTCTCGTCTTCATTCTACTAACAGTCTGGCAAAATGAGGATAGTCGGAAGACTCGCAACAAATGTGGATGCAGAATTTTAATTTCCCTCATTGTCGACAGTACACACGATCCGTACACGCGCTGGTCGTCCGATTGGCTCCCGCTTCTGCTGCCAGCCATAACGAGACACCGACGCAGGTGTGAATCCCCCATATCGAGACACTACCCACACGATTAATCCACACGAACACCAGCAGCAAGCCTCGTTCACGTCACGTAAACCAAACTGAACTGACACTAGAAAACTGCCTTCGGTGCAGTATCAAAAACAGACAGACCTCGTTGCCGTCTCGTTGACCTCAACCCTAACTTGACCTCGACCTTGACCTATGATTATGATTTTCACTCCCAGGTGAGCTCTTGTCATGACCCATACAGGTGCAAAAAAATCAAGATCAGAGGTTAGGCGGTTAAAAAGTTTGAGTGGAAACGGACGGACACAACCGATCTTATTGCCTTCCTCGCAAACGCCGTCAGTAAAATTGCTATAAACACGTGTAGTTCGATGGAAGCGTTTACATCTTACGGATTGGAGTTCGCGAACTCCAATGTGAACGGTTTCATCGGAATACGCTGTTCAGAACTATGCGACCCAATTGAGTTCGCTGCAATGTCTGTTGCCAATCAGTACGAAATAGGTCGATGTGACCGTGCACATGACCTACTTAATGGTTGATGTAACTAAGTCGACTAGTTCAGGTGAGTTGTTTAGTTTAGTTCGTGTGATGTGAACGAAGCTTTATTTAGCGTCTACGAAAGAACTTTGTAAGTATGCAATAGCTAGAGGTCCTGGCACCAGGCTTGCCAATGTCATTGTTGACTGACATTTGACAAATCGTACATTGAACTGTATAGTGGACGCTCGCGGGACACTGTTCGTGTAGGCCTAAACAAGGTTTTCATGTTCGTTTCTAGCAACGATCCAGTAACCAACATAATAAAACTGCCTAAGTACACCATTACATGTAAAAATATCACATGAAGTAATAAGTTTAAAATCGTGGATGTGAAGACGTATTTAACTATTAGAAGGTCATGACAAAGTGTCGATTTCATTGCAAAACCTCGACGGCAAAGTATTCAAGCTGAAACAAAATTATCTCAAGACATCGCTCTGTTTCCGCGACATTGTTATGCATTAAGCGATGCCGCGATCCGTCGGTCCGTCTGTCTGTCTGTCGGTCCCACCTGGCCTAGGCGCGCAGTGCCTAGGCCAGCTAGACGCGCAGCGCCTAGGCCAGGCCACCAGCGCTGTGCGGACTGCGGATCCGTCCGCGCACGGACGTAGATCCAGTGCGATCGGCGGGGGCATATCGTCTTGCCGCGCGATAACTTGTTCTGTTTTAATTGTCTTTCTGATACAAGAGCCCCGTAAGAAACAAGTGGGTGAGAGCAAAGAGCGGATGGCCTTACGTTCCATCGAGTGAATGCAATCTCGAACGGATTGGCGGTGTTTCCGATCCATGAACCAAACTGGACGCTGTCTTGATTGTGCGTACTGCCCGTCGTGTGTCGACCAATAGAACAGGATGTTATGCTGTCCGGCCTATGGTCAACGCATGATCAAAACAACTGTATTAAATATGTGATCGTAATAAATTATAAACAAAAATTCGCTCCAGAAATAGACAGTCTTGTTTTTATATACTTTACAAAAGTAACCGCATAGTTTTGCTCTGCTCATTATAAGATACGCGTAACAATAGACGACAAGCAATAACGCTACAATATCGACAGACAGTTTTAACGACAGAAAATCCACGGAGAATGAGTATTAATTTGCAAACGGTTTATACGTGGTCGTTTAATTTAATTGCTTGGCGCTAGTGCGTCGGGGTAACAGAGGCTCAAAATTGGTCAGTAATTTATTTCACCGGATGAAAGCCTGCTATTATTACCCATCGTATCTGTCGAGACAGAGTTTGAAGAAATAATCGCATCCTCGTGGTTCGCAGAAGATAAGACGTCCATCGCAGCAGTGCCCGTTGCTGCCTTTACCCGACGGGTTGTCATAGCGAACAAGGCGTAGCTGTAACTTGCCGTCGCCGGCTGCCTACACAGAGAACAGGCACAAAGACATTTAGTATCCTTTTGAGCAACTTTTGCTATGAAAGGTTTTTGCTCGTCCGACGCTATATGCTAGCGCGGCATTAGCTGTCGCCCGGTGTCCGTGTCTGTGCCTGTCTAAAGTCGGAGTTCTATCAAAACGGATAGGCGTATCAAGCTAGTTTTTTGCACAGACGCTTTCTTCTACTATGATACTAAACCGTGATATAAGAAATTCGGGTATTTTCGAAAATCAGGGTACTACCCTGTGGAACTTTGTCCCAAACTCTAAACTTTCGCCACGGCACGTCGATCGTCGCAACGTATTGTCAACTGTGCTCGATAAAGGTGGACGCTCATTGTGATAAACTTGCGACCGTCATCGTCAAACGAAGTCGACACCTGTGACGGTTGATGTCTGACCGACGACATTGGCGATTTATCACACCGACTGACCGAGCGCCTGCCTCTGTGTACAGCACGATGCGCGTGAGACAGCGCGTCACGCGGGTCCATCGGCGACAGCTGAAAATGTGAGTATGTCAGGTGTTAATTTTATTCATTCCGTTAACGGTACCATGTTATACTGTGTCCCCAAACCCAAACCTTCTTGGGGACCCCAAACCGGGACACAATAAAAAAATCCAAATTGCCTTCGTAAAATGCCTTGAAATTCTACATTTCTGCAATATGCCGCATCCTACAATACACGTGTAGTTGTGTAGATCTTATTACACTCATTTTTATATCAAAGACAAGCGCTACACGCATATTTTACTATTACGGTACCCTTAGCAAAAATTACAAGTTATCAAATTCAACATAAATCACAGAACCAAGGCAGAAAGTTCAGAAACCGTCAAACACTCAAACTTAAAACTAACATTTACAGTTTACTTCAATAGAGCCATTGTCAGTCCACTCCTGACAGTTTTTACTCGGTGAGTTCTGTCCCGCCCGGGACGTCTGGAGCTAAACCGGCACATTTGAGCGTCCCGAGGACAACGTTCGGGATTCCGGGACGAAGTGTCCCAAACCGGGACTGTCCCGGAAAAACCGGGACGGTTGGTCAGCTTGCCCAAACGGCATCCTATGACTTCTTGAATAACTGAATCAAAAATGAATCATGATATAATTTTACACAGGTACAGATTTGTCCATTCATCTATGTTGCTACTGTACCTTGAAAATTAAAATAGCATTATTTTTGCAACAATTTGTTTCAACAGTCTTAGCTGCAACTAAACATGAAGCACGAAATTGGTTTATTTTTCACCAATAAGAACTTATTTACTGCGGGTTTAAAAAAATTGTATGAGTTTTGTAATAAGACTGCAATACGCAATTGACTGAAAAGCTACGATTGAGCAATAATGCCTACTGCTTAGATACTTTTAACAATAAAAACTCACCTGTCGCGAAAGAAAGCTCAAAAAGATATGAAGCACAAGCGTTTCTATGAAGGGTAACACGGACGACATTATGTATCGAATTGAATCAAATCCGTGCGGCCGGACAAACTTCGTGATGATAGTTGGCGTCGGATGCTGAACGTAGGCATAGGTCTAATGTTCACTGCCCTATGAACTGTAGCCTATTATGCAGGCTTCAGTCGCTGGGCGAGCTAAACGCTGTCATTCACGGGCCATTACTTACTATACGCTTACTACTGTACATGTAATAGCGCATCCCAGTCGGTTCAAATGCAACCGTTACATAGTGTAAGCGTTTTAGTTACAGACAAAATAAATGTGAGTGTTGTCTGTAATGGTGTACCTGTTACTTATTGTTCGATTAGTTACTTTCCTATTCAGCTTTATGCATCCATATTGGTAACATTTTTTAACTTGCCTGCATTAATTTGTTACTTTCCGAATGACCTTGCTCGAAAAAGCAGCGTTTCTGTACATTCTTCACAACGAATACGAAAACTTTATTATACAGGGTGGCCCACAAAAGTTGTAGATTTTTCAACACATCATATCTTTGGAACCGTTCAAGATAAAACGAAACGGATTTCATTGCAATGTTCCTAGTGTTTCTGACAGATTAGGTTGCAATTTTTATGTAGCTGTTAAATGTTCTTTGCAAGTTAGCTCAGTGTTATTATACCTAAGTAACTATGAAATATGAGGCGAATTTCGGCATTCTTTCTCTGTTGTTATTAGAAATGATTTGCGCATTAAATCTTTTAAAGCGTTTCTCACCACATTTCAACTGCGTTGTCACCTTACCTTGTTAAGTTAGTCACATTTGATATTATTCTTATATTAATAATATTCTGAGATAAGGTAACAACACAGTTAATGTGTGGCGGACAAAAATTGATAGGTTTGATTCCTGATCACAAAAGTGAAAAAGTAACTAAAATTGGCGCACGGCTAACAAAGTTATCCCCCCAAACAGTTTAGCCTTAGCATTTATGGAATGATCAGTCATTTCAGATGTATCTAACTTAATAAGATAAGGTGACAACATAGTTAATATGTGGTGAAAAATGTTTCAGTGTGTTTATGCACAGATTGTTCTCATAACAACAGTGAAAGAATGACATGACTAAGATTGCATAATATTTAACATAGCTATAGCAAAAAAATCATCAGCTGAGCTGTCGGTAACTGTGTTTTGGGGTACAATAAAACCGAAGCTAATTTACAAGTATATTTAACAGCTACATAAAAACTACAACCTGATCTTTGTTCTCGAGAAACTCTGGTGGGAACATTTTGGTGAAATCCGCTTCGTTTTATCTTGAACGGTTCCAAAGATATGGTGTGCTGAAAAATAAACAACTTTTTGGGCCACCCTGTATATATTTATCACAAATGATGCAGCTTTAAATATTTTGTGATGTAATTTGTTGATGTTTTTAACACACATCCGTTTTGACGCTTGTAGCTTTTGAATATATTCTTATGCCAAACATGAGCCTAATACAAGAGTATTATTGCAACTTTTGTAATAAGAGTTAGGCCTAATTTGCTGACCGTAGCTTGAACAAGTACATATGTAGATCTGCAGTTATTATAAATACTAGGATCGACACTTTGTGCAGCCAATAGAACTATGGTGAACCAACTACCAACAGTCCACTTCATTCCGATGGCAGATCAGGAATTGCTGAAAGGACCGTCTGTCTGTATTGAACAAAGAAGGCAGTTTGATGTCAAAGGCGCCTGTTGGGCAGCACAGCGATAGCAGAGTAACTTTTTGTTCTGAACCACGACAACTTGGAGTTGTGAGCTTTCGTAGCTACCAAGTGGCTAATAGAAGTGACCCAAGTGACCAGAGTACTGCCATCAATTAAGGATCGACGTCAGACCGACATCAATACCACGCCCACACACGCTGGACTCCGCCGCTGCCGCTGGCCTCGGTCCATTGATGAGAGGCGCTTGTGATTGGCTGCTGTGTCCCGCACCCGCAGGCTGCCGCGACACGCCACCCGTCTCGCCATCAGCCAATACCCATTGAACGCCGCAGTAACACACACATTTCAGCATGGACCTTTGACCTTGACTTATGACCTTGAATTTCAATCCCTGGTCAGCTTCGGGCGTGACGCGTATACATGCAAAATCAAGGTCAAAGGTCAGTTGATTCAAAAGCTAGAGTGGAAACAACGGACGCCGGACGGACACAACCGATTGCAGTACCTGTCCTGCGCGGTCGGTAAAAATAATTAAAATCCAGACGCGAGATTGCAGAAATATCATCAGAATTAGCATCAATGGTTTCGGTTCCATTGTAGGCATAAAGTAAAAACGTTACATTGTGTTATATATATA
>Ga0126333_1000289_pt1 | contig 10126 bp, 6 predicted proteins | sample InaspJWI54metaG_FD_94488 | JGI IMG/M metagenome (GOLD analysis project Ga0126333, IMG submission 94488) | Marine gutless worms symbiont microbial communities from Oahu, Hawaii - Inanidrilus sp. 2 OAHU.JWI-54 metaG | ecosystem: Host-associated > Annelida > Digestive system > Unclassified | place...
GCATTAGGGAGAAGACGCTGGAGTTCTCAACAGTGTTATCTACACTGTCTCCATACCTTGCAGCTGCTGCACACACACACACCCGTTCAACGGCCCTTTTTTCCGGTACTACCCGGGTGAGTCGGTACCAGAAGGGTAAAACCAATCTGGATTTCACTGAAGCAAGAGACAGTGAGTGACAGTGGCATCTGCTGGGCCATGTGCAAGTCTGCATCTCGTTTCAGACAGACAACAACATCAGCACCCCACTGTTCAGTTTTTTACAGGCCGGATGCCCTTCCTCCCACCCAACGAACAGCGTCAAAGCACTGCTGCACACACCCGCTTAACGGCCCTTTGTCTGGGACTACCCAGGTGAGCCGGTGCTAGAAAGGTAAAACCAATCTCGATTTTACTGAAGCAAGAGACAGTTAGTGGCAGTGGCATCAGCTGGGCCATATGCGAGTCTGCACCTCGCTCCAGACAGATAACCATGCCAGCACCTCACCACTCAGTTTTTTACAGGCCGTATGCCCTTCCTGCTGCCGAACCAACAGCATCAAAGCACTGAAGGCAGTCAAAGCACTGCTAATGACAAGAAAATTAGCTTTGGCAGTTTCTGTTGTGAGAATGCTAGTAACGTCATTTGTACACGTGCAGATGCTGGAGCTGCTGTGTGATCACTGGCCTGGACCAATCAGCCTTGCACTGTACATGTCAGATGCTGAGGCACACCAGTTCCTCCGCTATGCACGCCAGTCGCCGGTCCTTGCTGCTCGGCGAAATGTGGCCTACCACATCGTCTACAAGGACGGAGTGAGTGTCGTTCGGCCTTACTTCAGACCAAGATTGTGAAAATAAATATAGTTAATTAATTGTAGTAATCTGTGCCTTCAGTGCTTTGACGCTGTTGGTTGGGCAGCAGGAAGGGCATCCGGCCTGTAAAAAAACTGAGTGGTTGGGTGCTGGCATGGTTATCTGTCTGGAGCGAGGTGCAGATTGGTTTTACCTTTCTGGTACCGGCTCACATGGGTAGTCCCGGAAAAGGGCCATTAAACGGGGGTGTGTGTGTGTGTGTGTGTGTGTAAATGTAGTACCGAGTTAGTTTAGTCTGGATTATACATGCTGCAACTCAACATTTTAAAAATTAATTAGTTAGTGTTGTTGATTGGGTGTCAGGAAGAGCATTGGGTCCATAAATATTACGTGATCAGGTGTTGGCATTGTTGTATGTCAGGAGCAAGGTGCAGATTGTCTACATATGGTCCAGCTGATGGCACTGCCATCCCAAACCCCATTATCTCTCGCCTCACTAAAATCAAGACTGGCTTCCCCAGGTTGTCGTGGAAAAGTGGCCATTAATCTGGTGTTTCATTAGTTAATTGTTGGAGATAAGTTTTACTGCCGGCATATTCTTGCTAATATTATCCAGTTTAGCATTTGGATTGAGAAGCTGATACAAGAGTCCTCAGTAGTGTTGTCTGCACCGTTTCTATACTGCAGTAAATGTTAGAACTGTTGCTGTTACATATGATCGTGCACAGCTGTGATATACAGTGCTGCAAAGAACAGTTTTGATGACGTTTTCCCTTCGTTTCTTGCAGACGTTCGTCATTGCTGAAATGTTATCCACTCTATCGTAGGCTTATCGAATTATAACAACATGAAACTGTAACATGCTTCTGATTCTCTGTGTTTTCTTCAAACTTATACTGTGGTCACTCCCGTCTAGCTATGCCTATGTGTTTGTTTGCCAGCAATTCTACCCGGTGAACTACCTGCGTAACGTGGCTCTGCATCAGGCCAACACGGAGCACGTGTTTCTACTGGATGTCGACTTTCTGCCGATGCTCAACATCTATGAATATTCACAACAGCTGCTGGAGTCTGCATCGACCATCGCCAGCACGCTAGGCATCGCGGCCCATAACAAGCTGGTTTGTCCTGCATGTTCGTTTGGTATTTGTTTCTATTTATGAACAGTTTCGAAGCATTGCATTGTACGTTTCTGTGGAAAATATTACCACTAAAATATGCTTGTTATCAGATTTTAGACTGGAAACAGCAAAGTTGTTTTTTGAAGTCAGAGTACAGAATGATATTTTGACCGGTAATAGCCAAAGAGTCAGATTCAGGTTGCATGCACTACTTGTTGGCTGGACAAACGCCTGCACATCTGGCTTCTGATATACACCATATTGCCAACACTGGCCGCCTTCAGCTTCGGTCCGCGTCTGACGGGATCTTCGTCGTTCCACATACACACAAACCACAGTTTTGGCAACAGAAGTTGCTCTGCTACTGAATGGAGTGCCTTTCCATTGTATCTTTGACAGGATGACAACTACAGACACTTTAAGAAATCACTGCAATGGCATATGTTTAGATGGTAATTAATCACGGTGCACATCGACTAACTGATTTTTTGTGCCTTAGAAGCTCTGTTTGTGACTTATTTCCTTAAATAAAACTGAGGGGAACTGATGATCTGTTGGTTAACATAAGCAGTTTGTTATATCATTAGAGTTGCTACATTGTGCAGGCTTTTGTCTTGCCGGCATTTGAGACGCAGCGGTACAAGTTGGATTTTCCGTCAGCAAAAGAAGAATTGCTTTCAATGTTGGATGATGGCTCTCTGTTCACATTTAGGTCTGGTGTTATTTACTGGTTGCCCTGTCATTGTTGAAACTCAAGTATGGAATATGGATGCTGACTACTATGTTAAGGCAGGCTCGTATGGCACAAAAAGGGATGTTGTGGTTATTCTAGCATGTTGATTTTTGTTACTTTTTTTGCAGAATAATCACTTTTTCCAGTGTGAATTAATTTATGGGTTTTTATTTTAACTCGAAAATCCCAAAATTAAACAATAATAACCGAAGAACGGTGTGAATAATTTGCACATAATTGGCAAAAAATTTCACGACGCAGCATAATCTTCAAAAACAGTGTGCGTAATTTGCAAATTTTCGACTGAGAAACCAAAACATGTGACCTGTCACTTGTTCGCCGAGACCACCCACATTGTCGCAGTGCCACATGGATTTGCATGTGTGGTTATACCCATGACGTAGTTATATATTCCAGGTTTTGGAGACACATAGCGTCAAAATTTGCCCTTTCCCTTTACTTTGGCTATTGGCTTTTGCAACAGCTTGTACTACCATACAAGCCGTGACAGTGTTTAAAGAAGTCTTTTATTGCTGTTTCATGCTGTGCAGATATTATTTATGGCCCCAGGGCCAAGAGGCAACTAATTTCACAAGATGGCGAACAGCGTCAGAACCGTACAAAGTATGTCATCACTGTTTAAGAATTATTGTTCTGAACGTCATCATGAGCGAGTCACGTAGATTGGGAAATCTCGATCTCGCACGAAATCTTGCAATAGATGAAGGTGGAAAATAAGTTGGTTACACTCAAACACTCAAACAAACTTACAGTATCTGAGTTTCTACATCAGCTACATAGGATATTAAATCTATAAAATATTTGATAATAGTTTGTTACAAGTTCTGCCACAGTACATTTACGTTTGTCTACACCTACTGGTCCATATGTTTACACCTGTGTGTGTGCGTGTACTTGAAACTGTGAACTCGCTTATCATAGAAGAATAAGCAATAAGCTGTTGGTTAGATAGTGCAGCGAAAGTGCAATTGAGTACCAGCAGCTTAAGAGTCAGTATGAAGGCTGTCACTCTTCCGAGAGAATGGATGGCATGCAATTTTAATTGACAAGACATAATATTATAATATAATGTCACGCACTGATAATGTGCGTAAAATAAACACACATGGCAGTATACTGGCCAGTTTCTATCGCAAGAGCGTGTTGGCATTCACGCTTGTATGAGTAATTATAATTTTACGCTTACAAAGCTGTATAGTGTTGCAAGTGTCACTAAATTCAAAGCAACAAACAAACGGTTGGAACTGACAGCTGTTTGTGTGTGTGTACGTGATAGGTGTCTTGGTCGCCGGACTTCGAGCCGTTCCTGATCGTTCCACGCAATATTCCGGCATTCGACGAGCGCTTTGTGGGATTCGGCTGGAACAAAGTGTCACATATCATGGAACTGGATGCCGTCGGGTAACTAACCAGTACATACATTAACAACAGCCATTTGTATTGAGTCGTCTACTGGAAGACCGAGGGTGTATCACAAAACAATCATCAGTCCGTTTTCCAGTGTCCATAGGCAGACTGGAACAGGAATGTTTTCAGTTGGCAACAAAAAAACGTCGACCGTAGCAGCTTCAGCTCTGGTCGGCAGCCTGTTCCATTCTTGCGGTGCGGCGATTCATCGGCATGTCCACATGTCCGATGTGTCCATGTCTACATGCACTGTGTACGGTGTGAGTGAAAAAAATTTACCTCTTCCCGGCCCAAGGTTTTCTGGCAGTATTTACTCCAACAGCTGAGAAGTTTTAAATGAAGTTTTACACATTAACTGCATGTTCATACACACACACCCTTTTAACGGCCCTTTTTCCGGGACTACCCGGGTTAGCCAGTACCAGAAAGGTAAAACCAATCTGGATTTTACTGGAGCAAGAGACAGTGAGTGGCAGTGGCATCAGCTGGGCCATATGCAAGTCTACATCTCGCTCCAGACAGATAACCATGCCATTACCCCACCACTCATGTTTTTTACAGCCAGATGCCCTTCCTGCCGCCCAACCAACAACGTCAAAGCACTGAAGTCATTTCACAGTTATTCTTGTTCATATATCCACAAAATTACAAAATTTTATTCAGTTATCTTTAACTTTCGCAAATTTATGTCATATTAAGCGCGATCTTCTAGTGAATTTTTTCGCCTGTTTACAAAATGCGAAGAATTGACTCACACTGTAGAGAACACTCAGTCGCACATGTGCTGGCTGGTTCATTGGCCAGTGTATAGATGACACTGGGTGGCTACTTTATTGTGGCAATGATCGGTCTTAAACTTCTGTGTGGCATCATGGCCTTCTTGAGAGCCGACCCTCATATCCGGCATTGACCTTTTCCTCCAGAGTCTGGCACTGGATCAACAACGGATGATGCCAATGGGTGATTTTTGTGTAGTGTTCTGATTCTGTTGAATTTAATAAGCTTACAATTGTCCTGGTATAAGGTACAGAGACCGTGTAGATAACACTGTTGAGAACTCCAGCGTCTTCTCCTTAATCCGAATGCGCTGGTTGTTGTCAGCAAGGGCTTGCGGGCAGTAAAACTTTGCATGAACAAAATCCTCCAGTTCTTAACTGGAGGTGTCGGCTAATGCAGGTTGACCTGTGTATAGCCATAAAGCAAATAAGTTGGTTTCTGAACCGTAGATGATGGATTCGGTGAAAGGAGACATGCCTCTGAAATGAGCCCTTTTTAGTTGAAGTATTTTAGTTTTTTATTGACACTGACAGTATTGCTGAAACTTGCAGATTCTGTAACTGCAAGACTGTTGTAGTAATTTTGGTGAGCGTAGTGTTCCACCCGTGCTCCAGTATTCGTAAGCTATAGAACACTGCAGTTTTTTATTTTGATACTGTGTGTTTTTACCACTCGATGCACACATTTGCATGCAGATGTACTACAGTACATATGGTCAGCTCTCAGTCAGTCTCCGTGTGACATTATATTATATTATTATGCCGCTGTTTTGTCGAATTGCATGGCTATAGTTATAACCACACAATTAACACCTATAAAATTAGCACGTAGTTTTTCTCTCGCTAAAGAAAAAAATGAAAATCGGATGTTTTTCTTCCCACAAGGGATCGCCAGTTGTGTCGGATATTTGTATTTCAGACAAGGTAGGCGTAAAAGGGTTATATTACTATTATTATTGGACGTAAAACCACAACTCAGTTTATCAGTTTGCCGAGTGTTGTGCTGTTGGTCAATGTAGGTTCAGTTTTGTCGTCGTGCCGAATGCCTTCATCATTCACCAGCCGCATGCGCCGAGCCTCGACATTGCTAGATACCGCTCCAATGTCATGTATCGCGAGTGTCTCAAGCTGTTCAAGTCCGACTTCCAGCGCTATCTGTCTCGCAAGTACGGCATCCGTGCGTTGAAGTACCTTACTCCGGACACCTAGCGCTTGCCGACGTCTAGCTGTGTTATTTTGCCTGGAGTTATTGATCTGCAATTGGTCATCATTTCACAAGACTGCGCCGTCAAGCTGCAGTCATATTTTTTTACGTCCAGTGTTGTAGGAAAGAACGTGTTAATTGTGCTAGTTTCATTCACTGTATACAGGTTGGCACAGAAATAACAGGCTATCGGCCACCATGTGTCAAAAAGGTACCACTATACTTTTGCCTGTAACTTTGCTAGCTGTTCGCTGTTCGCTTATTTTAAAAATTATTTCGTCCAAGAATTTGGCAGAAAGTTTGTGTCAAAGTGGTCAGTAAAGACGCCACAACACCTTAAACTACACTACCTTGTGAATTATTTTCCGCATTTTTTGACTTGTGGTGGTCATGTCTTTTTATGCCACTGTATAGTTAATTTTAGTCACAGAGTTCTTGACAATTGTGCTTTTGTTTAGTGCAGCATATTGAACTAGACTTAACTGTCACAAAAGTTTGTTGTGTTGGTTTGTTGTCTGCAGGAATGTGTAAAGGCTGTTAAGCACCATATTAAGGGGGTTAATGGGCCTTTTACATTCAGTGTTGTAGAATGATGCTAGAGGCGTTATGCTACATGCCGTCATTAACATTTAGTAAGTAAGTAAATATGATTGATAAATGTGCACAGTGGTCAGCAAAAGCCGAGTCTGAGGTGCAAGAAGAGAGGGATTAAGCCGATTGGAAGGCTTGCTGGCAGTAGTGGGTCTTGAGGTGACAACGAAAGGCATCAGGTACAAGTACCTGAGATGGAGGCAGAGAGTTGCGAATTTTAGGGACTGCAGTGATAAATTAGCGTCAAGTGATTTGCTGACGAACGGGGCGGAGATTTACTGACTTATGTGCTGTGTGATGCTGTCGTATTTGCAATACTGTTCGTTATTTGTGATACTTTTGGTAATTGTTGCCATGTTTTTTTTCGCTCATAGTATGGTGACCATAAAACCTGGCTGTAATTGTTGCCATGTTTTTTTCGCTCATAGTATGGTGACCATAAAACCTGGCTGGATTCCGACATAGCAGTCAATGGCAAGCTCTGGATGTCTGGGCCGTAGTAGGTTTTTACTGCCGTCACATTATGATAAATGTTTTGTAATATTTATGTCGGCCTTCATAGACATTAGTGTACAACCCTTACTTGATGACAAGAAACAGTACGAAAATGGCATTTGTGCATTAAGAAGCTTTGACGTATGGGAGATATAATGTGCTACCTCAAACATAGCGTAGCTTATGCAGTTATTTATTGAGTGCTGCAGCTCTGCATTTCTCAGCAGAAATGTACCGGCTGTTTTTATTGGAGCAGCTGAGGGGCTAGGACACAGGCACATGGGCATGCATCTCACACCTGTACTTGAAAATTTAATGAAATTTTTGTTAACCAGTATTTAAATACTGAATTTTTGCCAGATATGGATTGTTCACATTGCTTGCTGTCCATGTGAGATGTTTAAACTGATAACCGGAAGTGTTTGTTTTCTGCTCTTTGTTAATTTGTGAATGTTTACTGACAGACTCCAAACTAAACTGAATTGTAACCACTGATGTCATTTGTAGAGCATTCGTGGATGTGAGAATTTGCCTTTGAAATCTAATAGCAACAGAATAGTTTGTGTGTGGGCGACAAACGGTGTTAAAGTAGATGCTAAACAAGTAGATGATACGTGTACATTTAATCAGCATATTGTATTAACACATGCCAACGTGTGGCTAACGACGCATCGTTGTTATCAGTCAGAACGTGAAAGGGTAACGCAGCTAACACATTGTTACTGGTCTGGTCCTAAGTCTGAATGTGGCTGTTTTCTGATTATAACAAGTGAAATATATATCACCCAACAGCAACAGCAACCACCATTTTACTGCCATTTTACAGGTCAACCTGCGTTAGCCGGCACCTCCAGTTCAGAACTGGAGGATTTTGTTGGTGCAACGCTCTACTGCCCACATGCCCTTCATGTTGCTGGCATAGCTGATATTAAATTTATTGTAAATTATGCACATGGGCACTTATTTTTGTTATGTTTTCTATTTTAAAAATTTACTTTATTATTTTTTGACAAAAGGCAAGTTTTTAGCTGATAGCTGCCAGAGAATTTCAGATTGTGTGAAGTTGTATAATGCTGAAGAATGAGGTTTTTTGTTTTTGTGAAAAATGGTTGCAGCAGAGAAATGTTTCAATACTAGCTTTTAATTGTTTTTGTATTATTTCATACATGTGCTATATTTAGAGCAATTTCTTCTCGTGTAGTGTAAGTGAAAGCTTACTGATATCCACAGTGCAATACGATGTCTGTTTTTACTGTTTGTTCATTGTGTTGTTTCTTTTCATAGATTAAGATTTTTATTTTATATTTTCAAACCTAATTGTTACAAACAACACCAGTAACTGACGTGATAACCTTGTACTCTAGCTTGATCATGTTTAGTTTATATAGTTTATTATATATAATTTTATGTAGTTGCACATTAAAATTGTGATAATATCACGCTATTTGCAGCGTGTTCTGTTATTAACAGAGAGATTTTAAATTGGCAGTAATATGCAGGTGTGGTTGGTGTATTGGTCTCGAGTTTGCTACTTCTGTATTTCAAAAAGTCCCTGCTTTCTTTTTGAAGGAAAATTTATACAAAAATAGTCCCGACTTTTAGTGTGCAGAATCATTTTGCATAAGAACCGATCAATTTGTCTGTCTTGGTCAATAAATGTTGCCGCACTATGTCGTGTAATGCAGAGCTGGTTATTTGTCTGGTCAGGAGTGTGTAGGTTTTGCACATAAAATGTGTGGCTTACAAAGAGTCACCTGAATTCTCTGGCTATTTAGATGCCAGCACGACAGAAACATTTCGTTGTATGGTTTGTACATACACCCATTTAACAGCCTTTTGTCCAGGACTAACTGGGTGAGCCTGTACCAGAAAGGTAAAACCAATCTGGATTTTACTGAAGCAAGGGACAGCGAGTGACAGTGGCATCAGCTGGGCCATATGCAAGTTTGCACCTCGCTCCAGACAGATAACCATGCCAGCACCCCACCACTCAGTTTTTTACAGGCCGGATGCCTTTCGTGTCGCCCATTGTTCTCATAGACCAGAGAGTGTGGCTTGTGTGGGTAACTACATCGACTGTGATTGTTCAACACAATATGAGATTGTTTAAGCATTATTTTATGGTTTGTAATGTATAAACCGAAAACAAAAACTTCTTCTGCGTTACACAGAGTAGCGTGTCGACATTTCTGTGGTGTGTTTCACAGTTTCACCGCTACATTGCCATAATTTATCCGGAGTGAGTGTGCCGAAAGTTACCGGCACCAGGTTTAATGAACAGCAGAAGCGTTCGTGAAACAAGTGTATGTAACTGCCAGTGTGAAATAGTGTACGTAATTTCCACTCTGTACAGCGGTTGTTCTCGTAGACCAAAGAGTCTGTCTCGACTCTGGCTCCTGTGGGTGACTACATTGTCTGTCTGTGATTGTTCAACATAATATGAGATTGTTTAAGCATTATTTTATTCATTAGTAAGTTTGTTGATGTTGTAATGGCCGTGTCTGTTGTGTTTTTGTTGCCTGCCTTGCCTTACCTGTTATGTAATTGTTGCACACCTGTTTAGATCTCGTCCACTATAATGTTGTCAACAAGAACAAGCCTGGCATAACTAGTCACCACTCATCACTGTAATTTGCCGCGCATGTCTTCTGTATCTGCGAATGTTATTTTCTCTCAATGTTATTTGCTGTTTTTTTGTGAATTACTGACATTTTGTGTGACAACATAACGTGTTGTGTAAATTTGAAATCAAAGTCGTGCAATAGTACGGTGATTTACTGCGCATCTATTTGGAGAATTTCCACATAGCTTTGTAGTGGTGTGCCTGGCATTTCATGCGGCATTTTCGTTCATTGATTTGTGCAATGTATGTTTGTGAAAGTTTCGTAACTAATTTGTTGTTTAATGACATCTTGTTTACAAAATCTATTGTGGCACAAGTTTAGGTCAGATGACAGTGACAAATACTTCAGCTGTTTGTACA
>Ga0126333_1000290_pt1 | contig 10123 bp, 6 predicted proteins | sample InaspJWI54metaG_FD_94488 | JGI IMG/M metagenome (GOLD analysis project Ga0126333, IMG submission 94488) | Marine gutless worms symbiont microbial communities from Oahu, Hawaii - Inanidrilus sp. 2 OAHU.JWI-54 metaG | ecosystem: Host-associated > Annelida > Digestive system > Unclassified | place...
CTTTTCGCAACACATGACCGTACCAGCGCAGCCTGTTCTGCTGCAATACCAATGCTATGTCATCTACCCCTAGTCTCTCTCTCAGCTCCTTACTTGGGAGTCTATCTTTTAGCTTAACGCCACCTTAACATATATGGCCTAGTTCCTATAAAACCAGCTGTATAGCCATACATGCCAATTTTCTTTTGATTTTGACAGATAGGGATCCATACCCCATACACAAGCCACAGTGAACCTGTGCTACAAATTTCAGCTCGATAGTTCTGTACTCCTTCCTCCTGGCAAAATCTGCCAGTCAGCCAAACAGCTACAAATCTGTCATAATTTAAAGTTTGAGGAGCTGCTGTACTTACCCAATTCTCTTAGTTGGGCCATATTTGGCATGCAACAGTGAACCAGTGGTGTACTCTTCCATGCTGAATTTTTTATTGGTGTATATTTTCACCCTTGTGGGGTAGAAAATACAAATGTGATCAGATTTGTAATTTTGTAGGCTTTTGTACCCACTGGTGTTCACTGATTATGTCCAAATTTGGCATGTGCTGGTTGTAGTTAGTTGTACTGTATACCGAATTTTACTTTGCCGAATTATACCTCCGTCAGTATAACGTTTTCCTTTGGGCAAAAGTGTATAAGTTTTTGGGCTGAGTAAAAATGGCAGTGGAGCTGTGTAAAGTAGTAAGTACTGGCTATAGTCATGATGACAGTAAGAATGTCATTAACATTAACACTGGTAAACTGATGATCGGTCATAAGCAAATGATGACTAGTTATGGAAACGTGCTAATGCATGTGCACTGCGGCTCTCCGTGTGCACTGATAGCTAATTTTCAATACTTCTGTCTGTAGTGCTTGTGTATATGTGACAGTTGTTAGATGTGTTTGGTCATCGGTCAAATGTCAGCCTGGTGTTTGATTACATGGATACTGACCTTGAGGTATGTTTATGCTTTACATACTTAAGTCTTGTTTATGATTGTGGTGTGCATAGCAACTTTATAACAATTTGTCATGAATCTTTTCACAATAAAGCTGACAAGTTTGAACACACACTACTGTTACTGTTACCACTTTGTAATTTTGCGTATATATGAACATACAGACCTGTAAAAATTTTAGTTAAAAATTCTTAGCCATTATGGAAAAATTGACAGAAAGCTGCATGAGTGTAAAAATTTTTTTGATACACTGTAGTGTGAACTGCCAGATTCTCTCAAGTTTTGTGTTAGTGGTTAGTGCTTATGCCCCACTTCATTTCCAGAATTCAAGAACTCGGACAAGCGCAGTTGGATGAAAGTTTTGCTCGGATGCAAAGATGATGACACAGGTAGCGTGGGACACACACACCCTTTTAACGGCCCTTTTCCGGGACTACCCAGGTGAGCCAATACCAGAAAGGTAAAACCAGTCTGGATTTTACTGAAGCAAGAGACAGTGAGTGGCAGTGGCATCAGCTGGGCCATATGCAAGTCTGCACCTCGCTCCACACAGATGACCGCACCAGCAACCCACCACTCAGCGTGGGATTATAAGCATATATTCCTCTATTATACAGAATTGTAGTTCATGCTGTTTTACAATGTATGTTGCACAAGAACAGTAAAATATGCCTCGCAGTTAAGAATCTGATGATTTTGTTGGAGCAAGCAAGGCTAACACAGGCATCATTTGGGTTGCCCTTACCGCTACCCCCATTATTACTACCACTGTCAAGGGAATTTTGGTGGACTTACTATTTTAGTTTTGGCAGTTAATATTTGCTCGTAGTTTTCCCTTCTGGTAGTTTGTAATTTGCAGTTTTACGATATACACGTTGACAAAATGTTGTTATTGTATTTTTTTGCCGGTTTTGTTTTTTTCCAGTTTTGCATTTGTTTTTCTGCAGGTTATTATAAAAGACTCCAGTATTGTGCTGACTCTTGCTCACATCAAAGCTTATATGCTACAGACTTTGCTTGGACTGGAGTTTCTCCATGTTCATTGGATATTGCATCGAGTTAGTTGTTGCATTGAAACACTTTATGTTCAGAAACATATCCTATGTAGTTGTCAGTTGTAAACTTTTACCGGTGATGAGTAGAGTTTTGAAAGGTACTAATGACATTTGCTATTGGTGTTAAGTTGATGCTTGTAAATAATTGAAATTTTTTGAGATTTTTTTTAGCTTTTTAAAAAAATTTTAATGTGCATGTTAATGTACTTAAATAACTTCTAGCAATCTCTGGTAATAACTTTTATCTTTTGGGTTGTGTAGTAACCTCAGCAATCTTGGCAAGTTAAATAAAAGATAAAGGTAGTAATAAATTCTTTTATGATTGTTTGCAGGATCTCAAGCCGAATAATTTGCTCATTAACAGCAAAGGTGTCCTGAAAATCGGTGATTTTGGTCTTGCACGGTTCTTTGGTTCACCTTCACGAGTGTACACACACCAAGTTGTTACAAGGTTAGAAATTGTTTTTGTGTATGTAAAAGTTGCATTTAAACATGTATAAAGGAATAGAAGAGTTTGAATTCATGTTCCTCGTAATCTGAGAAAAATGAATTTACCCAGTCCCCACCATCCACTATACTGGCATAAACACCCATGAGCTATTTTCTGCATTGCCCATTTAGTGGGACAGTATGTACTTTTTTTTACAGAATTTATTGTGTAGGGTAGGTCTGAGGGAGAGTTCAGATGGCCATGGATAGACGAAAGGGTTAAGTATTCTTATTAAAATTTGGAAATTAGCCTGCAAAGGTCTGTTGTTGGTACTTTAGAGATGCTAGAGAAGTAACTTTTATTGTCATTTACAGTGGTCAGCTGCATCTGTAAAGTGAGGCACTGTGGATACATTATTGTTAGTTGCAGTTGATATTAGTTTCTCTGAGAAGCAGTTTGCTGTTTTTTGTGATTGATTACATATTGGCACATATATATTTATATTTGCTTTCAGTGCTTTGATGCTGTTCGTTGGGCGTCAGTAAGAGCTTCCGGCCTGTAAAATTTGAGTGATGAGGTGTCGGTGTGGTTATCTGTCTGGAGTGAGGTGCAGATTGTTTGCATATGGTCCAGCTGATGCAACTGTCATCCCAAAACCCCGTCATCGCTTGCCTCATTTAAATTCAGATTGGTTTTACCTTTGTGGTACCAGTTCACCCATGTTGTCCCGGAAAATAGGCCGTTAAACGGGTGTAGTAGTAGCAGCAGCAGCCAAGGCTGTGCATATTTACACACCACTGTTTATGGCCATTATACAGATGTTTGCTTAACCCCCACTTATGAACTGGAGGATTTTGTCAATGCAGAGCCAGCTAGTATAACAGAAAATATAAAAGTGCCATCTACCTCTGTGAGCACAATTATCAAAAGTTGAATAGCTTTCCATAAACTGGCTAAGCACACACACACACACACCGTTTAACGGCCCTTTGTCTGGGACTACCGGGTGTGCCTGTACAAGAAAAAGAATTCACCCACTCACACCTGTCTGATCATCAAACATCCTTTATCACCTTCCTCTGTCTACTACAATTTATAGCATCCTCTTTGTTCAATTTACGTGCTTGACAGTCCTTTTCCACAACCTCTGTCCAGGTCCTGTTTGTTCTACCTCTTGGTCTGGAGCCCTGTACTTCATATTCCATAAATTTCTTCACCCTTATCTTTTTGAACATATGCCCATTGCCCATACCTAAGTCTCTGAAATGACCTATTTTGTGTCTAATGGGACGTTAGACCTTGCTCCATCCATCCATCCATATGCCCAGGCTAACTGTGGTTGTTATTGACCACTTTAGCAGGGAAGGTTGTCATGTGCATCTGTCTTTCTGCTGTAGCTTTTGAACTGACTGACCTTTGACCTTGATATTTGCTTGTGTATGGGTTGTGAACATGGCTCAGTGGGGATTGACAATCTAGGTCATAGGTCAATGGTTAGGGTTACCAAGCAGGGCAGTGTGGTTAGTCTGACCTTGATCGTTGGTTGAGGCAGTTTGTTTTCTAGTAAGTAATACAGTTTTGACTGTGTAGGTGGTACCGTGCTCCAGAGCTGCTGTTTGGTGCTCGGAACTATGCAACTGGTGTCGACGTTTGGGCTACTGGCTGTGTGTTCGCCGAGCTGCTTCTTCGGGTTTCTTGTTTTTAAAAAATTTTAATACTTAAAAAACATGTTATCTGATTGTTTATTTGGTGTAAGTAATATTTTTTAATGTCCATGTTTTGTAGTACAGCCTTCAGTGCTTTGACATTGTTTTTTGAGCATCAGGAAGAGTATCTGGTATATAAATATCGAGTAATGAGGTGCCAGCATGGTTATCTATCCAGAGCAGGATGCACATTGTCTGCATATGGTCTGGCTGATGCCACAGCCATCCCAGACTCCCATCGTCTCTTGCCTCATTAAAATCCAGAGTGCTTTTACCTTTCTGGTACTGGCTTTCCCAGGTCGTCTTGGAAAAGAGGCCATCAAACCAGTGTTTTTTTGTTTTTATTTAGATTTCCATGTTTCCATATATGTCATCCATGACTGAACTGAGTGTGTAAGTGTGCATTAAAGTACACAGAAAGCCATTCAGTAACTGTGACAGTGATTGTTCAAAATCACAATAATGTCAAGATTTGTTTCAGAAGCAAATTAACTGTGACAGTCATTTGTGTCATTAGCCATTTTTGCTGCTATTCATTGATGTAAATATGCCCAAGTGTGTGTGTTTGTGCTTTGTACACACGAAGACGCCTCTATTTCCTGGTGAATCTGATCTCGATCAACTGGACAAGATTTTTCAGCTGTTTGGGACACCAACAGAAGAAATTTGGCCAGTAAGGAAACTCACTTATGTCTGTTTCTGCCATATGTAATGAGAATATAATTTTTCATTTAAACTAGTGTTCTTGGATTCATTGGTTTCCTGTTCTCTGACAGACAACTTCAGAGTAACAGTTCTTCAGAGGATAGGAGAGAAGATTATCAGAGCCATCCCATGCTGTAATACATTGTGTGATGTACTTGTACATGAATATTATTGTCCATCACACCATAGCTGGGAATTAACTGTATTAGTCCACGAACTTTTTGAACATCCCTTTTACTTAGCTGTGGTGAAAATGTTGTCATATACCAGTAGTCAGTGACATATGGTGGAGATGTTTGTGAATGCAGGGCGTGAGTGAACTTCCCGACTTTATTCAGTTCAAGCCGCATGCTGCCGTGCCGTTGGACACAGTCTTTTCTGCCGTCGGCACTGATGCTCTTGAGTTACTTGGCCGGCTATTAGCATTGAATCCATTAAAACGATGTACAGCCACTGAGGTTTGTACGTCTCTATGCATTTGCATTTAGAGTACTAGGTATCACTTGCTTGGAGATTGTAATCATCCACAATGATTTCGTCTCTGATCTTTCCCTGTTTGTATTTTTCCTGCCATATTGAGGTGTTCTGCAGTAGCTTTTTTATTACACAGCAGTATTATACCATATTGCACAATAATTTAGTGTGATGATTATTGATGGTGACACGACACCAGTATATATGGGTCATCAACTTCCTTGCCAATGAACGTGAATTTATACAGCGCGTAGTCATGAACAAATCTCGCACGCGCTAAACACTATGGTGCCGACGCTGTTGCCAACCCAACCAACCACCTGTTTCACGGCCATTGTACAGCTCAGCTTGCGTTAGCCGGCTCCTCCAGTTAAGAACTGTAGGATTTCGTTGGTGCGAAGTTTTACTGCCCGCGTGCCCTTGCTGACAACTTCCTTACAAATGTTAAAAGTTAATTGATGTCATAGTTTTGAACTACTATTTGTGTTTGTTATTACCTCGCCTATTTTACTTACTTTCACAGAAATTTGTAGCTACATTTTTTTACTTATTACTCCCTCTGGGCCTTTGGCATTTGCCTTACCATCTTTACATTTATGCAGGGGTGCAGTAAAGGCAGGTCCAGCTGACCCGAGCCATGATGGTCGAGGCAGAGCCAAGACCGAGGTGGAAACTTTGAGACTGAGCCGATGCCGAGCCAAAAATAACGGGATTGAACCGAAGCCGGGGCACCTGGTTCAAGACCAAGGCAGCAGGCTGCCGAAACAGGCAAACAAGAAGCTCAGCTATCGCCGAGGGACCGCGTGATGCGTCTTGTCAGTAGTAATCTTGCCAATTACCACGCAACAGTGCAGACACTTCTTATACGACAAGTCCTGACCAAACCGATGGTATGAAGTTGGAGGTTGAGTTGGAGTCAGTGTGTCATAAACTAGAGTCCCTGGATTATCGTGTGGTGTTGTTTGTGTGATCCTACGTTTAGCCATTTTAGTAGAACTCTGACTTGTGACGGACGGGCAAGCATACGGACGGACACTGGGCCATGGCTAGTACTGCGGATGCATAGCATCGCGCGGTAAAAACTGCCCTGAGGCTGCCTGCAGGCAAGACAGCTTCCTCAAGGACTTCATCACTGCATCCGTGGTGGTGCCATATATTGTACTGATCTCAGTAAGGGGTACCAGATCAGCACCAAAACCTAATCAAAGTGACTGTTCGTTGTCCATCTTTTAGTCGTTTCACCAAAATAGAACGATATAAAGGGTAAATGTAATGATGTAAAGTGCTGTATTTCCGGAAAATTTCCCCTATTATTAAATTTCCAGAAAATTCACAACCGTGTTGGCAAATGACATCTGGCCTCTACTGCTGTACAAATTCTAAAAGTTAAACATCTAGTTTGAAAAACTTAAAAATCTAAGCCAGTTCAAGTAATCTGTTTAATGTGTGTATTTTTAGTTCGCTAGTATATCGAAGTGTTTATGTTTTACCTCTGTTACTTCTTTGTTTATTTTTTTATTTATTCGCCCTTAGATCTCAGAACCAGTGAATGGACAGCTCGTAAGTATTTTATGAACACTTGGGGGTATGATGTAATTTTAGTATCCCATGATTAGATTTGTCGCCTCGTCTCCCTGTTTTCGGGGACATTGGGAAATTGTCCAAAATTTCACTAGAAATTTGATGGTGCCCTCGTTTGGTGTGTTGTTGTAACCAAACAGCTCGATAATTGCCCTACATTGTTGTGAAAAAACACAAGTCTCCCTGTACCCATTTCGAAATGAAGTATGGCAGACTCGTACAAGTTTTATTTGAGAGCATCGCTCACTTTTCCATCATTCGCCAGATGGCACTGCAGGTACCAAGCAGACTGAGTACTGTTATGGAGAATAGCGGCCATCTAGTTGTATTATGCTTGTGCAGCAGCTTTGTTATAATTAGCGATATAATTATTTGACTGCATTTTTTGCTTCATAGAGGATGCACTTTTTACCATTTGTGTGTTTGTATTTAAGGCGTTGAAAATGTCATATTTCTCAAATAAACCAGCACCGACGCCGGGATCAATGCTACCCCAACCAGTTCTCCTGTCCGCCGTAGTCAATGAGCCGCTGGAAAAGCGTAGTCTGAAGAGAAAACAGTCAGCTTCTTCTGAGTCAGGTTTGCACTGTTGAGTAGTCTGTGAATTTTTCTATCCATCATACACATGCTCTCTCTCATATTTTGTTTCACTTGCCTTCTTCTTGAATTGCTCCACCTTGCGTGCCTTCAGTGCTTTGACGCTGTTGGTTGGGCGGCAGGAAGGGCATCCGGCCTGTAAAACAGTGGTGGGGTGCTGGTGTGGTTATCTGTCTGGAGCGAGGTGCTGACTTGCACATGGCCCAGCTGATGCCACTGCCATTCGCTGTCTCGCTTCAGTAAAATCCAGATTGGTTTTACCTTTCTGGTACCGGCTCACCTGGGTACTCCCGGAAAAAGGGCCGTTAAATGTGTATGTTGCCTTCTTGAATTGCTCCACATTGGTCCGAGTCATATGGGGATATTAAGCAGTGTGTTTGTGTCTTGTGCCCCGAGCTCAAAATGTTGGTGCATTTAACAGCTGTAAGTCAGTAAACTTTATTGGTCTGTTGTAGCCATAAAGTTAGATTGGTTACAGTATAGTATGCAAAATACAAAACAAAACATCAGAATACATGCATACACTGTGTAGAGATAGAAACATCGATACATTTTATGCATTAAAAGAAACAAGCAAGATACAGACAGTTTTGTCTAAAGATCGTTTGCCGCTGTAATATAATACAATTAGTAATAAGGTTATTTTTTGTTGAAACCAAATGCTACTGGAAGTCAGGTCAGCCTGTCTGTACGGCCACTGGAAGTAGCTGAAATGCATGGGACATATTGTTTCGCTGCCACCTGGGCAATACCATGCTTTTACACCAGCTATACAATACTGGGTTGATTGCTGTAAAGTAAATATTGAGGCACAGATCCCAGTCATTTACTCTGAGGGAACTAGTTGAATAGATGTTAAATGTGTAAAAGGAAGGTGCTATTGGTGGTGGTGATGGTAGTGTTAGATGATTAAATACTTTGATTTCAGGCTGTAGAGTTCACACTCTGATAGTGGAAAATTGTGCCATTATTTTCGCTGAGGCTGACCAGATTAATGCATTTTTGTAATTGTTTATGAATATTACTAATATTATGATTCATATAGCTGTGTAACAAATTACAGTTTAAAGAATTTGTATAATATTGATCTTTTTTAATTGTTGGAAATTGTTTACAGTTTAATCATGCGTTTTACTTGTTTGAGCAGAAAGTTCAAACACTGGAAAGGATATTTTGTTGCTGTTTCAGGACTTAAAAAGAAGTTACAGTTTTGAAGTGTGAAGGTTCATAGGTCCACAGTGTTTCTACCACGGCGACAAGCTTCATAGGTGTTTCTTTTGATACTAGGAAATTTGAGTATTAGAACTGGATGAACTGTTCCAGTAGTCAGTTGTGGTGAATTACTGATTACATGTATTTGCCAACTGTTTCTGAGCTATGGATACTATTATTTATCAGTTAGCAGTCGACGTGCTCCATCTGTGTTTCAGTGCCTTCCATTGAAGTCAGCCTATTTGTCTGGCTTGTGTTAATTCCTCCCAGCACTGTTGGTTAGCTGTTGACTTGAAGACTGACAACCAGTGGCTAACGAACGTAACGCTGGAAAATGGCCATCAAATGTTTTATATTTATATGGTGTGAATACATCTTTGTTTATAAAAGTAGTAAGTTTATGTATGTATGATAATTGAAGATTACAGTTGTTTGATACTGCCATTTGGGCAAGACAAAATTATCCGGCATGTAAAAAGCTCTGTAGGCCTACTCAGCATATGTAAAAGTTGTTTGTTAGAGTGACCTTATCTGTGGAAAATTAGATCAGGTAAACAAAAGCTCACGAAACTCGTTGTTACTGAGAAACTATAGTTGAATTAGAATATACATTATTTGTGCATTATGGACTGCAGTTTGCAAAAGTAGCTATTTTATGTTTTTGTTAATTGACATGGTCTGAGTCGGAAGTTGTTGCAAAATATCATGGTTGAAATTTTGAATGCTTGAAACATGCAGTACATTGTTGCTTGAGAGTTCTTCCATAATGATGTATAGTAAAGCAAGAAAATCAAGTTCCAGTGGGTGATTTTCCCAAGCTGTCTTTTGGTCAGTGTTTTTGAGTTCCCTTTAGTCTTGACATGAGAGTGTCAGGGTGACCACTGACCAGAAGGGTGTCTGGTCTGTAAAAAGCTGCACCAGTTATAGGGTGACAGTGACAGTTTTGTTCCATATCTGTGTCGGTTGATTTTTGCCGCCATCTTGTAGGTAAATCTCTGATAAATGTTTGTCACTGTGATAGCGCTTGAATATGCTTTATTGATAACTCGGTGATCATATGGACATTTTCTTGAACTAACTGATTTCAGTTTTATTTGAATAACATGATAGATCTTCGCCATTTAACTCAACGCATTATGTCGTGTTATACCCACAAAATGTCGATCGTACAGGATCGTGACCATAGACTCTGTGTCCTCAGCTCACCCTGTGTATTCCAAAGGGAAACGGTCTGACCCACTGTTGCTGTTCTTTAATTGTACAAGGACCATCCCCTGGACATATGTGGAATGACAAAAGGACCACGCAGACACAAGGAAACGTGGTGGTGGAACGAGGAGGTTGCGGAAGCAGTTGGGATAAAAAGATAAAGTACGGAAAGTGGCAGACAGAAAACACGGAAGAGGCTAGGATGGAGTATAAGAA
>Ga0126333_1000291_pt1 | contig 10123 bp, 11 predicted proteins | sample InaspJWI54metaG_FD_94488 | JGI IMG/M metagenome (GOLD analysis project Ga0126333, IMG submission 94488) | Marine gutless worms symbiont microbial communities from Oahu, Hawaii - Inanidrilus sp. 2 OAHU.JWI-54 metaG | ecosystem: Host-associated > Annelida > Digestive system > Unclassified | place...
CTGTTTTTTACAGGCCAGATGGCAGATGCCCTTCCTGCCGCCCAACCAACAGCATCAAAGCACTGAAATACATACACCCGTTTACACCCGTTTAACGGCCCTTTGTCCAGGACTACCCGGGTGAGCCGGTACCAGAAAGGTAAAACCAATCTGGATTTTACTGAAGCAAGAGACAGTGGGTGGCAATGGCATCAGCTGGGCCATATGCAAAGTCTGCACCTCACTCCAGACAGATAACCACGCCAGCACCCCACCACTCAGTTTTTACAGGCTGGATGCCCTTCCTGCTGCCAAACCAACAGCGTCAAAGCACTGAAGGCAAAAAGCACTGAAAAAAGCACTGAAATAAATAACAGGAATATACCTGGACACATCCACCAGAGTAAAACGCTGAGTATTTGTTGACCACAGCATAGCTATCAACAACAACAATCAAACAGAACAGCATTATTAAACCATAGCCATGTATGACATCTTACCTGTACTGAAAGCATTTATAATAGTTAATGTTATCATTAGCCAGTGGGCTATGGAACCGCTGAGGATCCGAGTATGTTTGGAAAAATCCTATTTTGATTAAGCAATGAAAATTGAATTTGACATTTAACACAAACATAACAACTGCTTATAAATACAATCACTTCTTGGGGAAAACAGAGCTCTATGATAATAAAATGCCAGTGCAGGTATGCTGTTGTATGGATGTGAGTTTAAAAAAACATTTTTTAAAACTCAAGAAATGAATTTCCTGAATTCTGAGGATTTGAAACCCTGTCGATTACCAACTGCCGCGGTTAATTGAAATCTGACTCTGAAATCGTTCCTGGGAGCGAAAGTTCCGGAGCGAAAGTTGGAAGTTCCATGTAACTTTCACTCTGAACTTTCACTCCCTGGAACTTTCGTTCCCTGGAACTTTCGCTCCCAGGAATGTTCGCTCCAGGAACTTCTGTTCCCTGAAACTGTCAGAGAGAAAGTCATATGGATTTTGCAACAAACCAATTATCCCAGTTTCTTTAGAGTAACTTGTACGCCTAAACACTTTGGCGACATTAACATAGCAAATGATGCTAGATATCATAACATAGACGTGCAAAAGATGTTGAACAGAATATGAAACGTTTTTAATAACATTAAAAAAGAACCACTACACTCAGATGTAAAGACGAGAAAGGGGTAAGATAAGAATATGCTGTGAGAACTTCAGCGGTTGTTTACTTCTGCGACCAGTCTGAAAGTTATTATACTGTGTATCCAATAAAAACAACATTATCGCATGCATGGTAGTGTTCATTAGTGACATTATATCTTCTAGGTATCTAGGTATGAATGGTCTACAGTACGAATACTGTAGTTAAGGATACGAACAGTCTCCAAAGTGCAAACCGCTTGCACGGCCAGTCTACAAAACCTGTAATATCGCTCACGAGACACATGCATCGCTTTGGAAGACTTAAACAGTATTTTAGAAACAGCAGCTGTGCGTAGTACCAAAGAATATGACAGTAGTACTCACTTGGCCTTTAAATCACTCATATTTAAGTTCGCCTAATCACAATATCATCGATTATAACGCAAACGGTATCATTTATTTACATCAAGCACTACATAAACAAACAAAACGAAATGCTTAACTTTCGGAACTAACCGAAAATCGGCGAACAAAAACAATGCGCATGTCTGGAAGTAGGTATCGGTTCACACAGACAGGAAATTCTCAAATCAAAACACCATTTGGACAAAACGTCCTCGTCACAATCAGAAATAGAGATTGTTTTAACTGATTGACTACTGCTATACATGTTGTGGCTGTGGTGATGTGATAATAGACCAGCTGCGAGTTCAAACTTCAAACACGTATATCCTCCGATAAAGTTGCGAAGACATGCCGGCATAGCAGATACTCTATCAGTGACATACGTCATTGAAACTTCTGTATTAGAAGTTTTACGCGGCAGAATATCCATGAAAAGTACTCAAATTTTGGAGTTGCCCGAATTGACAACACACGTACACTGTAGGTCGAAACATGGTGGTCGAAGGAAGCCTCAAGGCACGGCTCAAGGCCAAAAAATCAGCTCGATTCATAGGTTCTACCAGTCGTTTCAATAAAACACCGCCTTTGACGAACACAGACACAGACACAGTGCAGCAGCCGTGCTTGTATGTCGTCACACGTGGACACGTGCAAAAACGTAGGTGGACGCTTATTGATAAACTCATCCGTCGTCGGTCGAACTAAGCCGACCATTAAACCAGCATCACTAAGTTGACAATACTTGCAACGGTAAACGTTTCGACGGCGAGCTTGTACATGCAATTTATCACAGTGAGCGTCTATTTCTGTATACGCACGATGCGTGTGAGCCATGCAGCTCGTCGCGCGGGTCCATGGACAGCCGATAAGCCTACTTGTTATTCGCGCGGCATTTGCTATAAGGTCACGTGTCGGCTAGTTTCTGGCAAGAACTGGCTTAGGCCTATCGAGACGGCTGAACGGATCGAACGTGGCATGGAGGCTTCCTTCGATCTATCCGACATGTTATAAAGAAATTAGGATATCTCCCAAAAATGATTGTGTTTCTCACTGGAAAATTGTCCCAAGCTTTGGACTTCGGACTTTGGACTTCGCCAGGGCTCGCCGATCGTCGCAATCATTTGTCAACTTTGTTCGACAAAGGCTCAGTGATGGCGATCATCGTCGGCCAAAGTAAGTTGATAATTTTTGCGACTGTCGACGTTCGACCGACGACCTTGGCCAGTTTATCACACTGATCATCCACGTATATGTACAGCACAATATGGGAGACAGCCCGTTGCGTGACAGCGCGAATTCACCTGTGACAGCTGACGGTTGTCGAGATATCACATACATAGCCAGGCCAAGCGAGCTATTTGTCGAAAGTCCATGATTTTAAACTATACCCTCCTTCACTTGGCGCCTCTGTTGTGGGTGACCCGTTCGAATTGCGTGGAATTTTTGCCATCAGAAAACTCCCTCAGTTATCGTGTAGCGTTCTTAGCGCATCATCCTATGCACACATTAGCCGTTTTGGCACAACTAGCGACTTCTGCAGCTCTTGCGCCTTCGGCTCTCGCTGCTCTATACTCTAATGTCGCCACCGACGCCGTCGTCACAGCGTTGCTACGTCGCTGACGTCACGGCTGCTATGATGTCAGCATGACCGACATAGTAGATGTCACTTACGATCTCAATAGTAGCAGATAATACCGGCTTGTGTCAGACGAACAGACAGACGATAAGACACACGACAAATGCATATATCAAGCTAGACTACCTTTGTGTGCTAAAAAATTATGCGAATGGAATAAGGCAGTAGGCAGACGCAAATTTTTATGCTGAGGGTAGAAGGGAGAAAAAGTTGACTCCACGCGTGCACAGCGCATTACTGTTACACTTGTGTCTGTTTTCGTGTCGCATAGATGGAAAGCGAGTAAGAATTATCGGTCAACGGTGATTAGAACTGGATCGCGTGCACCGACCATAATGCATATCTGTGCGCATCGGCGGTGATTACGCAGCATAGTATACAAGTGTACATAACGGCGGCGCATATAATGCATTGCACGGTGCACAGGCGTCTCAACAGGCAGCAGCAGCGAGCTACCGACCCGACCCACCGTCCATCCGACATGCTGCCGCTCACTCACGGCCGCCACGCCGCCGTGTCAAAAGAGCGACGCACCAGCCGCATGAACCGATAGCTAACGGACAGGCGTCCGGCGGCGCCTGGGCCGATGCAGAGCGAGCGAGCCCGGTGCTCCGCCGCATCCTCTCCGCCACCGGTCGGTCGCCGGCTCGCTGACGCACAATTCCTGCGAGCCCGTTGTGCAGCGGCCGGGCCGGGCCGGGGTCGGTTCGGGCAATACCGGCATATAGTCTACGCACAAGCGCCGTGTGGGCGACGTCGCCCAGTCGGTGCCCGCCGCCGTCCGCCAATCTCCGCGCCCGGCGTGCGTCACGTGACGCCTGATTACGAATAATTTATTTCCGGAGATGTCCGGCGAATTTCGGCAATCATCGGATCGCTCGTCAACGTGTCGCCATTTTGTCTTGAACAGTGCGTTTTTGTACATTAATATGTTGACAAAAGTGGGTTTAGACGGTAGCGGTAGGGTTGTCGGCGCCGGATCGGTCTGCGATTGACTCATCTGGCGAGCCGAATCTTTTCGGTCGACCTAGACGGCGATCGGGCCGAAGTGATCGACCGATCGGTGTCCGATTAAGCTTCATTGATCGTAAGTTGATTGCTGCTGAACTCTGCCATTGCTTGTTTTTCCTACCTGCGAGTGAATCGGTGCCGCTGATACACAGAAGTCCTACTTGGCGCTCACTGGCAGCCAGTCACGCGTTTTAATTTTTTTCGTTAGAGCCGAATTCCTGGAATCAATCTTGAACTGTTTTGAATGAACCAACCGTGACCGATGACCCAGGAGACAGCGATAAACGTTGGGTCTTAACCAGAATTATAAAGAAGTGTTAACACTAGCAGATGTTCTTTTGCTGTTTATATATGGGGTTTTCTTTAGTTCTTTTTAACATATTTTTGCCCTGCAACACCCAGCCTGTGTCGGTTCTGCCTCACCTTGGTCGGAACCACTTTTTAAAAAGTTGACGTTATTATCAGTTCGTACAAAACTGATATACATTGTTAACTGAGCCGTGTTAACTGGACATCTTGCAGACGAACAAACTGGCGAACAGTCTACTCGCAAACAAGTTATGCCTGTAAACTCCCATGGTATTTACAGGTTTACAGGTTAACTTGTTTGTGAGTTGACTGTTCGCAGACTTGTTTCACTCCCTTGGGCGAAGGTTCCATGGAGTGCACATTCCTTTCACTCCTTAGAATTGTCGCTCGGAACTGCTGCTGCTGGGTACTTTCACTCTCGGGAACTTTCGTTCCATGGAACTTTGTTGAACCCCTGAACTTTTGTTACCAGGAAAATCATTATTTGCAGGGCTCCCACCAGTTTTGCTCCAGTGAGCAAAAGTTCCAGAGAAGAAAAATTCCAGGGATGTTTTATCCCGGGTCGTCTTAGGAGCAAAAAGGCCATAAGTCAGTACCCACCAGCCACACTTCATGATAATGTAAATGTATCTGTGCTAAAGATAATGCAGATAATTTGGGGTCTGTTTAAAAACAGCAGGATACTGTAGGACACCACAGCACACAGAAGAACTACCACATGACAATACAGAATTGCTGAATGAACTGACTTCACCTTACAAGTTGTGAGCTGCCTGGGAACTTGGGGCACTCATCGATGAGCCCTGCAAAATGGCTGAATTGACCGAGATGCAATTTAGGGCAAACTCACATGGACATGGGTCCAAGGAATCGCGTATTATACGGTGCACATTGGTGCCACCTGGCTGCAGAGGCCTTATGTACTAAAGGGGTTTGCCAGTTGGGATGGTCGCCGTTTTAGTACTGTCTGTGCCTGACAGATTTGCTTAATTAGGCAAATTAGTGCTAAATGCTGTCATAGCATACATGTCTGCATATGTCACAAGTCGTGTTTTACTGAAACAGCTAGGTTTCTAATGCGAAACATCTGTTGGAACTCCAACCCCCCGTCACCCCCAATGGGGTGCCAATTGCAGGTGGGTCAGGTGAAAATTAGCATCTTGGTGACTTTCAACAAATAACTTGCTGTATCTTGTAAATGGTATAAGGTACGAGCGTAGACATGCTAGACACATTAATCTGCATTCAATACATTGTCATTCATGTCTTCATAATGGGTGAAGTTAGAGATGTCAAATTTGGTACATAGGTTGATCATAACAGCCTGCCGATGGCAAACCATCCCCGAAAGGGGCATGATCAGGGTCACATGCACACTTTTAGAATTTTACACCCCTTAAAATATCTTTGGAATGTCTAAAGCCGGAGACTTAAAAATTTTGTACATTGGTAGGCCATATGAAATGTTAGCCTCTGGCTGAGATAACCCCGAACTTGTCAGTCTGTGGTACTGGTAGCTGAGCTTTTTTGTTTATTGTTAACTATTTGTTGTACTTGCCAGCACTGAGCAACTGTGGAGATGCTGACTATGGTATTGGGAGAACTAAATACTTTCCAGCTCCAACACTGCACCTCTTTTGGATGTGTTCTTTTCCATGGTTGAATCCCGACCCCATCTAATACAAAGTGACTGTACTGTACTGTCATTAAAGGTAAAGGTAGCCCATACTCGATTACTGAACGTAGTGTTCCGGAGCTGATCCCAGTTCTTGGTAGTCAGCCTGCAGGTGATGTGAGTCATAAACCGGGCAGTAGGCTGCCATTACTTTCGCCAGGCCCACAGTTACCCCCGCAACCCTTAAGAGGGCTGCTACCAGTTTTGCTGCTTGGTGAACAGAGGCACAGTGGGTGTGAACAGTTTGCCTAAGACTGCTACCCGACAGCATCATGGCTGCGATTTGAACCCAGGCCCTTCAGCGCCTGAGTCCAGCACGCTAACCACTCGGCTACCGAGCCACCCTACTTGTGTCAGTAGGTTAAGCCAAATCATCTGAACTGTTAGCACTGGTCTAATGGCATCTTTGTAATTGTAAATTGTAATACCGCGCAAATGTTCCTGAATCTATGTATCAGAATGCTTATGGGTGACATTTGTGGGTGTATGGTATACGTGACTTGTAATATTTTGTCAATGTTTTATTTGCAGAATGCTGCTATTGGAATATATCCCGACGATGTGTGGCTCATTTGGCTGTGCTGCTTTGCTTTCATAGCAGTGAACTATAGAGACTGTACGTCACATAGTGGATCTAACCATGATCATCCGGTTATCACGTTTTCTGGTCACATCCTTCACTGGTGGTTAGTCAGCCTCGTCTGGTGCCCTACTCTCCAGCTTCCAGTGATCACCATGGCTGATGGTCGTGTCACCATGGCGGATGGACCACCAGCAAAGAAGCCTAAAACTGCTTCCCCAGCAACTGCACCGGGATTGGATAGTTCAGGTACTTTTTTGTTTGCTAAAGCCAATATGAGGTCCATGTGAATATAGTGAATAAATTAGAAAGTGATGCCATTTTGTTAATTTCCTAAATATGGAAGATCCGTATTTGTGGCTTTGTGGAAAACCAGATTTTCTGTATATGCAGAGCAGATGGATGTTCAGCAACAATGATGTCAGTCTCGTGATGGCACTTTTATGGTATTTGGAACGCCATCGCTATGCAAAGTGTTATTTATTTCTTCATCAGTTACTGAGGATGTTTTTTTTGTATTTTGCACTTGTTGAGATTTGGATGATGCTTAATTTTGGGAAATACCAGTATGCTGAACATTACCTGAAATTTTTGAAATTTACATGTCAGCTTGACCTGATGAAGAAATCAGTTGCTTACCAGTATTGTGATAATGTGACATTTGTGCATTAATATTTGCAGTAATTGATTGAAAGTGTTGTATAGAGAATGGTCTGTAATTCTGAGCATGGCTACAGCTGATTAACCACCCAGACCAATATTACCTTAAGTACTGCTGAGGATGTTAAAGGCCATTTGCAACAATACATGTGTATGATGTATTACTAATGTATGTATGTGAAGTTTGCTCTGTGTCGTGGACATTGTCTGCACCATCACCTTTCTTGTCATGCATGTGCTGTTGGCTTACAGTGTGGCATAGTGTCCCACGAGTTTAGTACTTGGATGGGTGACTGTCTTCAGGCAGGTATACCATCTTGGTATGTAACAAGCCAACTAGGTCAACTTAGCCTTGCATCCGTTCGGGGTTGCTACATTGAGTAGCAGCTTTGCTGGTGTAAAGGCGGGAATGTCACCTCTGCCAGGTGCCAGGTAACACTGATCCCATATGGCAAGTGAGTTCATGTAGCAGTTTGGCAACTTTGTGAACTGCTGTACTCTTGTTACTTACTTACTTACTGTGTAGAGAATTGGTGTGATAATGTGTTGCTGCTGTGTACGTTGTAGAGCTGAGCATGTTGCTGACAAAGGTCAATCAAGCACTTCCGGATGAACTTGCTAGCATCACCTCATCATCGCAGCTAACTCACCCGCCAGCGCCAGCCTCGCAGAATGGCAGCGATCTCCGTGCAGCCGAAACCATTCTCAAGAACCGTAATCTGTCAAATCTGCTGAACTCGGACAGTGTGCCGCGCGTCGCGCCGATGGCAGTCGGTGGCGGGCGGTACCCAAACATGCGCCCGCAGATGATGCAGAGGCAGTTTGTATCCAACTCTGGACTGCGAGTGGGCATGGTTCAGCCAGGCGGTGCACCAATGCCGATGTATATGCAAATACCAGGTACTCCGATGCATCCGGCAAGAGGCCAAGTGGTCGGTTATCCATCTCGCCATCCTGCCGATGTCATGAGAGCTGGCGGTGGGGCATTTGATGGTGCCGGACGCCGGTTTGTTAATCCTGGATCGCCCTATTTTATTAATGGTCCTGATATGCGTAGTGCAATGATGAATGGTGCTCCTCCGTTCCAAAGGCCACAAGGTGGTGCATACCCTCTTGGTCCCTCACCTGTCACAACCTTTCCTCCCGGACAAGGGCAATTTGGAATGTCAGGATACGGTCAAAGTAACAACCCTGGACATGGTGCTCCGGCAGCAAATGTATTCACGGGTATGGCAGTTCCATCAGAAGCAGGCCAGACATTTTCTCCTGGGCTTGCCATGTCCATTCCGAACAATTTTATTTCTTCGGGAACGTTTCCTGTTAGCAGCACAACAAACAGTGGTCCAGTGGTTTGCAGTCGCATTGCCGTCTCTGTTTCTTCTCCAGCACCAGTAGCGTCAGTTGTATCCACACAACTGCTTAATGGTTCATACGTTCCTTTGTCGTCATCATTAGGGCATAAGCCGCTGACAGATACTGATGCTGTGCCGAAGAGCAGTGGTTCAGTCTCTGGTCCTTCGTCGTTGCCAGTGTCGACATTGAACTGCCAGAGGTTGAACATGACATTGCCCGAAGTCACTTCTGTATCCTCCAGGCCACCTGGTTCTCGCCAGCTTCCTACGCCAGAGAAAGACAGCAACATCTTTGCCTTGGATACTAGTCTGGTGAGTTGTACATGCGTTGCTTTCTTTGCAGTTATTATGATCGTACTTTAGTGGCTGTTTAGAGCAGTAGGTTGGTTGTTGTGCACTTGTGTGTGGCCAACACATTAAAACAAATGCCTTTGCTGAAGGCATTTGGCATCCCTACATTGGGCCCAGTTATGGGGGACCATCTTCGGGCAGCCATACCATCTCAGTATGTAACCAGCCAGCTTGGTCAACTCAGCCTTGCGTCCTTCCAGGTTCACTAAATCGAGTAGTAGCTTTGCTGGCATAAAGGTGGGAATGTCACCTCTGCTGGCTGGCTCGTAGGTAACACTGTGATCCCTTGTGGCATTTGAGTTGCCATTGCAGTGATGTTAGTTGCAAACTGCTATACACTGTTTACTTTACTTACTTACTTTTGACGTAGTTGTTTGGCATAGTGGTTTAGCTGACTAGCTAAAGTTTGTTGACATTGGTGAAAGTTCAGGATGATAAGAAGATGAAAAACAAAAGTATTTAGGCTAAAGTGAAAGTGATATAGGGAAAACCGGGTAGAGGCACCCAAAGCCGGGAAGTCTGTTCAGTGCTGTTCCGCTGAAAGGAGACCCGTGTTTGAAACCATAAATAAGTAACAGCAGCATGTATTTTCTACAAATGTGAGTTGGACCTTTGAGCATGGCTTTCTAAATTTCTAGTGTGATTGTGTTGTTAGAGTATATAGCATAGTAGCCTATAATACTTTGAAAGTACTAGTAATACTAGCAATGAAGGGTTTGCAGTGGCAATATTATTTTAGTTGTACTTTTATCTACATTAAAGGCTAAGCAGTCAGTCTGTGAGTGGTCTGCATTTTGGCATTTAATGATGATGTCAGTGTCTTTCGTCCATGTACTGAGTACTGTATGCTTTCTGACTGTTATTGATGGCTGCTAAGTTGCCTTGGGTGTTAACATGTGCAGAGAGGCCCCCCTCTCCTCTGATAGACAGCATCTGAGCTACCCTATGGTTGTCTGGAGGTAAAGGGGGAATCAAAACTGCTCCATGCTGTGTTGTGTAGGACAGTTGTGCACAC
>Ga0126333_1000292_pt1 | contig 10111 bp, 9 predicted proteins | sample InaspJWI54metaG_FD_94488 | JGI IMG/M metagenome (GOLD analysis project Ga0126333, IMG submission 94488) | Marine gutless worms symbiont microbial communities from Oahu, Hawaii - Inanidrilus sp. 2 OAHU.JWI-54 metaG | ecosystem: Host-associated > Annelida > Digestive system > Unclassified | place...
ATAAAACCCTCTCGTACATCAAGCGCCGAGTAAGTTCTCTTCGCGAACTCGTTAACTCCCTTGAGCATTCCCTCGCGGAAGGAGCTCAGATGGGTTCCCCCATCCGCCGTTAGCTGACCGTTGACAAAGGGGAAGTGCATTTCCCCGTAAGCTGAAGTATGTGTGAAGGCAAACTCAAGTCTCTTTCCTATGTGGTGGCAGGCTGGATAAAGAATATCCTCCCCAACCTTTCTGCCAACCTCCTTTTCAAGTAGATCTTGCAAACCTTTCTTCGATTCGAATTTCGCTCCATTGAAATAGAGTTTCAGGTTCCTATTCAGATAGGCGTAGTTCCACATACGTTGTTCGATGTATTCATCAACAAAATCGTAATCGTGAAAAATCTCTTCATCCGGCACAAACTCGACATAGGTGCCATCCTCGTGTCCTTCGCAGGCTCCCTTCCTTTCCTTTATCAAACCGCCCCTTGAAAACCTAGCCTCACGAAATCTACCCTCTCGGTGAGAGCGAATAAGAAAGTGGTTCGAGAGCGCATTGACCGCCTTGGCTCCCACCCCGTTCAATCCAACAGAGAAAACAAAGACCTCATCGTTATACTTGGCGCCCGTGTTTATAACGCTCACACAGTCCACAAGCTTTCCATGCGGAATACCCCGCCCATAATCCCGGCACTTAATCTTGGTTCCCTCGCGTTTTAGCAGAATCTTCCTGCCAAAGCCCATAATGAACTCGTCCACGGCGTTATCCACCACTTCCTTGAGCAGCACATACATGCCATCTTCAGGATTTGAGCCATCGCCAAGTCTCCCAATATACATGCCGGATCTAAGCCGAATATGCTCCAAGGAGCTAAGGGTTTGAATTTTGCTCTCATCATAGGCCTCGGCAGCTTTTGTCATGCAATGATATTACCCTCTTCCAACGCCAGTCGTACAGCCTTCACTATTGGCGGAATTTAGCTCCGGCAATCCTCATTTCCAAGCAGAACAGGGCGCCCGTTGCCAGTCTGGCTTATCGGCTAGGTGATTCCGGCATAGTTCGGGTAGACTCTTTTTCAGGGGAGCGTTATAACGAAATCGAGAAGAGTTTCCGAGGCAGTCAAAAATCTTGTCATGGGGAGAATAATGGGAGAAAAGCTTCTAAGACCGAGTTGGGATGAATATTTCATGCAGGTAGCCAGAGCAATATCTAAGAGGGCCACCTGCGACAGGGGGCGCAGCGGATGTGTTATCGTGAGCGATAGGCAGATACTTGCCTCGGGTTACGTGGGCGCCCCCCCGGGTTTGCCTCATTGCGATGAGATTGGCCACTTATTCAATTCAGTTATCCACAGCGATGGGCTCACACGGAAGCACTGTGTCCGTACGGTTCATGCGGAGCAGAATGCAATATGCCAGGCCGCGAAGAGGGGAGTGGCCCTGGACGGCGCAATTCTTTACTGCAGGATGACACCCTGCCGTATCTGCGCGATGCTGATAATCAGCTGCGGCGTCTCCCGTATAGTTTGCGAAAGAAAGTATCATGCCGGAGCTGAATCGGAGGAGCTTCTCGAACAGGCAGGAATACAGATTGAGTTCGTTCACGACGAGGTTCAGGAGTATTGAAGACAATGAGCATGCATCTGGAACTGTCCGCCGCGAGGACATTTCTCCTAGGCAGAAGTCTCTTGCTACCTTTGCGCTATTCGAGATTGACCTTTGGTGGCGCCAGGATGGCAGGTATTCCAGCCAACTTGATGGAACGGCCGCACTGATTGCCGCTGTTTCCTATTTGTTCTTATGCCTATTCTTTCTAAGCTTCTTCTTGCGTTTGTGTGTGGCAATCTTCTTTCGTTTGCGCTTGCGTCCACAGGGCACTATCCGATACTCCTAGTTTTTCCTTGATAACGGTACGGAATTATCCTCATCGAAGTTCACTTGGTCAAGTGAGGCCCTTAGGCGCATATAGGAAGCGTAAAAGAACCTCTATCAGGCGCGGCGGACACTCCCCGTTTCCGTGGAGTTCGAACCAGAGAACTTCGGGTATTGAGGCAAAGAAAGTGCTTTGGCGCTTTGCATAGCGGCGGGTATTGCGGGCAATTAGCTCTCTTACATCATCCGGCGCTAAAATGCTTCCGTCTGGGCCAAACCACTCACGATAGCCTATGCCCCTCATGCCTGGATGCCCGGAGCGAGCGCCATCTACTACCAGTCTTCTAATTTCCTTCTCCAAACCAGCTCGAAGCATCGCGTTCACACGCAAATCAATAAGCTTGTAGAGTTCGCGCCGTTCTCGGCGGAGGCCGATTAGCAGAATTTCATAATCATCGCGTTTAGAGTTGGGAGTGAGAAAGGAGGAAAGAGGCCTGCCACTTTGTTCATAAACCTCGAGAGCCCGAAGCAGGCGATAGCGATCCCCTATCCCGATTCGCCGGGCGCCAATCGGATCTACGCGATTAAGCTCATTGCGAATGGCATGGTTGGTCCTTCCTTCCCAGCGTTTGATTATCAGCCTTCGCAAGTCGGTATCCCTGGGGGGTGTTCGGGGCATGCCTAGGAGCCAGGTTCTCAGATAATAAGCGCAGCCGCCGGTAATTAGCGGTAGCTTACCTCTTTCTAGAATTTCGCTGGCTATTCTATCGCTCCGCCTACAGAAATCGCCCACGCTGAATTGACTTGTGTAGTCGCAAATATCTATCAGATGGTGAGGTATGCGAGCAAGCATTCTAGTCGACGGTTTTGCCGTTCCGATATCCAGTTGCCTGTAAACCTGGAGGGCGTCGGCGCTGATTATTTCCACACCCAGGTTCAACTGCTCGGTAAAGAGCTGCTCTATCAGCCCTGTCTTACCTACGCCTGTGGCTCCGAAGATGATAAGTAATTTTGGCTTATCAGTCCTTCTTGATGCTATATTGAACCTCGCCGGTAACTATTTCCCGGATAGCCAGCGAAACAGTCTTTCCGCTAGCTTTTTCAAGGGTCTCCGAACCGGTCATGCTAATCTGCTTTGCTCGGTGGATTGCGGCGTTTGTAAGCTCGTACATGTTCTTGTCGGTGGAAATCAAATCCTCTAAGGGGATGTTGGATTCGGCCTTTTCTATCTCGTTTTTCACATTGTTATCTTAAACGAGAAGCTGTAGATAGTCTACATCTATCTTGAAGTTGGTGGGCAATGAATGGATTTCAAGCTTTCTAGTCGCATTCTGCTATTTCTGCTAGTCTTAAGAGCATAAATTCGTGCATAAAGGCGAGTAAAGATTGCCATGGAGATAGCTGGCAAGACAGCCCTTGTAACCGGCGCCGGGAGGCGGCTTGGAAGATTCATAGCTCTATCCTTGGCAGACCGCGGTGCGAACGTTGTAGTTCACTACAGGAATTCGCGGGAGCAGGCCATGGTGGCGCATCAAGAAATCTTTGCCAGGGGGCGCCGCTCCTGGATTAGCAGGCACGATCTTGTTGAAGTGGAAAAAACCGAATCCTGGTTTGCCGATATCGAAAAGAAAACCGGAGGCATAGACATTCTAATCAATTCCGCCTCCGAATACTCGAGAACTGATTATGAGTCTATGAGCGCTGGGGACTTGGGTCGCTCAATGAATATTCACGTTCAGTCGCCCCTGATAATGATCCGCGCGATGAGCCGAAGTATGAGAAAGAGCAGGCAAAGAGGGGCGGTAGTAAATGTTCTGGATTCGATGCTTGCGGACCCGCGGCACGCGGCCTATCATTTGGGAAAGATTGCCTTGAACGCGTTAACACGGGATTTAGCCGTGGGAATGGCGCGATTTCTCCGCATAAATGCTGTTACTCCTGGGAATATACTTCCGCCAAACTCGGAGGGGATGAATCGCTTCGATCGTGCAAAGCCGCCTCTTAACTCCAGCGCAACCTCAGGCGCAGCGAGGAGCGTCAAAGCTTCTAACCCCCTTGGCATACGAGGGGATCCCAAGGATATCTCAGATGCCATAATCTATCTCCTGCGAGCGGATTTTGTTACCGGCATAGTGATCCATGTAGACGGAGGACTCCACCTTGGCTCAGGCACATATGGACTGTGAACGAAGCGATAGTATCCGGATTAGAAACCTAGTAATCCCGACGATAATCGGGATTCACGCACGGGAACGCGAGAAACCATGTGATATAGTACTGAATCTCACTCTCTACACTGAAACCGCCAAGGCGGCAGAAGCGGACGATATTGAACTGACGGTAGACTACGAGGCCCTCTGCGCCAAGCTTGTTAGGTATGTCCAATCTTCCTCCTTTGCGCTCATCGAATCGCTGGCGAGCGCCATCGCCAACCTGCTCTTGGATACAGGGGGAATTCTTGCATGCAGGGTTGTACTCGATAAGCCCGGGGCGTTAAATTCCTGCAAGAGCGTGGCGGTAGAGATTTTTAGGAAGTCTAAATTCTCGCCCTAACCCTCAAGCACGCGAGTCTAGCGCTCAATGCTGCTCCGCTCCGATCAAAACCGGCGCGAGCTTCAATCCTCGGCGATACATGGAATCCCCGCAGTCCCAATCCAAGACAAACGGAATTTATCTCAACAGGCCCAGGATGGGCGCTCCTTGGGCTTCGAGGTCTGACTTGACGGGATTGCAGAGGCAACTTAGTGTTGGAATTGATGGTTCGAGCCACAATCTCATCGCTGCTCGCCGGCCCTGGCGACGGAAGCAATGCTGTCGCAGCGGGATGGATACGCACAAAGCGAGAGAGTAAGAACATCGTTTTTCTCGAAATCAACGATGGCTCCTGTCTAAGCAACCTGCAAATTGTTGTTGAGAAGAGTGACAAGGTTATAGACAGGGAACAAAATCAGCACCTGCTAACCGGAGCAAGCGTTATAGCGGAGGGCCGGATACTTCCATCAGAGGGTAAGAAACAGGGAATTGAGCTAGTCGCAGGGAAGATAAGCCTGATTGGCAGGGTGCCCTCGGACTACCCCTTGCAGAAAAAGCATCATTCATTCGAATTCCTTCGCGATAATACACACCTGCGCCCAAGAACAAATACCTTTGGGGCAATAACTCGTGTTCGCAATGCTCTTTCAACCTCTATCCATGATTTTTTTCAGAAGCGCGGATTCCTTTGGATTCACACCCCGATTATTACGGGCAGCGATGCCGAAGGCGCCGGCAACCTGTTTCAGGTAAGCACATTGGATTATTCCTCACCGCTCCGAGACAGAATGGGCAACATAGATTACAAGCAGGATTTCTTCGGAAGAAAAACTCATCTTACCGTTAGCGGTCAGCTGCAACTGGAAAATTTCGCATGCTCAATGACCAAGGTTTACAGCTTCGGACCAACCTTTCGCGCAGAGAATTCCAACACTGCCCGGCATCTCTCCGAATTCTGGATGATTGAACCGGAAATGGCATTCTGTGAACTGGAGGAGGATAGAGAGCTCGCCGAGTGCCTAATCAAGGAAATTCTCAGCCAGATACTTGAAAGCTGCCCCGACGACATGGACCTGTTTGATAGATGGGTTTCAAAGGGCACAATCGACAATCTGAAACAGGTGATAGATAAACCCTTCGTCCATCTTACATATAGCGAGGCTATTCGAGAACTGAAGAAAGCGCCGATCGACTGGGAATACCCACCGACCTGGGGTCTTGACTTGCAGGCTGAACACGAGCGCTATCTCTGCGAGGAACTTGTCGAGGGACCTCTTACGCTTACTGACTACCCCAAGGAAATAAAGCCTTTCTATATGAAGCAAAATGACGATGGCAAGACAGTTAGGGCGATGGACGTACTAGTGCCGCGACTGGGAGAGATAATAGGGGGGAGTCAGAGGGAAGATGATTTTGAGAAGTTAAGGGACCGGATGCAAAAAATGAAGATGGATATAAATGAGTATGACTGGTATCTCGATTTACGCCGCTATGGTTCGGTTCCGCACAGTGGTTTTGGACTAGGTTTTGAACGCCTGGTTCAATATGTTACGGGGATGCAGAATATCAGAGATGTGATTCCATTCCCCCGTACCCCTAAAACCATCGCCTTCTAACTTGCCTCCGATGCTCGCGAAATTGATCTGCGCAATTGCCGATTAGAGATTTGCATAACTCGAAAGAGCCGATTATCCGAAGAGGGAATCGCTTAACGCAGCGCTTTTCCAAATGGGCAGCAATTGCGGGTTGGACTAAGTGCCAGTTCCATTCTATTCTGGTGAAGGTGCTATGGAAGCCACTTTGATAATCATGGCAGCCGGAATAGGCAGCCGCTACGGTGGGATAAAGCAGCTTGATCCCGTTGGTCCAAATGGCGAGATTATTCTAGATTACTCGGTTCATGATGCCATTCAAGCCGGTTTTCAGAGGGTGATTTTCATCATTCGAAAAGACATCGATACTGCATTTCGCAAGAACATCGCATCGAAATTCCAGGATAGAATTCGCGTAGACTATGTTTACCAGGAACTTCGGGACATTCCTCAGAATTTTTCGGTTCCGCCGGATAGGCGAAAACCCTGGGGCACCGGCCATGCGCTTCTAAGCTGCACAAAGTCTGTCCGCGGCCCCTTTGTAGTAATCAACGCGGATGACTTCTACGGTTTACAGGCGTTCAAGGAGGGCTTTCGGGGACTCTGCAACCTAGATCCTACCAAGCCTTCGGGTTTTCTTGTTGTGTACAAACTGGCAAATACGCTCAGCCCTCATGGATATGTCACCCGAGGCGTTTGCGAAACCGAATCGGGAAACCTCAGCCGCATAACAGAAAGATTCAAGATTGGAAGGAATAAGAGGGGACTAATCGAATATATCGACGGTGGTGTTAGCCATGAGATTGACTCCAACGAGCTAGTTTCAATGAATTTTTGGGGATTCTCGCCGCCATTGCTGCAAATGCTTGAGTCCAGATTCATCAGCTTCTTGAAAAAACACGAGGATCTGACAGGGGGAGAATTCCTCATTCCTGCCGAAATAGACGGTCTTAGAGAAGCAAGGCAAATAACGATAAGGGTGCTGGAAACGGATTCCACCTGGTTCGGAGTAACCTATCCGGAGGACAAAGAGGTTGTAAAGGCGTCCCTTGCCTTACTCGTTCAAGAGGGTAGGTATAAATCACCGCTATGGTGAGATTCGCCTGCGATCCCTCGGGAACAGCGTAGCCTCCTTGACATTCGCCAGATTCAAAATCTTCTGGGTGATGCGTTCCAAACCAATGGCAAAGCCGCCATGTGGCGGACAGCCATACCTGAAGATATCAACATAGGAACCGAGTTCGGACTCTGCCATCCCAAACTTTGCCAATGCCTCTTTTAACATCGAATAGTCATTTATGCGTCGACCGCCGGTGGTAATTTCCAAGCCTCGGAATAGGAGGTCGAAACTCATTGTTTTTTGTCCAATGGGATAGGTGTAGAAGGGGCGCTTGCGACGAGGAAATTCGTTTATGAAAAGCATCGGTATACCTGCCTTCCGATTTGCCCAGTTACAGAGAATTTTTTCAGCCTCCGGATTTATGTCGATGGCCCTTGCGCCGGTTTCCATCTTAACTATATCTCTTGCTTCCCCGTGGGCAATTATTGGAATTTTTGCACATGCATCAGGGCTGGGCAGCTTGGCATTCCAGGCATTGAGCTCGGATTGGTTTTCCCTGCTTATGGTTTCAAAAAGGTAGGCCATAAAACCACGCTCGATTTCCATTAGAGGTTTTTCCGAGTCAATAAAACCCATCTCGATATCGAGAGAAACATACTCATTAATGTGTCTAGGAGTCTCATGTTTTTCGGCGCGATAGGCATGGCCAATCTCGAAAACTCTCTCCAAACCGCTTGCAACCATGGTTTGCTTGTATAGCTGCGGAGATTGAGCCAGGTAGGCGGTTCTGCCAAAATAATCCATGGGGAATAGATTGGTGCCACCCTCGGAACCGCCGCCAATGATTTTGCTCGTCTTTATTTCCGTGAATCCCTCGCCGCGAAAAAAATCGCTAAAGGCTCTTATGCAGCCCGCCTGAAGCCGAAAAATAGAGAGCAGTTTTGGGTTGCGAATGCTTAGCATCCTATTGTCCAGTATGGTTTCCAGTCCAAGCGTCCCCGGGTCCTGATTCACGGCAATCGGAAGATTCGACTCGGCCTCCGAAAGCAGCTCGTATTCCTGCAAAATAATCTCGCGGCCTCCAGGGGCCTTTACATTGTCGCTTAGGGTTCCGCGTGCTCGGATAACTGATTCGAGATTCGGGTTGAATTCGGCATCGCTAACCAGCTGGATAAAACCTGAGCGATCGCGAAGTATGATGAAGACGATGCCCCCCAGATTGCGCACTCGATGAACCCATCCGGCCACCTGCACGGTGCTCTCATGCCCCTTAAGGGCTTCGGCACAGAGGATTCTTCCCATGATTACTCGTTCCTCATAATTAGATTATGGCGCATATTAGCACAGCCATCAGTGTAGGAAATAGCTAGGAGCGCTGGCCTATTCGCTCATCGAGAATTTTCCCTGCAAGCTTGGGAGCGGCCCTTCCATTGGAGATGCGCATAATCTCACCCATCAACCAACCCCTTTGCTTCGAATCTCCCTTACTGATAGTTTCAACCACATTCGGATTTCGACTTAGCGCCTGATTGACTATCCTGCCAAGTTCAATCGGATCACTGATTTGAAACCAGCCTTCTCTTTCAACAATCGATTCGGGGTCGGCATCATCCGAAAAAACGCGTTCCAGCACATTCTTGGCAATTTTCCCGCTGATACGTCCCCGATCGATCAGGGCCAATAAAGAGGAGAGCCTAGAAGCGCTTAGCGGCGTATCCGCAAGCGCTCGCCTGTTTCGATTGAGCAGTTTCCTAACATCCGAGGAGAGCCAGGCGGCAACATTTCGTGCTGTGGCGCCAAGTCTTACGGTGTCTTCGAACAAGTCGGCCATGGCAATATCATTGTGAATGAACTCGGCTTGCTCACCTTTCAGGCCATACTCGGATTGGAATCGCCGCTTCCTTGCCAGGGGTAGTTCCACCAATTGACTCCCAACTCTCTTGAGGAATTCCGCATTGGCTACAAAACTCGGTATATCCGGCTCAGGGAAGTAGCGATAATCATCCTCGGTTTCCTTGCGTCTCATCGCCTCGGTTATATCCCGGTTTTCATTCCAGAGCCGGGTTTCTTGAATTATTCTTCCGCCGGAGCCAAATAACTTCGATTGGCGCCTCATCTCATAGCCTAGCGCAAGCCGAACAAAGCGAGGGGAGTTCATATTCTTAAGCTCAACCTTGGTTCCCAAACCTCTTCCACTTAGATTAACTGAGATATTGGCATCGCATTTCATCGAACCCTCATCCATATTCCCATCGCTCACGCCCAAGTAGCGAACAAGGCGCTGGAAATCTCTCAGGAACAGCTCGGCCTCCTCGCCACTGCGTAAATCCGGCTTGGTTACTATTTCAAGCAGAGGATAACCAGCACGATTATAATCGAGAAGGGTTGCATCGTTGGCGTGAACCATTTTTCCGGCATCCTCCTCGAGATGTACATTGTGAATCCGAATTTTCCTGATTCCGGCATCGCCAAAATCCACCTCGACCGTCCCGTCAATGCCCACGGGATGATTGTGCTGGGTTATCTGATAGTTTTTGGGCATATCCGGATAGAAATAGTTCTTTCTTGCAAATGCCATTCGATTCAATAAGTGGCACCCAAGCGCTCTTGCCACAAGATATCCATGTTCAACCGCACGTTCATTGAGCAGAGGCAGAGTTCCCGGATATCCAAGGCAGATTGGACAAATATTTGTATTCGGCTCGTCACCATAGCGCGCGGAGCAGGGGCAGAACATCTTTGATTCAGTTTTGAGATGAATATGGATTTCAAGGCCAATGAAGACATCCGGTGCCAAGCTCACTGCAGCTCCTCTATTTCCAATGCTCCGGGAGCCTGCCGAGGCGGAAATACTTCCGAGAAGCTTCGCGCCATATCGAAGAGCCTCCTTTCCCCGAATGCCGGCGCCATGAATTGCACGCCTGTTGGAAGGCCCATATCTATCCCAATGGGCACCGAGAGAGCTGGCAAACCAGCCAGGTTTGCAAGGCAGGTGAATATATCGGAGAGTCGCTGCCTGTAGTCGTCCATTTCCGAATCAGCCCTTAGAAAGGCCTGAGTAGGAAAAACAGGCATCA
>Ga0126333_1000297_pt1 | contig 9962 bp, 9 predicted proteins | sample InaspJWI54metaG_FD_94488 | JGI IMG/M metagenome (GOLD analysis project Ga0126333, IMG submission 94488) | Marine gutless worms symbiont microbial communities from Oahu, Hawaii - Inanidrilus sp. 2 OAHU.JWI-54 metaG | ecosystem: Host-associated > Annelida > Digestive system > Unclassified | place...
GATAAAGGAAGCACGATGATCCGGATGGGTGTGAGTGGGTGAATGTTCCTTCTGGTACCGGCCTACCCGGGTTGTCCCGGATCAAAGGCCGTTAAACGGTCGTTGTTGTTGTTGTTGTTGATTTGCTCCCTTCCCAGACCCCATTCCGTAATTTTTCGGAAATTATTTTTATTTCATAAATCAAAAATTTGGACATTGCAAATCAGTAAGTACCAAGAAGGCAAAAAATACGCACTGAAGTGAATGAGTGGGTTTTGAAGAATCTTGGTAAACATCGGAATATAAGACTGCAGTCCATTGATTTCACTTGGTACCAATTTCCTTCAGCCTAGCCTTGAAATAACCCGGGCTTTAGCACTAGAGATAATAAATATAAACTTACTTAATTGTACATTTACCAAGCAGAAAACTACACTCTGTAATCAAGTATGGGCTACCTTTACTTTTTTTTAGTCTAAGCAGAACTTGCAAGATAGTAATAAAGCAAAAAGGAAGATAAATTATTGGAGCTTGGAAGAAGACACAGTTGCCTTAATGGCTTATCGTTTTTGCACACTGTAAATTTCATGGTAATGTGAATTACTGTACTGTAAATTGACACCAGATAGTCGCGTGCTTTTACTTTGTAGAGATTATTTTGTTGATAAATGCTTTTATATTACACCAATTCTGAGTAGATGACTATTTGTAGAATGCAAGTTGCATGTTACAGGATATAATGCAGGCAGTGACAGCATTGTTTGCTGTACAAGTATGCCTAGCATCCTGCTGTAGTGGTTGATAAGTGGATCATGTGACAGCACAGTCTGTCTACCAGTCACATGTTCTGGCTAGTTTCGAGCATTTGCCACAACCTGTTAATTGTCATCCTTAGACAGATTGTAACATCTCGAGGCACATTTAGTTTGATGCTGTTGTTTTAACTGCAACCTTAATTTGGTCAAGTTTTGTAGATATTGATGTCTGGCAACTACACTGTTGCTATTCTGTGCTTTCTTGCTATCAGCTAACTTGAAAATGATCTAATTGTTGTCTATCCATTGACAGATTGCTTCATTGGAACTATCAGATGTTTAGCTGAGTAGCTATTTCTGCCTTGAGGAGAGCAGCGATGGACAAGTCCAGTTTTGGAGGTGTTAATGTCCAAGGAGGTTTAGTCAATGAGGCTGCTGTCTATGAGGTCTCAAATCATGGTGATCACCCACACACAGCGACGGTAGATTGCTTGTTTTATCTAAAATATGTAAAAATGTAACAAGCTGGTACCAGAAAGGTAAAACCAGCCTGGATTTAAATGAGGCAAGAGATAATGGGTTTTTGAGATGGCAGTGGCGTCAGTTGGACCATATGCAAACAATCTGCACGTCACTGCAAACAGATAACCAAACCAACACCCCATCACAATTTTTACAGGCTGAATGCTCTTCCTGATGCCCAACCGACAGTGTCAAAGCACTGAAGGCAGCTGTTTTTATACGATGTACTGCTATTGATTTTTATCGATCATATCTGACTGACACTCGCTTTACTTTTTGAATTGCTCCAGCATTAGTGAGATGTACTTGTAACAAGAGTTATGTCTAGGAACATATTTTTGATAGCTGATGTTGATTTCAGTGAGTTATATCGTGAGTGAATTTGTGATATTCTAATACTAGTTTTTTAACAGTGGCAGCCTTGAGTGATGTTGTAGTTGAATGTAGATGTCGTATATTTATTTAGTAACTAGTCACATCTGCATGTTACTGATACTGAATCACCTTTATGTCACGTCATTCGGTTAAGATGAGTTCTTTGAGTGAAAGATGCAATATGTTAGGAGCCAGCTGCAAGTGGTAGCCAAGATTCTCTGGATGGACCAAGTACGAGATCTGCATCAGTTAATCACGGAAAAGCATATGATGCGGTGGTCTTTGATGTTCTTCGTGTGGCTCCTGAAGACTTCGCTGTGAGCAGACTGACTTTTAACAATTTTAGTAGTTTCCTACTCTGCTGGTTATCATCTTGGCTTCATATAGTGCATATTTATAAACATCAATATCTAGTTATTTGTAAAATATTGAGATATTGATGACTTTGATGTTTGGCTTGCATTCAACATAGTTAACACCACTGAAGAAAACTCTGCGAGTGTTCTCTCTAATCTAAATGCACTAGTTACTATCAGTAAGGGCATGTGGGCAGTAAAACTTTGCTCCGATGAAATCCTCTTTCTTATCTGGAGGTGCTGGCTAAGGTGACATAGGTTGACCTCTGTTATGGCTGTAATTAGTGTGGTAACTTTGAATCTTTTTTTGTAATTTATTTAACTTATATTTATGTAGCAACTTGGAGATAGTGTAGATAACACTGTTGAGGAGAACTACAGCATCTTCTCCCTAATCCAAATGCGCTGGTTGCTGTTGGCAAGGGCTTGTGGGCAGTAAAACTGCACCAGCAAAATTCTCCAATTTTTAACTGGTGGTGCCAGCTAATGCATAGTTACACACACACACACACACACACCCGCTTAGCGGCCCTGTTTCCGAGACTACCCAGGTGAGCTGGTACCAGAAAGGTAAAAACCAATCTGGATTTTACTGAAGCAAGAGACAGTGAGTGGCAGTGGTATCAGCTGGGCCACATGCAAGTCTGCACCTGGCACCAGACAGATAACCATGCCAGCACCCCACCACTCAGTTTTTTACAGGCCGGATGCCCTTCTTGCCACCCAACCAACAGCATCAAAGCACTGAAGCACTAATGCATAGTTAATGGCCATGAAATGGGTGGTTTGGTCATGTAGCAACTAGTTCATGAATTGGTATATGAATTGGCACTGTTTCCTGTTATTGTTGAGGCTATGTGGTGGAGGTCTGCATATTTTTCATATTAAATTGTGTTTCAAGATTTTCATTTGGTTATTGTAGAGTCAGATAACTCTTATGGATTTGCCAGTGTTCCTTGCTATACAGCCAGATGTAAGTACTTTCTCGCAGTACATAACAGCATTATAACTTTGTGATTTTAGTATTTTTTTGTTATCGTAAGACGTATTTTTTGTCATTGTTATTGATTTGCCAGGTTTGTGTATGCAAAGACTTATAATTTTTGTGCTGTTCACTGCTATATGAAAGTAAGTTGTGTAGTTTAATAATTGGTGCAGTTTAGTATATGCAAATGAAATACTTGTCTAATGTCTGTTCCAGCACTAATAATTTTTTTGAATTGTAATTGTTTTCTACAGGAGCTGACAAGTTGTGCATGGACGACAAGAGAAAAGCTAATTAAGGCACCGAATGTTGTTGCATTCACTCGACGTTTTAATCATGTATGTGGATTGTGTATGTTCTACTGGTGCAGTTTTGCTTTTTTTTGTACAAGTGGTGACAGCAGCAGTATAGTAGTAGTTGTAGTAGTAATTTGTGCTTGAAGCAGTACTGAAGCTGTGGATTGAATGTTGTTAAAGCACTTTTAGAACAAGGATTTTGCTACTTCTTTCGTTTCCACTCTTGTTACTTTGACCTTGTTTTGCTTGAGACTGCATTAAGCGGTTTTGTTAAAGTCATGTACCGTTACCACAGTTTGTGTCCAATTCCTGTTGTTCGTGTCAAATGTATATGATGCCTTGTTTGTTGTTAATTGTTATATGTGTGTGCTGCATTTAGGTAAATTTCTGGGTCCAGAAGGAGATCTTGTCCGGTAAAACGATGAAGTCTCGAGGAGACATATTGGCACATTTTATAAAAATTGCTAAAGTAAGTGGAATGCTAGTTTATGTGTAATTTTATCTGAGATCTGTTCAGAGGTGCTTGAAGTCTTCTAAGTAATTATAATAAGTATATTTGAAGACTGCACCACATTTGATAACCCCTTGAACCTTTATCCCTGAATCCCACTCTGCCACTGTGACATTCATTTAAATCTATATATAACCAGAAGTAACCCAACCAACCAGCTGTGTAATCAGGTTTTGGTTGAACCTGAACTCTGCCATTTTGCAGTAGTTCTGATAGTTTAGGGTATCGATACAATGTCTGGCATCTTCTCCCTAGTCCATATGCCCTAGTTGCATAAAGCATGCGGTCAGTAGGACTTTGCTGCACAAAATCCTTCACTTCTTAGCTGTTGACTTTTAACTTGCAGTGTGACCTGTATAATGACCATAAAACTGTTGTGTGTAATTCTGGTAGTTTGCAAACTTGTTTTGTGTGAGTACTATTTAGGCGTTCATTATGTTTGAAAAGTAATATGTTGGTTTGACCGTGTGCAGCAAGGAGATAATCACAAAGTATCGCCACTATATTTATATTACTGTAAACAGTATGCATGCAATTTTTTGATGGATCTGGTGCACCAAGCTGGAATATATTGTTGAAGAATTTCTAATACAGTTAGCATATGGTGATGTAATTTTGTCGCTGGCCACTATGCAGTATATTCTCATGCTTGCTTTGTTTTGTGACATTTTGAACAGCGACTGCTTGAGCTGAATAATTTACACTCTGTCATGGCAATTATCTCTGCTCTGCAAAGTGCTCCGATTTTTCGGCTTGTTCGAACGTGGTCGGTAAGTAGAGTAGCCTGCTGTTTCTCAAGTGGTTTTTGCATTTTTTTGGTAATTTGGTCCTTTTTGAGTAGGAAACGGGACTGCGTGTTGCTGCTTTATGAAATACACCAGAATGTATTATTTGCGAGTATTATTTTGTATTTTGTTAATCTTAATTCACAGAATACCTTGAAGAGCAACAGACAGAGACAGAAATACATACATACTGTACACAAAAAGAAAGTGAATAAACCTGAAAAACTGGATAAACAATATAAAATACGAATTTCCTGAAATTGTGATAATTAACAGGCAGAATACCCATGCTGTACTATGGTACTGCACATAAATTGCTTTGCACAAATTTTAAAATGAATATTATGTGTGCATTTATCACAGCAAAGTTGGTGTGTTAACAGTTCTCTCTGACTGATTGAGATGCCTAGTTGTCATCAACAATAGTTTGTGGGCCGTGAAACTTTCCTCTACCAAAATCATGCAGTTTTTAAGCATGGGTGCTGGCTAACACAAGTTGACCTGTTCAGCATGTATTAATACACTGTGAGTCAAAAAAAAACAAGACACCTAACTCTTGCCCATGACTTCACCAAATATATTCCGATATCCAAAATTCTTTCACTGTTAGACTCAGTAGGAAATTTGTAACGAAGTGATATATAAATACCCCATCACACCCTAAATGTGTCGCTACACTACCTTGTGAAATATCTGTGTTCAAAAAATCGCCATTCTTAACGAGTAAGTGAGGCAAACTGTTATGCAAGACATAGCCACTCAAACACTGTTTTAAAGTAAATGGGTGGAGAAATAAGCATTATTGAATTCACTAACAAAAAGTTGTTTACATCGGCCATATAAAAAATCCCATGACCCACTGTACAGAACTGCCGCAACAAAGCAAAGCTATCGCGGCAAAATGCCGTACATGATCAGCAGTCGGTCAGTCACTGATGGCGTCAGTCTGTCAGTCAGTAAGTCATAACTGGTCTACAGCAGTTTGATATTTCTTGATAATTAACTAACATTAATCTGCCTGTTCACAAAGCAACGCTTAATAACAGTTTCTGTCTGTAATACACAAGTTATTCAACTTATCTGGCGAGATCTACATCTTTAAGGACAACAGTGCAAGGCGAATGGGGTGTATGACACAGCCAACCATTTTGCCCATAACTTTGCCAAATGTTCACCAATCTTGAAAATTCTTTCACCAGCAGACTGAATAATAAATGTGTAGTAAAGTAACTCATCATACCTTAAATTCGTGGCTATACTACCTTGTGATTTATCATTAATTGCTATACGTATTTCAGAATGATGCCATTTTCTGACATTCATATTTCACAAGGTAGTGTAGCGACATGTTTAAAGCGTGGTGGGATATTTGAACATGGATTTGTTGCCAGTTTACTACCGAGTACGCTAGTGAAAAAAAATTGAAAATCGGATAATAGTTGGTAAAGTTATGGCTAAGAGTTTGATGTCTTGTTTTTTTTTGACTCACGGTGTAGTTGTAATTTGTATGTGTATGTTGCTGTGTTGTAGTAGTTATTTTTGTACTTGTTTGTGTGATGTGGCGGTCACCTGTGTGCTGCTGTCACAGATGGTCTCAAAACGCGACAGAATGACCTACGAGAAAATTGCCGATTTATTCTCGGAAAACAACAACCGACAGAAGCTTCGTGACTACATGAATTGTACCAAACTTCCTGTCATTCCATATCTAGGTATTCGAGTTGTGTTTGACTGCAGTAAAACTAGTAATGACAAAAGTGTGTAGCAGTGGAAGATACGTTCATGTGATCTTTTTTTATATTATACTCTGTCGATGTGGCAGTGGGTAACATGGTGTGCTATCAGTTAGATTAACCACACGTGCATGCATTGCTAGATCATTGTTTCTTGGGCTGTAGTTGATAGAACTGTTAAGTAAACAATATTATCATGATAGCTGGGAGTTCAGTGTTTTGGTACATTATGTCTTGGTTAAAATTATTTGCCTTCACTGCTTTGACACTGTTGGTTGGGCGTCAGGAAGAGCATATGGCCTGTAAAAATTGAGTGATGAGATGTTGTTGTAGTTGTCTGTCTGGAGCGAGGTCAGATTGTTTGCACATGGTCCAGCTGATGCCACTGATCCCAAAACCCCATCGTCGCTTGCCTCATTTAAATCTAGACTACTTTTACCTTTCCGGTACCGGCTTACCCAGGTTTTCCTGGAAAAGAGGCCGTTAAACGGGTGTAGTAGTAGTATGTCTTGGTTAAAATTATACAGGTTTGTACCTGACTGACATCATCTACGTTGACGTTGCTCATCCGCACTCTGGTGGCCTCGAATCACAACCACGGCGAACCAAGATGAATAACATACTCCGTGTCATTTCCGAGTTTCAGCAGTCCAGATATGGTATCTGTTGTTACTCGGCCTCAGTCATTAGTTAAACCAATTCATGATTCAGGTGCATTTTGCTCAGGGTGAAATTTTAACATTTAGTCAGTCATCGATTTTTTTTGCATAAAAAATTTAATGGATTTGTTTTCACTTACTTTTTGCCTGTCAGTGCCTTCAGTAAATTTTAGACTTATCTCTTGCATGATAAACTAAGTTAATGAATGATAACTTTAGGTTGCTCTTTGCTTTAGTTTCGTGTTCTTTTACTTTGCTTACCTGCTACAACTATACGCACATTAATGACGTTTTCAGAAGGATATATGTTGCTGTTGAACATTTTCCTGTTAAGCTGTTAAAAGTGTCTTGTAAGAACTTCACTCTGATATGGATCTGACCTGTTTGTCCAAGTTATTTGCAGTTAGTCAGTTGATCATCCACTAAACTTGCTAATTAATTGATTTAACATTTTAGCCATTACTGTTAGTTGTTTGTCATTTTCCATGAATGATGTGTTTCTCTGCATATGCAGATCAACTTCCAGTTTATGAGCACATTCAAAATTATCTGAATTGTGTTCGCTACATTGAAGAACTGCAGAAATTTGTTGAAGACGACAATTACAAGTTAGTTTGTTGGCAATCACACAGTTGATGTTGACTGTTATGTCTGTTAAATACGATAATAAATCATATCCTGCATTCCCTCTGATTGTTTAATAAATAATTGGGACACGTTTACTTCGGCAAGCTGTTTTTTTGCATTTTTTACGAACAAGGAAGGGTATTTGGATAGCTCTATACTTTGTTGCTTTGTAACACAGTGTTAATAGCTTCTGCAGAATAATAGAAGCACTGTTCACTGTCATGAGCTCTTAAATGTGATTTGCAGCTGACAGTAATTTTGGCAATCTGTTCCAAACTTTGTTGAGTTTTGAGAAACTTTATGTGCCTGGTACAATACATATAACGAACATTATGTTAAAACCATGCATAAGAGTTATGGATTGGACTTGGTACTGTTACGTTTCATATGACATAGTTGTGCATTTAGTGTTTGCTTGGTATGATAACAATGATGGTCACCATAACAGTGTGATGTATGTAGCTTTAGATGAAAATTTACCTGTGGTCATGTTAGAAGTGTTGAAGGACTTAATCAAGGAGAAACATTTCGGCTGGGGTTTAAAGAATGTCTGTGGAAGACAGTATCGTCTGTACTGCATCTATGTTTGTAGACTGTCACTGAAGATGGAACCTCCTGGCGATGACAGTTCAGACGGAGATGAGCATGCAGTGAAGTCTTGCCTTCCTCTTGTCTATTCTCCACAGCATCAGGCAGCACGTGTGGAGGGCACGACGCCAGCCACTGTAGGCCGTCGTGGCAGCAGCCTGACTTTTGTGCCGCATCATCGCAAGACTCGGAGTCTCGCACCAGAGTAAGTGATTGGTGTTGGAGCATCACTTGAAACGTTTGAAACATTTTTTTGCCTGGAACTCGTTCCTTTCAGCACTTCGGCACTGTTGGTTTGGCAGCGACAATGGCATCTGGCCTGTAAAAATAATTATCTAGTTATACTCAGAGGAGAATCTAACCCAACCGACACATGTAATATTAGAAAAAAAATGCCAGTTAAGCAGTACTGATTAGGATGTGCATGTGTGTCATTTTCCAGATATTACACTTTGCTAGATGAAACGTATTTGATTCACACATTTACATGAAATTGCCATTTGAGAAGAAAATATGGGTATAGAATGTGACTGCGGAACTGAATGAGTATGTCATGTATGGTTTTCTGTGTTGTATTGTACGTAGGTTACTGTATGCTAGCAGTCACGTGAAAGGCCACTCGGTTGGTAAAGGTGCTGGCAGCCTGCTGATGGCTGCTTATTTGCAGGGACAGAGACACTTGTTGGATGACAGTATTCTTGATCCATCCCCGTCTGCTTCTAGTCAGAACTCTGTCCAAACTGCAGGTTTGAGTTCCTCATCTTTACTGTTGCTGTTCTAACAGTTTTTGTCCGTCTGTGTAGCAGACTGTTTTTTGTTAATTTAAAAATGTGGATGAATATGTGCAGTGCTTTGTTAAAGAAATTCACTTTTGTCGTGTACTCACTTCTTTAATTAAGCATTTAGCTTTTTGCATCTGTTTACACTTATTTTTGCTTCGTGTGTTTTGTCTTGTGCATGTTTATATTTTTTGTTATCTGTTTATTTTTGTATTTTTGTCCAGTATTCCAACATTCACATTTTCTATATTTTATGGCACTGTGTGTACACCCTCGATTTTTTCCTTTACTTGTTCTGGAAACAACTTTTGGGGTTAATTAATGCAGGTTTTTAATGGTCTGGATGGTATTCATTGTACCATAGCAGCAGTGTCAGAAGTGAAGGAAACTATCATTTTTGCTGTTGTACCAGTTGTGCATGGTCTTCTTTTGATAGTTTTAAAGTGCAGTTTAGTTGGCATGTTGCTGTAAATTAATGCATAGCTTTGTGCTTACTGAGTACTGACCAGTAGTATTTTGCAGTTTAAATATTTAATAACTGCTAGAATACAGTGACAGAGTTAATAATATGTCAGTAGGTAACAGATTAGTAATTATTTGATAATTGTGTAGTATAAAGTACATATAAATCTGTTGCAGGTGACACTACAGGTGATGCACCAGATACCGATAAAAGCAAATCAGCGAGGTGAACTGTTTGTGCCGATTGTTTCTCTAGCATCATTTGTGGATTTCGTGTGTTTGATCAAGCATTGAATATTTTGTGAAACCCGAGATATGTTATTTGTTTGTGCGTTTGTTGTTTATTCTTCACTTCAATATGTTACTGTGCTGGCAAGGTCGAGTGTTGTAAGAGGCATCTGAACCAGGTTAGCTTTGTTCTGCTGTTTTTTAGGTTGTCTACTTTTTCTGATTTGTATTGAGTTTGTTTATCTGTATTTTCCTGTACTGTTTTGTTTGTCAGTATCAGTCAAGTGATTGGCTGTGAAGACCGCCTCCGAAATGACCTATA
>Ga0126333_1000298_pt1 | contig 9961 bp, 8 predicted proteins | sample InaspJWI54metaG_FD_94488 | JGI IMG/M metagenome (GOLD analysis project Ga0126333, IMG submission 94488) | Marine gutless worms symbiont microbial communities from Oahu, Hawaii - Inanidrilus sp. 2 OAHU.JWI-54 metaG | ecosystem: Host-associated > Annelida > Digestive system > Unclassified | place...
ATAAAAAGTAAAAAAGTAAACGGAGTATAGCAGTTAGCGACTCGCCTCACCGCTACGGGAACTCACATGCCATATGGGATCACACAGTATTACCTGCCACCCGGCAGAGGTGACATTGCCGCCGTTACCCCAGCCGAAGCTGGTACTCGATTAAGCGACCCCGGACGGATGCAAGGCTGAGTTGGCGTAGTTGGCTGATTACAGCCCGAGATGGTATACCCGCTCGAAGACGGTCACCAATCCCAGTTGTAACCGGGCCCGACGTGCGTTAACTTCGTCCATTGAGGAACTCCGTTAACCACTACGCCACGCCGCCAACCAATGCGATGCGTTTATTTGCTATCAGTACTGCCGCAACTTGTTCATTATTATGCCCCCACCGTAGGGGGCATTAAGCGATACCGCGATCCGTCCGTCTGTCTATCGCAGCCTAGGCTACAGGCACGCTGGCTGCCTGCAGCTTAGCCACCGCAGGCCACCAGAGATGTGTGGACTGTGTAGGTCCGCCCGCGAGTCAAACTGCTATCGGCGGGGGGCATATCGTCTCGCCGCCCCCGGGACAAGAACTGGTCATTACTGTTTCCGCGATATGGGAGCAGAGTATTGCGATAAACGTGTCTAGGCCAATCTATGGATGTCTGTAGACTGTACGTTTAATGTATGTGCACACACATAATCGTCCAAACTTCATCAAATATTCTGAGCATGCTGCCATCGGCCGTAGCTCGGTTCTCCTCTGGCGGCGTCGCGATATGTTATGTACTTCCGGTTTTGCAGATAACCTCATGTTTGCACTTAGCGGCAAGAATAGGCGATGCTAAAAGAGCGTGTACTCAACGTGACTCACCAGAGGGCAGCACGGATTGAGTGACACCGTGGCTAATACTCATGCTGTTTCATCAGGAACTGCATCGCACCGCAAGGCGGTCGGCGGAGTCGTGCATCTACGGTTGCGTTTTCTGTGGTTGTGCAATGAATGTTCATTCATTCATTCAACATACACTGCTCTGTGCGCGGCGGCGATGCAGCCTTATGTCAAACTTGTTTGACCACTTGTTATTGTCAGCAGCGTCAGCAGCAGGAGAAGAAGCGGAATCGTCGTCGACAGTCGGAGTGTCAATGTCACATCTGTCGCTGTCACACGCACCTGCTGATGACGGTGTCACGTGTCATTCTCAGCTGACACTTGTCGCTCTCGATCATCAGCTTGATCTCGTCACCCGGTCAGAATTGTAGTCTTTATTAGCATTGTAATTCTTATTTCAACAACGAAGGTTTTTTTCTGTAGGCCTATAATAGGAAACGAAAGTGTGTCGATACAATTGGCACCGTGCTGGTTCCCTTTGCTGGCCAGTTCTAATGCTAAAATATAAATACCTTTTTCAAATAAAATATACGGAAGCAATTTTATACAGCACTCGGAAACTGTTATAGTTTGATATTACCAAAATGCTGATTGCAGTTCTAAAAAAGAAATTTATCGTGTCATTTATTATAATTTTCGGCACACTTTCGTTCCCTGTTGAATCGTTCTTACCTATTTTAACAAGTTTATGCAGTAATAGCAGTGAGAGACCGCATCGCTGCTGCCCCATTGCAAATAACGTTGAGTATGTTGAGTATACAGACGCGGGCAAGCTTCAACATGGCCAACTATATCCCCAGAAGTGCCCGCATCCGTTGAAAGGTTCAGACCCCTAATCTAACAGATGGTTCACTAGTCCCCTACGAGTCCAAATCCGAGAAAAAAATTAGGATCGGTTCAGCCATATTCGCAGGTCTCATGTCGGGTTGTCGCTATACGTTACACTGGGCCGGTAGACGTCCCCATTCTAATTGGAAACTCCATGCTGGAAATCCAACCCATCGATCAGCGTGGCCGTACGGTTACTGGAAGTACCATACCATATTCGTTTAATAATCTAGCTGACATAAGCAACTTACAACAATACTGTTCAATACAAAGTTATCAGTCTGGTAGAACTGAAGTTTACAATAGTTACATTGTTAAAGAAACTTAATGACTATGTTTATACATAGCCCTAATAAAGAAATCCTGTTCATTAAATGATTGGGTTTTTGTGAGTAGAGTTTTGCTGCCATGCGGCCGGCGGCGGAGATTGTAGGTTTGCTCTCGTTCCGTTAGAAACTGGTGAAGTACATGTTCCGGGTTGATCACGACATAGAAAGTGGTCGAAACGGGCGGGGTATATCATTTCGCCTCCATCGGGGCAATACATTGTTGTTTCAGTGTGTACGATAATGTTTGATAGGCGGATGTGCAAGTTCGAGGAACAGTTATCCGCTACTGTCGACAGTATCCTGGAGGTTCTCAGCAACACGACTTATTCCAGCTGTCGAGAGACTTGCTTTCAAGAAACGTGACATTCGTCATTATATTTTGTTGCCTTTAGTAGCAGACATTCTCACGAATGCAAGTTGTAGATGAATTAAAGGAGAGAACTTCGACGATCTGAATTATTGAATAAAACAGCGAAGTCCATACAGTTAGGATCGTCGGTCGAGCAGCAGGGTTGAGACGAGCGTAATATTGCGCCGAGTGTGATGTGCTGTTACTCTGTCTGTTATCGCGCGTTAAAGTCATTATTAATCGGTTACAACACAACAGCCACCGTTTTACGGCCATTATACAGGTCAAGCTGCGTTAGCCGGCACATCCAGTTAAGAACTGGAGGATTTTGTCCGGTGCAAAGTTTTACTGCCCGCATGCTGTTGATGACGGCAACCAGCGCATTCGGATTAGGAAGAAGACGACGGAGTGCTGCAATGTTATCTACTATGTCTCCTTACGGTTAATGATTAATTAATCAATAAATCACTAATGATCTAATCACGACAGTTATCATCTGTTATTGAGGCATACTGAAGTGAATGGCGAAAATGTTATATTACAAGTTTCAATTTTGTCGTCGAAACGTCACTAAAACACTATTATTTTGACCGCCAACGTATAGCCTCCATAGGTTTCAAAACAACTCACAAATGGCACCTATATGGATTGATATTTAACGTAAAGAAAGGATTACAAACGCGATTTAAAATGCAACACAGGCCTTCGGGTCTGGGGCACTCGGTAAAGCGCGTATCTTCGCCACGCCATGATGGTTGGAATGATAACTCAAATAAACGTTTCTTGACTCACCATTGCGATTAAGCAACGGGTCGCACATGTCGCGTCCCTGTAAAATCACGTTCCTGCATTCAACATCCGATAAATATATACATCTTTATTCGCACAAATTGCAGCCACAAAACAAATAAAGCAACACACAAAATTAACTAACAGTTATGACAAATCAAAGAATTATGTACAACGAGTGTTCAAAGTAACGTGGTAAATGGCCGCATCGCCGCCGCATGACCAACCTTTGTAATTGCATTTACCTTTGCACTCATCCGGATTTGATTCCAGGCGAAAACACCATAACATTACCCCTTTCTGTGCGTCATCTGAACCTCCATCTAATACAAGTTTCCTTGGACCCACAAGAATCTGCCTCTGAAACATTACATCTATTTTCATTCTACAGTCATATCAGTCCACGCGGGGCCACGGCTATAAAATTTACCTTCCCGGGTGTCGGATCGACGCTCCAAAATTCTTTTTCGCCCAAGGTGTTATTCATAGTCTTAAATTAACACCTGCTATTATGTTGTCGCTGTGCCGTTTCAAGGCACTCCTTAGGAATGCAGATATGTCCCGATTTTTACATTACTCCTAGCTCAATAATAAATAATCACAGCTAACGTCTTTTACTTGTTTGTGTGTTCATAATTCTCTTTTTGTTTTTTTTATAGTTTGTGTGTTTTAACTCTTATTTCTAAACTTCGCACTAGCTGTTGTACTAACTATTTGTACTTGAGACGTTGTGACCACTTCACCGAGGCGCTCATCAGCCTTAATTGGCTCCGCGTACCGGAGCGAATTACATTCAAGGTGGCGACGCTGACGTATCGTGCACTGCATGGCTCCGCACCACTTTACTTGGCGTCGTCATTCACATGTGTCGCCGACATGCCGCACCGACGCATGCTCAGGTCCGCCTCCACTGAAAATCTTGACGTTCCGACCTGTCGTCGCTCATCTATCGGAGGTCGTGCCTTTCCTGTTGCTGGAGCAAAGGTGTGGAATAGCCTGCCAAGCGATGTTACGTCGGCCTAGTCACTGTCGGTGTTCAAGAACAGGCTGAAGACATACTTGTTCCGCCGCTCCTACGAAACTGTTTGACTCTGAATTACATTTCTTTTTCCTAGTCATTATCTCGCCTCCAGAACAGTGGTCCTTGCAATAGTTTTCACTATTTAGGCCACTCTAAAATGTCTATGATGATGATGATGATGATGATGATGTATGAACCAGTAATGCTAAGCACTGTGGCCTGTTTGCATTGAAGGTATCTCTCAGCGCATTGCCTTGATACCTTACGGTTGTGATTATTGTCATTTCAGTTCTGCTTTTGACTATACTGTATAGCGCTTGCTCAGCTGTGAATTTCATAAAGAAAAAAATCGTACATAAACGATCGATTCATCCGGTTTTGCACATCCCAACTGTCCTGCTGATGCGCCACCCTGAACGGTTGCACTAACTATATCAGTAATTTAGACAACGACAAAGATATAACAATCGACCGCAATAGCACAAAATACCTTGACGATTCAAGTCTGTTACTGGTTATGCGCGCAGCAGTGAATGCCACAGGATCATCTGTCTGTCCACCCGCCGTTTCAATCTGCTGCTCCGCTGGGACTAATGCATAAACATAATAACTTTACAAAAAGCGCAGTACTGTTGGTCGGATATGGACAAAGATTCTCAGACGTATGGCCTAAAATGTACGATGGACGCTGGCGGAGCGGCTCAGAAATCAAATCATTGCGGAACCAGATGCGTCAGCTGCGTGCTATATGCACGCGCTTATACGCTGGTCGACCGGTGACGGCTATGCGTATAGTATACGCATGACATAAGACAACATGCATACGCGAGTTTAGAACGCGCATAAAGGTCCAGTTTGGCATGCGTAGATTACAGTGGTTACGGATGGTTTGTTATCATTGCCTACATGGTTTTCACGTGATCCTATAGATAGATGACGTATTATCTAGTGTTTGTGTTTAGTAGGCCTACTGTCTTCTTCTGTTTTCATTGTTCTTACTGTATGTCTGTCTCTCATGTACTTCGTGTACGATTTTATAATAAATAAATAAATAAATAGCCTATAGACTCTAACCGACCACAGAAAACTTCGTCCGGCGAAAAGCGGTACTATAAGCGTGAAATTGATGAATATAATAGTTAAGCCCCATAACATTTTTGGTAGTCGCTTGTAACAACTTATCATCCATCATTACATTCAAATGCAGAAAAATGCCAATATAGGCGCTACGCGCTGTTGAATAAGTCGAATGTTTTGTTTAAAATTAAAATTAACATCACAACTAAAACTAGAGGGAAAGTGCTGTCTTGAGAGTACAGATCCCCGCAAAAGCGAAATTCGCGCCCACCTGCGTCCGTAATTCTCTGTTGAGTGAGTTGAGTTGAAAATGTATTACTTATTTCTTGATTTGTTGGTTTGTTTACATTGGAAATTGGTTTGTTTACATTGGAAAAATCGCAGGTTTACGGCGTTTTTGAACAGTAACCTCCACACCCGGCTAGCGATCGTAACCGCAAACGAACTTGGGCTTGCTTTTCCCCCTAGGAACCTTCCCAAAAAATTTCGGCCATATCCGTCCACGTTTTATTTAGTTATCGTGGTAACAAACAGACAGACAGACAGACAAACGTACGCCGGTGATTACATAATCCCTCGCGAAAGCTTTCGCGTGGATAATTACAACTGCATCTGATTGTTTATCACTCTCCGCATAGTACGCGGAGTAGGTCTGTGCATCTGTCCGGCGTCCGTCCGTCCGTCTGTCTGTCCCATCCGGCCGCCACGCACCGCTCCTGTGGGTTTGCTGCTGTGGGCCCGGCGGCCAAGAGATATCAATCGATTGCTGCACGGCGGGCCGGCGGTCAGCAGCAGCCGCGCCGCAGCACGACGCGCAGCAGCAAATGCGGGTAGTGCCACGTTGTCAGCTGACGTAGGAAGCTGAACGCAGACTTGTTGAATGTAATGTAACGTAATGTCAATGTGGAGTTTAACGTGACACTTCACGAACAAGTCCGTTACAGGGGCACTTTGCAGTATTAAAAGTTACAGTCTGTCACACAGCAGGACACTACGGAAGGAAGGAACCTACTGGTCATTATAACGGAACTTCGGTCTGCTTCATATGTCCACAAAATATCGTGTCGCGATGTCCTGCGCATGCAGTCGATGCAGTCGAGCGTTGTCAAGTCGACTGGCTGAGCTGGCTGTCTGTTGAAATTGCGATGTGTTGCCGACTTAATTCAGTGTGTCTCTCGGTAGCAACCGATCTCCTAGAACAGTCGGCTGTGGCATCCGCTATCGCCCGTCTCAGTCACGGTCAACTGCTGCATCAGTCAGCTGGAACTCACTATCTGCTATAAGCCGATTGTGATGACGTTTCGTATACCTCCTTCGATGTCCAAAAGGATGATTCGTATACCGGACGAAGAAGCGTACAACGGCGTGTATAGGTGGGGCTATGCAGCCGTGTAGCGATTGAGCAGAACTTGAGAAGCTCAACGCCGACTGGTCTGGCGAAAATACCGAATTCACGTCTTGAAACATTTTCACTAGTACGAAGCTTGAATCGCATGCAACTTCTGCTTAACTTCCAAGTTAGTCGACAGATTAAAAGTGATACACGTCGTTATATACATTATCTCCGCTCCATCCTGCGGCCCACAGCCCTCCGCACGAGGTATAGCCTACGAATCGTCTCAATCCAGACAACAGTAGAGGTATACGAAACGTCCCACTACCTATAGGCCTAACAGTAGAACGGAAGGCATGTTAATCTGTATCGAATCTTTATCAGACAACCAGTCAGACAGTAGAGAGACAGACAAACACACAACAAGAGTAATAGAATACAAATAATACACGAAAGATGACATTACTGAATGTGAGATAGTTCGAACAATTCATTCATGCGACTGCAACAAGGTAACGCTAAGCCGTTTGATTTTAGATGTAGGCTTAAAGGAATTGTTTAGGTGAGTTTTTACGACACACTATTCTCTACAAATGCGCTTAGTATAGACTTTAAGTTAACTTTAATTGAGATGAGCTATCCGAAATTAAAGCAACAAAATATCGCGCACCAATCACATTCAGTAACACCGCTGCATACTTTCAAAAAGTTTTACTTAAAATTTATGCCACAGTTAGCACAAAAAATAAAGACATTATGATCAGCATTTTTCGGAACCTTTAAAGTGTTGCAATACATGGTGTTTCAGTTTCGAAGCTGATCCAGATAAGGTTGGCTATCACGTTTCACACAACATATACGATATGATACGACACGGCATAAAAACGTGCGCTCGGAAGCTGACTGCTGGGCAGCTTAACGTACTGCACGAAACAAAAAGAGTAGAAAATGTTACGAAAATAACTGCGACGAAGCGGTCCGCTGAGGAGGCTGGATGCCGCAGCGCGTGGAGAGAAGGACGATCGATCGCAGTGCTGATGAGTCGAAGGAGCGGCGCGGGAGGCGGGGATCAATTGTTTTCTAGTGGCGAGCTGCGCCGCGTGCATACGCAAAGGCAGAAGGCAATCACTTTCAACACTTAGTGTGAACTGTTCGCGATCTTTCTTCACACAGCCGGCTCTTTTCAGAGTCACGCATGACACAAGAACCCACTGATAACTGTTCGGTTGCATTCTCAGATCGCGTACGAACATAATAAGAGCTTAGTGGAAAATTAGGCATGCGTCTAGTGAAGGCCTATGTGATGGCTACTCTCAGGCTACTAAATGCAAAATTTTACTGCAGGACACAAATTTGGACGATAATGAACATGGAAAGTTGGTCAATTTTTGGACACTTTTGGGCCTCATTTTGCGGCCCTTTCCTACATCTGTCGCACGTATGTTGTGCAAAAACGGATAAACCGATTGAGATGCTGTCTGGGGCAAACTCGTGTGGTCCCAAGGAACCCTGTATTAGATGCGTCCAGATGCACTGGAGAGAACGTAATTTACGAGGGGGACACGCACAGGCCAATCAGCACCGAGACTATGCGACGACGGTTCAGACCTTTCCAAATTACTTTAGCCAATTGTCATAGTGGACACAGGACATATCGAGCAGCGCAGCGTAGGTGACATGTTAGCAGGCACTAAAATCCGCTGATTTCTGATTAACTTGCAGACAAAAAGTTGGCTCGGTTTTTTACGACCCCCGGTGCAGTAGCATGGCGGACTACGGTCTAGGAAATATACGTCTCGTTAGAGGCGCTGTTGACCATGCGACGGCTGATGGTGATAACAGCCGGCGCGTCAGTTCTCTGAGGAGGTCGCGGTCTGCGGCGAGGGTCGGCTCCACCGCCCCCGGCGAGATCGTCGTCGGCGGACGCTCGACAGCGCCGGCAGGCGGCCAGCGTGCGCTGGAAGGCGTGCCGGAAGTCGCGGTTGAACAGCGCGTAGATGAGCGGGTTGAGCGCCGAGTTGACGTAGCCGATCCAGAACAGGACGGAGACGACGACGGGCGGCGTCTGCGGGCAGAGCTGGCCGCACAGCGCGTCGTAGATGTACCAGGTGAAGAACGGCAGCCAGCAGCAGAGAAACCGCGCGACGCCACGTCGCCGCGCAGACGGACCACGGCGCGTGCGGAGGGACCGCGCGACGCCAGCAGCAGAGGAACGCGCCCATAATGACGCCGAGCGTCTTGGCCGCCTTGTGCTCGCGCCTCGTTTTCACATACTGTTACAGTGACTGTGTAAAATAGCTAGCGAGTCGACGGAATGGTTTGTAGTGATAGCTCAAATAACAAGTTCTCGACTCACTGTTGTGGTGACTAAGCCGTATTTTGCTTGTGCTCGCGCTTCATCTTGCGACGCTCCGGGCGCTGCGCCGCCCCGTCCTGAACGCTCACCCGATCCAGACATATCCCTGAAGGCGTAAAATTCTAAAACGGGTTGCGTGACCCTCACCGCGTCCATTTTCGGGGATGATTTGTTGTCACTAGCTGGGCTTTGGTATGCTCAACATATGCACCTAATTTTTAAAGTCGCTGTCTTCACCCATTACAAAAGCACGATGCAAAATGTAAAAATTGGGGACGGTTGGAGTATTTATGGTTACCAACGGTCAACCGTAGTGTCACAATTCGACTGAGTACGTACGTAGGCCTACTACGTACCTAATCGCCCTGAACGCTCACGCGTGGCGTCGTCGACGTCGTCGTCGTTAGCGTGTTGCCGTTGTCGGCGGCGGACAGGTGGAGATGGTCGATCGACGACCCGCACATACATACAGACATAATCAAAGTTCAGCTGGGACAAATTTCTGCATGGGCAGTACTTCGGGATCGCAGCCTTGCTGGTGGTAAAGGTGGGACAGTCAGCTCTGCCTATGTGATCCCATATGGCATGCGAGTTCCCGTACCGGTGAGGCCAGTTGCGAACTGCTATATCCTTGCTGCTTTACTCGCTTTACTTATTTTAGAGGTAGGCCTACCACCGAGTTGCCTGAGAACACAGTGAGTGTAATCGCGGGTGGTCGATCGACGATCCGAGCGACACGGCCAGAGATTGAATGAACTTGGCCTGGCGCTGAGCGGCACGAAAGATGCGCCAGTAGGCAACGACCATGATGATCGCCGGGAACCAGAACGATATGGCGCACGACACGACTCCTGTGGCACAGTCACCGACAAATACATGACTGTACTAAAAAAAGGTAAAGTTTTCCCATACTCGTTACCGAGCGTTGGGCCTGGAGCTGATCCCGGTGTACAGGCAGTCAGCCCGCAGGTGACGTGAAGTGAATCACGCCATATACCCAGCAGTAGTTTGCCG
>Ga0126333_1000300_pt1 | contig 9955 bp, 10 predicted proteins | sample InaspJWI54metaG_FD_94488 | JGI IMG/M metagenome (GOLD analysis project Ga0126333, IMG submission 94488) | Marine gutless worms symbiont microbial communities from Oahu, Hawaii - Inanidrilus sp. 2 OAHU.JWI-54 metaG | ecosystem: Host-associated > Annelida > Digestive system > Unclassified | place...
ATTTCAAACCACAACAGTTTCCGAGTGCTGCTTGATAAAATCGCTACCGTATATTTTATTTGAAAAATATATTTATATTCTAGCACGGGAAATGGCCAGCCCAGGGAACCAGCACCGTGCCAATTGTATCGGCACACTTTCATTTCCTAAATGCACATATGCAGCACACCCAAACTCTGTACTAGTGCTAATATCCGGAACATAACTGGAATCAGCATCCATGAAAGTAAAAGAAAACGAATGTAAGCAAAGTTTTCTAACGAGAGAGAATGAAATTATAACTGCATATGGAAATAATTTTGAACAGTGACTGATTAAATGTTTTACTAAACTGGTCTTTAAGCATTATTTTTCAGCTGCGCTGTAATCACTGTTCTTAGTAACACGATCTTTACAACCATTATATGTATATACTTGTTACAGAGCACACTCATACAGAAACCTGAAAGTCATTATTGGTGCAACATTACTTAGGCGGCTTGCTTGAAACAAATCTGTGTTCAGCCGTCTACGGCGGCCATAAATGTGACATTGCTCGCATTTGCTGCTGTGTGCTGTACTGCGGCGGTGCTGTTGCTGCTACGCGCCCGCCGCTGTCAATCGGTACATCCTGCCAATAGGGCGCCCAGCAGCAAACCCGCTGCATGCTGCTACAGCGGTCGACAGATGGGACAGACAGACAGACAGACACCTGACTGTTACACAGAGCCTGCTCCGCATACTACACAAGAAGTGTCGCTAATACACCAATAATGATATACTGCTTACAGGAATTGGTGCCAGACAGCCGTTTGCTCAGAAGATGAGCAAAGGCCAAGACCTCACACACCAGAGTAATGTTTTACTTGATTTCCCTCCATCTCTCTCCTCTCCTCGTTCTTTCCTCCCCTTTTCCTCCCGCCCTTCCCTTCCTACATGGTCAGAAAACGTACAGATACACCATCCACTACATAGCTTTTGGTTTAGACACATAAACAACCTACACTGCTGCTGCTAGCCTACCACCCATTGCAACAAATGATGTGACCCTGTGGGCCTAATGGAGAAGCTCTAATACCAGCATCACAGCAAGCCAGTAAATACACAGCATAGATGAGGTCCATTTTACAACACATAACACTACAAGTGACACCCTCAAAGTTTTTTCAATCCAAGTGATAATAGAATAGCAAATATAACTGTGCAAACGGCCAGTTCACACATATTAATCAAGACACATGCACGTGGCGAACAACATGATAAAAAGCACAAAATGTTAAAGAGCTGGTAGTACTCAGTAACAATAATGACATGATGGAACCAGCCAGTCTGGTGATCAGGAAAGACAGATTGAGACGATATGGCACGCAAAAATGATGCTGATGTCGTAAAATTATGGAAGCAGAAAAAAATTCAACAGTCAGGATGTCAGAAAAAGACATGGTGGTATTGGTGGGATGGTGTTAAAGTGCATATGAAAAGTTTTGTTGCGTTGACAGAAGATGCACAGGTTTCCAAGAAAATAACTATCAACATGGTGTATTTTATTCATTTTCCACTCTGAGCAGCATAGTATGCTCATCCATTATGCATTTATTTTCAAAGTAAATTCTAATAAATAGGCCTCTTCAAATGGGTTAAAGTTTCGTGTTCATCAAAAGTGCAACTGTTATGCTATTATAATCAGCAAGGTATAAGTGAAATGTGCTCACCAGTGGCATGTAGAATGTACTCATCTTCTTCTCTGGTTTTTCTGGCTGGTCCACTTCACCTGCCAGGTGTTCACCATTCTTTTCCATTCTTCCCTGGTTTGTCTTGCGCTTTGGGTTTGTCAGCCATTTCCTGTTATAAATTAAAGACCAGAGTCAGCAGCAAGTCATGTACAAAATCACAGCCAAGCACAGACCACTTGACATTATACAGATGATGCACGGTAGTGAGTGCGACATCCAAATATATTATGATAAACCCGAGGTTGAAAATGGAGCAGCCTAAGTGTGACATTTTCAACAGAGGGTCATCATATTTGAATATTTGAATGTTGCAAGAACGACCGTGCTTCATCTGTTTTGTAGTATGACCAACCACTAGCTTAAAATATGATTTTGTAAGTTAATTTTTAACTTCTATAAACAATTTGGGGGAGTTGTGTTCGTTCAACTCCGTTCGCCAGGTGGCACTGTAACATACGACGTCTGCATTCAAATAAGCTGAAATGCAAATTTTTACTTTAGTTCGGAGATTTGTTTGAATTTTTCTTAGATATTTCCACGTGATATGTCTTTCACATTTTGTGACTCTGACACAATGGCCTTTTTGATTATAAGTACTGTTGTAATACACCGCATGTTAACGCTTATCAGATCAGTAGGCTAACTCACAGAGATGCATGGTCACGTCACGGTTCAATATTGCAGTCACGTGACGGTTCGATATTGCGCGTTCAGCATTCGATAATGATGAATGTCACGTGACAGCGTATCGACCACTCAGTGAAGCAGCTCACAGTTGGTCATACGACAACATATATACTGACTGAAATGGGAGACACTGGAGTGATCTATATTTCAATACATTTCCAATGATACAGAAAAGATGATTAATGCAACAAGCATGCAAACTGGCAGAATTTGAGAAGAGGACGATCACAATGTATGGGCAAAATAACAAAAGGATTAAAAAGTTTTCCAGTACGTGTGGTGTGCCAGTATACTTCTGTAAATCTGCTGTGAACTACAGCATTAGACAGAGTCAACTCTGCATGAAGAGGTCTGCACCACTGACTGGCAAGATAAATAAAACAACACGACACACACACCCGTTTAACGGCCCTTTTCCGGGACTACCCAAGTGAGCCGGTACCAGAAAGGTAAAACCAATCTGGATTTTACTGAAGCACGAGACAGTGAGTGGCAGTGGCATCAGCTGGGCCATATGCAAGTCTGCACTTCGCTCCGGACAGATAACCATGCCAGCACCCCACCACTCAGTTTTTTACAGGCTGGATGCCCTTCCTGCAGCCCAACAAACAGCGTCAAAGCACTGAAGGCACAAATAAAACAACACGAACAAACCTGAAACTGTTTCTGCTCTTATCCACCGAAGAGCCATCTAAACCAAAGCCACTGACATCCGAACTAGAACCTACCACAGCAACGTAGCATATTATACAACAAAATACACTACAGGTAAAGGTAAAGTGCACCATAACCCTTAGAGGAGTGTAGGCAGGGTGTTTATCTCCCTTCCTTAGGCCATGAGCCCAGAGGTGGATAAACCACTGTAGTCTGTGATGCATGGCCAGTGAGAAGCCAGACCTACGGTTACCTTCCCAGTGGTAGGGTGTCACTGCCCCTTGACCAGTATTTATAATACTGCCTGGTGAGTGGTGACACAGGCACAAGTGTGTGAACAACTTGCCTAAGGTTGTTACATGAAAGAAGAATGGCCTTGAATTGAACCGGAGACCTTTGATTCACAAATCTGATGCCACAGACCCCACAAACCATCCACCTACAAGGTTTCTGCATGAACACAAAACATTCACCAATGCTGCTCAAGAAACACAAGCCGATGCCAAATCTGTTTCTTGTCACTCAACTAACAATGTCAAACGACTGAAAGAAAGTCGAAGCATTTGACATCACCCACTGGCCTCATCATTTCTTCATCTATCAGCAGACTCATCAGGAATGGGAAACTGCTCCTTTTACTCCAGTTCTCATGTGCAAAATGAAAGATGCATGTGCACTGAGCACAATTTCTTACAATCTGCACCTATAAATGTCACAACTCAAGCAAACCTACAATGCACAAGCCAACGAATGTAAATACCTTCACTGTCAACGTCAGATATGAGATGATGCTTGACTGGGTTTGGACTTCTACCATTAGTGGCTTCACCCACAGCCCTCGGCAAATGACGTCGCTCTTCGTTTTCGGCGGATGAAACTTTCTGACTGGCCACTGTAGTCTCATCACCCAGTGTCACCTTGTCTGACACGGTCAACGTGCTAGAGTAGTCGTCAGCAAGAGTCGACACTTCAGTTGAACTCTGCTCAGCATGACCATACAATTCACTCTGTATTTCTGTTTCACGGCCATATAATTTCATGCCATTCTAATCTCGATGCAACATTTCTGCCATTATTTATTCACACTAGAAATAAACAATGGTAGAAATGCTACGTTTTGTTTCTCTGTTACACACAATCCGTAATCCGTGAAATGCATGCACTGAGTCCATGTGAGACTGTGCAGCACAAATGTATAAATTATTCATCATTCCATAGTTCATCCAACTTCACACCTTCATGAAAACTGTCTGCCATTCAAAAGTGTCACTAATACTCCACTCTGAAGACTCTAATACTATTCTTATCATGGTTATTATTGTTTATTATGAAAGAACACACAGTTAAAATGTCCAAAATGACACAAGTCACTGCACAATCATTTTACATTGCTACAACTGTTAACGGACTACCTTAGTTTTGCTGAGTTCACAGCCACTGCTGCTGCTGCTGCTGTCTGTCGTAGCAACAGACAGGTTCACTGAGTTACTGGAGCCGCGCTGTGCAACGGTCGGCGCCTCAAAGGAAATGTCGTCCAGGGACGTGCTGTCATCCAGATCTCTGAACAATTAATGTCACAACAGTTCACTAACTATGGTCACCCATACTGCTATTTAACTCTTATGCTGTTCTGTCCTGTTTCTGCATTTTTCTTGCATATGACACAAAGGCGGGAATGTCACCTCTGCCGGGTGGCAGGTAACACTGTGTGATCCCATGTGGCACGCGAGTTCCCGTAGCGGTGTGGCAACCTTGCGAACTGCTATACACTTGTTACTGTTACTTTGTTACTTCTTATTTTTTCATATGCACATGATCAACAGTATGATATGGCAACTAACCACTAACAGATGTTAAGCAGATAATAACCTTGGGCTCACAGTGCTATCACATCACATGACACATACACACAAGCCTTTTTCCAAAACCAGCAATGAGCTGGCTGATGGTTCAACTGTGCAACAGCAATTTCTACACATCAGATACTGATCCCAACCAGCAGTCCAGCAGTGTCGATGTAAAACTGGAACAGGTACTTGTGATTTGTTCTGCAGAAAAAAATGAAATCTGCGACAGTGAACTCATACGTCCAGTTTTATTTAACTCACATCCTTTCCCCAAGTTACTCCAGGATAGTCTGGTTCTGCAACAGCAAACATGTGGATTTTCTTTGGCAGGTTTTTATAGGTAAGCTGCCCTTCTTGTCAACAATGCACAAACAGAGAACAGCACATAAAATGCATAACACTGACCGACTGTGCCTATTCGGTGGGAAGAGTTTGTGTGTCGGTGCCTTCAGGCTGGGAACCTCGTGTAATGGGTCGCAGAGAGTCGGGTTCAGGAATGGAAGACGGTCCTGAATGAGTTCACGCAAACGTTTCACCCACAGCTGCTTCGTTTCCAATGATGATGCCTGAAAATCACACACGCACAGCACGCCATCATATCCACCATGATGCAATTCAATGCAATGGATGAATGACTAAAATGTCCAAAACAACAGGAGTCGCTATGTGGTGAGAAGACGTAGATCTTTAGATGTGCTCTGAAGACAGGCGGAGAGAGGATGTCGAGGTGATGTGTCATTCCAGGTATGAGTGGCAGCAACCAAAAATGCTCGATGCCGACAGTGGAAAGGCACATGCAATGAACAATCAGTGACGATAGAGCTGCTGATTGGAGATGGTGACGAGTGTCAGAGTTCACAGTCATGTAGAATTCGTCAATGAGATCGGCGGCTGCCAGTCAATGCACAGACATGCCAGACTTAAAGTTAGACTGAACAATGCCAATGTGATACAGTATTAAATGCATAAAACATGCAAAATTTGACGAGTAGCTAGCAGAACCTAATGCACCGAAAAAATAAAAAAATTTGAATGACAGAAGGTCTGGTCTGAGAGCTAGATATAAAAGCAATGCTGAGGGAAACCAGTACTTTAATATTTAGCAAAGCTGCTAATGTCTAATACATTTTGAAATCTTAAGCAAACAAACTAAAAGTATGTAAGAATATCACTACAGAAAGAATTACCCGCAGAATGAGCTTGTAATCTGATATAGGTGCAACAGTGCCTTCCCATAATGCAAATTTGCACTCATCAGCTTCAATATGTTCAGTCACGCCAATCTTGTTCATCTGCGATGCACAAAGACATGAAGTCATCCATACTCTGTCATGTTGCACGGTTCATCATATATTCAACAATGAGCAATGCAACAAGCTCCAACTTTTAATGGCAGATTGACTGAACGATCACTAAAATTATTATTTCATCGATAACATACACTGCAGCTACATTTTACATTCTTCACTGTCAAAAATGATTGTACTTGATCAAACTTCGATTAATCAATTCAAATATACAATCACAACAGTACAATAATCAAAACAGTTAATGGCGCCAAAATATAGTACATTCTTACTAATAATTCTTACTAATTAACTCAACCAAATGAAACTTTTCTCAGTAGTCACAGTACATTCTTGTTTCAAATAAAAACATGAGCTGCATGACAGTTATAAGTTATCATACAGAGATAAGCTGGCTCATCTGTCCGATGCTGAGGGTGCAACTGAAGTACTGAACAATAAACATATGTCAGTGCAATCATGGACCAGCCAATTAGCTGGCAGTCAACACACGTTAAATGCACTTAAATGTTTTCTCTAAAGCAAACCATCACCAAAATAAAACAAAAACAAACAAAATACCAATTAACACCACTACTCACCATTAACTTAAACTTGTACATGTATTTGGACTTTCCATTGCTATCCTTCACTTCCTTGGACACCAACAAGCATACGTCAAAGAGGAACAAGTGTCGCTCTCGTCCTTTCTTGATCAACTGTTTCGGATCCCAAATAGTAAAGTTATCTTGCAACAGGACTTCACCAAGTGCGTCCAGTATTCCCTACAAACATTCATATGCAATGACTGGTAAGCTATTAGAAAAAGAAAGTATGAAAATTTTTCTTCAATGTCACTGCTAAGTACACTCATATGTACTACTTCCACCCCAAGAAACAGCCATTTCAGGTGAGCCTTGGTTAGCCAGTTCCCTTTCGGTAATTTTTATCAACCTTTCTGGAAAAAACTTGCGTGGACAAGGGGCACAGGTTATCTATAGGGTGGATGCCATTGCTGTCAACCGACCAAAGGTGTTAAGGGCTTCAAGAAGACATAGAGCAGTGACTCCAAAACCAGAAAATCCACTGACTTCATCTTTTCTTCATCCACTACTGGACTCCAGAAAGTATGCTTGCACCCAGCAGAAAATTATACGTAACACTAGAATCGAACTTGACGACAACATGCAACGAGTGAAAGAAATAGTCAACAAAGTGATATAATAACAAGAGGCTTACATCATAGCCATCCAGCATTGACATATGCATGGCATCGTTAGCTCGTTTCGGAACATTCAGCATGACATCAAGGCCCTCCTGTTAACAAACCAATGAAACTGCAGAGTAAGGCAAAAGAATAATACACTTATTGAAAAACAGACTTATATAAGGTACAATGCATGTGTCAAAATTAGAACTACAAGTAATGTCAAATTATCACCATTAAAGCTAAAAATTTTAAACACACAGAACTGATATCATCTACAGGCTGTAAATTGTATGGCAATAGATAACAAACAGCAGTTACCTTGATCTCACCCTGGCCCTCCTCACAGCAAGCCAGTAGGTCCTTCAGCAGCAGTTGATACTTAGTTATCCTCTGAACAGGTTTGATGAGGTACGACGATATTGGGCCATTCAGCCTGTGTTTCTGCTGCACTTCCTACACAACAAACAGACAAGGAATATCTAGTATGACTGTATGAACAACATGAAAACCACAAATTGATGCTGACAAAAAAACTGCTTGACAAAAGAGTTTTAGAGGTCAACTGCACTTCATGTTGTCCAAACAACAGTGTCAATGAAGAAAAAAAACAGAAATTACTAACTGCTACCAAATATTACCACATCAACAGCTACAGACATAAACAAAAAGTAAATTAATAAAAAATATAAGCAGCTATATCATGACACATTTAATAATAACAAAACTCACTTCAAAAAATGTGCCTCCTTGTTGCACCAGTAGCTGGTTTGAATCCGGTTTGTTCTTGCAGTATTTGACATATATAGAAAATTTCTCAGCCTGAAAAGTAAAACACTGCTGCTGTAAGATGAGTAAGAAACTAGCTTTATTAAACATTTCACCATGCTCAAACAGGTATGCTACCAAGAAAATGCATCATACTATCTGTCAGGATCCAAGATTCACAACTAGTTTAGAACAAGTCTGTGTTGATCCTCGTACCTTGGAGCAACATGGCACTACCCGAATTCTCCCACTGCATGCCATGCTGCTGCGTGCTATGCAACAATCGATCACACCTACGGCTGGCCGGGCCACAGCAGCAAACTTTGCTGCTGTGGCCCATGCTTAGAAAGACAAACGAACAGACAGACACCCAACAGATGCACAGACCCTGCTCTGCATATTATGTGGGCAGTGGGAATAACTATGGTTCGCACATTATAGTGAGACAACATTAAAACAGAACACCACACACACGGTCAAATAACTAATGCATTCAACTAATTCTGAAGGTGACTGACGCAAAGCTTTTGTGTGGCTGAATGTCCTACCAACACCAATCAGTATGTGAATCACTGGACCTCACAGTATCTTCCACCACTAACAGACTCCTGAGACAGACAAGAGACGGTGGCCAAAGCTGCTGTTTTGTACCGGCTCTATCAAACTCACCCATGTCACAAAGCAGTGTCCAACGTCCTCTGGCAGCATCTCATACTTCTCAAGCTCCTTCAAGAATACACTGCAAATAACGCACAGCAAATAACAATAATACTCTGCCAATGTTTATGGTTCCAATATAATGGCTATAGCCATTTTAGTGGTTTATTTGATAAATTTAATGAATGCAGACTGAATGCTGACAATCAGACTAAGTCCACCAACTCTGGCAGTGAGTCCACCAGTAGGCTGCTACTATCCACTTTACCACTGCATTTATTATTATTACTAAGACAAATGCACATTACGAACCACAAATATGTGAATAACTAAGAAGAGAATATAATATGAACAAGACTTGAAACTGCAGGACATACGTTCTCAATATGCAGAAGAAAATCAACTCACTTTTTATGGAAGTCATGTATCTCAGCAATGTTGCCGAATATAACATCTTCGCGGCCGGCAATTCCAACTGGCAGCTGAGCAGTGCCATTCATCATGTCATTCATGTAACACTGCAAGCAAACAACCACAGGACTTGTTTATTACTACTACTGCTATTCTATTACTACCATTCTGCAGTCACTATCAAGACAACCTGCATCAAACAGCACCCGCAGTTAACAGCGGGAGGATCTTTGCTGCAGCAAAGTTTTACTTCCTGCCTGCCCTTGCTGATAGCAACTAGTACATTCGGATAAGGGAAAAGATTCTAGAGTTCTCCTCAACAGTGTTACCTGCACCATCTTCATACCTTGAACCAGAGGACTTGTCAAACATCCAACCATTATTACGGCCATTACACAGGTCAACCTGCATTAGCTGGCACCTCCCGTTAAGAACTGGAAGATTTCGTTGGTGCAAAGTTTTACTGCCCACATGTCCTTGCTGATGGCAACCAGTGCATTCAGACTATGGAGAAGATGCTGGAGTTCTCCTTAACAGTGTTATCCACACTGTCTCCGTACCTTAAATGTTAAACATCCAACACACACCCGTTTAATGGCCCTCTGTCCGGGACCACCCGGGTGAGCCAGTACCAGAAAGGTAAAACCAATCTGGATTTTAGTGAAGCAAGAGACAGTGAGTGGCAGTGGCATCGGCTGGACCATATGCAAGTCTGCACCTCGCTCC
>Ga0126333_1000301_pt1 | contig 9951 bp, 9 predicted proteins | sample InaspJWI54metaG_FD_94488 | JGI IMG/M metagenome (GOLD analysis project Ga0126333, IMG submission 94488) | Marine gutless worms symbiont microbial communities from Oahu, Hawaii - Inanidrilus sp. 2 OAHU.JWI-54 metaG | ecosystem: Host-associated > Annelida > Digestive system > Unclassified | place...
AGAACCATCAGACCGACATCAACCACCGAGGAAGGTCAAACGGCGGGCCGGCACCCCGCAAGTGGGCGTCATCAGCCCGTGTTAGCCAACCTGTATCTGCACTGGATGGACAAACGCTTCCACGGTCCGGAAGGACTGGCCCAGAGGACCGGGGCACGGCCAAAATCGGATGGTACGGCACCTGAAACGTCGGAGCCAGCGCCCCTTCCAGCCACCGAAGGGGGTAGCCTGGTATACGCACCTATATAAGCGACTGGGCTTGGTGCGACTCGAAGGCTGGACTCCCCTACGATAGTTTGAGGGTAGTGCTTAACGTGTAGTGATGAACTCTCTGGTGAACCTTTTTCTTCTTCGATTGGATCATCACTCGACCACTACATATTAAGCACTACCAGCTTGAGATGTGAAGGCAACCGGAAAGCGCAGTGCGGGAAAACAGCATTCTGCGTTTGATGAGGGGGAGCAGGCAAACGTGGCTAGGATTCGGCTCGTGAGGCACCGCCAGACGAAAGGGGCGGAAACGGATAGGCCAAATCTAAGGACAGGGGAATCTGCTCTCTACTCTACCGGTTCAATCATTCTTCGGCTTTCTCTGGGTCCCCTTTGTGCCCTTCATGCCTTTTCGGTTCATAGGATTCGGCTGGTAACCGGCGACTGGTAACTGGGAATTTGCAATATTGAGTAGGTGTCAGGTCCAGTGCTCCTCGATACCGAGCCCGACTCCGGCGGCCAGGGCAGCGAAGCCCGGAAAGGAGGTATTCACATTGGCGCAGTCCCGGATCTCGATCGGGGCCCCGGCCCGGAGCGCCGCGATGGCGAACGCCATGGCGACCCGGTGGTCGCCGCCGTTGTCCACCCGGCCTCCGCCATAGTTGCCACCTAGGATTCTGATGCCGTCGGCGCGGGGCTCGACCGTCACCCCGAGGGCGGCGAGGCCGTCCGCCATGACCTGAATCCGGTCGCTCTCCTTGACCCGCAGCTCCTCCGCATCGGTCAGCAGGGTCTCGCCGCGGGCACAGGCGGCGGCGATGAACAGGGCTGGGAACTCGTCGATCGCCGATGGCACCTGGTCTCGGGGGATCGGAATACCCTTCAAGGCGGCCGCGCGTACGCGCACATCCGCCACCGGCTCGCCACCGGCGTCCCGCGGATTCATGAGCTTGAGGTCCGCACCCATGGCACGCAGGATATTCAGCACCCCGCTGCGGGTTGGATTCACACCCACTCCCTCCAGGGTCAGATCCGAGCCGGGGGCGATGCTTGCCCCCACCAGAAAAAATGCGGCGGAGGAGATGTCTCCGGGGACCTCGAGACAACAGGCGGACAACCGCCCACCCCCCGTGACGCAGACCTGCCGCCCGGCACGGCGCACCGGATGGCCGAAGGCCGCGAGCATACGTTCGGTATGGTCCCGGGTCGGTACCGGCTCCGTGACACAGGACTCACCCTCGCCATAGAGCCCGGCCAGCAACAGGCAGGACTTTACCTGGGCGCTAGCCACGGGCAGCTCGTACCTGAGCGGACACAGAGAAGTGACCGGTGCGATGCGCAGCGGCGCGGTACCCAGGTTCGTGGTCTCGATCCTGGCACCCATCCGTTCCAGGGGATCCGTGACCCGCCGCATCGGCCGTTTGCTCAAGGAGGGATCGCCTACCAGGGTCGTCGCAAACCGCTGCCCTGCCAGTAGTCCGGAGAGCAGTCGCATGGAAGTACCGGAGTTGCCGAGATCAATAGCCGAGCGCGGGGTGCTCAGGCCCTGCAGTCCGACCCCTGAGATGCACACCCGGCCGCCGTCCGGCCCTTCGATGGGGACCCCCATGGCGCGGAAGGCACCGAGGGTCGCCAGGCTATCCTCGCCCTCCAGAAAACCGGTGACCTCGGTCACTCCCTCGGCGATGGCGCCGAGCATGACTGCCCGGTGGGAGATCGACTTGTCTCCAGGTACCCGGACACGTCCACACAGTGCACCGCCGGGCGATATGCGGAATCTTAGATCCAAAGCCGTGCTCAAGTTACCGTCCACCCGAAATCTCTATGGATTACAGCTACATTGGAAGCGGCACAATTTAGATTCAATTCGATTTTTGGTAGTGCTTAACGTGTAGTGATGAACTCTCTGGTGAACCTTTTTCTTCTTCGATGGGATCATCACATTTTTATTAGGTTCAAAACGGACGGAGTGTACCCAATCAGCGGTCGGCGTCGAGGGTGTAGGGTGAGGGGTCGAGGACAGGAGTGCGCTCGAGCAGCAAATCGGCCGCCAAACGCGCGGAAGCCGGACCCGTCACCAGGCCATTGCGGTAGTGGCCGGCATTGAAGTAAAGGCCCCGGACACCCGGATAGGCTCCGATATAGGGGATGCCTGCGGGGGAGCCGGGGCGCAGCCCCGCCCAGTGGTCTTCGATGGGCGCGCGCCCGAGCGACGGGAGGAGCTCCACGGCGGCTCGATAGAGGTCCTCTTTGGCCTCGGCGGTAGTGGCCTTTACGAATCCTTCATGTTCCAGGGTGCTGCCGATGAGGATACGGCCATCTTGGCGCGGGATCAGATAACGGTCCCGGAAGAGGATGATCCGGTTGAGCTGTCCCGGTTCGGCGTGGAACAGGAGCATCTGCCCGCGCACAGGTTTGATGGCGGGCCGCTTACCCAGCTGCTCGAACAACCGGGCGGTCCAGGCGCCGGAGCAGACGACGACCTGGCCCGCGGCGATCAGGCCCTTGCGGGTACGGGCACCGACAGCACGATCGGAGTCCACCAGGAGCTCGACTGCCTCTTCCTGCTCGCGGATTTGCACCCGCCTTTCGATCGAGCGGTGCAGGGCCCTGACAAGCCGCGGATTCCGGATTTGGGCGATCTCCGGCATCCAGAGAGCGGTGGGAGGGGTAAGTCCCAGTCCGGGCACCATCTCGCGCAGGGCACCGGTCGTCAATGACTCGATCCGCACCTGGTGTTGCCGGCCCCACGACAGGGCCTGGTCCTGCTCCTGTGGATCCAGGATCAAAAGACCGCTACGGATGAGTTCGGAGTCGATACCGGTCTCTTCCTGTAGGGTAGCGCACAACTGCGGATAGTACCGCTGGCTCCGGAGCGACAAGGCGGTCACCGAATCGGCGTAACGCCAAGGGTAGAGCGGCGAGATGATGCCGCCGCCGGCCCAGGAGGCCTCGCGCCCGATCGCTCCCATCTCCACGAGGGTAACGCCGGCACCGGACCGGACCAGCTCCCGGGCGGTGAGCAGGCCGATCGCGCCGCCACCGATGATAAGAATGTCGTTCATAGGCGTTCGAGACCTCGCTCGACGAGCAAATCCTTCAACCCCCCCAGATATCACTCCACCAGGGTTCGTTGTCGCCATCGGACCTGGTGTCGGTCACTGGCCGCCGCTGCTTGATCTGGGTACGGATATCCCCGATATCCCAACCGGTCAGATGGGCAAGGTTCTTGGCCTCTTCATCGAGGCGCATCGGCAGCGTCTCATTGAGATAGCGCCTGGCCGCCTCGCAATCGGCATCACCCTGCCACGGGTGGCGGATTATGTAACGCCCCTGAAAGTTCTCACGGTTACCGGTCACCTGAAATTTGAGGTCCTCCGGGAAGCGTTCGCGGTCATAGCGCAAGTGGAGACGGGTGATATAGACATCTTTCGCCCCAGGCCCCGGAGGCACGATGCGCAGGGTTGGTCGGGGCCTCGGAACCGGGCGGTCGGCCTTGAGCCAGAACACGCCCAGCTCCCGCAATTCCTTCTTGGCGACATAGAAGCCGCAAAAGGAAGAGGCGAGGTTCGGCGCCGTCAGGAGGCACAGCAGTAGCCAATGGATCGGTTTCATGTTCATGGGTGACCCCCCGCGCTGGGCCAGACGAAGGTCTTGCAAGGTCTTGCCCGGCAGATACCGGTTGATCGACAGGGTCAGAGGCGAAGAAAGAATCAGTGCGTAGAGAAAGGCGTTCGGGGTAGAAAACAAATAATGCAGAGTCCAGCCGAGCAGTGCAACCCAGGTGCCGTAAAGGAGGCAACCGGCCAGCGACGCGGGCATGGTTTTCGGATCCGACAGCATGAAGAAGGCAGAGATCAGCAAGGCGCCGTTCTGGATCTAGTGCAGCGGGATCTGCCAGAGATCGCCGAGCCAGGCAGCGTATGCGAACAGGGTGAGCGCATAGACGGTGCCGAACGCGAAGGTCGTCGCCATCCGAGTCGGACCGATCAGTAGGATCAGGCCGCTGCCTGCCGTCAGCAGTATCAACCAGATATCCCGGCCCCACTGACCCGGTGTGACCCAGGCCGCGTCGCCGATCAGAATCACCACCACAATACCCAGGGCTGACGGGCTGAACAGATGGCGGCGGCGAACCGTCAGCATAAACTTGCTCGCAATCGCAATCAGAACGGCAAGCAGCAGCCAACCAAGCTCGTTCGAGCGCAGCAGAAGCAGGATCGACAGAGCGCTGTTTGCCGCACTGGGGAGATGGCCGTCAGCTGATAGAGGTGAGTGAAAAAAAGCTGCAGCAGCCAGGCGACCGCCACCACCGCGGCGATACGCATCGGCGAGATTTCGAACTGCAACTGCAGGATGCCGAACAGCAACAGAGTGATCTGCACTACCAGCTGGTAGTAGCGTGGGTCGATATGCAAAGACTCAACCCCGGTCTTCGGCGCCTGGAAAAAGCATGGACTCTTGACGGATGCCGAGTTGTCGTCTTTCAGCGCCGAGACACAAGAAGCCCTCGCCGGCTTTTGAGAAAGAGGCCGGACGCAACGACCGGTCGATCCGACCGGGGGACAGCTTCTCAAGCCGAGGCGTTACGGACCGGGTTGTCCAGGACTCCGATAAACTCGATCTCGATCCGCACCAGGTCTCCGTCTGAGAGAAAGACCGGGGGGGTACGTGCAAAGCCGACGCCCGGCGGGGTTCCGGTCAGGATCAGGGTGCCCGGCAACAGGGTGGTATCCCGACTGAGGTGGGCAATGAGCTGGGCGACGGAGAAGATCATGTCGCTGGTATGACCGGTCTGCATGGTCTCGCCGTTGAGTAGACAGCGGACGTCCAGGGCTTGAGGGTCCGGGATCTCCTCGGCGGTGACCAGCACCGGGCCGAGGGGGCAGAAGCCGTCGAAGCTCTTGCCGCGCACCCACTGGCGAGCGCCGCCATGCTTCTGCCAACGGCGGGCCGAAACGTCGTTCGAGCAGGTGTAGCCGAGGACGTACTCCAGAGCCTGTGCCTCCGATACGTCCTTGGCGGTGCGCCCGACGACGACTGCCAACTCCGCCTCGAAATCGACCTCCGGGCCATGGGTACAGGATGCCGGCAGGACGATGGGGGCCCCCGGATCGGTGACCGCCGTCGTGGGTTTCATGAAGAGGATAGGATGCTCGGGGATCTGAGCCCCGGTCTCCTGCGCATGGGCACGGTAGTTGAGTCCGATGCCGAAGATATTGACCGGGACGACCGGAACCAGCCACTTACTCACAGCGATCCGGTCTCCGGTCTCGTTCAGACCCGTATAGAGGTCGCCCGCCAGCCGAAGTGCGTGCCCTTCATCAGTGGGGGTCCCGTAGTGGACTGCCCCGGCGGCATCCTGAAAACGTGCAATACGCATGGTGGTTACTCCCGGTTGATGAATGACGAGTGATGAACCTGATCCACATTCGTCATTCCGTACTCATCATGATGGTGACTCAAGAACTTGCGGTTCGGTAATGTTACGTGAATTTACCGGCTGTGCGGTGGGTTTCGGCAGCGCCGCCGGCAACCGCAGGATCCGCGAGCTCACCAGCCGATCCGACAGCGACTTGTCTTTACTCAACAGACGGTCGAGCTCGAGCTTGTGGACCATCACCTCCATTTCCCAACCACCCTGGTTCGTTGTCCGCTCCGACAGCACCTGGGCGTGGGTAAAGAACCAAGCCCGCAATGCCCCCTCCTCCGGACCGACCAGGATCCACCGGTGCAGGTGCTTTTTATGGAAATGCTCGCCCAAGGCACCATGCAACAGATTGATCCCGGCCCCGCTGCGGGCCGAGATCCAACCCCGGCACACCCGCCCTCCGGCGTCCCGTTCCAGGCGCGGTTCGGTGTCGGGCAGCAGATCGATCTTATTGAAAACCTGGATTTGCGGTATGTCGCCCGCCCCGATCTCCGACAGCACCTCATCTACATCCCGAATACATTCGACACGCCGCGCATCGGACGCATCCACGACGTGGAGTAACAGATCCGCGGTCCGCGTCTCTTCCAGAGTGGAACGGAAGGCCGCTACCAGCTCGTGCGGAAGATGACTGATGAAGCCAACCGTATCGGCGAGGATCAGAGTCGCCCCCGGAAGGGGCAGCCGGCGCAGCGTCGGATCCAGGGTCGCGAACAGCTGATCGGCCTGATAGACGGTGGCCCGGGTCAACCGGTTGAAGAGAGTCGATTTTCCGGTATTCGTGTAACCGACCAGCGAGACCGTCGTCAGCTCGGCCCGCGCCCGGCGGCCCTGGGCGCGCCGGGAGGTGATACGTTCCAACCGTTGATTGAGCTGGGAAATGCGTTTTCCGATCAGGCGACGATCCGACTCCAGCTGGGTCTCGCCCGGTCCGCGCACGCCGATGCCGCCTTTCTGGCGCTCGAGGTGGGTCCATCCGCGCACCAGGCGCGTCGAGAGATGGCGCAGCTGGGCCAGCTCCACCTGCAGCTTTCCCTCGAAGGAGCGTGCGCGTTGCGCAAAGATATCCAGGATGAGTCCGGTCCGATCCACCACCCGGCACCGGAGGTGACGCTCCAGATTGCGCTCCTGCGCGGGGGAGAGCCCATGGTTGAAGATCACCAGCTCCGCCCCGTGCGTTTCGATCAGCGCCCTGAGCTCATCCGCCTTGCCGCAGCCGATGAACAGATGCGGATCGGGGGTCCGACGGAAGCCACCTACGCAACCTGTAACTTGCGCTCCCGCTGCTTCCGCGAGCAGGCGGAACTCGGCCTGCTCTTCGGGATCGCCTGCGGTGCCGATATCCAAATGAACGAGCACTGCCCGCTCACCGGTGTCGGGGCGCTCGAACATAGTTGCTTAAGGAGATAAGGTCCGAAAATTCGACTGCGGCAGGACGTCGAATCACCTGGACGCCGCAGGCGTACCCGCCACGAATACACCTGGGGCGATCAACCCTCGTCGAGCTCCGGTTGGCTCTCGGACAAAAACGACGCCAGCGGGACGTTGCATGCAGGAACTACGGTGGAGATGGCATGTTTGTAGATCATCTGGCTTACGGTGTTCCTCAACAGGATGACAAACTGGTCGAATGATTCGATCTGCCCCTGGAGTTTGATTCCGTTCATGAGAAAGACGGACACGGGTATGCGCTCCTTACACAAGGCGTTGAGAAACGGATCTTGCAGATTTTGCCCCTTCGACATGACTTCATCCCCTATTAATTCTAAAGCGATCCCCATTCTTCTATCAGGCACAACGCCTGCTCGAGCGGCGCCCCCCGATCAAAGATCCAGTGAACGTTGGACTCGGACCGCAGCCAGGTGAGCTGCCGTTTAGCAATCTGCCGTGTGGCGATAATGCTGCATTGCAGCATATCCCTAAAAGTATATTCAGTGAATAAGTATTTCAACATTTGCCGATAGCCCACACAACGCATGGACGGCAGCTCCAACGTCAAATCCCCACGCGCCCACAGAGCGTGCACCTCGGCCTCGAACCCGAGCTCGAGCATGTTCAGAAACCGCTGTTCGATGCGCCGGTGGAGGGTGGTCCGCTCTTCCGGCACGCGCGCCAGCTTCAGGATGCGATAGGGCAACCCGCGGCGCTGCCGGGTGGCGATCAGTCGGCTCAAAGGACGACCGGTAATCTCATAGACCTCGAGCGCGCGCTGGATGCGCTGCGGGTCGTTGGGATGAATGCGCCGCGCTGCTGCCGGGTCGATCGCCACGAGGCGCCGATGAAGTGCGGCCCAACCTTCCGCTCGCGCCTCGGCGGCGAGCCGGGCACGTACCGCGTCGTTCGCGTCCGGAAGACGCGACAGACCTTGCTGCAGGGTGCGGAAATAAAGCATGGTTCCACCCACCAGGAGGGGGATCCTGCCCCTCGCCACAATTTCCGCCAGCTCGCGCTCGGCGTCCGCACAAAAGCGGGCGGCCGAATAAGATTCGCTCGGATCACAAATGTCCAGCAGCCGGTGGGGAGCCCGGCGCAAGACTTCAAGGCCGGGCTTGGCAGTACCTATATCCATGCCCTTGTAGACTTGGGCCGAATCCACGCTGATGATGTCACAGGGCAGGCGTGTGGCCAGGTCCACCGCCAGCTCCGTCTTGCCCGCGGCGGTAGGCCCCATGAGCGCGATGACCAGCGGGTAACTTTTACTTTCGGATGCTATGCAGCTCACGGTAGGGATTCGGCATGGAGCCTTGAATGACAAAGACCATCATGAGGGCATCTTAAAAAAGTCGGTAGTGCTTAATATGTAGTGGTCATGTGATGATCCCATCGAAGAAGAAAAAGGTTCACCAGAAAGCTCATCATTACACGTTAAGCACTACCCTTTTTCGATGGGATCATCACATGACCACTACATATTAAGCACTACCGAAACATGAAGCGAACTGGAAACCGCGTGTTCACTTCACGGCGTGAAAAATTTCCGGGAAGGCAATTTTTCTTTGGTCCCCGTAAAAACCGACCGCTCCTGCGGACTCATTTATCGGATGTGTTGGATTCTCGCCGTTACTCAGGTAAACTGTTATGATTTTAGGATTTTGCGTTACCACAACAAAAAATGAGAATGGCAGAGGAGATCATAGATCTTGGATATCACTGCAAGAGTCGTCGAAGAAACCACTCAATCCATTCCTTCCTACCTAGAACGCCATTACTGGTGGGCCTATGTGCATCCCAATGCGGTACGGGTGTTCGAGCGCCAGTGGCTCGTCAACCTGATCCTCTTGGGAAATTTTGCGCGTCTGCGCGATCTTGCCTTGGAGAGCCTCGGCAATCCGATCGGTGGCCGCACGCTCCAGGTAGCCTGCGTCTACGGCAATCTCACCCCACGTCTGGTGGATCGCCTCGCCGGAGATGCCTGCCTGGACGTAGTGGATATTCTGCCCCTCCAGCTGGAAAACCTGGCGCGGAAACTGGGTCCGACATCCGGAACCAAACTTGTGCTCAGCGATTCGGCGGACCTGAAGGCGCCGGATGCCCACTACGATCAGGTCCTGGTCTTTTTCCTGTTGCACGAGCAGCCCCTGGAAACGCGCAAGCGGACGTTGGCGGAGGCGTTGCGGGTCACCAAGCCGGGAGGACGGCTTCTGTTGGTCGATTACCACTGTCCCCACCCGGCGAATCCCCTACGCCTGATTATGACCCCGGTGCTGCGGCTGCTCGAGCCCTTCGCACTCGATCTATGGCGTAATGAAATTTCGACTTGGCTGCCGAAAGGGGTGCCGGATCTACAGGTACACAAACAGACTTTCTTCGGCGGGCTGTATCAGATGGTGGAAATCAAGCGGGTCGAGGATACCTGACGCTGGGATTCCTTGGGGGACCCGAATCTTGGTAGTGCTTAATATGTAGTGGTCGTGTGATGATCCCATCGAAGAAGAAAAAGATTCACCAGAGAGTTCATCACTACACGTTAAGCACCACCCGGATCTTTACCAATGAGTCGAGTTTGTGCACTCCCAAGGGGACAGTTGTCAAGAGGCAGGTAATATCAATTGCCTGTCCCTGAAAACTGCTCCCTTGGGGGTGTACAAATCGGGATCGGGATTCCAATTTCGATTTCGGCCTACCTTGACTCTTCAATGGCTGGTTGGACGTAGGAGGTGGATCCTTGCGGGAGAGAGGCTTGGTAATGGTAATTTTTGAAGTGATAGAGTAGATAGATTCATCGGTAATGATTCCGATTGCCAGTGTTTTTCTCGTTACCTGATTCTAGATTTTAGCCCTCTCTTCTGGAAGAATACGCTTGGTCTGAA
>Ga0126333_1000302_pt1 | contig 9913 bp, 6 predicted proteins | sample InaspJWI54metaG_FD_94488 | JGI IMG/M metagenome (GOLD analysis project Ga0126333, IMG submission 94488) | Marine gutless worms symbiont microbial communities from Oahu, Hawaii - Inanidrilus sp. 2 OAHU.JWI-54 metaG | ecosystem: Host-associated > Annelida > Digestive system > Unclassified | place...
AATATTGTGTGATCCCATATGGCATGTGAGTTCCCGTAGCGAGGCGAGTAGTGAGGCGAGTCGCTAACTGCTATACTCCGTTTACTTTACTTTACCCATCGTGCCTCTGTTCAACAAGCAGCAAAAACTGGTAGAAGCCCTCTTAAGGGTTGTGGGGGTAACTGCACGCCTGGCGGAAAGTAATGACAGCCTACTGCCAGTTTTATGACAAAACGTCACCGGCAGGCTGACTGCCAAGAACCGGGATCAGCTTCAGAACCCTATGTTTGGTAATCGAGTATGGGCAACCTTACCTTACTGTAGTGTTAGTGGTTAGGGCTCATAGCTATTGTATTAGTAAAAGGTAAAGTGTGCCATGCCCCGTAAAGGCATGTAGGCTCATCTCCCTTCTTTAGGGGCCTTGAACCCATAACTGGACGACCACTAAAGCCTGTGATGCATGGCCAATGAGACACGACCTACGGTTACCTTCTCATCTGCAGGGCATCACTGCCCCATGATTGGTACCAAATTATACTGCTGAAAGACGGAGGAACATGAGAGAACAACTTGCCCAAGGACAGTGAAGTTCCGCACCATATGCAACCAGGAAGCAGGCATGGTTAATTCCAGTTGCAGATAAACCTGCCAGTTTTGGCAGGTAAAACTGTGTGATTCCTCGTTAACACATACAATACCTGAGCACATTAGAGAAGGGTGGCACACGACAAAGCACTGTTACAAATCTAGTAAAATAAAGTAAAGTATACGAATATAGCAGTTTGCAGTATACATTGCCACACTACTACGGGAACTTACATGCCATACAGGATCACACAGTGTTACCTGCCACCCGGCAGAACTGACATTTTCGCCTTTACCCCAGCCGAAGCTGGTACTCAATTTAGCGACCCCAGAGGGATGCAAGGCTGAGTTGACCTAGGCACTGCAATTAAGGTGCGCAATCCGTGCCAAAGACTGCATATCGCAGTGGCAGTGGCGAAAAATACAAAAGTCTGCAGTGAGATTTGAACCTGGGTCCTCTGACACCTGGCTCGGTAGCCGAGTTGTTAGCATGCTGGAGTCAGGTGCAGAAGGCCCGGGTTCCAATCACAGTCGTGACGCTGTCGGGTAACAGTCTTAGGCAAACTGTTCACACCCATTGTGCCTCTGTTCACCAAGCAGCAAAACTGGTAGCCGCCCTCTTCTTTGGGTTTGCAGGGTAACTGCAGGCCTGGTGGAAAGTAATGACAGCCTACAGTCGGGTTTATGACTGACATCACCTGCAGGCTGACTGCCAAGAACCGGGATCAGCTCCGGAACCCTATGCTTGGTAATCGAGTATGGGCGACCATTTTTACCTCTCACACTGCAGTCAGATGCACTAACCACCAGACTACTGTGACCTGTGGTGTTACGCTACACTGCAATAACGTTACTTTGCTCGTGTCTCAGTGAAGCCACCGACCTTCCTCCTGTCTGTTTGCCGGCCTGCTGTACATGGCATTCAGTGGAAACTGTGCTTCGCCGGGCAGGAAGAATCGACTGATAGCCAAAGTGTGCATCTCCTTCAATCCCTCGTTCTTGGATTTGCACTGAAAACATCATCATACATTGACTGATTAAGTTGTGGTTTTATGTCCCAGTCGACACAAAACAGGTCATTTTGGAGACGTTTCCCCAAGCCAATCTACTGGCCTGGTACGGAAAAAACTAAACCCAGCACAACAAAAGCATGCATTCACCAATCCAATGAAATGCACTACGACCCAAAATAAACACAAAAAACTAAAGCTGGGTTTAGTCGCCTTTTACGACTTGCAGCCTGGAAATGGAGCGGGTCTATTCTCAAAGGAAAGGATAAGTAAGAGAGGAAATAAGTGAGGAAAAAGTGAAGAAAAAAGGATAAGTGGGGAAGCAAATGGACGGAGGACGATCAACAGGTAACATAATTACTTTACTTTTGACACAATACTGGCGTGTGACACTGACAGAAAGACAAACAAACATACACACAATGACAGCATGCACTGTGCTATAATGTAACTGTTGATTAATAACCAACCTTTTGCAGCTTCTTGAGACACTCGGTGACGTACAGAGTCAGGTAGATCAACGTACGATCAGCCTCGCTCTGTAACGACAGCAAACATGCCGCGACAGTATTACATGTACACATTGTTTGTAAAAGGGGTAAAGGTACCCAGTTTAACGACTCTATATACTAACAAAGAGTGTCAGCGTCGAGGCAGTTGGGTGCGAACAACTTGCCCAGAGTCGTTACGCAGCCGCGCCAGGCCTGGGGTCGAACTCGCGACCTCTTGGTCACAAGTCCGACGCCCTACCACGTCAATTGTTTGTACAGCTAACAACTACTACTAATACACCCGCTTAACGGCCTCGTTTCCAGGACAACATGGGTAAGCTGGTACCAGAACCAGTCTGGGTTTAAATAAGGCAAGAGATGACGGGGTTTTGGGATGCAGTGGCATCAGCTGGACAATATGCAAACAATCTGCACCTCGCTCTGGACAGATAACCACACCAATACCCCATTACTCAATTTTTACAGGCCAAATGCGCTTCCTCACACAAAAACCAACACTGTCAAAAGTACGGAAGGCACAATACGATACAGGTAACAAGTACAAGCTGCGTAACCAGATGCAAAAAATGCACTCCTTGGTTTGTCATAAAAACGTTCCTAGTGGTTACCTAGTTACCCCTTCAGACCGCATTTTCGATGGTCACCAGGGACTGGTTAAGCCAAGAAAACCATTGAAAGTGTTGTAGCAACTCAGATGCCCTTCCGAATACCCATACAACAGCATATATCACTGACAATATATTAATGAAAGTGACTGCAATAGAAAATGCAGTTTACAACAGCAAGGTAATTTATTAACTGTAAAAATATTTAACAATTTAATTTTCTGACTAGCACCTCCAACTTTGTCGCACAGGCACTATCATATAACAATGAGGTTTACCTTTATTTCATAGTTGCGGAAAAACACATTTGCCTTGAAAAACTGTAGAGATTCGTCAATAATGTCAAAATCAGCAGCTGCAGTCAACAATTTAAAACAAAATTATAAGTACATAAAATCATTAGGGCAAACCAACTGAATTGTATCTATCTGACAACATATTGTCACACTCAACATGTTGCAATTTACAAGCCATTGAACAATAATCAACAGTGACTGCAATATATTCCACTTCTGAAGTTACTATGATAAAAATTGATAAATATATTAAAATATTTGATACAATAACAGATTATTATTAGTAGCACCAACAACTTGTTCTAAACACTTAATCTCAATCTGATAAAAACTCGTGGCAACTAGTCTAGTTTTAAACATATTTGTAAACACAAAAAAACTAAAGCCAGGTTTAGTCGCCTTTTACAACACCTGGCCTGGAAATGGAGAGAGGTCTATTCTCAAAGGAAAAGATAAGTAAGGGAGAAGATAAGTAAGAAAAAAGTGAAGAAAAAAGGTTAAGTGTGGAAGCATACAATATAAACAAGCAAACAATAGACAGAGCACCGAAATCAGAAATCGAATCATGGGAACATTACGCCCCAGCCCCAGAGCCCACATGGGGCAAACTCTAACCCTAACACTAACATGAGCCATAACTTCAACTGGCGATACTTCTCACTAATCAGTCACCCTCTGCACCGGTGAACCACTCCGCCATCTTAACCAATGACTCATGGCTGTCATGGTTGCTATTTTTGCTACATTATGCCAGAAGCCAACTTACTGTCTTTAGCAGCTGGGCCTTTAAACTGAGTCCTCAGCGGCAACAAAGCCATGTTTCCAACCACCTGCGGTGGGCTGGTAAACTGAGAATGGTATGCCTACAAGCACAAAAGACACCATCTGTCAAGACTGTGATGGAAATGTGCATGCAAAAGTAAATATTACGGAAAACAAGTTAATGCAAGCATACTAGATACTACAGTCTAGTGTTGTAATTTGGATGCTAAATCCTATCCACAGCCAAAATATAAATATACTTTCACGAACAACAATGTCATGTACTCTCGACTGCTTGCACCTCATACATGTACACTGGTGGTTGCGTGTAGTGGTAACAGTGGTGGGCACATCAACACAGTTACTCCATGAAGGGGCTCAGTTAAACACAATCAAAAACCACCGTTCTATGGCAATTATACAGGTCAACCTGTGATAGCCGGCAGCTTCAGTTAAAAACTGGAGGATTTTGTTTTGTTTGTTGGTGCAAAGTTTTACTGCCCGCGTGCCCTTGCTGATGGCAACCAGCACATTCGGATTACCGAATTTACCGAAGCCACCAGAGTCGAATGACAATGGTGGCAATAGCAAGCACAGGCTGTAAAGACATACAAGCCTACTGTCTAGGATAACACGACTGAGTTCTGACTTCCGGCTCCAGCATTTTAGATATGTGAGACTTAAACTGATTTAACGTAGTGCTATTTACACATGCATCTGGCAGTGAGTTCCACAGATCAGTAATCCTGTTGGCAAATACACACTTCCTAGTATCCAGCCTACTACGTCTTTTATGTAATTGCTTTGAATGACCTCTTCTTCCACCTTCATCAAATTGAAAAAATAAACTAGCATCAATACTACCATTGATAATCTTATACGTCTCAATCAAATCACTTCTAATTCTTCTGTTCTCGAGGCTTGTAAGTCCTAGATTCTTAAGCCTGTCTGCATAGCACAATGATTTCATGCCAGATACCAATCTTGTAGCCCGAGTTGTTTGATACGAGTGAAACAGAAGGCCAACAAAAACTGGTAATGTAATTTGCTCAGAGAATTATGATAAGAGCTAAATTACAATCACGGACATAAAATTTCATGATGCTGTGACTGCATTAAGAATAGGCAGCACAGACATAAACTGCAGGCAATAAATTAGGCTTACTGTCATTGCTGTTTATTTCTGGTTAATTATCAATGCCAGTAAGCAAAGGTGTGGGAACCTAGGGGTCAGGGTGGGCAGTTGCCCACCCAACTATAACACTGGGTGGGCAGCCAATGTATTCTGCCCACCCAAAAAATTTTCCCAACATATATCCAGTCGAACGAACTACACTCCAGACCTACAGTACTGTATAGCACTAATAGGAAGTTAAAGTCAACGTCAACTTGCCGGATCGAGTCCACCCACCCACCCGTCGAGTCTGCCCACTCAATGAAAAAATCGTTCCCATGCTACTGCCAGTAAGCATAATTTACTAGCTGTAGTCCACTCATGTTGTTAGCTGTTAATCACTACACGACACACTCAACCTATCACAAAATTATTTCATGAGTTTGAACAAAAAATAGCAGCTTGCTGCAAACATTATGTTAATGATCTGATCACAAGCAGACAATGGAAACCAGTGAAGGACTTGTGTTTAACTGGCCTTCAAATCTAGACTTATTCGAGACTGGGTTTGTTTCCCTAACAGAAGTTATGAGCATGAATGGAGATAGTTTTGGATGGACATGAATTTTAATTTGATTTAAATATTTAATTTTTATATCTGTACATGTATATATGGGTGAAAATGTACCAAAAATTAGCGCAAGATAAAGCACCACGGACCTGGTCATTTACTATGCATAGGAATGGTTAATACTAGCACGGTCAGACGCGCTTCCTTGTTTACATCTGCCACAACAGGAGAAGGAATCATGAACTATCAGAATTAGTCATATCCGCGAACAGTAAACAGTACAACGCGATAATTACCGGCATTATGATAAACTGTTTAGCTTTCCTTCACTTTAAACAATGCACTGACTGAATTAATTAGCTACAAATGGCTTAAATTAAACGTTAAAATTAAAAATAACGAACAATGTTTTCTTTCACAGTGCTTCCGGGTGATGCCACGCCTTCCTAATTTTTAAATAAGTAAACAACTGACCTAGAGCCTACAGGGTGGGCCAAAAAACTGAGGCCACGAACTCATGGCCATAATTCTCTTACATCTTAACTGATTAACGAAACTTTTCACTAGAAGATTCCTTGTTAAATTTGCAGTAAATTGGTTATTAGAAATATCACCATATCTTGCATATGTTGCCACACTACCTTGTGAAATATTAACGACAGAAAAAAGCATTTAACGATTAATTACAAGGTAGTGTAGCTACACTTTTAATGTGTGGTGGGGCTGTTAACTAAATTAAGTATTGTTACAGAGCTCCTTCGGTGCTTCATGGCCATAATTCTCTAACAGCTAGTTGAACTCTGGTGTTTTTTTTACGACCTGCCATTGACATTTTTTCTGTGTTTCTTTGTGTTTATGTTTAGTTTTTACTGTCTGCATGTATTATGTTACAGTCATAGCATTGTCACATCACGTGTCTGTCGTGATGTATTTTGTACACATAATAATAATATATTATGTTCAAATATGTGTATTTACTGGCGAATAAACTGATTGATTGAAGCGTTGGTTTGGCGACAGGGAGGGCATCTAGCCTGTAAAAACTGAGTGGTGGGGTGCTGGCATGGTTATCTGTGTGGAGTAAGGTGCAGACTTACATACAGCCCAGCTGATGCCACTCTGAACACTGCCACTCAATGTCTCTTGCTTCAGTAAAATCCAGATTGGTTTTACCTTTCTGATACCGACTCACCCGGTTGGTCCCGGAAAAAAGGCTGTTAAACGTGTGTAGTTTCGGAGGTTCATGCAAATTTGGACATTTCTGGAAAGTGGTGGGGCTCCTGTGCTAATCATGGCCAAATTTGGCACACTAGAACATAAAGGACTGGTTTATTCTGTTGCCAGTGAGAGGTGAAAACCCCCACATTTTACCGATAACTCGAGTGTGTCGGTGAATATCAATAATTTTTCGCAGGAATGCTTCTAGAGTCATTGAAAGTTAATCGAAAGATGGTCTAATTTCCCACCTCACAGATTAGTGCATTTGCTGATGATAAAAAAATTCAGTAAAATAATAGACGAGAACGACCGAGATAGACTTCAGCAAAAGTTGCTTAACGTAGTGGTCTGAAAAATGGCAAATGATGTTTAACGTTAGCAAGTGCAAAGTTATGCAATTTGGCAAGAATCAAGTTCCAAGACATTATTTCACGGAGAACCAACAACTGCATGAAGTTGAAGAAGAAAAAGACTTCGTAATAATGATTACCCAGGACCTTAAAGTTTCTCAGCAATGCTAGCTGGCGTACAGTAAGACGTCTCAGATTCTTGGACTAATAAATCACACTGTTGAATATAAACATCCAGATATTTTAATTCACATATACAAATACCTGGTTAGACCACATTTAGAATATTGCATAGCTGCATGGTCCCCACAAAGACAAGGATCTATTAGAAAGAATACAGAGACGTTTTACAAAAATGATTCTGGCCATGCGAACACTACCATATGAAGAAAGATTAGCAAGAACTGGTCTCTGGACATTAGAAGATCAACAGGTTACAGCTGATCTAATTGAAGTTTATAAAATCATCCATGGATAGTCAACAGTTAGTTTCAACACTTTCTTAGAATTTTCTCAATTCTATCACCAGAGGACATTCGTTACAGTTGCATAAAAAGGTTAGTACTGATTTACAGTGTATGTCGACACTTCTTTACAGAACGAGCTATCAATTTTTGGAACTCAATGGAAGAACAGTCTGTTTCTTCAGTTTCTGTGAACAGTTTCAAAGGAAAATTGCAAAAGTTACACACGGATGGGTCATTTCCAAGGCTGTTCAAGTATACATGACCACTCGGGCTGAGCCAGATCTCTGGGGAAGCCCTAACTGGTAAGATGTACAGTTAGTAGTGAGTAAAACCAACAGAGTCTGAGACTGTGTGACTGAGCAAGAAAGTTCACACTGTGTTCAGTGAATAGCATCCACAACACAGAATACAAATGCACACAATTCAAACAACTGAAAACAAGATCCTACAAGTGAATAACAGCTACACAAAACTGTACATGCAGTACAGTGAAGAAGTTCAGCGACAGTTACCAACTCGGAAAAGCTATTGTGTGTGTACTGCCATAGCATTTTATAACGTATAAAATTCAATAGATAATGTACACAATTGGTGCATCAAGTGAACAAAGCTACATGAAAACAACTGAAGTCATGCACAAATACAAAATAACATGAAACACATATACATCAATAAACACCACTGGAGTTTAAGACACTGACCACAGCAAAATAGTGCAAAATCCGAATGAACCAAACTATGGCGTTAAGTTGGGTTGCTGTATGAAAATGCATTGGACAGTCACTGCAAACATACCGCTTCACATCTTTTCATGTTGAAGTGAGTGAGACTTCAGTTCCTGGCGTGTAATGAATTTCTTCGCACAATTGTCACACGTGAGCCAAGTACCTTCATTGTGTGACTTCAGCAGATGTCGCTGGAGTTGGCCATACCACATAAAACTATCTGAGCAGTGTCTGCAGGAGTACGGCTTTGCATCAGTGTGAATATGAACGTGAATCTTCAGTCTTTCGCTCGTCTCAAAATGCATTCCACAGTAATAACACTGATGCTGTCTTCTGTCGCTGTGTATGGAACGTTCATGTGACTGCAAGTTGCCGAATCGGCTAAAACTTTTATCACAAAATGAACATTTGTACGGCTTCTCTCCCGTGTGGACTCTCATGTGAGTCTGTAGATTCTGAAACTGATTAAATGCCTTGTTGCACTCTTGGCATTTGAACAGTTTCTCGCCACTGTGAATTCTGCTGTGCACGTCCAGGTTACTTGACATTGCAAATCGTTTGCCACAAACAGAACATTCAAACGGTTTCTCTCCTGAATGCTTTCGTTGGTGTACTGCCAGCTGATTACTACTATTGCAAGATTTGCCACATTCAGTGCACTTGTATCTACCAATATGAATATTCAAATGCTTAGTCAGGTCAGCTGAAGTTCGAAACTGTTTCACACACTGAGTACATGAATACAAGCATTCTTTGGCATGCCTTCTTCTGTGTGTGTTCAAATTCGACTTCTGTGTAAACCGTTTATCACACACAGTACACAAAAATGGTCTCGCCTTGTCATCACGTGGATGCTTGATGATATCATTACTGTCAGCTTCACTCTTTACCTCAAATATCTGAGATTTAACCTCCATAACACTCTGTACATACACACAATATGACAAATGCACAGTGGCTCTGAAATGAATCATATGCAATGTGCAACATCTACAGTTGAGGCCGAGGGCTAAGTCCAATGCGGCGCTTACTACTACAGGCTGCAGTGGTTCCGGGAACTCACTGCAAAAAAGGCTCGAAGAGCACATAATACCCTGTGGTAAGTAATGATGACTTATAGCTGGACGGATCGTTGGAGTAGAGTTTAGCGCCCCACTCGACACAGTATAGGTCATTTCGGAGGCGGTCTTCACAGCCAATCACTTGACTGATACTGACAAACAAAACAGTACAGATAAACAAACGCAATACAAATCAGAAAAAAGTAGACAACCTAAAATACAGCACAACAAAACTAACCTGGTTCAGTTGCCTCTTACAACACTCGGCCAGGAAACGAGGTGGGTTTATTCTACACCGCCCCCGAGCCCACACAGGGCGATGATGACTTAAGCACGGTGAAGTGAACATCATAATCTCGCCGACCACTTCAAACTCAAAGGCAAAAATTGGGCATCCTTTGTCATGGCTCCCAAACCGTACAACCCTGATCGAACACTCACGTGAAAATGAACATCTTGGTAACACTGACCAGCTACTGAAATTATCGCTACCACCCGAAATCGTACCATTTGATCTGTGGAGCCCATACCAGCGCCCTCAAAATTTTATGATTATGCGGACAACGTCTATGCAGCAATTTGGAAACTGTTCACCAGTGGATGCACTGAGTCACCAGTCAAGTCTCTGTTTCAAAAATGGTCAAAATCTATGCACAAT